>Ga0154020_10000484_pt1 | contig 48548 bp, 35 predicted proteins | sample Klosneuvirus_201_FD_109709 | JGI IMG/M metagenome (GOLD analysis project Ga0154020, IMG submission 109709) | Active sludge microbial communities from wastewater, Klosterneuburg, Austria - Klosneuvirus_20160825_MG | ecosystem: Engineered > WWTP > Aerobic digester > Activated sludge | place... | reverse complement strand
TACACCGTTCAGCCCGGCGACACCTTGTGGGACCTGTGCGAGCGGTTTTTGCAGAACCCGTTCTACTGGCCCAAAATCTGGTCCATCAACCCGCAGATTGAGAACGCGCACTGGATCTACCCCGGCAACGTCATCAAGTTTTTTGCCGGCGGTGAGGGCGGTGAAGGCGGCGGCGAGGGCGGCGGTGGCGGCGAGGAACGCGCCGCGGCCGGTGGCGGTGAAGGCGGCGAAGGTGGCGAAGGTGGCGGTGAAGAGGGCATGAACGCGCCCGACGCCACCGGGGAAGGTGGCGAGGGCGGGGGCGACGAAGAAGGCTTCAGTTCGCCGGATCAGGTGGCGGCGGCCTCCGCGCAGCGTCAGGACGACCTGTTTGACGGCGGAAACCTCACCAAACAGTTTGAGCAGATTCTCAAGCAGCGGGGCTATGCGCAGCGCCTCATCCAGTTTGTGAGCAAGAAGGAACTGGAGAAGGCCGGGGAAATCCAGAACGGCCTGGAGGACGTGATGTACATGAGCCAGTACTCGCGCGTGGCGGTCACCACCAAGGGCAAGGCCGCGCCCGGGGACAAGTACCTTGTCTACCGCGCGGCCCGTGAGATCAGCCATCCCAAGACGGGTTCCACCTTGGGGTACATGGTGGAAATCCGCGGCATCCTCACGCTGCAGGAGGTCAACGGCGGAAAGGCGCTGGGCAGCATCACGGATGCGTTTGGCGTCATTGAGCGCGGGGACAAGCTGTCCCCGTGGAAGGACTGGGCCCCGGCGGTGGAAGCCAAGCCCAACACCCGTGAGGTCAAGGGTGTGGTTGCTGAGACGTTTGAAGAACAGGCCACCATGATGGGCGAATACCATCTGGTGTTCCTTGACCGCGGCAAAGAAGCCGGCGTGGAGCCGGGCAACACGTTTGTGGTGGTGCGCCAGGTGGACCCCTTCCTGGAAGAGGACCGCAGCGGCCCGGATGAGGTGGTGGGACGGGTGGTGGTGCTGGACGCCAAAGACGGCGTTTCCACCGGCATCCTGACCATGGCCATCAGTGAAATTCTGCCGGGAGACCGCGTGGTCATGAAAAAGGACAACGCCAACTGATGGACGCGTTGGCCTGCCGGGCTGGCGTGTTGGCGGCGATGGCGCAGGTGCACCAGGACGCCGGGCGCGTGTTGGACCCCCAGGCACCCCTGGAGCTGGACAGCCTGATGGTGGTGGCGCTGGTGGACGCCCTGGAAACCCGGTTCCCCATCCAATTGCGCGCGCAAGACGTCACCCCCCAGGCCCTGGCCAGCGTGGATGCCGTCACCGCCTTGGTCCTGATGCGCCTGGGCTGCTGAGCACACGCCCGCAGAACCCTGGCCTTCCCCACATCCCTTGCGTTGCACCGCCAGCGTGCCGCGCGCTATGCGAACAACCCACCCAAGCGCCCCTTTCCGGGCGCACGCGGTGTGCAGTCCAAGATGGGACGTGGCGGCGGCAGACCATGAACCTTCCTATGCAGCTTGGGCCGTACACCCTGCAGTCCCTGCTGCTGGAAACCGCGGTGTCCCGCATCTACGTGGCAGAACGCTCTGACGGGGCCCTGGTGGGCAGCCTGGTGTGCAAGGTCTTCCAGGTTGCGGATGAGGCGTTCTCCCAGGCGCTCACCGAACGCGCCCGCGGCCTGATGCAGCTTGGCAGCCCCAACCTGCTGCAGGTGCTGGACGTGGGGCGCATGGGCAGCCAGCTGGTCGTCGTTCGCCCGCGTCTCAAGGCGTTGATGCTCCAGGACCTGGTGGAGCGCTCCCGCCAGGCCCGCCGGGCCATTGGCGCCGGGGTGGCCATGCGCCTGGTCATGGACCTGTTGACGGGCCTGCAGGTGGCGCATGCGCACCGCCGCCCGGGAAGCCTGGACCCCTGGTTGACCCACGGCGAGGTGAGCCCGGACCACGTCATGGTGGATGACACCGGACGCGCGTTGTTGGTGGGCATGGAAACCCCGCGCGGGCCCCGTCCTGCGGTGCCCACGCCGGTGCGGCTGGACCTCTCTGGCGCGTGTGCGCTGCTGTATGACCTGCTCAATCCCCGCCGTGGCGGCGCCGAACCGGCGGCCCATGTGGCGCCCGTCCCGCCGGAGTTCAGCGCGTTGTTGACCCAGGCCATGGGCCTGTCCGGGACACGCCACCAGTCCGCCGTGGACCTCAAAGATGCGCTGCTGGAGACCGCGCGCAAGGTTGGCACCGCCGTGGCGCCCTCCGAGGAGGTGGCAACCCTGGTGCGCCGCCTTCTGGAGACCGCGCCGGAAAAGCCCGCGCCCGCCCCGCCACCGGCCTCCCGTCCCGCAGCCCCCACCGCCATGATGGCGCCGGTCCCTGCCACCCCTGCGCCGGTGGCCGTGGGTCAGGCGTTCCCGGCCATGTCCGCCGAACCGCGCGCGGTGATGGGGTCACCCCTGGAAGGTGCGGCAGGGCTGCCCGGCGGCGGGCTGGGGAACATGTTCAGTGTTCCGCGGCCGGTGAGCGGGATCATCTTCTCCGCCCCCAAGCTCAAACAGCCGCGCCTTGGTGAATTGCTGCGTTCCAAAGGCTTCATCTCAGACGGGCAGCTGGACGGTGCGCTGGCGCGGCAAAAGGTGGGCGGCGGCAAGCTGGGCAGCCTGCTGTTGGATGAACGCGCCATTGATGACGGCCAGCTGGCAGATGCGTTGTCCGAGCTGTCCGGCCATCCCCGGGCACCGGATGCGGACATCCGCCGCGCACAGCCCAATGAGTTCTTGTTGGCCACCGTGCCGGCACACCTGGCCATCCAGAAGCGGGTCATGCCGGTCTCCCTGGACGCCAACACCCGCCAGGTCACCGTTGCCGTTGAGGACCCTTTTGACGGCCAGACGGTGCGCCAGGTGCAGCTGTTGGTGGGCGCCAGCAGCGTGAAGGTGGTGGTGGCCCGCCGCGCCGCCCTGGATGACCTGCTGCGCGCGGCCTTCCCCCGGGAACACGGCCAGGGCCGCCCCGCACCGCAAGCCACCGAAGTGCCCCGGTTTGGCCCGTCCGGCACCATCCCCGGCCAGAAGCCTCCGCACAACGGGCCCGCTGAACCGCCCCCGTCCCTGGTCATGGGCCAGGCGCTCCAGCAACACGCGGTGTTGGACCCCGCGTTTGGGCAGGACACCTTGGGCGGAGATGCTCCCGCCGCGGGCATGACGCTGATGCGGGAAGAAGACCTCACGCTCCGCCCGTCGCTGGAGGTCACCTCGGATGACCTGGGCCCGCCGGTGGATGAACCCACGCCGCCAGAGGGCTTGCGCCTGCCTGATGCGCCGCCCCGCATGGCGCTGGAAGGCAATCCCCTGGTGCTGGTGTGTGAACCGGACGCCATGCTGGCCACCGCGCTGACTGCGCGCCTGCAGGCAGATGACCTTCGCGTCATGGTGGTGACCGATGGCAACCAGGCGCGTGTGGCCATTGAACGGGAAAATCCCAGCGCCATCATCAGCGAGGCCGCGCTTCCCAAGGTGGACGGCCTGAGCCTGCTGCTGGGCGTGCGCGCCAAGGACGCCACCCGGGAGGTCCCGTTTTTCATCCTCTCCGCCCGGTACGACGAGAAGCAGACCTCCAAGGCGCTGGATTTGGGCGCGGATGATTTCCTTCCCAAGCCGCTCAACACCGATCTCCTGGCCGGCAAGCTCAAGCGCGCGTTGGTGCGCTACCAGTCCATGATGCGTTCGCGCGTGGAGGCCGCTGAAGAACGCGAGGCCAATGCCCCGCCCCCGTTGCCAACCGCGGCGCCGCAACAGCAGAACGCCCCGGCCGGGCCTGCCGCCCCCCCGCCGGCGGACGGACAGGTGCGCGTGAAGCTCAAGAAATCCGGCAGCTCCTCGGCGTCATTGCCCGCGCCGCCGCCCCCTGCGCCGCCACCCGATCCTGAGCCGCCGCGCCCCGCCGAGCCCACCGGCGTCATTGGCAGCCTGGTGCAAATGGGATTGCCGGAGATTGTCCAGTCCCTGGAGCTGGGCCGCAAAACGGCGGTGGTCACGCTTATGTTCAATGAACGTGGCGAGGGGCAGGTGTCATTTCTGGAAGGTGAGGTGGTCAACGCCACCTACGCCGCGTTCACCGGCGAAGACGCGTTCTACGCCATGACGCGCATGAAACAGGGCCTGTTCCGCATCCACTACGGCAAGCCCAAGGATGAGACGCGCACCATCAACGTCTCCACCACGTTCCTGTTGCTGGAAGCCATGCGCCGCATGGATGAAGAGCCCACCGAGGCGTGAAACCCCGCGCCGGCCTTCAGCCGCGTGTGCGGCGACGGGTGCCACGTCCCAACGCCAACAACACCAACAGCGCACCGAACAGCGGCAGCCCATCCCGCACGTCCTGGGTGGCACTGCATGGCCCGCCGTCATCCTTCGGGGGTGGCTGGGGCTGGGCAGGCTGTTCGCAGGGCACGGTGTCCCCGGTGTTGGACAGCAGGCACACGTTGTCCCGGCAGGTGTAGCCCGCCTCACAGGTGGCGTCGGTGGCGCAGGACTGGTTGCATACCTGCTTGCCTACCGCCGAAACAAAACTGCACACGTTGGAAAGGCACTGGCTGTCCCGGTCACACACCATGCCGGCCAGCTTCTTGTTTCCCTCGGCGTTGCGCAGGCACAGCCCGTTGGTGGTCCCCGGCACCAGCACACACCCGGACCGGTTGGGGCACGCCCCGGTTTCATCACAGGTCTTGCTGCACATGCGCGTCCCCACGCCATCCGGCACGCACACCAGACCCGGGTCACAGTCACAGTCACGCTCGCAGCTGTCCCTCAGGCGCTGCAGGTCACAGCTGGGCTTGGTCCCCGGGTACACCGCACACACGCCGTCCTGGTCATCCTGGCGCAACGTGCGGTTGATTCCGCCATACGTGTTGGTGAGCACCGTGTTGGACAGCGGCTGGCAGTTCATCCCCGCCATGTCACAGTTGTCCTTGAGCCCCAGGAACAATCCCACTTCCCGCAACACCACCGTCTCCACGTCATAAGCGGCAAAACCGTTCATGTCCGGCGGCGGTGGATTGGTGCTCCACACAATGTCCTGCCCCATGAACGTGGTGTCATTGAGCAGGATGTCCTGCTCAAAAAACGGGTTGATGGCCGGGTCGTAGTTGATGGCCACGCTCAAAAACGTGTCTGATGCGCCCACCAGCTGCTGCAGCAGTGCGGCGTCCTGCACCCACAGCACCGTGTTGAGCCCGTCCTGGTCCAGCGTGGCGGCGGGGTTGGTGCCCATGTAACGGAACTGCACGGTGGAACACAGCACGCACTCCCAGGAGCGGAACGCGTTCTGCACCGCGGTGATTTCTGAATCATCCGGGATGTCCGCCGCGCCGGCGGAAGACACGTAGTACTCCACCGGGCCGTCACCCTTGGGCCAGCTGTTCCCGCTGACCGTGTACGCCGCCGCGCTGGACGCCGCGCACCACACCGCCACCACCTGCATGCTCAGTCGCATCGTTTTGAACCCCACCATTGGCCCGGCAAAAGGCGGCGCACCATGCGCAAAGCGTTCGTTTTTGTCCACCGCCAGGGGTGGGAACCGTGTCCAACACGCGTAGGAAGGGTGGGGAGGCACGTAGCGGGGGTGGGGAAGCGCCTTTCCCTACATGGGGAGGCACTTAGCCAGCATGGGGAAGCGCTTTTCCCTACATGGGGAAGCACTTAGCCAGCATGGGGAAGCGCTTTTCCCTACATGGGGAAGCCCAAAACAGGCCTGGGGAGCAGTTTGGCCACCACCCGGAAGGTGCGGGTTCAGGCCGGGTCTTGCGGAACGCCGGTGGCGCCGCCTGCGCCCGGGTCTGCCACGGCGCTCTTGGCCCGGCCATACACGTGGTCCAGGCGGTAACGCGCCTCACGGGTGGCGTCCCCCGGGTACGCCGCCAGCCCCTGCGCAGACAGGTACTGCATGGCGTCCAACAGCAACCGCTCCCAACGCTCTTGCTGCAGCGAGCCCTGCGTACGGTCGGTTCGCATGAGCCGCGCACCGCGGCGTGCGGTCTTTTGCGCGTCCATCACCGCGCGCGCCTCCACCATCAACGCATCCACGCGCGCGGTGTCCGGGAGGTGTTCCTTGTAGAGAGCCACGTTCTCCAACACCACGTCCATACGCATCATGACCACATTGAGGCGGTCACTCTTGCGGGACTCCAACGCAAAAAGGTCCGCGGGCAAACCTGCCGCCTTTCCAAGTGCCGCCAACAGGGTGCGAATCTCCAGCAAACGCACGCGCGCTTTGTCGGCTTCGGCGGTGTTGAGCGTCGCGGCGGTCGCCAGTCGCTGCAGTTCGGCGACATATGGGGCGAGTTGTTTGGTGAGCAACTCAATGCGTGTGAGGAGCCCTTGGCTGACTTTGAACTTGCGCGCAATGAGGTCTGCCAGGTCTGCCTTGGCCGTCAGGATTTCTTCGGCATCCGCAACCAGGTCACCCGGGTGGGCGGTGACCTCGGAGAAATGGTCCCCCAGGGCAGCGGCTTCCGCCTGGAGTCCAGCCAGGGTGGGCGCGTCCAGGGACACGGAGACTTGCGGGACAAAAGAAGCATTGATGGGCGGCATGTGTTTCCTCCTGTTCTCAAGTGGTGGGTGGGTTTACCATTGCTGACGATTGCATACCCGTTTTGCACAGGCCCGCGCGCAGTTCAAGCCGCATAGGGGAACCCCCCTCAGCGTCCAAGGACGGGTTGCCGCGTTGCGCCACCTGCAATATCGCAGTTTCCGTGTTTGTCGGGGGGAAGGCCTCCGCCTCCTGCCTCCATCACAGCAACACGTTCAGCCGCCGTCACTGGGTGCTGGTATTTCACCAGCATCCATTGGCCAGATTGGCGTCGGTCCAGCGTCCGAGGGCTGTGTGGTGAGAAACACCCGCGTTTGATCCCGCTGGGTCCGGTCGCCGTTGTAATAGTTAAAGTTTTGATAGAGCCGCATCTGGTACGACGTTCTGAGTCCGGGCGTGACGAGTCGGTAAGTGATCCGAATGTCGCGCTCACACTTGGTCATCCCCGTGCAATCCCGCATCATGGTCATTTCCATGCCGTCCCCCACCTCGGTCCCGTCCCTGAGCGGTCCACCAATGGTCTTGGTGTTCTCAAAGACCTTGATGACACCGGCATCATCCGCAAAAGGGGCCTCGTCCTCTGGAAATCCGCCATCCGGGAGGTACGGCAACACGTCAACCCGCCAATAAATGACCGGCATGTCATCCACAGGCAACGGACGCTCCATCCATTCAATGCCGGGGTTTGAGTAGCCGCCGCCACCCCAGGCAAGCGGCTCTTCACAGGTGACGCTGAGTTTATACATCCTAGCGATTGCATTGTTGTCAACGGATAGCTCAACGTCCTCAGGGTCAGGGTAAATTCTTACTGGATCGTTTCGCCAGAACTGACGTCCCCAGTTGGTCATCAGCTCGCCGCAGGCAGCCCCACTGAGAAGCGTGGCAAGAGCCAGCCAGGCAGCCGCGGAGAGAAGGGCCCTCATTCTGTCTCGCCCGGAGGGGATGCCAGGACCTGGGCCACAACAGCGGGGGAGTTTGGCTTCATCTCTGAACTCCGGCGCAAAAGTCGTTGACCAGCGTCCTCCTCAGACAAAGCAGTGTCAAATGCTGCGGTCCTTCGTCATAGGGACTGGAGATAAGCCTACGCCTCGCGCATTTTCAGCGTGCCTCTCGGTCTGGGCGTACCGTGTCATCTTCGCGCAAAGGCTGGCTGATGAGCCTCATTTCGCTTGACGGTTCGCGCGACCGGGCTTGATGCTCCCTGACACTGGACCGTGGATTGCGTCGCGTTCTCAAGCGGTTCGGAACGACCGCGCATCATGCAGGAAGCCGGAGCTCGTCATGACGCTACAGCGAACCATCCGCCTATTCTGTCTTTGTCTTGCCGCCAGTTCGTGCGGGGGCCGGGAGGAGCCGCTGCCGTGTGATTTTGAGGCGCTGCGCCCACCGGTTGAGTCCTGCAACCATTTTCCCAACGACACTGGCTTTCAGGGTATCTGCGCAGTTGATTGCGAAGGAAACGTCTTTCAGGCGGCAGAAGGTGGCCTCACGTCGCTTCCGGACGGTCGGTTTTTTGGCGTCCTGTTCTCGCCGAGACCTGGGAGTGCGGCCGCGCTATCGCCGACTCGCGTTGAGGCTTTTGCTGGTGCCAACAACCTGTGCAACCCGATTAACCGTTTTCCAGAACGCAATGCGAGGAACGCGGTTCCCACGCGTGGGGAGCTCACGGGGTCCGGGGATCTTTTTGTGCGCGTGGACCGGCAACTGCGTGGCCCGGTGCAGTTGGTCGTGATCCTCGGCATGGGTGAGTCCCAGTACCATTGGAGGAGTTACGTGGGCGGGGAGCCACTGCCGCCTTGCCCGGGTCCGCTTGCGGGCCTGTGAACGTGGTTGGCCGGAATGATGGACCGTAGCCGGGTTGGAGATGGAGCAAAGGTCTATGGCGCCCTTTCCGTGCGTTCTGGCTGTCTTCGTCGCGCTGATGTCGTCCGCCTGCACAAAGGGCGCGCTTGGACATCAATGCAACCGGGACTCGGACTGCGCCGGGGAGATGTTCTGCGGGGAAAAGCTGGATGGCGGGGTTGGCCAATGCACAGCGCATTGTTCCGTGGACCAGGACTGCCCAGGGTGGAACGTGATTTCTCCACGGGTCTGGTGCGTGGGGGACACGGCCAACGACGGAGGGGTCTGTAAGCCGGCTCCGCCAAATTGAACCCATGAGGCGGGATGACACGGTGCGCCCCACCTGGGTAGAGCCCTCCGGGACAAGGGAGTGCGTCCAGTGCCTGAACTGATTGTTGCCGTCATCCTGGGCGTGGTGGAGGGTCTCACCGAATTCCTCCCGGTCTCCTCCACCGGCCACCTCATCCTGGCGGGCCACGCGCTGGGGTTCACCGGGGAGCGCGCGGATATCTTTGAGGTGGTCATCCAGGGCGGCGCCATGCTTGCCGTGGTGGGCCTGTATTGGAGCCGCCTGCGCGGTCTGCTCTCCAAGGGCCAGGCGGGCTTCTCCGGATGGCGTGGCGTGGGGTTGATGGCGTTGACGTCGGCGCCGGCGCTGATGTTGGGGCTCTTGGCGCACAAGACCATCAAGGCGCTGTTGTTCAAGCCGTTCACCGTAGCGCTGGCGTTGGCGGTGGGTGGGGTGGCCATGCTGGTGGTGGAACGCCTGGTGCCAAAGCCGCGCACCCACACCGTGGACGAGCTCACCTGGAAGCAGGCCCTGGGCATTGGGCTGTGCCAGTGCCTGGCGTTGTGGCCGGGCATGAGCCGGGCGGCCAGCACCATTGTGGGAGGCATGGCCCTGGGCCTCTCCCGCCGCGCCGCCACGGAATACAGCTTTCTGGCGGCCCTCCCCATCATTGCCGCGGCCACGGGGTATGACCTCCTCAAGGGGATAAGGGACGGGACGCTCCACGCCGAGGATGCAGGCATTTTTGCCGTGGGCGTGGTGGTGAGTGCCGTGAGTGCGTACGCCGCGGTGCGCGGGTTTGTGGCGTATGTCTCCGGGCGCACGTTGTTGCCCTTTGGGGTCTACCGCATTGCCCTGGCGGCGGTGGTGCTCCTGGTTCCGGCGGCATTTGGGGCGGGGTGACAGGCCGCCCGGCGCCATGGCACACAGAACGTCAGGACGCCGCGTGAAATGGGCTTGGCGGCGTCCGGGAAAGGCTGGCGCGTGGCGGTGAACGTGGTGGTGGAGCTTGCCGCGTTGCTGGAGCGGGAAGGGGTGATCACCCCGGACGTCGCCATTCGTGCGTTGGACAGGCTGCAGGCCAAAGGTGGGCTGTTGGTGGACCACCTGGTGCGCGAATCCGGCCTGGACCACACGGCGATTGCGGTGGCCGTCTCCAAGGCGCTGGGGCTGCCGCTTGCGGCGGATGAAGACGTCATTGCCGCGCCCCGCAGCCTGGCGGCGCACGTGCCCGAGGTGCTGGCGCGCACCCACCGCGTGGTCCCGTATGAACTGTCCGGCACGGTGCTGCATGTGGCGCTGCACGACCCTGGCGCGTTGCAGGCCGGGCTGGAGGCACCAGAAGGGATGCAGCTGCGTTGGTGCGTGGGCAGTGCGGTGGCCGTGGAGGCCGGGTTGGCGCGCCTGTATCCCAACACCATGCCCCGCGCGCGGCCGTTGCCTCCACCGGACGGGGAGATTCCCAACCGGGATTTTGGAGACGCGCTGGGGCTCACTGCACCACCGCAGCCGGTGTTGCTGTTCAAGCGCAAACAAGCGGATGAGCCGCTGCTGCTCACGCGCAAGAAGTCCGAGCCACCGTCCAAAATCAACAGCCTGGGGGTGGCGGCGGAGCGCATGTTTGCCGCCGAGAACCTTCGCGCCATGTCCAACGTGGCATCTGCGTACCTGGGGAACTTCTTCACGCGCGTGGTGGTGCTGGATCTGTTCAAGGCGCCTGCGGTGGTGCTGGCCCGTCACGGCGTCAAACACGCGGTGGAGCGGGCGGATGTGCAGTCCCTTCCGGGCCTGGGCGTGATGTTGACCGAGCAGCTGCCGTACCACGGCATGGCGGTGGATGAGCCGTCCTGGCGCGGGTTCTACGCCATCCTGGGTGAGCCCCGTCCCAAGAGCATGCTGGTGATGCCGGTGTGGCAGGGGGACCATGCGCGTTTGATGGTCTACGGGGACAATCCCGGCGCGGACCTCTACCCGGACATCAAGGAGTTTGTGACGGTGGCCCGCGAAATGGGAATGGCGTTGGAGAGCCGCGGCTTCTGAACAGTCAGCCCACGTGGCCGTGGATGAACAGGTGGCGGTCTCCCACGGCGTCCACCTTCAACGTCAAACCGGCTTCTTTCAATTGTTGCTGCACTTCTTCCACGGTGAACGCGGCGTGCAAGGACGCACGGAAGTCCTGACGCAACACATCCGGCGCATCTGCCGCGTGCTGGCGCACCAGCGTGTCCACGACGTCAGGATGGTCCGGACGGCGCAGGTCCATGATGCACACGGTGGCGCCTGGTGAGGCGGCCTGGCGCACGGTGCGCCACAACACCAACGGGTCATGCAGGTGGTGCAGCAGGCTGTTGGAGATGACGGCGTCATAGCGCGCGCGGGGCAGGGTGGCGGCGGGGAGCAGCATGGTGTGCAGGGCCACGCGGTGCGCCAGGTTTTCCCGGGTCACACGTTCACGTCCCAAAGCCAGCATGGGAGCAGAGCCGTCCACCCCATCCACCTTCACGCGCGGGTAGGCCAGCGCAAAACGCACCGTGACATCTGCCGGGCCACACCCCAGGTCCAACACATCCAGCGCCGTGTCCACGGGCATGACGGCGGAGCACAGCTCCACAAAGTGCTGGTGGGGCGCTGAAAAATCCGCCAGCGCGTAGGCCAGGGCCTGTGCGTCGGTGTCCATGAGTTCTGGTTCGGTGGTGCGTTGCATCACGGGGTGGCGTCCTGTCCGGCGGCCGGGGTGTTGGTGAGGTGGCCATCCGGGAAGAGCATCCAGGATGAGTCATGGAAGACGCGGGCGCGCACGCTCTTGCCCTCCAGCTGGTGGTGCTCAAACGCATCCTCATTCATGCGCGCCTTGGTGGCGGTCACGCGCAGCGCCACGGGGACGTCCAGCTTGGGGACCAGCAGGCCCACCACGCGTGACTCGCCAGGGGCAAACCGCGTGTCATCCAGCTGGCGCACCACGGGCCACCACTCAAACTTCTGGGCGGCAACCGCCAGGGTCTGCGCCAGCACCTTTCCGTCGGGGGCTGTGGCCGTCAGCTCCAGGCGCACGCTGCGCTCCGGGTCTCCGGTGGGGACGCGGTGACCCGCGTTGCTGTTGCGCCAGGTCACCAGGACCAGCTGGCAGCCCGCTGACGAAGGACAGACAAGATCTGCCATCTTGCTCCGTGCCACATCATCGCCAGCGTTGGCCACGGTGGGCGCGTCCACACGTATCCCGTCGCCAAACACCGCGCGCAACGGCGCCAGGGCGGCTTGGTGGTCGGGCTTCTTGGGAATGAGCGAGCCGCCAAACCAGTGCCGCCGGGTCTGGCGGGTGGGCACGTCCCAGTCCTCGGCGAGTTTTCTCTGCGCCACCGGCATGTGGCATTGCTGGCACGGCGTGTCCTTGAAGGGGCCCTCCTGCCACTCGCGTCCCGTGGAGAAAAAACAGCCCAGGTTGATGGTTTCAAACACCGCCTCGGCCTGGTGGCAACGCAAACACACGCCGGCCTGCAGCAGTTCTGGCGCCTTGCGCGTGGCGTGTGGTGCGCTGGTGTTGCCAAACGGGCCCAGCACCACGCCATCCCGCACGTGGCAGGTGGCGCAGGTGACGGCCTCTTCCTGCATGCGGGCGTCAAACAGCGGATTGTCAACGTAAACGGGCTTTCCCAACGCGCCATCCTGCAGGCCCACCACCAGCTGCGCCTGCTGGTTCACCAACGGCGTATGGCAGTTGATGCACATCCATCCCACGTCACCGGGCTTGCCGCTTCCGTCCTGTGTGCGGGACTTTGTCAGCTCAGCCATGAACTGCGCGTCGTTGGCGTAGGCGTGGCGGTGGGTGGAGAGCGACCATTCGGCGTAGATCTCCTGGTGGCAACGGCCGCAGGTCTGCGCGCGCACGTCTGGCAGGCCCATGGGCACCACACGCACCAGTGCCACCGGTTGCTGGTGCTGCGGCAATGACGACGAGAAAGCAGCAGCGCGCCGCAGGTCCAGCGCGGTGGACACGCCGTCCCACAGCGCGGGCAACAACAGCGCCACGACCAACAATCCCACCGCTGCTTGGATCTTCTGGGCCATGGTGGATGATCAGCGCCGCCGGCGCTCCCCGGCACGTTGCAGCACTTGGGGCGGAGGCTGCGGCCTCCCGCTGCGCAGGTAACCACTGGCCAGCTCCGCCGAGGGGCCCCTGCGGGTGGCTTCAGGTTGGCGGCTCATCCACGCCAGGTAATCCAGGATCAACTCGGCCACCTTGTCCCAGGAAAACGGCGCGGCCGTGGGGTCCGTCATCCAGGCCACGGCATGCACCGGCGGCGCTGGGAGCTCACAAAAGAGCGCCAGGCCCGCTTCCACGTGGACATCCCGCGCTTTGTTGCGGGTACCAAACAACGTGCGCGCGCGGGTGTGCGTGGCCACAAACAGCTCCACCATGGGGAGCATGGCGGCGGCCTCGGGGACGTCCCGGGCCAGGCTGCGTGCGTCCTGACAAAACAGGTCCATCCGTTCCAGGTCTTCTTTGTGGTCCGCAAAAAATCCTGGTGGCGTGTCCTGCCGTGCGGTGACGGGGTCCGGGTTCCAGTCACAAAAACGGTGCAGCGCGTTCTCCCATTGCAGGCGCAGCGCACTGTCATCCACCGCCAGGACGTCCAGCCCCAAATCCGCCAGGTCTGAATCATCCAGCAGCGCCACTTCCATGGTGGCGGCGTCCACCTCCACCACGTCAATGTCCGGGTCTGACCGCGGGTCCAGGTGCACCAGCCGCGTTTTGAGGTCACCCCACAGTTCCTGGAGGTACGCGTTGCCGCCAATGAGCTTGTCCGCCAGGGACGGGCCGTCCTGGTCCGGGTCCGCCCATTGCACCATCACCGGAATCAACGCGTTGAACTCCGCTTCAAAGCGCGTTTCTCCACGCCGGGCCAGGTCAAAACAGATGAGGCACGCCGCGGCCTGGGACTTCACGCCGTGTTTTGCGCGCAGCACATCCAGGTAGACCTTGAGCCGGCCCACGTCCTTGGAGAAGGCAAAACACAGCGCCAGGATGTCTTCCACCTCCAACGCCAGCGCTTCGGTGCGCAACGCCTTGAGCGCTGCGCCCGGCAATGGCGGCGGGCTGGAGGAAAACGTGGTCACGCGGGCGTCTCCATGGCGTCTTCAGGGGGCCTTGCGCTCGCCTGCCAACGCCACGCGTTCATGGTGCATTTGCAGGCGTGGCGCGCGGAACACATGGACGGGGGAGTAATACAACAGGTTGCTCACGCGCGAGGTGTAGATGCACGCGTAGTCACTGACCTGCTCTCCAAAACGGCTGAGGTTGTGGGACTCCTTGAACACCATGCCCCAGTACGGGTTCACCTCATGCTCCACGGCGGCCTCGGCCACGGCCACCTCGGCGGCCAGCGTGCGGGTTTCCCGCTTGTCCTGGTCCAGCTTTTTGCGCAGCAGGCGCGCGGCGTCCGCCCGGGTGGACTCATCCACGCCCACCGGCACCACCGATGCGCCAGCGTCCTGCTCCAGGCGCGCCAGGATGGCCTTGCGGTGCGCGGTGGCCTCTTCCAGTTCGGCGGCGCGGCGGTCCATTTCACCCAGCTGCCACAGCTGCGCGCGGTGGGCCTCCAGCGCGTCAATCTCCTGCTCCAGCTCCTGGGCCACCAGGGCGGTGCGCCACAGGTTGTTCTTCTTGCTGCGCAGGATGTCGCCGTAGATGTGGTCCCCAATGTACAAAATCCCGTCGCCACTCACACCGGTCATCTGCTCCAGCTCCCGGATGTTCCCGCCCTGGTAGACCTTGAGCCGTTCAAAACGTGAGCCGCCCATGGGCTTGGTGGCACCGGTCTACTGGTCCACCTCCAGAAATGGCGCGCCGTCCTGGAAGAAGCCGGGCTTCTTGGACCCCACCACCACCACGTCAAAGAAGTGCCGCCAGGACGGGTATTCCCCAATGTGGCCTTCCAAGAGGAAGTTCATGACCGCGTTGGTGTAGTCCCAGTAGCTGTTGGTGATGACAAAGAGCTTCTTTCCGGCGCTGCGCAGCTTGTGCAGCGTGAGGGGCAGCTCCGGGTCTGAAAAGATGTAGTGCCCCAGGTCCTTCTTGATGATGGACTTGAGGCTGTCATCCCGGTGCGCTTCATCAATGCACTCGCGCACGTCATCAAAGAGCTTGAAACAGTTGACGGACGGGGGATTGGCGGTGAGTTCTGGCGCTTCCCCCGGCGTCAGCACGCTTTCCAGCAGCGTGAGTGACTCCGCGGTGGGCGCCACGCAGGAGATGTCCTCCCCCAGGGTGGCGCGCTTCTCAAAAAACGCCAGCAGGTTGGCAAACAGGCACGTCTCCGGCATGGAGAACAACGTGTCCAGGGAAGCAAAACGTTTGCCGTTGGACAGGCGCACCGGGACGCTGCGGTACTGCTGCCGCACCGCTTCCGGGCTGAGCGCCTGGCGGCCGTGGTAGACCCGTCCCACCACGGCGTGGGCATCCAGCTTGAGGATGTTGCCGCGGGCCTTGTCCACCACCAGGCCACGAATCACGAACGCCCCGTCATACGGCAGCGCCCGGATGGCCTCCGGGTAGCCCTTTTTGGCAATGAGTTTGTCCATGGTGAGCCGGTACTGCAGCTCCTCCATGGGCAGGCGTTTGTAGATGGCCAGCGTGTAATCCATGTCAAACCCGACCCAGGACACCTCGCCCAGGTCCAGGTTGCGGTTCACAAACACCTGCCGGCCGCTCTTGAGCGGGGCACTGCGTTCGGCGTCTGCCAGGCTGACCAGCAGTTGTTCTGGGTCCACCCCTTTGACCGCGGTGGTCACGCACCCTCCGGGCAGGTGCGGCGTGGTTGAGGGAACAACCGGCCGGGGCACCTGCGTGGCTCCGGCGGCAACAAGGCCCCCGGGAGGACTTACATACTCCATGCGTGGCCCCTTGTCCGCCGGGGGGAGGGCCTCTTAGTGTTTGGTGCATGCAGTGTCCCCGCTGCCAGGCCCAATTGCCAGATGACGCCCGCTTTTGCGGGATGTGTGGTCACCGTTTTGACGCCGCCGCTCCCGCTGGCGCACCCGCCAGTGAGGCGGACGCCGCGGGCTTTGAAAAAGGCACGTCATCCGCCGCCACCGAAGCTGGCCAGAAGCGTTTCTTTGACGACACCACGTCCAAGACGGACGCGGAACATTCGCAGAAGCTCAAGGCCGTGGCGGATGCTGCCATGGCCAGCGCGCCGCCACCGGCGGCCACGCCGTCACCCACCCCCAAGGTGGAAAAAAACGTGGACCCGGTGACGCGGCAGCCGTTTGAGTTCACCAAGGCGGACCTGGCCAAGGCGCTGGCGCTGGCCGCCAAGCAGGAAGGCAAGCCCGTTCCAGACGCTGAACCTTCCGACGTCACCGCGTACTACAAGGCCGGTGCGGATGCGGGCTTTGCGCGCAAGAAGCTGGAGCAGGCGCTGCATGACGCGGCGTTGGAGCGCATGGAGCACAAGCCCGCTGCGCCCGCGGGGATGGATGCGCCGCTCACCAGCGAGTTTGAGCCCATACGCCCGTCTGGAAAAAAGATTGCGGCCATTGGTGGTGCGGTGGCGCTGGTGCTGGTGGGCGGGATTGCGCTGCTTTCCATGGGTGGGGATGAAGCGCCCAAAGAGGGTGCAACCCCCGCTGGCGAGGGAAAACCAGCCGCGGATGGTGAGAAGCCCGCCGCACCCGCCGGGACGGACAAGCCGCGCCGCAAGGCGGGCCAGCTGGATTCCAAGTTGATTGGGCCGGCCATTGCCGCGGTGGCGGACAAGGCGCGGGGCTGCCATGAGGCGGCGCGCAAGGCCAACCCCAAGGTGGCCGGCAAGATGGTGTTTGACGTGGAGCTTGAGGAGGACGGGACGTTCTCCAAGCTGGACGTCAAGACGGACACCGTGGGGGATGCCCGCATGGTGGAATGTGTGAAGAATGAAGTGAAGACCTACGCGTGGCCCAAACCGCAGGGTGGTTTTTTTGCCATGGAGTTCCCGCTGGGGTTTGACGTGGCAGAAAAGGGCGCGCCCAAGGGTGGCAAGAAGAAGAAGTGAGCGGCGGTCAGCCGGCCCGCACCAACGCGGCGGCGTAGAACCCGTCCACGGCATGGCGGTGCGGCCACAACGTCAGGCCACCGTCTTCCAGCGCATCGGCCGGCACGGGTAACGGGCACACCTGGCGCGTGAAAGTCGGCTGGGAGGCTGCAAAGGCCTCCACCACGCCGGGACCTTCAGCGCGGGTGACCGAACAGACGCTGTAGAGCAACGCACCACCGGGCCGCACCAGGCTGCTGGCGGCGTCCAACAGCTGGGCTTGGAGCTGCGCCAGGCTGGCCACGTCCTCTGCCTTGCGGTGCGCGGAGATGTCCGGCCGGCGGGACAACAGCCCCGTCCCGGTGCAGGGCGCGTCCAGCACCACCACGTCAAAGCTGCCGGGTTGAAACGGTGGGGCGCGCCCGTCCAGGGCCACGGCGTGCGGGGCAACCTTCAAGCGCGCCCATTGCCGCCGCGCCAGGTGCAGCTTGGACAGGTGGAGGTCCCCGCTGACCACGTGGAATCCCTGTGCGGCGAGCACCGCGGATTTTCCGCCAGGTGCCGCACACAGGTCCAACACGCGCGGGCCGTGCGTGCGCGCCAACGCGGCACCCCACAAGGCAACGGCCTGGCTGGCCACGTTTTGCACCAGCGCATCACTGCCCAGCGCGTTGAGGGCGTCCTCCATGCTCCCAGCACCCGTCTCCAGCACCACGCCGGTGGGGCACCACGGGTGCGGCGCACAAGGCGTCCCGCGCGCGGCAAGTGCGTCAATGACGGCGTCACGGCGGTTGGCCAGCGGGACACACAGGTGCATCAACGGGCGCTGCAGGCAGGCCTGCCCAAACGCGTCTGCGTCTTTGAGGCCCAGGCGCGTGGACACATCCGCCGCCAGCCACGGCAACAAACCGGTGCGCTCCACCACGCCGTCCACGGTTGCGGCCGTGGTGGGGATGAGCGTGCCCGCGTCCCGCAGGCGCAACAGCCCGCGCAACATCCCGTTGACAAAACCGCCCGCATTTGGCCCGCGTAGACGTCGTGCGGCATCCACCGCCTCGTTGACCAGGGCGTGATCCGCGGTGCCCAGCACCAGCGCCTCGTAGGCCGCCACGCGGCACAGGGCCAACAGCGCTCCGTCCACGCGTTTGAGCGGGCGGTTGGTGGCCTTTCTGAGGGCCGAGTCCAGGCGGGGGAGGTGGCGCAGCGTCCCGTAGAGCAGCTCGGTGATGAAGCCGCGGTCCGGGCCAGAAAGCCCGGTGTGCCGCTCCAACATGGAGGCCAGCGCCAGGTGGGCGTACGCGTCCTCCTCCAGCACGCGCCGCAGCAGCCCTGCGGCGGCCTGGCGGGTGGAAAAGCGGGGTGGGGCGTTGGTGGACGTCATGGCACTCCTGGCAGCCCGCTGTAGTGACTGGCTGCAACGTCAAGCAAGCCCATGACCAACCCAAGCCGCCTGCGGTATAGGCGCGCCCCGCAAGGAACGTTGTGGAGGTGTCATGAACCAGGAAATTGAAGCCCTGCACCAGCGCATCCAGCAGGAAAGCGCGTTTGTGGACGCGGTCCTCAAGGAGGCCGGCAAGGTCATTGTGGGCCAGAAGGTCATGGTGGAGCGCGTGTTGATGGGCCTGCTCACCGGCGGCCACATCCTGTTGGAGGGCGTGCCCGGTCTGGCCAAGACGCTCACCGTCAACACCATTGCCAAGACGCTGCACTGCACGTTCAAGCGCATCCAGTTCACCCCGGACCTGTTGCCGGCGGATTTGGTGGGCACGCAGATCTGGGACCCGGACACGCGCCGCTTTTCGCCCAAGCAGGGCCCGGTGTTTGCCAACGTGCTGCTGGCAGATGAAATCAACCGCGCGCCCGCCAAGGTGCAGAGCGCGTTGCTGGAAGCCATGCAGGAACGCCAGGTGACGTTGGGTGAGACCACCTTCCGCCTGCCGGATCCTTTCCTGGTGCTGGCCACGCAAAACCCCATTGAACAGGAAGGCACCTATCCCCTGCCAGAAGCGCAGGTGGACCGGTTCATGATGCTCATCAAGGTGGGCTATCCCACGCGTGAAGAAGAACGCATCATCATGGACCGCATGACGGTGGGCGCCCCCGCGCAGGCCGAACCGGTGGTGACGCTGGACCAGGTACGCAACGCCCGGGAAGTGGTGCGGGATGTGTACATGGATGACCGCATCAAGAACTACATCATCAACCTGGTCATGGCCACGCGTGAGCCGGAAGCGGTGGGCCTCAAGGACCTCAAGCCGCTCATCTCTTTTGGCGCGTCCCCCCGCGCCTCCATTGCGCTCAACCTGGCCGCGCGTGCGCATGCGTTCTTGCGGCACCGCGGGTTTGTCATCCCGGAGGACATCAAGGCGGTGGGCCTGGATGTGCTGCGCCACCGCGTCATCCTCACCTTTGAGGCGGAGGCCGAGGAAGTGAGCGCGGACCAGGTCATCAAGAAGGTTTTTGAGCGCGTGGAAGTGCCCTGAGGCACGCCCATGGAGTTTGATCCGTTCCTCGTCCTGCTTTCCGTTTCCGGTGCCACGTTGCTGCTGGGGGTGGGCCTGTGGGTGGACCGCCTGCTCAAGCGGCCGCGCGTGGTTGCGGTGGCCGCGCAGGACGCGGCGCTGGCGCGCACCCGGGACCTCATCAAGCGGGTCCGGCGCATTGAGATTGCGTCACGCCGCACGGTGAACAACCAGCTTGCGGGCAGCTACCACAGCTCCTTCAAGGGCCGCGGCATGAGCTTTTCTGACGTGCGGCCCTACGCGCCGGGGGATGAGGTCCGGTTCATTGACTGGAACGTGACCGCGCGCACCGGGGACCTGCACATCAAGCAGTTTGTGGAGGAGCGCGAGCTCACCGTCCTCATCATGGTGGACATGAGCGCGTCACTGGACGTGGGCACACGCCAACGCACCAAACGTGAACTGGCGGCGGAGCTCACCGCGTTGTTGGCCATGAGTGCCATGCGCAACCAGGACAAGGTGGGGCTCATCACCTTCACCGACCGGGTGGAGACGTTTTTGCCCCCGCGCAAGGGACGTGGCCAGGTGCTGCGCATCATCCGCGAGGTGTTGACGGGAAAACGTGCGGCGTCCGGGACGGATTTTGAAGTCCCGCTCAAACACCTGGCCACCAGTTTGCGGCGTCAGGCCGTGGTGTTTTTGGTGAGTGATTTTGCCGGCGCGTTTTGTGGCGCCCCGGGGAGCCCGGAGGAACGCGCGCTGCGGGCCGCGGGCCGGCGGCATGACCTCATCTGCCTGGAGATTGGGGACCCGCTGGAGCGTGAGCTGCCCAGCGTGGGCCTGCTTGACGTGGTGGATGCCGAGACGGGGCGGCGGCGGTTGTTGGACACCACAAGTTCGGCGGTGCGCAGCGCGTACCGCAACCGGCTGGGTGAGGAACGTGCGGCGCGCGCCGAGAAATTCCGCCGGTTGTCCCTGGACCACCTGGTGCTGGGGACGGGGGATGACAATCAAAGCGCCCTGGTGCGGTTTTTTGCCAACCGCGCCCGGCGGGCCGCACGCGGCTAACGTTTGATGCGCAACCGCGTGGGCGTGGACTGCCCGGTGCGCACGCGGTCCAGCAGCGCCTTGTGCGGCGCGCTGGCATCACGCGTGTCCAATGCAAAACCTTCCTTGAAGCGCGCGCCCTTGCCGCCCTGCTGGTCACTCACCCACGCCACGCGCGCGGGGATGGCGTGTTTGGCGTCTTCAGCCTCAAGCTCCAGCGTGACCGCGGCACCGGTGGTGACCCGTCCTTCCAGTGCGGAGGGTGCCGTGAACTGCAAGAGCGTGACCTCCACGTCCGCCAGCTGCAGCGGCGTACCGTCATCCAGCGCACACGGGGTTTGCGTGTAGACGGGGACCTGCTCGCGTTCACGCAGCGCAAACAAGCGCGCCAGCGCGCTGCCCAGCTTGCCCATCTCCGGGGTGTGCCAGCCTTCGGCGTTGAGCTTCACGCCCACGTCAAAGACGGTGCGGCCGGTGGGCGTGACGTGGGGACGGCACCAGGTGACCTCACCGTCCAGGTAGCTGGGCTGCGGGTTTTCACCGGTGTCCACCATGAGCTGGAGCTTTTCCCCCACGGCAATCTTCTGGTCGCTCTCCAGCCGCAGGCCGTGCATGGAGACGTCGGAGGCCTCGGCCTCGCCGTGCACCTGGCCGCCCATGTAACGGACGCGAAGGCGCAAATCGATCCTGGGTGAGTCACGGCGCTGGGCAGATGCCTGAGTCATGTCCACGAGTGTAGCGCACCCCCCCCGTCCGGCTCCATGTCCAAAGGGGTGCCCGCAAGGGCTTCACCGGGTTGAAATCCCACGGCCAAGGTGTCAAAGACCGCGCCCCTTTTGGAAGCGCCCCCTCCGCCACGGCGGGGGCCACGTGGGAAGGTCATCATGGCGTTCAAGTGCGGCATTGTGGGTTTGCCCAACGTGGGAAAGAGCACCCTGTTCAACGCGTTGTCCAACGCTCAGGCGCAGGCGGCCAACTACCCGTTTTGCACCATTGAACCCAACGTGGGCGTGGTTCCGGTGCCGGATGACCGGTTTGACAAGCTGGTGGTGCACGCCAAGCCGCAGGCCACCGTCCCGGCCACGTACGAATTTGTGGACATTGCCGGTCTGGTGCGCGGCGCCTCCAAGGGTGAAGGCCTGGGGAACCAGTTTCTGGGTCACATTCGTGAGACGGACGCGGTGGCGCACGTGGTGCGGTGTTTCAAGGACGAGAACATTGTCCACGTGGACGGGAGCGTGAACCCGCGCCGGGACATTGAGACCATTGAGAGTGAGCTGCTGCTGGCGGACCTGGCCACCGTGGAGAAGCGCCTGGACGCCGCGCGCAAGCGCGCCAAGGCCGGCACCCCGGCGGACAAAAAGGCCGCCGAGGTCCTGGAGGCGGTGATCCTGGAAATCCAGAAGGGTGTGCCGGTGCGGTCCATCAAGCTGGATGATGACGCCAAGGCGGAAATCTACCCGCTGCACCTGCTGACCCAGCGGCCCATGTTGTACGTGGCCAACGTGGCCGAGCACGAGGTGGTGGACGCGCTGGAAGGCCGCCACCCCCTGGTCAACGAGGTGGCCAAGATTGCCGAGAGCCAGGGAAGCCCGTGCGTGCCCATTTGTGCCGAGCTGGAAGCACAGGTCCAGGCACTTCCCAAGGAGGAGCAGCTGGAGTTTTTGGCCAGCGCTGGCCTCAAGGAGCCGGGCCTCAACCGCCTGGTGCGTGAGAGCTACAAGCTGCTCAACCTCATCACGTATTTCACCGTGGGTGAAAAAGAGGTGCGTGCGTGGACCATCACGCGTGGCACCAAGGCTCCCGGCGCCGCCGGCAAGATTCACAGCGATTTTGAGCGGGGCTTCATCAAGGCGGAGGTCATCTGGTGGGAGGACCTCATTGCGCTGAAGTCTGAAGCGGCGTGCCGTGCGGCCGGGAAGCTGGCCATGGAAGGCAAGGAATACGTGGTGCGTGACGGGGACTGCATGCACTTCAAGTTCAACGTCTGAAAAAAACAGGCCCCACGTCGCGTGCTGGCAACGTGGGGCCCGATCTCCCGTCACACCATCAACGCCAGAAGCCCTGACGCCCGGTGTTGCTGCGCGCCACACCGCCCGCGGCAACCTCCAGCAACCCTTCCACCGCCGTGAGCGCGGCTTGCGTGGCGGCGGGGTTGCCGTGCTGGATGGCCTCGCCCAGCGTCTTGTTGGCTTTCTCCAACGCTTCCACCTGGGTGCGCGCAAGCCGCGCGTGCGCCATGTCCTCCAGCAACAGGGCCACCTTGCGGTGAACCTCCCGGGCCAGCGCCATGACGTCACCGGCACCCGCACGGATGAACTCCACCAACTCCACCAGGCGCGGCCGGAAGGACGCCAGGTCCATCACCACCTGCTGTTTCCGGTCTTCCTTCTTGGACTTTTGCAGCAGGTCCACCACGGCATCCTTGGCGCGGTCCAACATGGCCCCCGGCTTCATGACGGGCGAGGGCGCGCCTTGCACTGCCTCAGCGCGTTTCATGCGTGCCGGTGGCGGCGGTGCGGCCATGGGCTCCGGCGCCATCATTTCCTCCAAGGGTGCGCCCGCATCAAAAGACGCATCATCATCCAGCTCCATGTCCGCCCTGTCCGCAACCGCCATCTGCCGAGGCGCACCGCCGGTTGGCGCTGGCGCAGGCGCGGCGCGTCCCGCCGACGCCATAGAGGCCTTGGCCACTGCACCTCCGCGCATCTTCTGGCCGCCCAACGCGCCGCCCCCGCCCATGCTGTCCCAGCCTTGCGGCTGCTCCACCGCCTGCGTCATGCGGTGCAAGGCGCCTCCCTGGTTCACCGTCTCATGATCCACCGCCACAAACGCGGTGAAGCGGCACATCACGCTGTGTTCCAGGCTCACCGCCACAATCTTACGCTCCAACGCGGCCTTGTCCTCGCGGCCAATGTCAAAACGGTCCTCCAGGTCCCGCAGGTGCATGCGTGCCCAGGCCGCACCCACGGCGGGGTTGCGTACCTCGTCCACACCCACGCGCATGGTGGACGTCTGACCATCCGTCTGCCTTCCGCGCACCACCACGGTGGCGTTTGCCGTCAGCCCTGACGCACGTGCAAACACCGTCACCGGGACGCCTTCAAACACGTCTGGAAGCAGCTGCGGGGCAATGCTGTCCCGCAGCAACGTGCCACCTTCCAGCTCCAGGGTGAGTTCGGCCAGCAGCGGGGACTCCACGCGGCGGTGCGCGCGGGTGAGCGCTTCATCCAGCCGCTCCTCGCTCTCAATGAGCTCGGCGTCACCCGAACGGCCCAACGCCGCCAGCTTGTTGAGAAACGCCGCGTTCACCGCCTGGTCAATGCCCAGCGCAAACACCCGCGCACCCTTGAGGCGCTGGCCCAGCAGTTTCATGAGCTGCGCTTCATTGCCCACCTGTCCGTCGGTGATGAACACCAGCACCCGGTCACTTTCCAGGTACCCGCCACCCAACAGGTCCGCCGCACGCCCCAGCGCGGGGGCCATCTCCGTCCCGTTGCGCGCGTCCACCTTGGACAGCCACTCCACCGTCTGGAAGCGGTTGCGGTCCGTGGCTTCCATGAGCCCCGCACCAAACGGCGCCTCCTCCACCACGTCATCAAAGGCCAGCACCTGGAAGCGGTCCTGCACGCGCAACGCATCAATCATGCGTGCGCAGGCGCGGCGTGCGGCCACCATCTTCCAGCCGCCCATGGAGCCGCTGCGGTCCAACACAAACACCACGTTCTTGGGACGTTGTGAGCTGGGTGCGCCCACCGGCGGAACCAGCGTCAACGCCAGCGTGGCGGTGCCATCCGGCGCGCGCAGCGCACGCACGCTCTGCCGCATGGTGGAATCCCCCAGGCGGAACCGGAGGATGAAGTCCCGGTTGAGCCGTTCTCCCGCCGTGGTCTGCACCACCAGGCGTCCACCGCGGTCATCCGCGGTGGCGGCGTGCAGGCTGCTGCGCACGTTGGACAGCGGAAGCCCCGCGGGGTCCAGCTCCACGCCAATGGACAGCCGCACCGGGTTGGGAAAACCCGGCAACAACACCGGCGGGGAAATGCGGGACGCATCCGGGACTGCGTTGGTGTCCTGCGCCACGCCGTCACCCACGCTGGCGCCGGACAGCTCCTGGCCCGGCATGTAGCGGGGTGCCACCACCAGCGGGAAGCGGTAGGTGACCTCGCCATCCGCCACCGGAAGTGCCGCGGTGAGTTCCAGCGTGATGGTGGCCATCTCCCCGGGAAGGATGTTCCCCACGCGTATGGTGAAGACCCCCGAGCGTTCCTCCTCGGCAATGGAGGCCCGTTTGCCTTGCGCAATGGCGCGGTCATACGTGGCCCGAGCCTGCCCGCGCTCCTGCAGCACGCCGTCCACGCTGCGGCCGGCCACCGTCATGGTGAACTTCTGGACGGCGGCACGGTCCGGCAGCGGGAAGATGTACGTGGCCTCCAGCGGGACGCCAAAGCTGTTCACAAACGCCTGCCGCACGGTGGTGTACGCGTAGGTGCCAATCACCCGCGCATCCACGTCCAGCGCCTTCAGCGGCAACTGCCCCTGTTCGGTGGACAGGCAACCAAACCCGCGCTCGGTGTTGCCGGTGAGGGAGCGCACTTCTTCATCACTCAACAACTGGATGGGGGCGTTCATGCTGGGCCTGCCTTTCATGGGCGGATGAGACCGCGGGAGCGCATCATTTCCAACAACGGCCCCACGGCAGTGCGCATTGCCGCAAGGTCTTGTGCATCAACGGGCCGGGTGGCCGGAAAGGTCAGTGTGACGCCGTCCCCCAGCTGGATCCCGTGCAACGCCACGGCGGCCAGAGGGGAGGGCGCGGCCACCATGGTGGTGTCCGCGTCGTCGGGAGATTGGGTCCAGAAGGACTGCGTGGCACGCGGTGACGCGGCAACGGCCTGGACCGCCGGCGGTGCATCCACCACCTGGGGCGGAAGGGCCGCCAGCGCCGCAACCGCCGTGGGGGTCATGGACAACAGCTGCGCTTGCACCTGTTGCAGCGTGAGCCCGCGCGCCTGCAGCCGCTTGATGGCCACCAGTTGTTCAAGATGGGCGCGTGCGTAGAGCGCATGCCGCCCGTCCTGCTCCGGGCGGCTGAGCAGGCCCAGCGTTTGATAAAACCGGATGGTCCTCCCGTTGGGGACCTCCGCCACCTGGCCATTGCCCTGCGCAATCCCCAACGCGTCCAAGGCCTTGGCCACGCGCGTCTGAAGATCTTCAAGGGTCCAGGAGGGATGTTCCATGTCCATCACTGTAACACTGTAACTGTTACTGTCAACGTTGGATCTGACAGTGATGGAAGCCACTGTCTTTGCTTGATTTTCAGCCACACTGGGGCGCCCGGCTGGCCGGGAACCAACCCCAACGGGGGTTGTCCGTTGAAGGGACCCATGGCCCACAACAAAGCGCCCACGCCCGTTCCCGCACCACGCCTGCCGGTTGCAGGTGGCGCCGCGCCGCAGTGGTTTGTGACCCGCCACGGCAAGACGGTGGGCCCGGTGACGGCGGAGGTGGTGACGCAGCATGTGGCGGATGGCTCGCTGCTTCCGTCCACGTTGGTCTGGCGTGAGGGATTTGGTGCGTGGACGCCGGTGCGTGACGTTGCCGAGTTTGCGCCCGCGCTCCCGCGTCCCCGTCTGGTTGTTCCTGAAAGCGCGTTCTTCAATGTGCCAGACGCGCCGGTTGCAGCGCCGCTTCCCAGCGAAGCCACGCGCCTCATCCTGGTTCAAGCGGGTCTGGGCCGCCGCCGTGCGCAACACGTGGTGCTGGGCGTGCTGGGGGCGTGTTGTGTTGCGGTGACGGCGTACTTTGTCACGCGTCCAGGTGTTCCTCCCGCGTTGCCGCCGCCGGTCCAACACGCCCCGCCACAGGTTTCACCGCCGCCCCGTGCGCCGCCGCCGCCGCCGCGTGAAGAGGCGCCGCGGGTTTCCAACAAACCACCCCGCCGGGGTGGAACGCGTGCACCGTTGGCCGCAACACCGCCAGCGCGCGTGCGTCTTGACCCGGTGGAGGTGGAAAGCGCGCCGCAAAGCAACAGCGCGCACAGTGACGCCATACGCCAACGCCTGGAGCAGGGGCCCGCGCGGCCGCCGGTGCAGCTGCCGGAGCTGGAAGTGCAGTCCACCGCCATGCGCGGTGTGTCCCCCGCCGAGGTGGAGCGCGTGGTGCAACGCGCGCGGCGCGGCATGGAGCGTTGTGTCCAGCGCGCGGTGAAGACGGGCGGGAAGACCACGCGGGCCATGACGTTGCAGCTTCATATTCGCGCGGATGGACGTGTGGCGCGCGCGGGCATTGCGGGAGCCACTGCGTTGTCCCTGGTGGAGCAGTGTGTGGTGGACACCGCGTTTGGTCTGCGTTTCCCCGGCCCCGGCGCTGCAGGTCTGGACGTGGATGTTCCGCTGCGCCTGCGCGCGCGGTGATTTTCCTTGTGGTAGCGTGAGGCCATGGTCCGCGCGCCGCGCTTTGCCACGTACGAGGACATCCTCAATGCGCCGCCCAACATGGTGGCGGAGATCATTGCGGGACAGTTGCGCCTGCAGCCCAGGCCAGGCAGCCCCCATTTCACCGCGGCCAGCAACCTGGGCGAAGAACTGGGCCCTCCATTCAAACGCGGACGCGGCGGCCCAGGCGGCTGGCTGATTGCGGACGAACCGGAGCTGCACCTGTCCGGTGATGTCCTGGTCCCGGACCTGGCGGGTTGGCGTCGGGAAAGACTCCCCAGGTTTGAAGCCGAGGCCTTTGTGACCCTGCCACCGGATTGGGTCTGCGAGGTCCTTTCGCAGTCCACGGCGCGAACGGACCGGTCCGAGAAGCTGCCCATCTATGCACGGGAAAAGGTCCAGTTTGTGTGGTTGGTTGACCCGCTGATGCGCACCCTTGAGGCGTTCAAGCTGGCCAGCGGTCTCTACGCGTTGCTGGGTGCCTGGAAAGATGACGCGCGCATCCGGGTGGAACCGTTTGAGGCCATTGAGCTGGAGCTGGGCATCCTCTGGGCGGACGTGGTGCTCAAAGACGCGCCACCCTGACTCACGCCGTCACAGCTTGATGCCCTGACGCACCGGGCGCGTGTACGCGCGTTCGGCGGCCTTCACCGCGGCAGCAAACGCCGCGTCATCACGGTCCGGAAGCCGCACGTCCAGCTCCACGTAGAGGTCACCCACCGCATCCCCACGGTGCACACCCTTGCCCTTGAGCCGCAGCTTGTTGCCCGGCTGGGATTGTGGCGGAACACGCAGGTTCACGTTGCCGTCCGGCGTGGGCACGTCCACCGTGGCCCCGTTCCACGTCTCATCCAGCGTCACCGGCAGCTTCAGGTGCAGGTCCAGGCCATCCCGGCGGAAGAACGGGTGCGGCTTGATGCGCGTCTCAATCACCAGGTCCCCGCCGTTGATGCCGCGTCCACTGACCCGCAGCCGCGATCCATCATCTGCCCCGGGCGGGATGCGCACCGTCACCGTGTCCAGCAACTCGGTGGCGCCGCGGCCGCTGCACGCGGTGCATGCGTCGGTCACCGTGCCAGTTCCGTTGCAGGTGTCACACGTGGCGGCCATGCGCATTCCGCTGGCGTTGATGGTGCGCCGGCCGGTGCCTTTGCAGTTCTTGCACAGGTTGGCCTTGGCGTTGGCCTTTTGCCCGCTGCCGCTGCAGCTCTTGCATGCTTCCAGCGTGGGCACGCGCACTTCCAGCTGCGTCCCCTTCAGCGCGGTTCCCAGGTCCAGGTCCGCCAGCATGGTGACGTCCTGCGCCGCACCACGGATGGGCCCGCCACGTGCCCCGCGCTGGAACATCTCCCCAAAGAGATCCCCCACGTCAAAGCCGCCCACGCCGGAGCCAAAGCCACCAAACGGCGCACCTCCGCCGCCAAACGGCACGCTGTCATCCATGCCCGCGGTGTTCTGGGGACGCCGCTTCCAGGCACGTGCTTTCTGGGCGTCAAACCCCTGCTGCAGGGAGACGTCGCCAAACTCATCATAGAGCTTGCGCTTGTGCGGGTCCTTGAGGACCTCGTAGGCCACGTTGATGTCCTTGAACCGTGCCTCGGCGCTCTTGTTGCCCGGGTTGACGTCAGGGTGAAGCTGTTTGGCCAGGCGGCGGAAGGCCTTCTTCAGGTCTTCCTCGCTGGCGCTCCGGGTCACGCCCAACACCGCGTACAAGTCCTTGTCCTGCGCCATGTTCAATCAGAGGTCCGTCCAAAGCCCCTGCCTCCGGCACAGCATGATGGGGTGTGTTTGCGGGCTGGCAAGGGGGGATCACCCACCAGTGCCAAAGCGCTGGCCGCGGTCTCCAATGGGCGCCACGCTGCATCCCCTGCGCAGGCCCGACGCCACCCTCCACCACGCAGACGGTGTCCCACCCCCCCCGTCCAACCCGGCGCTTCACTTTGGGGCCGGGTTGTGATCAAAGACCGCGCCCGTTGGCCGTCCCGCACCCTGGGTTGGCCGCGGTGAATTTCCCTCCCAGACACGGGTGAAATGCGCATGGCCGCCAAGAAAGAATACAACGAAGACGCCATCAAAACGCTGGACCCCATGAGCCACATCCGGTTGCGCACCGGCATGTACATTGGGCGCTTGGGGGACGGGTCCCATCCATCAGACGGCATCTATGTGCTGCTCAAGGAGATTGTGGACAACTCCGTTGATGAATTCATCATGGGAGAAGGCAAGAAGGTGGACATCACCCGCACCGACAACGTGGTCACCGTGCGGGACTACGGGCGCGGAATCCCGTTGGGCAAGGTGGTGGACGTGGTCAGCCAGATCAACACTGGCGGCAAGTACAATGATGACGTCTTCCAGTTTTCGGTGGGCCTCAACGGCGTGGGCACCAAGGCGGTCAACGCCCTGTCTGAGAGTTTTGAGGTCATCTCCTACCGGGAAGGGCAGAGCGTCCGGGCGTTGTTTGAACGCGGCAAGCTCAAGAAGGAAGAGAAGGGCAAGGCCAAGGACGAGCCCAACGGCACGTTGGTGCGCTTCACGCCGGACGTGGAGATTTTCAAGAAGTACCACTGGCAGGATGAGTTTGTGGCCCGCCGGCTCCACTACTACACGTTCCTCAACGCCGGCCTCACCATCAACTACAACGGCACGGCGTTCCTCTCCAAGAACGGGTTGAAGGACCTGCTGGAGTTTGAAACGGGCCATGAGCCCACCATCTATGAGGTGTGTTACGTCAAGGAGAAGAACATTGAACTGGCGTTCACGCACACCAACAACTACGGCGAGACGTACTTCAGCTTTGTGAACGGGCAGTTCACCAACGACGGTGGCACCCACCAGAGCGCGTTCCGTGAAGGCATCCTCAAGGCGGTCAATGAGTTTGCCGGCAAAAGTTTTGCCGGTGAAGACGTGCGTGAAGGCATCATTGGCGCGGTGGCCATCAAGCTCAAGGACCCGGTTTTTGAAAGCCAGACCAAGAACAAGCTGGGCAGCGTTGAAGTACGCACGTGGATGGTGCCGGAGGTGAAGGAGGCGGTGGAGCGCTGGCTCCACGCCAACCCCCAGCAGGCGGAGAAGCTGCTGGAAAAAATCCGCACCAATGAAAAAATCCGCACCGAGCTGGCCAAGATCAAAAAGGAGGCCCGGGAACGCGCGCGCAGCGTGGCGTTGCGCATCCCCAAGCTGCGGGACTGCAAGGTGCACTACCACGAGGAGGAACTGCGCCGGGAAGAGACCAGCCTGTTCATCACCGAGGGTGACAGCGCCGGCGGCAGCCTCATCCAGTGCCGGGACGTGGAGACGCAGGCCATCTTCACCATCAAGGGCAAGCCGCTCAACTGTTACGGGCTGGGCAAGGAGACCGTCTACAAGAACGAGGAGCTCTACAACATCATGAGCGCCCTGGGGATTGAGAACGGCCTGGAAGGGTTGCGCTACAACCGCGTCATCATTGCCACCGACGCGGACGTGGACGGCATGCACATCCGGAACCTGTTGTTGACGTACTTCCTGCGGTTCTTTGAGGAGCTTGTCACCCGCGGGCACGTGTACATCCTGGAAACGCCGCTGTTCCGCGTGCGCAACAAGCAGGAGACCCGTTATTGCTACAGTGAGACCGAACGTGACGCCGCGCTGGCCATGATCAAGGCACCCGAGGTGACGCGCTTCAAGGGTCTGGGTGAAATCTCCCCCAAGGAGTTTGGCCAGTTCATTGGCAATGACATGCGCCTGGTGCAGGTCAACGTGGAGAACATGGCCGAGGTGTCCAAGGCCCTGCAGTTCTACATGGGAAAGAACACGCCGGAGCGCAAGGACTTCATTGTGAACAACCTCATCTACGAGCTGGAAGGCCTGTAGCCGCACTGAAGCAGCCTTTGGGAGGGCGAGGCGTCTGCCGAGCCTGGTTCCACCAGCCTGAGCCACCGCAGTTGAATCTGGAGTCCCTGGACCATGACGTACCTTGAACCGCTGATGCGGCAGAACTTCCTGGAATACGCATCCTACGTGGTGGTGGACCGCGCCATCCCGGACATCCGGGACGGCTGCAAGCCCGTGCAACGCCGCATCCTGCACACGCTGTTCAACATGGATGACGGCAAGTTCATGAAGGTGGCCAACATCATTGGGGAGTGCATGAAGCTGCATCCCCACGGTGACGTCTCCATTGGGGACGCGCTGGTGGTGCTGGCCAACAAGGAGTTCTTCATTGACCGCCAGGGGAACTTTGGAAACCTGCTCACCGGGGACAACGCCGCGGCCTCCCGTTACATTGAGGCGCGTCTCACCGGGCTGGCCAAGGAGACCATCTTCAATGAAGCGCTGACCAAGTTCCTGCCGTCCTATGACGGCCGCAACAAGGAACCGGAGTGCCTGCCGGCCAAGGTGCCGGTCATCCTCATGCTGGGCACCGAAGGCATTGCGGTGGGCATGGCCACCACCATCCTCCCGCACAACTTCAACGAGCTGCTCAACGCGCAGATTGCCATCCTCAAGGGTGAGCGCTTCAAGTGCCTGCCGGACTTTCCCCAGGGCGGCCTGATGGACGCCAGCGAATACGCCGACGGCAAGGGCAAGGTGAAGCTGCGCGCCAAGATTGAACGCGCCGGGGACAAGAAGGTGGTCATCCGGGAGATTCCCTGGGGCACCACCACCGAATCCCTGATGGCCTCCATTGAGGCGGCGGTGGCCAAGGGGAAGGTGAAAATCAGCGAGATCAACGACCGCACCGGCGCGGACGTGGAGATTGAGCTGTCCCTGACACGCGGCACCTACGCCGACGAGGTGATCCCGCAGCTGTTTGCGTACACCGAGTGCGAAGTGAGCGTGAACAGCAACATTGTGGTCATCAAGGACCGCAAGCCGGCCGAACTTTCCGTCAAGGAAATCCTCCACTACCTGACCGACCAGCTCAAGGAGCAGATTCGCAAGGAGCTGGAGTACGAGCTGGGGCAGCTGGAAGACAAACAGCACGCGCTGACGCTGGAACAGATCTTCATTGAGAACCGCGTCTATAAAAAGATTGAGACCGCCACCAGCGAGGAAGAGGTCATCTCCAAGGTCTACGGCGGCATGAAGCCGTTTGCCGAGGCGTTTGTGCGCCCCATGGTGGATGACGACGTCAACCGGTTGCTGGAGCTGCGCATCAAGCGCATCTCCCAGTTTGACATCAACAAGAACCGCAAGGACGTGGAAGAGGTCATTGCCAACATCAAGCGCGCCAAGACCAAGCTCAAGAACCTCACCCAGACCACCATTGGCTGGATTGAAGGCACGCTCAAGAAATACGGCGGCCTGTTCCCCCGGCGTACCAAGATCACCACGTTCACCGCCGTGGACAAGAAGGCCGTGGCCTTGGCCAATGTGAAGGTGGGCTATGACAGCTCCACCGGATTTTTTGGCACATCCGTCCGTGGTGGTGAGAAGGAGTTCAAGGTCACCGAGTACGAGAAGTTCCTCATCATCATGCAGGACGGCATGTACAAGGTGGTGGGCCCCACGGAGAAGATGCTGCTGGAGGGCAAGGTTGTGTACATGGAGATCTTTGACGAGGAGAACGGCTTCAACTTTGTGGCCGTCTACCGCGACAAGGAGAAGATTCCCTGGGCCAAGCGCAGCTCCATCACCGGCTTCATCAAGGACAAGGAATACGAGCTCATCAAGGACCGCGCTGGGAAGCTGGAGTACCTGGCCACCGACACGCTTGGTGAAGTGGTCATGCAGCTGCAGGGCAAGGGCGACAAGAAGCCGGTGGATGCACGGTTTGAGCTGGAAGCGCTGGAGCCGTGTGGCCTGGCGGCGCGCGGCACCAAGCTGGCCGAAAAGCCCGCCGTGAAGCTCACGGTGGAACGCCCGGCAGAAAAGCCCGCCAAGACGTGAGTGGGGGAGCGGGTGCGCATCGCGCTGTGTTCGGATGAGCCCTACCGGGTGCACCAGACCATTGCGGCCGAGCTGGAACGCCGTGGTCACACCGTGGTCCCCTTTGGCGCCGTGAAGACCGGAGCAGAAACCCCCTGGGCGCCCGCCGCGGAAGAAGCCGCGCTGGCCGTCTCCCGTGGCGACGTGGATGAAGGTGTCCTGTTGTGTTGGACCGGCACCGGAATCTGCATGGCGGCCAACAAGGTGCCGGGCATCCGCGCGGCGTTGTGTGGGGACGCCGCCACCGCCGCTGGCGCGCGCGTGTGGAACCACGCCAATGTGTTGTGCCTGTCCAACCGGACGCTTTCTGACGACACCGCCAAGGAAATCCTGGCGGCGTGGTTGGATACGCCTCCCGGTGACAAGGGAAGCGCCGGGGTGGCGCTGTTGCACGCCATGGAAGAGCGCCACCGGCGCGGGTAACTGGGCCCCAGCACGTTTCAAAAAGTCCTGCTACCGTGGCCCATCTCCATGGGTGACACCCCCGCACTCCCCGCGTTGAGCGCCGCCACGGTGGGCCCCAGAGAGGTCCTGCGGGACCGCGCGTCGTCGCTGTTGCGCACCCAGGCGTATGTCCTGGCCCACGCCCGCTCCCTGGGGGCGTTGCGTGTGGTCTGGTTGTGGACCCACCTGTGGACGCGCGCGGCCTGGGGTGTGGTGGCCGGCGTGTTGTTGACGCTGGGCACGCTGGGCCTGGGGTTCTTGGTGGGAGCGGGAGTCTCCGCGGTGGCTGGCGCCGCAACATCCTGGTTTGAACTGGGTGCGGTGGTGGGCGTGGTGACGGCTCTGGCTGCAACAGCCCTGCTGGCGCGCGCGGTGGTCCCGCTGCAGCGCCAGTGGATGGTGTTGGGCAGGGAGCGCGTGTTGTGGCGCGTGCACCGCCACGCCACCGGGTGCAGCCCGTATGAATGGCCCAACGCTCCACCCGGCGTGGGATGGCGCGGTGTGACGCTGGGCTTTGGCGTGTTGACGTTGATGTTCCTTCCCACGCAGGTGCCCAACCTCTTCCAGTTGGGCTGTGAAGAACTGGCGCGTGAAGCGGAGCGTGGCCTGGTGGACCTGCAACGCGCGCAACAAAAGTTTGAGGCGGACCACCAGCGCTATGGGACGCTGCCTGAGCTGCTGCAAAGCGGCGTGTTGCGCGGTGATCCCAACAACGGCGCCACGCACTACCGTTTCTACGTGTTTCTCCAGAAGAAGGGTTACACCGCGCTGGCGGTGGACCGGCGCAAAGCCGTCAATCCGCGCTACCCCAGGGACACCTGGCTGGTGGGGCCCATGATGGAAAAGCCGCAGCGTTATGAAAAAGCCTGCAAGGAGTGATGGTCCATGCCGCGTTTGATTGCGTTTGTGTCTTCCGGGTTTGGTTGAAGCCCGGTGCCGGGTCTTGGTTGAGGCCTGGTGCTTGCGCCCGTGCTGGCGCAACTGGAACAACTGGATGGGGTCCTCGCGGCGCACACTGACGTCACAGGTCGCTCTGTTTTTGTGACGGTGGAAGATGCCGCCGGTCCTGGGCTTGAAACCCGCGTGGCCCAGGTGCTGGGGCCCCAGGCGCACGGCCTCACGCGCCAGGAAGGCGACGCACAACTGGTCTGGGTCCAACGCGGAGACCGCCTGTGGGGTCCGGAAGACATGCGCGCGTTGTCCATGCTGGAGGCACGCATCCTCTCGGTGCGCATAGGGCAGGCCGCCGGCGCGGCGCACGCCTGGACGGAGGTCCAGGAGCGCAGGTTTGTATGGGACGTCATGGACGTGCTGGCCACGTGTTTTGAAGCGGCCCATGACCAGGGAGGAAAAACATCCACGGCATGGTTTTCACAAGCCTGGCCGGGCCTGGTGGATGCACTGGTTCAACGTGCGCCGCCGTCAGTACAGGACGCGTTGCGGCCGGTCTTGTTGCGTTTGTTCTGAACCGCGCGGCGGGAGGTGGTGGCCACTGCAGTGGCTCCACCGCTGCGTTCAGTCCGGGTCACACGCGCCGCTGCAGGTGTGGGCAATGACGCCGTTGGGCCGCAAAAATCCATCCGCCTGGGCCTTGCCGGGGATGCTGCGCCGGACCGCTTCATGGACCAGGTTTTCATCCTCCGGGAACACCGGGAACGTGCCCGGCAAAGGGTTGTCCGGGAGGTTGAAGTCAAACTGGACATACGCGCTGTCATCCACCGGGCCCGTCACGCTCTGGAGGCCCGGGAACTCCTTCACGCTGGGCACCATGAGGGGCAGGGCCAGGGTGCGGGCGTGGGATTCGGCGGCAATGGAGGGGACCTGCGCGTCTCCCAGGCCGGTTTGCATGAGGATGCGGCGCTGCGTGGGGCCCGGCTGCAGGGTGTTGGAACGCGTGATGACGGCGTAGGTGCCGGGGTCCACGCGGTCAAATCCGGACTGGCCCACCGCCAAAAGCTTCTGCTGCTCCAACGGGTCCGTCACCGTCATGCGTATGAGCTCCAGGTAGGTGATGAACGGCCGTGCGCGCGGCGCAATGAGCGAGAAAAACCCCATGCCGCCCACGCCCAGCACGCCCCGGTCAATGAAGCGGCTGAGCGAGAAGAACACACCACCCAGGATGTGTCCCTGGCTGTTGCCGTAATAGTAGAGCTCATCCGGGTTGAAGACGGGGACGCCGCCAATCTGCAGTTGGGGCAGGCTGCCCAGCGTGTGTTTCACCACGTATTCCAACGCAATCTGGTTCATCATCCCCTGGTGGACCCGGTCGGTGAAACGCATGGTCTGGTCCATGTTGTTGAGCAGGTCATCCACCACCACCGTGACGTCCGGGACGCTCATGCCCCACCAGTCCACGGCCACCACCACCATCTTGTTCTCATTCATGTACGGGGTGACAAAGCCGCCCAACACCTCGCTGCGGGAGCCAAAGAACCCGTGGCCATACTGCATCACCCGCACCGGCCGCGCCGCGGCGTCATCCCGCACGCTCACCGGGATAAGCACGGTGAACGCCACCTGCGTGGTGCCCGCAATGGTGACCCGCCCGTTGGCATCCCGGTTGAGCAGCGAGCCAAACTCTTCACTGGCCATGATGGAGGGAACCTCCATGAGTCCTTCCACGCGCCGCCAGGTGTTGGCGTTTTCATTCTCCCGCACATCCGTCACCCGGATGGTCGGCGGCGTCTGGTCCAGCACGGCCACCACCGCGGCACGCGCCGCCAACATGTCCCCGCTCACGTTCTCCATGCTCTGGGTGGTGAAGTCCCAGGCCAGCTGCAGGCTGCCGCGCGCAAACCCCGCGGCCTCCAACACCGGGAACACCTGGGCGTCATACCGTTGGGCCAGTGCCGCCAGCTTGGGGCTCCCCTGGGGGCTGTTGTCCCGCACCCGGCGGAACCCTTCTGGCGGCGCCACCGCGGCGCCGGCAACGTCACGCAGGTCCCGCAGGCCCACCACGTAACGCGTGCGGTTCTTCAGGCGCACCAGCGGGCGGATGATGATGGTCTGCTTCCCGGGCTCCTGCGTCAGCGGGTCAAGCTCGGCAATGTGGAGGATGCGTTCACCGGTGGCCGCGTCCACCACCACGGTGGGGCCCACGCCGTTGACGGTTTGTGCGTAGTCCTTGGTGTAGTTGAGGAGGTTGTCCTGGCTCAGCAGCACCGGGAACACCGCCACAATGGATGGCATGTGGGAAAAGCCGTCTGACTTGTGCAAGCGCGTGAAGTCCACGCCGTAGCCGTCCATCTGCTTGAAGCGCGCCGGTTCCTCCAACACCAGGCGCTTGCCGGACGGCATGGTGGCGTCATCCACCAGGAACACGTCTGACGGGTAGGGCAGCAGGCAGTCCCCGCCAAAGGTCAGCGGGTTGCATCCCGGGGGGACCACTTCAGTCTCACCATTGCCGGTGGTGGCCGGGGTGCAGCCGGCAACCAGCAACGCAGCCATCACCAGGCTGCTGGGCCAACAACCGCGCGTGCCAGGCATGCAAGTCTCCTTCAACATCCAATCATTTGGTGGTCTTGGTGACCACGCCGTCCCAATCCGGCGGGGGTGGGTTCTGCTGGTACTCCATGCAGCGGGAGATGTACTCGGCGCTGATGAGGTCCCGCGGCTTGCCTTTCTTCTTGAGCTCTTCCTCGTAATCCGCGTCCAGCGGCTTCTCCCGCAACGCCTGGGCAAAATAGGGGATGGCGTCGGCAAAACGGCGCTCCAGGTACAACTCAATGCCCGTTTCAAACGTCTTGATGAACTGGCCCCAGGGCGGGGTGGGGTCACCCATGCCAATGAGCTCGTAGATGCGAACGGGTTCTTTTTTGCCCTTGACCCGGATGCTGTCCAGCAACCGCGCGGCCACCTGGCCCTTGGCGGCGGCCATGGTGGTCTCACCCAGGATGATGTGGACGCCGTATTCCTTGGTCTGGCCTTCCAGACGGCTGGCCAGGTTCACCGCGTCTCCCAGCGCGCTGTAGTTGGTGCGCTGCGCGCTGCCCATGTAACCCACGCGCATCAACCCGGTGTTGAGGCCAATGCCAATGTCAAAACTGGCGGGGTCCATGTGTTTGGAGATGAGCCGGGCGCAAAAGGCACTCCACTTGGGGTCGGTGATGACCCACTTCTTGAACGCCTTGAGCTCGTCCATCATGTCCAGCGCGGCGTGGCAGCCCTTCACCGCGTGGTCCGGGAAGGACTTGGGCGCGCCAAACAGCGCCATGATGGCGTCACCAATGTACTTGTCCAGGTAGCCCTGGTGTTTCATGATCGCGTCTGCTTCACGCGTGAAATAGTCATTGAGGAAGACGGTGAGTTCCTGCGGTGTCAGGTTTTCACTCAGCGTGGTGAACCCGCGAATGTCACTGAACATGCAGCTGGCTTCACGTTCATCACCCTTGAGCTTGGTGAGCGTCTCCGGGTCACTGGCCAGCTCCTCAACAAGGTGCGGGTCCAGGCACGCTGCAAACGCGCGCCGCATGGCCTGCTTTTCCCGTCCCACGGTGAGGTAGCCGTACGCCAGGATGAGGAACGCGGTGCTGGCCAGCTGGGTCATGGGGAAGAACAGCTGCACCCAGATGCCCTGGCTGAAGAAGAGGTACTGGTCCACAAACCAGTAGGTCACCGCCAGCACCACCGTCACCGCCACGGTGGCAAACGCAGACAGGCGGTGCAGCACCAGCCCAAACAACAGCGCCATGATGAGGATGAACAACGCTTCATACGCCACGTTCACTTCCGGGCGCCGCAGGAACTTGCCGTCCAACATGTTCTGCGCGGTGGTGGCGTGGATGATGACGCCGGGAACAAACGCGTCATACGGCGTGGTGCGCTGGTCATACGTGCCCATGGCGGTGACGGCAAAGATGACCGCCTTGTCCTTCACCAGCGCCTTGTCAAAGGTGTTGTTCACCACGTCTGCCGCGCTGATGACGGGAAACAGCGTCTTGCCGTCCCGTTCATAGTGCCCGTACCAGTTGAGCAGCAGGCGCCCTTCCGGCGTGGTGGAGATGTGGTGCGGCGCGGCCTTGTCCTTGGCGGTGGCCTCCTGCGGCAGCAGCGCCACCTCGCGGATGGCCTGCATGTGCAGGATGTCCGTGTTGCGCACCAGCACCGGCGTCATCTGGAACTTCTGCTGCACCAGGGACAGCGCCAGGGACTGCAGGTAGAACGCGTGGATGAGGCAGTTTGCGCAGGAGGCCCGGCACGGCTCGCTGCACTTGCTCTGGTCATCCATGGCTTCCAGCTTTTCCGGGGTGAGCATGCGCCGGTTGCAGGCGGTGCAGGCGGCGGCATCCTCCACTGGCACGTTGGGGCGGTAGCGGTAGACCAGTGGCTGGGAGCGGAACACACCATCGGCGTCCGGCGCGGCGGCGTAGAACCCAAAGACCTGGCCCACATCCGCAAATTTGGGCAGCGGAGTCACCAGGCTGCTCACCACGTCCGCGCCCAGCAGCAATTCTTTCTCCTTCTGGTCCGCGGTGCCCGGCAACCACTCCACCATGACGGTGTTGGGGCCCACGGTGCGGGAGGCCTTGAGTGCGGCCAGGTCCTCCACGCGAACACCCTGTTCGGTGACGGTGACGGCCTTCTCGGCCTGCAGTTCCCGCGCGCCGCCCATGAGTTCTTCGGCCTCCATGCCGCTGCGGGGCACCAGTTCCTCGCCGGACACGTCACAGGGAATGGGCTTGCCCTCACACATTTCCAGCAGCGTGCGCGCCACGCGTGCTCCGGCGCTGGCGTTTTCAGACTTGATGCCCAGGTACATGGTGTCCATGGCGGTGGACGCAATGCGCGAGAATTGTTTGGCCACCAGCGCCGGATCATCGTTGGAGTTGGTCTGCGCAATGTAGCCCTGCACCACGTGGGTGGGATTGGTCCCCTCGGACAGCACCTCCACCAGCTCGTCATCCGCGCTCTGGGATGCTTCCTTGGTCAGCAGCTCGGAAAACGTGGCGGCGCCTTCAGCCAGCGCGCGTGCCGCTTCTTCGGCGGCCTCCAGGTCCAGCATGGCCGCGGCGCGGGCCTTCTTGATGTCCGCCACGGCGGCAGAAACGCGCTTGTTGGCCTTGGATCCCTTCTCTGCCGCGGCCATGGCCTTGTCCAACGCGGCCAGGCGCGCCCGCGTGGCGGCCACACGCGCGGTGGCCTTTTCCGACGCGGTATCAAACCTGGCGTCCTTGAAACCCTGCTGCAGGCGCTGGAACTTCACCGGGTCCCCGGTGAGCTGTTCGTCCGCCCAGACCATATCAAACGCAACGGTGTCTGCCCCGGCGCCAAACAGGTTGCGCAACATGGACGCATAGACGCTGCGTTTCCAGGAGCCCCACACGCCAAACTGTTCCAGCGCTTTTTCATCCCCGGCCACAATCACCACCTGCGGCTCAAACGCCACCGGCCCGCGGAACAGGAACTTGTAGTCCAAGAGCTTGAGTTCCAGGCGGTACGGCAGCCAGTCCCGCAGCGGCGCCAGGTCCTGCGCCAGCAGGGCGCCACCACACAACAGCGCCAGCACCACGGAGAGCTTGAGTGGGGTGACAGCAAGCAGCTTCTTCATGGCGTGTCTGGTCCTGGGGAAAAGGTGAACCAACCAAATCAATGGCGTCTTGCGCGCACCACCGTGGGCGGCGCGGGTGGCGGCGCATGGTTGAGGGCCGCGCGGGTGGCCGCACCGGCGGTGGCGCCGCGCAGCTCCTGGTAGCGCAGGTACGTTTTGAGGCGGGGCAGGGCGGCTTGATCCGCCGCGTCCATCCAGAACGGCAACCAATGCAGGTGGAAGCCGGCCTTATGGGACCGCTCGGTCATGGACTGCAGCAGGCCGTGGGTGTCCCAGGGCTGTTTTTCCAGCACTGCCGCGTAGAGCGCGGTCTCTTTCACCGCGTCATGATCCGGGTCCCGCCGCACGCCCAGCGCCCAGATCCCGCCATCAAAGGACGGTCCCACCACGGCGTCCTGGAAACACACCGCGCGGAACCCTTCCTCCACCAGGTGCACCGGCAAAGACGGCGCGTGGGGGAACAGCGCCAGCACCCGGTGTGCGCCACGGTCCAGTTCATCCTGCAAAGCATGTTTGACCTGTTCCCCAAGGTCATGCCCGGATGGAACCCGCAGGCGCGCATGCGCCACGCTCGCCAGTTCGGCGGCCAGGGCGTCATCGGTGGCGTCCCCAAGATACAGCGCAACTTCACGCTGTTCCTGGGACCCTTCACGGGTCTTCCAGGCGCCCGCCACCTGCACCGCGTCGGAGAGGAAGGCGGCGTGGAGCCGTTCGGCTTCCACCTCACCCACCTGCGCCACAAGTTTGGGCCGCGCGCCACCCGCGCCCGGCGTGCGTGCCACCACCACCAGCGTTTCCAACAGGCTGCCTGTGCGCATGTCTTGGTGCGTCCCGCCCTCTTGTGAAACGTCCCTATACCGGATGTTCCCCGCGGCCTTCACGGTCCCAGCGCGCACCGTCATCCCACATGGCTGGGGCCGGTGCACGCCATGAAGGTCTGTATCTCACCTGACGTGGCCTCTGGGCCGTGGTTGACGGCGCGGGCCAGGTGTAAGGTGGCGCGCATGGTCCGTATGCGCGTGTGGTTGGCTGCGTCCGCCGTCATGGTGGGCGCTCTGGGCGGCTGTAGCAACTGTGGCACCACCACGGGGGACGCCAGTTCCTCAAGCAGTGGAGATGGCACCAGCGGCGGGGGCAGCGGTCAGGTCTCCAGCGGCGGGGCAACCTCCGGCATGGTGGGCAGCAGCGGGGCGTCAGGCAACGCCAGCGGCGGGGCCAGTGGCAACGCCAGCGGCGGGGCAAGCAGCGGGGGGATGTCTTCCTCGGGCCCGGACGTGCTGACGCCGGACGCCAACAACCCGGACAATGACACGCGGGACAGTGACTGTGACGGGTTGAGTGACCTGGAAGAGTTCAGCCGCGTGTACGCCGCAGGGCGGGACACCGACCCGGGCAACCCGGACACCGACGGAGACGGCATCCTGGACGGTGTGGAAGCCGGCAAGACCCAGAGCCCGGACAGCCGCTGCGCGGGATTTTTTGCGGGAGACCAGGACACCACCAGCCGGACCGACCCCACCCACCCGGACAGCGACGGGGACGGCATCACCGACGGCCTGGAAGACACCAGCTTCAACGGCCGACTGGACCTGGGTGAAACAGACCCGGATGACCTGGACACCGACGGAGACGGCCTGCAGGACGGCACCGAGGACCGCAACCTCAATGGCGTGCTGGACACCGGTGAAACAGACCCCCGCCGCGCCGACACCGACGGGGACGGCCTCACCGACGGCCTGGAAGACCGCAACCGCAACGGCATGGTGGACCCCGGAGAAACCGACCCCACCCGCGCGGACACCGACGGTGACGGCGTGGCCGACGGCGTGGAAGACGCCAACCGCAACGGCGTGGTGGACCCCGGTGAGACCAGCCCGCTGGTCCCGGACCTGGACACCGACGGAGACGGCATCCTGGATGCGCGGGAGACCAACGTCACCCGGACCGACCCCAACAACCCGGACACCGACGGGGACGGCCTCAAGGACGGCCAGGAAGACCGCAACCAGAACGGCCGCCAGGATCCCCAGGAGACCAACCCGTTCCGCGTGGACACGGATTGTGACGGCCTGACCGACGGCGAGGAAGACCCCAACGGCAACGGCCTGCGTGACGTGGGCGAGACCGACCCCATGCGCCGGGACAGTGACGGGGACGGCCTGCGTGACGGCGTTGAAGTGGGCGTGTTGTTCCAGGTGGACCCGGTGAACTGCCCGGACCAGGTGCTGGCTCCGCTGGGCTTCAACCGCACCAACCCCGCGTCTCCAGATACAGACGGGGACGGCCTGGTGGACGGGTTGGAAGACCTCAACCGCAATGGCCTGTTTGAGACCGGTGAGACCAACCCCGCCAATGCAGACACGGACGGGGACGGCCTGTTTGACGGGGACGAAGACCTCAACCGCAACGGGACGGTGGACGCCGGTGAGACGGACCCGCGCGTGCCGGACCTGGACACCGACGGTGACGGCATTGCGGACATCAAGGAGACCCTGGTCACGCGCACCAACCCCATGCTGCGGGACACCGACGCCGACGGCCTGACCGACAAGCAGGAAGACCGCAACGTGGACGGCGTGGTGAACCCCGGTGAGACCAGCCCGTTCCTCAAGGACATGGACTGTGACGGCCTGTTGGATGGCCAGGAAGACCTCAACGGGGACGGCGTGCTGGACGCCAATGAGACAGACCCGTTGGCCGCGGACACCGATTATGACCTCATCACCGACGGTGTGGAGCTTGGCGTCACCACCATTGCCGACGCCGTGAACTGCCCCGCCCAGCCGGTGGACCTGGACCCCGCCACCACCACCAGCCCGCGCAACCGGGACAGTGACGGGGACTTCATCCCGGACGGCATTGAAGACCGCAACCAGAACGGCCGGCAGGACCCCACCGAATCTTCCGCCTCCGCTGCCGACAGCGACATGGACGGCACGCCCGACGGGATTGAAGACTCCAACCGCAACGGCGTGTGTGACCCGGGAGAGACCTGTTCCTACATTCCGCAGCTGGACACCGACGGGGACGGCATCCTGGACTTCATTGAAACCACCATCACCCTGACCAACCCCATGGCCGCCGACACCGACGGAGACACCATCCCGGATGGCCGCGAGGACAAAAACCAGGACGGTCTGGTCAACGCCGGGGAGACCAGCGCGCGGCGCCCGGACACGGATTGTGACGGTCTGTTGGACGGCGTGGAGGATGCAAACCAGAACGGCTCGCGGGACCCCGGAGAACTGGACGCGGCGCGCGTGGACAGTGACGGGGACCTCATCCAGGACGGCGTGGAGCGCGGCATCACGGACGCCACGGCGTCCACCGGTTGTGTGGGCGTGCTGGTGGTCACCGGGACGGCCAACCCCACCAACCCGCTCAACGCAGACACCGACGGTGACCTCATCCGGGATGGCATTGAGGACCGCAACCGTGACGGCGTGCGCCAGTTGACGGAAACCGACCCCAACATTGCCGACACCGACCTGGACGGCATTCCGGACGGGGTGGAAGACGCCAACCGCAATGGTGTGCTGGACCCCACAGAGACCAACCCGCTCATCAGTGACCGTGACACCGACGGTGACGGCATCTCGGACCTCATTGAGACCACGGTCACCATGACCAACCCGGCCCTGGCGGACACGGACAATGACGGCATCAACGACGGGCTGGAGGACCGCAACCGCAACGGCCTGGTGAACCCCGGTGAGACGGATGCACGTCTTCCGGACACCGATTGTGACGGCCTGCTGGATGGCCAGGAGGACCTCAACGACAACGGCGCCCTTGATGTGGGGGAGACGTTGCCACGTTTTGCGGACAGTGACGGGGACCTCATTTCGGACGGCGTGGAGCGCGGCATCACCAGCGCCGCGGCGTCCACCAACTGCACCAACGTCCCGGTGGCGGCCAACCCCGCCAACACCACCAACCCGCGGGACGCAGACAGTGATGATGACGGCATCAATGACGGCATTGAGGACCGCAACCGCAACGGCAAGCGCGAGCCCACGGAAACGGACCCCAACAACCCCGACACCGACGGGGACACCAAGCTGGACGGCCAGGAAGACCGCAACCAGAACGGGATTGTGGACCCGGGTGAGACCAACCCGCTCATCCCGGACATTGATACCGACGGTGACGGCCTCAACAACAACGTGGAGGACCGCAACGGCAACATGATCCGTGATGCCAATGAGACCGACCCCAACAACCCGGATACCGACGGGGACCTCATCCTGGACGGCCGCGAGGACAAAAACGGCGACGGCGTGCTGAACAACGGCGAGACCGACCCGTTGTCCCGTGACACCGACTGCGACGCGGTGGCCGACGGCGACGAAGACGCCAACCGCGATGGCAACCGTCAGGCCACCGAAACCGACCCGCGCGCCCGTGACAGCGACGGGGACGGCATCTGGGATGGCGTGGAACTGGGCCGGACCACCAACCTGGACACGGTGAACTGTTCGGACACCACCGGGGCCCGCCGCGGGGTGCCGCGCTTTGACGCGGACGCCGCCAACACCAACACCAACCCGTTGCTGCCGGACACCGACGGTGACGGCGTGGCGGACGGCGCCGAAGACGGCAACCAGAACGGCCGCATTGACCCCGGTGAACTCAATCCCACCGTCAATGACACCACGCCGCCGGACGTCAACGCGTGCGCCACCCAGAACCTGCGGCCCATCAACATTGTGGCGCGCGCAGACGCCACGGCGGACGTCCAGCTGGCGGTGGCCCCGGCATACTCCACCGTCACCGAACTCCGCGTGGGCGGCGTGCAGCGCGGCATCATGGTCTATGACCCGGCCCTGCAGGTTGCGGGCTTTGCATTCAAGCTCAACCCGCCACCGGCGGGCGCCACGGTGGAACAGCAGCTGTTGACGTTGGAAGGACGCATCCCCGCCGCACCTTCGCTGGGCACCCTGGCAGACAAGATTGCCCAGGGCTTCACCACCTGGGACACGTTTGAGGCGGTGGGCGCGCAGTTCACCTACACCGCCGCAACGGGCGGCAACGTGGCGGTCCAGGCCGCCAATGACCTGGTGACGCGTTGGCTGGGGACCTCCACCGGGCTGCTGCCGGTGGCCGGTGCGTTGACGGGGCCGTTCCGCCTGCAGCTTGAGGTCATACGCCGCAGCGCCAACACCACCATGGTGGTGGGCGCCATCACCCAGGCCGCCGCCCTCACCAATGAGGCGCGGTTGTTCACCATGGATGACCTCTCCAACGGCAGCCCGGTGGCCCAGTTTGGGGACCTCACCGGAATCCAGTGTGACCGCCTCACCGTGGTGAACCGTCCGGAACTGGACTTCATTGTGCTGGTGGACAACTCGGGCTCCATGAGCAACGAGCAGACCGCCGTGGCCACCGCCGCCACCGCCATTGCCAACCAGCTCAACACGTCCCTGGCCAACTGGCGCATTGCGCTCACCACGTCAGACGTGGACTTCATCCAGAACTGCAACAGCAACAACAACGGCAGCAACTGCAACCGCGCCACGCCGGCCCAGTCCTTCTGGGACAATGAGGCCTTCCCCAACGGCAGCCCGCGGTATTGTGCGTTCACCACCAACCCGGCGGATTTCCAGACCTGCATGACCACGGTGGGCACCAGTGGCTCCGGCGCCGAAAACTTCTTCCGCGGCGTGGCGTGCGTCATGGGGCAGCAGGTGCTGGGGCAGGACCAGTGTGGCCGTTGGAATGCCGCGGGCACGCAGGTCCTCACCCGTGGCCCGTACGGCAACGGCTACCGCCCGCCGCCTGGGCCCTACCGGATGTTGGACGGCACCGGTGCGCGCGTGGCGGCCAACGCCAACAAGCTGCGTCCCAACGCCAAGGTGGTCTTCATCATCCTCACAGACACCAACGAACAGTCTGACGGGGAATACGTGGCGGTGAACGGCACGCCGGTCCCGGCCAACTCGCTGGACAACATTCCGGCGTGGGTGAACTACTTCAACAACTTTGACGGGCTGGACACCTGCACCGTCCCCCGCGTCAACGGGGTGTGTCCTGAGGCCAACGCGCTGTCCAAGGCGTTTGTGGGCGGCATCATCTGCCGGCAGGGCACCAACTGCAGCGACTACGAAGACCAGGTTGGCCAGACCGGCTACAACCCCGTCTACATGAACACGCGCTGGCCCACGTTCTTCTCGGCCATGAACGGCGTGCTGGCGGACCTTCCGTCTGACGGGGACCCCAACCAGACCGCCAAGATCCAGGCGGCGGTGGCGCTCATCCTGGACCGAAGCGTGGGGATTGCCAGCCCCTACCGGCTCACCAAGGCACCCATCTCTGCCACCATCAAGGTTGCCACAGACGCCGTGACCGAGGGCACCTGCACCACGGCGGATGTCCCGCGCTCCCGCACCCACGGGTGGGACTATGATGGCAACACGCGCACGTTGAAGTTCTATGGAAACTGCCGCCCGCGCACCACGGAGAACGGCAAGCGCATCAGCGTGTCCTACCGCTACTGGGTGGAGAACTCGCCGTTGCCGGATGGCAACCCCGTGCCGTGCGGCGGCAACTGCATGACGCCGTACATTTGCAACACGTCCAACAACATGTGCGAATGCCCGGCGGACTGCGGCGGCAACTCTCCGTCTCCCAACCTGCGGTGTGACACCACCACCTGCAGCTTCCAGTGCCCGGCGGATTGTGGCCAGACCTGCGGGGCGGGGTTTGCCTGTGACAACGCGCCCAACGTCTGCCAGTGCGAATGCACCGGCTGCAGCGGCGCGCGCCCGTCCCCCAACAGCGTGTGTGACCTGGGCCTGTGCAATTGGACGTGCCCCGCCAACTGTGGCGGCACCGCACCGCCGGGCACCGTGTGCAACCCCACCACCTGCAACTTTGAGTGCCCGCCGGACTGCGGGGGCAACCAGCCCACGCCCAACAGCGTGTGCAACCGGGTGAGCTGCACGTGGGACTGCCCGGCGGATTGTGGCCAGACCTGCACCGACGGATACACCTGCAACAACGGCGCTGGCGTCTGCGGTTGCGTGTGCGCGGGCTGCGCAGGTGCGCCGCCCAACGCCAATTGGACCTGTGACACGGCCAGCTGCACCTACGTGTGCCCGGGAACCTGCGGTGGTGCACCGCCGGGGCCAAACTACTTCTGCAACCCGGAGACCTGCGCGTGGACCTGCCCGTCTGATTGCGGCGGCCCCCAGCCTGGCCCTGGCTACGTGTGTGACAGCCTGGCCTGCCAGTGGTCCTGCCCGGCGGATTGTGGCGGCGCCCCACCTGGACCCGGCTTCACGTGCAACCGCACCAGCTGCCAGTGGCAGTGCCCGTCTTGCCTGGGCGCTCCGCCGGCACCGGGCTTTGTGTGCAACAACACCAGCTGCCAGTACGAATGCACCACCTGCCCGGGCACGGCTCCCTTCCCCGGGTACGTGTGCAACACGCAGAGCTGCCAGTGGGACTGCCCGGCGGATTGTGGCCGTGCGGCACCTGGACCGGGCTACGTGTGTGACCGCCTGCAATGTGAATGGGTGTGTGACGGCACGTGCGGTGGCGCGTGTTCCGGCGGTGCAACCTGCAACGCAGACCCGCAGGTGTGCGCGTGTGAATGCCCGGCGGATTGTGGCGGGCCTCCGCCAGCGGCGGGATTTGTGTGTGACCCCAACACCTGCCAGTACCGTTGCGGGGGCAACTGCGGCACGGCGCCCGGGCCCAACTGGACGTGCAACGCCACCACGTGCGCGTTTGAGTGCCCGGCCAATTGTGGCGGCAACGCGCCCGGTCCGGGTTACGTGTGTGACCGCAACAGCTGCGCGTGGACGTGTGCCGGGGACTGCAACGGCCAATGCCAGAGCGGGACGTTGTGCAATCCCACCACGTGCGGGTGTGACTGTGACGTCAACGCGCCATGCCCCATGGGCCAGCGCCGCAACGCCGCCAGCTGCGCGTGTGAGTGTGACGTGGCGGCGCTCAACTGCCCGGCCACCCACCAGCCCAACCCGTCCACCTGTTCGTGCGAGTGCAAGCCGGACTGTGGCACCTGCCAGGCGGGTGAAATCTGCCAGCCCACGTTGTGCGAGTGCATCCCGGTGGGCGGCTGACGTTGGTGGTGGCGCCCGTGGAGCCGTTTGCGGCTGCGGGCCCGCCTGGGCCCACCGTGGGGCTCTACCTGCGCGCGGATGGCACCTGGCTGCATGACGGCCAGGAGGTCACCCACGCCCGCCTTTCGGCGCTGCTGCACCACAGCATTGCCGTGGACCCCGCGGGCGGGTGGATGGTCACCACCGGGCGGGACCGGCTCCCGTTTGCGTGTGAGGACACGCCGCTGCGGGTGCTGGCCGCCACCATCCAGCCGGAAGACGTTGTGGCGCTGACGTTCTCCAACGGCCAAAGCCAGCCCCTGGTGGTGGCGTCTTTGACCGTGGACCCGGACGCAAGCTGGCGGTGTGTCTCCCGGGAAGGGCTCCCCGCACGGTTCACGCGCGCTGCGGTGTTGTCCCTGGCCCACGCCGTGGATGAACAGGGGGGGATGTATGTGCTGCGCCTTGGTGGCCTGACGGTGCCTCTGGGGGCCAGCCCTGGGTGACGGCGGCAGATTGGGCTAGGCTCCCGGCGTTGTCCGTCCCATTGTGGAGTGAGTCATGCGCCGCGTCCTGGCTTCCGGGTTTTTGTGTGCGTTGGTGGTTGCATGTCCACGTCCAGACACCACGGATGAAGACGCGGGGCCGGGCAACAACGGCGGGGCCAGTGGTTCCAGCGGCGTGGTGGGCGTGTCCTCCAACGGCAGCAATTCGGGTGGCGCCAGCGGCGTGGTGAGCAGCGGTGGTGCCAGCGGCCGGAGCAGCAGTGGTGCCAGCGGTGGCAGCACCGGCGGGGCCAGCGGAAGCAGCATTGGCGGCGGCAGCGGAAGCACCAGTGGCGGTGGCAGCGGCAGCAGCGGCGGTGTCGTCGGCAGCAGCAGCGGCGGTGTTGCTGGGAGCAGCAGCGGCGGAGTTGTTGTTGGGAGCAGCAGCGGCGGTGT
>Ga0154020_10000483_pt1 | contig 48592 bp, 40 predicted proteins | sample Klosneuvirus_201_FD_109709 | JGI IMG/M metagenome (GOLD analysis project Ga0154020, IMG submission 109709) | Active sludge microbial communities from wastewater, Klosterneuburg, Austria - Klosneuvirus_20160825_MG | ecosystem: Engineered > WWTP > Aerobic digester > Activated sludge | place... | reverse complement strand
GCGTTTCGTCGAGCGTGGACAGGGTCCACCACACTTTTTGGAAAGTGTGGTTCACACGAATATTCTTCCAGCGAACCGTGGTCTGCAGAGCGGCCCCATTGAAACCGACGGAGTGTATGGTGTCCTGGTCAACTCCGCCCGTGCCGGTGCCATATTCGAGAATGGAGCTTCTACCGAAAATATCTACGATTCGAACGGTCTTGTGATTCGAGAGTTCGGTGTCTGCCGCAGTCTCAATGATGTCAACATAGTTATTGTTCCGATCATAGATACGCTGCTCGACGCCGCTCGTCGGAAGGTTCTCAACGCGCGAACCATCGGGAAAGAACGCGATCCAGTGATCATTCGATGTGTCCGAATCGCCATCGGTGTAAAATTCAACCTTTACAAAGGTACTGTCTGCACTAAATGACCTAATCGTTTGCCCGGCGGCAGGTGCCGTATTCGCGTGGCAATCAACTCCTGTTGCAGAAATAGCGGATGCTCCTTGGACGTCGATCTCAGCGTTAGTACCATTAGCAACGTATATCGGATGCCGCGTGCCATCCGGCGTTATGAACACATTTCTACACAAACCTTCTGGCGGATTCGTCTGAGAATCGGCCACGATCGGATCCCAAGTGAGAGAATATTTGTATCCGTACCGCCAATTGCCTTCCGGACTTGGGTGTAGTGCAGTGGAGTCGTAACCGCCGTAAGGTGCTTCATCAACGTGCACCATATCGCCATACCAGATCTTGCTGTTGTAGAAGAGCGAGAATCCGGCAGTTGCTCCGCCCCGGCCTGCGGGTACGCCGCCTAAAGGAACTTGAAACATCAAGTTGCCCGATTGAAGTGCGATGGTCTCAATGTCGGACAAAAGATACGTCTTATTCGACTTGATACCTTGATCAGGGATTACTGCCGTCTGGGAAAAAACGCTTCCGACCAAAAGAAGAGAAAGAATAAGTATAACAATCGGGATAAGTCGTCTATACATCGATTCACTCCTAACGCTTAACGGAACTAAAGATCTTCGTTTGTTAAAGGTCACAATCACCTCCTCCAGTTTGCGGGGACGGGAGTGTCGCCGGTGGTGCCCCATTGGACGGTGCGGGTTGTGGAGTCGGAGGATTGGCGTATGTGCCAGGTGCCGTTTGCATCACGCCAGATGGCGATGTCGCAGATGCCGTCGCCGTCGTAGTCGTTCTGAACGGGCCTGTCAGAAGCCTGATCGCCGGACGGCGTGTTCGCGGTGACTCCACTGAGGCCGCCGTTCGCGATCAGCCACGAGGCTCCGTTGCGGATCGCGTAATTCGCCTTGCCGTCACCGTCGTAATCGCCGGAAACGGGAAGGTCGCCGGAACCATACGTGTACCCAGCAAGTGCCATATTCATCGACTGTGTAGTGTTGTCGGAGCTTTTCGCCGTGTAGAAGGTCGTGTTGCTGTAACGCCAGACGGTCGGGTCGGCCTTGCCGTCGCCATCGAAATCTGCCGGGGCTGGCTTATCGCCCGTTGTGCCGAAAACCTGATAGACGACTTGCGAGTTCGAGCTTTTCGAGATGTACCAGGTGTTGTTCGAGGCACGATAGACTGCCCAGTCGGTCTTGCCGTCGCCGTCGTAATCGGCAGGAACAGGTTTGTCGGTGGGCAATCCAAAGCTGCCGCCGCTCGAAGCACCGCTGCTCGAATTGATCACGTACCAATCGAGCGAACCCGCGCCCGGCCTTGCGACAGCGAAATCCGTCTTGCCGTCTCCGTCGTAATCGCCCGCGACCGGAATGTCGCCTTGCATACCCCAGCCTTGTACAACTTGAGGAGAGCCATTTCCCGCCATGATCCACCATTGCCCAGACCCAGGTCTCCAAACAGCTAGATCAGTGGGCGGCGCGGCATTGGCATTCGCATCCTCGACCGCTAAAAGCCGCGAACCTGCGTAAATATACTCTTTCGCGAGTTGCGGCGTAGGCGTCGGAAGCGGTGCCGCGAACGGGTTCCATGTACTGCCTGCGTTCTTTGGCAATTCCTTCCCGAACCAGCCGACCTTTTTACCCGTCATGCCATCGGTGTGCGGCAGCCAGCCCTCCCGTGCAAAAATGCCGACAACAACCAGCAATAGAAAAACGGACAAACCAAGCCCTGTGAATAACTTCTTACGGTCATTCGACATAGGTGCTTCCAAAAGGGACATGGGGCTTCTCCTCAACGGTTCCTAACCGCTTTGTATTTAGTTGTAAGCTACGTTATAGGATCGTTTACGCTAAATTAGCGTTTCTTTAATCGCGTTGTCAAGCTCCTCTACTGTTCTAATAAATTGTCGTTTCTTCAGACCTGTCCTCCAATAGGGGCGACGCGAAAAGAGAGTAAGTACATGCATCGTGGAAAACCGAACAAAGAAGCGGCTGGCGGAAAGAGGATTGCCCATGCGAATAAGATATGAATTATGTCGGCTATAAACGGGTTTCGAAAAAGCGGCCGTGTTGTATTTGCGGTAAACCTGACTGGTGCAGTTTTACGCAAAATGAATCGATCTCGTTTTGTGCTCGGTCAACAACGAGCGCGGACCGCATCAGCGATCAAGGCTGGGGAATTTACTATCACTTTATCCGTAAAAATCTCACACCAGTTAATCCCAAGAAAAGAGCAACCGGAAAATACCCACTTCAGATTCAGTCATCAGATCAGGAACTCAGAGATCGTGTCTATCGAAAACTGATCGAGCTGTCTCCTGCGGCTTCAAATAGCGAGATAGTTTATGGCAAGGGCGGTCTGGTTGAGCGAGGAATATCGGATCTTCCTCGATACGGAAGCCTTCCGAAGAATGCTGCTGACCGGGAAATGTTGAGGGATTCGCTGATAAAGGAACTCGAAATGGAACCTGCCGATCTGATCGGAGTTCCCGGTTTCTGGAAAGACAGCGGCGGAAGAATCCGGCTTTGGAGTGGGTACGATATCAATGATGACCTGATGTTGATTCCCTTTGTTGGAATTGATGGAAAGATACAAGCCTGCCAGATCAGATTTATGAAACATGTGCCAAATAAGTCAGGGCATTATGTTTGGCTGTCTTCTGCAAATAAGCCGCGCGGCTGCGGACCGGGATCACCATTGCATCATGTGAATCCGGGGGCAGTCTCGAATAAATCAGTTCTTGTTACCGAAGGTGCGCTAAAGGCCGCGACTGCACAGACCTTCCTGAAAGACAAATATGTTGTCGGCAATAGCGGCGTGGCGAGTTCGCACAGAGAAATAGTCGAAACGGCAAGACATAAAAACTTAGAGATTGCATTCGACGTCGACAGCTTCACTAATCCACATGTAGCAAGGGCAATGGCAGGACTAATTCGTTTACGTTACGAGGATCAGGAATCATTGGGCTATTACGATGACGTGATGATCATTGCTTGGGACTGTTCGTTCAAAGGCATTGATGAAGCTTTGCTGGCAGGCAATCAAATCAAATCCATTTCAGTTGATGAATGGCTTCACCGACTTTCGCCTCGTTGTTTCGCAGAGAATCAGAATCAGTTGTCGATGCTTCAGAAACAAAAGAGCGGCAGGCAGTGTTATGAGGTAAGTAAATGCAGCACTACTCCTTAACGACTATTGAAAAGATCATCGAGATCATAGACGTTGAGAAAAGGGCGATAACTAATCGGGAATTGATTGGGATTTGTGCTGAAGATACTGACTTCTTAATTACTGATCCGCATTTCAGTCATGAGATCGCGGAGACGGCACTGAACCTGCTGATGGCCAGAAAGTATGCGAAAGACTTGCTTTCCTCAAAGGAACCATCTGCCATTTGTTCAGAAGTTCTTCGGCCTCTGCAAGAACGACTTCCATCTCAGACATGGAGGAGCGCAAACCAGGTTACTTACCAGCAGTTTTCAACGCCAGCCACGATCGCATACCTCGCCGCGTACCTGATGAATCTGAGCGGGAGTGACACCGTTCTTGAACCGTCGTGCGGAACTGGCAGTCTTGCTGCTTGGGCACAAGGCAGAGGAGCTAACGTCATTACGAATGAAATAGATCCCAGAAGACGCCAGCTTGCACGACTTATCGGCCTCGCGCCGACCGGTTATGACGCAGAATTCATTGATGACTTTTTGCCGGAGAGGATTAGCCCGAATGTGCTATTGATGAATCCCCCATTCTCTTCAAGCGGCGGCCGTGTCGATCAGAACCGGAACAAGTTCGGATTCCGGCATGTCGAGTCCGCACTTCGGCGCCTCTCTGACAATGGCCGGTTCGCCGTCATCCTCGGCGAGGCAGGATCACCTATCAGTGTTTCGGGGAGGCGCTTTTGGCACTCGATGTCGTCCGACATCCAGGTTACAAGGTCTATCAGCCTTCCCGGTCGCGAATATTATCGTAACGGGACCACGGTAGGGGTAACCTTGATCCTTGGCAACAAATCTTCGGGCAATGAGCCTCAAGACAATATCCTCCGCGACCGGCACCAGAACGTCCGCTGTGTCGAGGAAGTTTTCGAGACGATCAGATCCGAACAAAAATAAATATGAACTATCAGGAACTTCATGCAGCCGTCAAAAACGGCTCGATCATCGGCGCCATTGGAGCTAATGGCAAGAACGACAGATTCTTTATCTCGGACAGAGGCGACCTGTGCCGGTTCAAACCGCGTAGCCGCCGCCGCGGTTACCTTTTGGACGTATCCCATCTTTCCCGCTACGTTGAATTCATACCTTTTAAGCAACCAACATCTGGAGCCGAGAAGATCAGAAAGGCTTACCGCCTGATCGAAAAGTACAAGCGATCGGCGAGTGAGGCGAGTTTTACGAATCATTTTATTCGCGACTGCGTTGCACTTCCGGATTTCGAAACGTGGAGAAAAGATCTTGTGGAACCGAGTTCTTGGGAAAAGGATAAGGAAGAGCGTCCAAAGACTCTATACGAGCTGCATATAACGACCGGAACGAATATAGACGGCAAGGTTATCTCACTGAACCGAATAGCCAAAAAGTATCCGAGTGAGATAGAGAACCTTCGCGAAGCCATCCGTAACAAGGTTGCCAGAATAATTATTGGCGGTCGTTGGGCCAAGTTTGCCGGCTACGATATCTCGATCGAAACCGAATACAACATTGAGAGCGGAGATTTTCGCGGCTTTTTATCGCTCGAATACGCCGGCTGCGGCAACGGCTACTACTATCTGCTCATCAACGACGAAAACTTCATCGGCTACGATGTCGATTAAATCCAATCAGCCTCGACGCTTGCAGCTTAACCTGCCGACTACCAAGAAATGCTATCAAGTTACGAACAATCGACGGACACATCTGCGCCTTCTTCAGCACCAGTGACTATTGCGATGTCCGTAGAGACGGGCGAAGCAGAGACCCCGAATCAGAGTTTGGTCTATGCACCCCGGTTCGTTACTACGGGAGCACTGCATCCCGGAGTGATAGTCGAGACGCCGGGCCTTGCGAACGTGGAACCGCCGCCGATAACTTACCGGCCGCATCTGCCTAGCGAGCTTGCGTTGAACGGAAAATTGTCGGGAATGCAGCTTGAGAGAATTATCTATGCCGGTCAGGCGCATCAGCAGAGACTTGAGGGTGGGGCTCGTGCCGGCATCAGCATCGGTGACGGAACTGGAACCGGCAAAACGGCGTCGCTGGCCGGGATCATTCTGGATAACTGGTTTCACGGGGGGAGGCGCTCTGTCTGGTTTTCGGTTAAAGCAGATCTCATTGAAGCAGTTTCGGATGAGTTTGAAAGACTCGGACTTAAACCGCCGATAAAACTGATAAACGATTTTCAGTCTGACAGCGATATTGCGTTCGGTGACGGCATACTTTTCTGTACATACCGCTCACTGATCGCCCGTTCAAAACTTGGGTCTCGCCGGATCGATCAAATTATCAATTGGTTGGGAAAGGACGGTGTTGTGATCTTCGACGAGGGACACAAAGCCAAATATGCGTTCGCGGATGATCGCGGCAAATCGACGCAGACCGGTGCGGCAGTTCTTGAGATACAAGATCCGATCCGTTTTCCTGATCTGAGAGTTGTGTATTCTTCGGCGACTTCGGCAGGCGAGGTGAGACATCTTGCATATATGTCGAGGCTTGGAATATGGGGTGAAGGAACGAATTTTCCGCTTGGTTTTGAGCAGTTCGCAGAAGAGATTGAATCCGGCGGTGTCGGCGCTCTTGAAATGGTCTGCCGCGACCTCAAGGCAATGGGTCGATACTTGTGCGGTAATCTGAGCATGGGTGTCGATCCCGAGTCAGGCTTGGCCGTTGAATTTCGAGAGGTGACGCACTGGCTTACACCCGCACAGCGGCAGATGTATGACAACATGGCGCAAGGATGGCAGGAGGTATTCAAAAATATTCACCTTGCGCTTGACCTTACGAATTCGGGCAAGGCCACACGAGCTCAGGCGGTTAATCAGTTCTGGGCCGGGCATCAACGATGTTTTCGGAATCTGATCACCGCATTTAAAGTGCCGACTCTCATACGGGAGATAGAAGACGCTCTCGGACGAAAAGAATCGATTGTAGTCTCCATCACCGGAACCGGCGAAAGCCAGACAAAGAAGCAGATCGAACGGCCGGCCGATCAGGAAGAAGCAATAGACAACCTTGATTTTAGTCCTCGGGAGACTCTGACAAGACTCGTTGCCAGATGCTTCCCAACCGCCTGCTTTCAGGAACGCACCAACCCATACAGCGGTACGACCGAATACATTCCCGTTCTCGATGCCGACGGAAATCAGGTCGAGAGCCGTGCGGCACTCCAGTTAAGAAGCGAACTTCTGGATAAGCTTTCTATTCTTGAAGTTCCTGAACACCCGCTTGACCAACTTGTAAATTATTTTGGAGTTGAAAATGTCTCGGAAATGACCGGACGTAAAAAAAGACTTATCAGAACGCTGTCAGGAATTCTTGAATACCGGCCCCGACAGCTTCCCGGCGTTCCGTCGAAGCTGATCAATTTGCATGAAAAGAACGCTTTTCAGAACGGCGACAAGAGGATAGCCATAATGTCAGAAGTCGCTTCAACCGGTGACAGCCTTCATGCCGGATGCCATGTCGGAAACAAACAGCGAAGGCTTCATATTGCCGCCGAATTGAAATGGTCGGCCGATAAGCAGATACAGGACTTTGGCCGTACGCACAGAACCGGACAGGTTGCCCCTCCCATGTATCTTTTAGTCTTTACCGAGCTTGGCGGTGAAAAACGATTTTCAGCTACCATTGCCCGCAGGCTTGGGAATATGGGTGCCCTTACAAAGGGTGACAGAAAAGCGGAAAAGGCAGGCAATCTCGATAAATACAATCTCGAATCAAAAGAAGGCCGCTCTGCACTCAATATCGTTCTGTCGAACATAATGCGAGGAAAAGAAGTGCCTGGTCTTGACGATGCTAAGCAGGCTGTGCGTGACATGGGGCTTACGAAAATTGTCGATGGGATTGAAGACATTCCGGACAGCGAGAAAACTAATATCCCAAGATTCCTGAACAGGCTTCTTTCGCTTGAAGTGGATCGGCAAAATGCTCTTTTCGATTATTTTTACTCGACTTTTCAGGAGACGCTTGAATATTTAAAACAGCAGGGCAAGCTCGACGACGGAATGGAAGACCTCAAAGCCGTTTCAGTTAAGATCGCCGAGCCGCCGCAGGTGCTTCATAACGATGCTCTGACCGGAGCAAAAACGGTGTATTACAATCTCATTCTCAAAGTCGCTACGAAGCCTGCTAGATTTGACGAGCTGGCCGCAGGTGAGATCCACCAGTTCTTTCGGCATAGAGAGAACGGTACTTTCGTTGCGGTCCGCAAAACTCTTTCGCATACCGATCCCGAAACCGGAGAGAGATACCAAATGTATTCGATCTCAAAACCCGCAGGAAGAAATCTATCGTATATTCCCGAGCGGGAACTAAACCAAAAATACCGTATCGTCCCCAAAGCAAAGGCAGAAAAATGGTGGATCGAGGAAGAGAGCAAGATCCCTAAAGTTGAACATAGAACGGTTCACTTGCTAAGCGGGGCACTGCTCCCGATCTGGAAATATCTAAAAACTTTGAGCAAAGATGCCCTCAATATTGTGAGGACAACCACGGACGACGGCATGAGGCTGGTCGGCGTAAAGATCTCGGACGAATGGCTGGCCGATATTCGAAGGCATTTCGGTTTGAGGTTAAAAGCTCCGACGACTGCTCAGGAAATTCTTCGAATAACCGAATTTGAACATAATACGGTCAAACTTATGGACGATATCCAAATTAAAACCGCACGATTTCAGGGGATGCTTCTGACCGAAGTATGTCCGTCAACTCTCGATCAGATCAAAGAATTACGCGGGATGGGACTTGTCAATATAGTCCAGCACGGCAAACAAAGATTCTTCCTGCCGCAAGACGAACCTTCGGCAATCAATTGTCTTGAAAAACTTATCGAATTGTATCCCCCTGATTCAAGCGAGATCGATTTCTTGCCGAAGATGGAAGTGAATCGTGAAGTATTCGCCAAAGAGGAACCGATAAGGATTCCCGAATGGCTGATCGAGCCTGAATCGGAATTGGTCCGCGAACTTGTATTTCCGCAGGAAGATGTGTTCGACCAGAAAAGCGCGCACAGCGTAGACAAAGTGTTGACGGTGTAGACACTTTGAGCTTCTATTTGCATTTAGACAAGGATATCAACAGGCCAGGTTAAGCCCTGTTATTTCAATGGGTTGGCAAAGAATCGACACGTAATATAACGAGCGGCACACTATTTGAAATAGTAATAGGCATTGATCATGGATCTAAGGGGAGTAATGTCAATGCAAGAAGTTATTCGTGTCGATAACAGTCAGGCTTCAGCCGCTCTAGAAGGAAAGATCGTTCGCTTTGCCGGCGTTCCTCACTATGTGCTTATTACCGGCGAAAGAGGAACCGGTAAAACAACGATAGCAAGACGTCTTCACGAATTAAGCAGCCGTTCGAGAGGGCAGTTTCTGAGCGTAAATTGTGCCAGCTTTACAGCCGAGCTTCTCGAATCCGAACTGTTCGGGTATGAGAAAGGAGCTTTTACGGGAGCTACGACACCCAAAGCGGGGCTGTTCGAGATATGCAGCGGGGGCACATTATTTCTTGATGAGATTGGCGAACTCACCTTAAGCCTTCAGGCAAAGCTCCTAAAAGCTGTTGAGGAAAAACGAATTCGGCGGGTCGGCGGGACGAGTGAACGCAGTATCGAAGTTCGAGTGATCGCCGCCACTTCGCGCGATCTTCTCGGAATGGTCCGCAAAGGTGAGTTTCGGCCGGACCTGTTTGACCGCCTCAATATTCTTCAACTCGAAACGATCCCCTTAAGGTACCAGAGGGAAAGGATCGAAAGCCTGCTCAATGAGCAGCTTGAGAAGGAACGCACATCGGTTGGCCGTACCGAACCGTTCGTCATCGACAAAGATGCGATGAGATTCCTGCAAGCGTTGGAGTGGAAAGGAAACTATCGCGAATTGCGTAACTTCGCCACCCGCCTTGCAGTTGACGCTTTTGACGACAGCGTTATCACGCTTGAAAGGGTGCGACGATTGAGTTCAGTAGAGAATGAAGTGGAAATCTCTAAAGAGGATCCTTCTGGATCAACGCTCATTCCTCGTGACTTAATTACCATAACGCTTGATCCCGAAAACGACGATCTCGAAACGATCTATATCAAGGCAGCGGCAACATTTATTGAGCATACCTTGAAGCAGTCGAACGGCAGCTTTAGAGGCGCAGCACGATCACTGGGAATCACTCATTCGACAATTTCGAGGATATTGAAAAAGCATCAGGATCGGATGTCAGATTTTTCTCACAAACAGCAAACCGCATCATTCGCTGCCGCAGCTTAAAGTTCCTCCTTATGGAAAGACACTTCGAGTCCGTGACTTCACGGACTCTTTTTTGTGCTGAAAAAAGAAGCGGATGGCAATTAAGTGGAGTGAGCAACAGATATGGAAATTCTGAATAAGGGTTCCTTTGTGCCTTTGGACAACCGGGAAAGGATGGGGCAGATGATCTTTACGGCTAAGACATTCGCCGCCGAAATTGCGAAGAATGCGGGGTTCCAATACAACGACCCGACCAATCAGCAGCTAGCTTTGGAGATATGGAAAGGCTCTGAGTATATGACGCGTGCCCACGAAGAAGCGACGATCAAGAATCTCTTCCTAAGTAATTTTCTGAAAGAGCTCGACGGTGTTGTTAAGGAGACGAAAGGCGTGCCGGTTTCGGCCTTGCCGCAGCCGATAGCAGCGCCTCCCTCAGTAGAAACTTCGGTTTCGGGAAACATTGAAGAAACCGTTAAAACAAACTCGTCGGATGATGAATTTCTTGGCGTTGTCTCGCCCGATGAGCCTGCAAGATCGGAGGTTCCTAGACCATCATACGCCGACGAATGTAAACCAGAATGTGAGGATGAGATAGTGGAAATGATAAATGGTTCTGCCAAAGAAATGCCTGGATCACAAACCGAGAACATTTCTATTCCCGAAACACCGCCAACAACTGCGGCAGCGACCATGGCCGCATCCGTTGCTTCAACTATAGAGCCGGAACCGGTAAATCAGACAGTAGCTGTTGTGAGCACTCAGCCCGCACACGTTGAGCCGATCGTGCTGATCGAAGATGAACCATTCAACTTTGATTCCTGCACGATAACGGCAGTGATCCAGCTTCTCCCGATCAGTGACGGTTTTCGCAAATGCGTGTTAAGCATTCGTTCGCACGACTTCCTTCCCGTTATCAACATCGACAGGTTGACGGCTGGCCGGATAAGGGATGAGGTTAAGGTTTCGCTCGAAAAAGCCCTTATAAAGTATCGAAGCGAACTGCCTGCTCTTGCGGCGGAAAAAGTGAAAAAGGATGCGCAGGCGAACAAGAAAGCTGCAAGCAAATCATCCGGTTGTTCAAAGACCAAGGCCGCAAGCAAAACAGCCGATGCATCCGGGAAAGCAGCCGAACCTGAATCAGAGATTGATCCAAACAAACAAACAGGTGAAGAGGCAAAAGAACAGCAAACACTATTTGCTCAATAAGAACTGTTATGGCAAACGAAACACAAACAACTCAAACTGCGGCGAACGCAGAACCGACCCAAAGCGCAGACGCAAATACTCCCGTGACCGATGCTAAGGCAACGATAAAGATCGAAGGCCAGAGTTTTGAGCTTGATTCGGCTTTGGCACAGGACGATAAGACGTTGACGGTAGTGCTGCAGCCGCACTTTGCTTCGATCGAGAACGCCAACATCACTCGTGAAGTAAAGGACGGAAAACTGACCGTCACTATCGTCAAAAAGGCTCAGCACAAGGGATACAAATGAAGCATGAATCGCCATTCGAGATCCTGGCGGCCGAACCTGAAACGATAAATCCGGCCATTCTTCTTGCCGATACGCTTATGAGGCGAAAAGCCGCGCACGTCCTCACCGTGGAGGAGATCATCGACGCCGAAAAGGTGCTGGAAGCCGGAACCGATGAGATCCGCACGGTTGAAAGGCACAAAGCAGTGTTTGTAAAGACCGCACCGGCATCCGGCTCACGAATTCCGGTTGGTTTCTGATCTGAAGTAGGCATGATGAGCGAATGTACGTTGTCAGCATCTTTTGTCGAGACTTTGTTCTTTAGGAAATCATTTGGCGACAGACTCTTGCGTTCGCTCGAATATGTCGGGTTTAAGGCCAGAAGTCACAATGCGGTCAATGCCTGTGAACTCTTAAACCGAGTACTCAGCGAGCAAAAGAAATATGCACTCTTTCGGGAGTTGTTTCAGGAAGAATGGAATGGATCGAAAACGAGTCTTTATCGGGCGGGCCGCTACACGCAGTACAGTGAACGAGCCTGTGAGCTTTTCGAACTTGTTCACGAGCATTGTTTTCCGCTGCTTGACTATTGGAATGACGACCCTGAAGCGGAATTCGAGCGATTTGCAATAATGCCGCTTAACTTTGATCTGTGTTGTGAGGACATAGACCTGGAGAGCATGAGAGTTAGTTATGTTGCGGGTCTGATCTTCTATTTCCAGGAGGCGGATATATGGGATTTCCTCTTTCAGAAATATGGCTTGTCTCAGGATGAGTTTGCTCCGGTCGCGAACAGGGCCCATCCAGGCGTTTGGAAAGCAAGACAGGGCCGCAAGACAAAACCGTTGAGTATGTTGTTTCGGCTGATAGATCATTCAACGGGAAATCCCTGGCTTGACCTCACCTATTGTGAAAACGCGGAAATGTTTGAATGGGACAAGAAAACTATAGAAGAACTGACTCGGGATCATCACGATGCCGGAAATTATTTCAAGAATCTTGAGCAGCTTGATGAACGCATGGACGCCGATCCAAAGGGCTTTGTCTCGGAGTTGATCAGTTTCTGGAATAACGGCCGGATCGACGGTTTGCAAGAGGCTCAGAACTGAGATATGAACGGACTTCCGCATATTCCTCCCGATGCTTCGGCTGCATTGTACTTTCTTCCCGGGCAATATCTTTTTGCAAATTTTCAGGAAAGTGCGACGGCGATAAAAGCACTCTCAACGGCTCAGGTAGCCAGAGCTTTTCAGGATGTGAATACCGATACCGGCTGGCTTGGCCGCTACGTATTGAGATATCGGGAGGCTCCCGAGGGAAACTCGATATTGTCTTACGAACCGGCTTCAGTAAGGAAGATATTCGTTGTGTCAGGCAGCGGACAGATCGAGGAACTAAAAGTACCGCTCCCGACCTTGATCCTTCTCAGTAAAGGTAAAGATCACTATCTATGGGCCGCCGCCGCGTCCAATGTATCGCCGAAAACAAAACTTGCGGTCGCACCACTTCCCAATATAGGTTCGGGAAAGATCTGCTTTGGCAGGAATGACGTGCCGGAAACTGATGCGTCAACGCTGAATACCGTCTGGAAGCTGATCTTCGAAACGCCGTTCAATCACGACCACGCAAATAACAGATGTAATTCTCAGCCCGATGATATCCGCGTATTGCTTGGAAAAATAGCCGCTGACAAACTGCGGAAGTTTCCAAAATCCGAGTTGATCACATCGACCAGCACAGTCGAGGACGCATGGGAAACACTTGTCGAAAGGCGCAGATATGATTCAAGATTCTGACATTTGTAACAATCATCTTTGGACAGAAGCAATTCAGAGAATTCCCAAGTTTGTTGGCCATCGGATCGCCGAGCAAAGATGTGAAACGGTCGAAGCGATCATGTATGAGTATCTGCTTGCCGGAAACGGATTGCTGCTCAGGGCCGCGCGTGAGGAATTTACGGCCTCATTGCCGATCGCTTATCGCGAGGTCAAAGGATTGCGGGAAACATTTGTGGGACTAAGGTGGCATCGTCCACGAATCACATCAGCGATCTGGGACGAGATCCTCATGCATGCAAGGAATTCTCATACAGCCACGGATTTCAAGGAAAATGTCTATCTCATCTATTGGGATAAGGTCCGGTCAATGTGGCGATGGCGGGCCGCAGGGAGAAACAATTCTTGGGCGGCCACCATTGCCGATGACCAACTGCCGGAATATGCGGACGCGTGCATCGAACTTCACACTCATCCACCCGGAGCTTTGAATTTCAGCGGCGCAGACGACATAGACGAATCGGGAAAGTTCAGAATATTTGGAATCCTTGTCGATGTTCACGACAAACCAAAGATACGCTTCCGGTGTGGGATATACGATCAGTTTGTTCAGATGCCTGCGTCGTGGATCAGCGTCCTTCCCAAAGGAATAGTTGATCTCAACGAAGTAGAATCCCTTCTCCAAATGATGTTGTAATGCAGATCGATCTTAGCTTTTCTCAGGCCGCCATCGTGCTGCCTAGAGAATACAGCGCGCTCAAATTTATTCTTATCGGTGCTGGCGGGACGGGTTCTTTTGCCGCTCCCGCCATCGCAAGGCTTGTATTTGAATTGAAGCAAATTCAAAACAAGCCGGTTGATATGCTGATCGTTGACCCCGATGTCGTCGGGAGCGGGAACATTCCGCGAAGCAATTTCTGCGCAGCCGAGATTGGCAGATACAAGGCCCAGACTCTTGCAGAAAGGATCACGTTGGCTTGGGGAATGGAAATCGAGTATTCGTGTGAAGCGTTTGATGCGGAAAAGCACCTGCGTCGGTCAATGCGAGATTATCGCAGCCTGACTGTAATTGTCGGATGTGTGGACAATCATCTGGCGCGGCGTGATATTCACAACGCGATCGACGAGTTCAAAACTTATGGCTCGTTAGACGCCCCTGGCATTTGGTGGATAGATTCCGGAAACGGTAGATCGTCCGGCCAGGTTCTTCTTGGTTCAACCACAAAAAGGCAAAAGCATGAGAAGTATTTTGCGGGGACGAGCATTTGTCGCTCGCTTCCGGCCCCGTCGCTTGTGCATCCCGATCTTCTTGAACCTGAGACAAAAGTAGCTAGTGAAATAAACGAGGCTTCCTGTCCGGACCGAATAAGGCTCGGAGAACAAAGTCTCAACATTAATCAGCGTGTCGCAGTCGAGGTAGCTGAAATGCTGTCCGCAATGTTCCTGACGAGATCGCTTAAGCGTTTTGCTTCTTACTTCGATCTTGAAAGCGGGACTTCACGGTCACTTTACTGCACTACAGAACAGGTTGCGTCCACGATTCACAGAAAGAAATAGCCGTCATGCAGGAACTTCTTAGTAAAGAACTGAAAGAACGGTTGCCCAGGTTCAGAAAGCAGGAGAACTCCGATGATCCGATCGTTTATGCGGCGTACTTCTTTCCCGGAAGCGGCTGGACGTGGTTTGTAACTGAAGGGCAGCCGGAAGCAAACGATTTTATTTTCTTTGGATATGTTATCGGCTTTGAATCTGAATGGGGATATTTCGCGTTGAGCGAACTCGAAGAACTCGACATTCACGGCCTCAAGATCGAAAGAGTACAGGATTTCATCCCAATCCCGATAAGCGAGCTGAAAAAACAGGCGGCGGGCATGTGAGTGTCTATGGAAGCTCAAACTTACAATTCAGGTCTCGGTGATCAAGTCATGGAAATTCCTCCAAAATCGCTTGTGAGTTCTGTTCTGGCGAACATCTTTGGACAAAACGGCCACACGAAAACTGACGAGATATTTGATCCTCCAAATGAACAGGAAGGCTCATCACCAACTGATTTAGCCCGTGATATTCTCAGCCGATTCGAGTCGAAGAAAGAAAAGGCTGCTGTGGAGCTTGGGGTCGGCGTAAACGAAGTTGAATCTCTGCCATTCGATCTTTCGACGCTTGAAAGCGAAGGCATATTCATGAATATCGACTGCCGGGGGTTCGGATCTCTTGTCCGACAGCTTGAGTGGAAAACGCTTGGTGTGAAGCTGCCAGAGAATGCAGCGGTCCATGTCAGCCCGCCTCGTGCCGGATTGCTGCCGGACGTTTACCGCAACAAGCTCATGCGGGGTGCGGCTCGGGCACATCAGGCGCTCACACGATACGGGTTCAGATTCACGCTCTGCGAAACCGTCTGGGGAACAAGCGAATATAAATGGATCCCGTGGACAGCGTTCGAGCAGTTCGAGCAGGCGTATCATAAAGCCTGCGAGACTTTGGCCAAGGCAAAGGCCGAAGTACTTGAAAAATATGACGAGATTCTCGAAACCCTTAAAGACAGCTTTCGTGAGCTTGCGAATGATTCAGCAGATCGAATGTGGGCGACTGAGGAGAATCCTTTTGACAAAGAAGAGTTCATAAACGCTATTGTCGCTCAGGCTCAGAGTATGGTCCCGACGCGCGAAATGATCCGCGACGGACTTACCATCACGATGAAGCCAAAAGTGATCGTTCTCGGTTCTGAAATGATCGCCGAGCAGAATCTAAGAAAGACCCTTTCACTCGAAACTGCAAAGGTCGATGCCGAGCGTGTTTCGCTTGAACTGGAACTGGACTCGAAACGTCGGATCGAGCAGATAAAAGTGACTCAAGTCGAAGAAGAAACCCGTCAGGAACGAGAAGTAAAGGAACGCATTCGCAATATGAAGATCGAGGCCGCACGGAAGGAAGCCGAAGAAGCGGTATCGCCGATCAAGGAAGGGCTTTCGCAACTGACCGCGAAGATCTTCGAGGCAGCCAGCGAGATGTCCGAGAAACTTAAGGGGGCCAACTTTGTTTCGGGTTCGCTTGCAAAACGCGCAAGACAGATGTGCGAATGGTATCAATTGATGAACTTTACAGGCGATACCTCTCTCGAAGAAGTTCTTGACAACCTCCAAAACGCCGCCGGTCGTGAAGTGAAAGAGCGAACAACTCATGAGATGCAGTCTGCCCTTAGTGACCTGATCAGACTGACTTCTGTCCAGTCAAAGAAACTCCTGGATGAAGACAGGCTATCGGCTCTGGAATTGTAAGGAACCAACGCAATGGCAAGTTTTAATCTTAGTAATTATATTCCGGTACATACTCGCATCGTTGAGTTCTACGCGAAGTACCCTGATGGACGCATTCTCACTGAATTGATTCGGCTCAACGAAGACAGTGGATTCGTGTGCATCAAGGCAAGCGTTTTCCGCGAGCGTGATGACGCCGAGCCGAGCGCGACCGGACATGCGTTTGAGATACGCGGGCAAGGGTATGTGAACGCGACATCGCACATCGAGAACGGAGAGACCAGTGCGGTAGGCCGCGCACTCGCGAACCTTGGCTTTGCGATCGAGAACGGTATCGCTTCCCGTGAAGAGATGCAAAAGGTTCAGCGGATGACCAACGCAAATGGAAATCCAAACGGAAATTCAAACTCCACAAACCATCAGAACGGACGCCCGCAATTAGTGCAGTCCGTCTCGTAAATCCCAAAAACAAATGACCCAGCTAGAAACCGATGCGGACAGCATCGGCACATTCCTAAACGAGCTCGATATCAGGATACGGGCAAGATATCCGCTTATCGCGATCAACACCTATGAGGAAGATCGGGTGAAAGACGCACTTCTTGATCTTGTCTTTCAGGAGAGGCACAAGGAAAAGCCGCTTTTCTTCTGGAGCCGTCCTACTGGACTGCAAAGGATCGTCGATCAGAAGGAGGGGCTGCTTCAGACCCCTACTCCGGTTCTTGACACGGAGGATCCCGAAGGCGTGCTCGGATACATAAGCGAACAGAAAACGGGTATCTTTCTGCTTTGCGACTATGCACCCTACATCTCCCCGTTCGGACAGGAAGATGCTTTGCTGGTTCGGCGGCTTCGGGAGATCGCGTGGAAGCTCAAATCGACCAAAGCGACTGTTTTATTTGTCGGGCCGAACTTTCCAGAGTTAAAAACACTCGAAAAGGAAGTAACCCAGATCGAGCTTGGGCTTCCAAAGGAAACCGAGATCGACGATTCGATAGAACTTCAACTCGACAATCTGAGAGCGAACGGGCTTGATATCAGTCTTACAAAGGATACGCAGGACGCATTGCTTCAATCGCTGCTGGGACTGACCGCAGGCGAGATCAGTAATGTGATCGCTAAGGCTGTTATCAGCTGCAACGGGCTGAATCAGGAATCTATCAACGTAATCCTTGAGGAAAAGAAGAATGTAATTCGCGGCAGCGGTTCGTTGACATACGTCCATCCGGAGCCGGCGAGCAGTCTTGGTGGGTACAAATCTCTAAGGGCGATACTCGAACGAGCGGCCTACACATTCAGCCCGAGAGCTAAAGCTCGTCATGTCGAATCTTGCAAGGGGATTCTGCTTGTGGGGTTGCCCGGATGCGGCAAAGACCTCTGTAAGCGCGTGGCATCGAGCATTACCAATCGTGCTCTGCTTGACCTGGATTTTGGCTCAATCATGGGCGAAGGCGGCGGAGTAATCGGTTCGTCCGCGATGTCGATCAAACGAGCCCTTTCAATAGCCGGAACGATCAAAGGAATACTTGGCATCAGCGAGTTCGAAAAGGCCGTTTCCGGTATGAAGTCTTCCAACAAAACGGACGGCGGAGAAACGGCTCGGACTATCTCTTATCTTCTTAACTGGATGCAGGACAACAAAGATGTTCTTGTCTTTGCTACTGCAAATGACGTCCGCGACCTCGAATCAGAACAGTTCAGAATCGGCAGGTTCTCGTATATCCACTTTGTCGATCTTCCGGGGAATGAAGACCGAGAGGAGATATTCAAGGTTCATTTGCGAAAACGGCATCTTAATCCCGAAAGGTTTGATATCAACAAGCTGGTTGAACAAAGTAACGACTTCTCAGGTTCGGAGATAGAGGAAACGGTAAAGGACGGAGTCCTCGAAGCGTTTATTGACGGCGACCGCGAAGCCGAGACTCGCGACATTCTCAAAGCTGCCGAAAAGCTCACTCCGACAGCGCAAATGATGAGTGAGAAGATCGAAGAGATCCGCAAGTGGGCAAGAAACAACATTAAGGGAGTTTCCGCTAAACCTGAAGGCTCACAGCATACGGGACAACACTCCAACCGCATTTACGAATTCTAGACACGAGGCTTTATGAGCAAATACATGACATTCGATTCGCAAGCCTTTGCCAACGCTGATCTTCTGATCGATGCACTTTCCGATCTTGGTTTCACGGACGTTGCTCGGGGCCAAGACCTTGCTCTTGAAGGATGGGATCGACGCGATAAACGCACTGCTGACATCGTTATTCGTCGTTCAGGTGTAAAAGACAAGCGACTTTTGGGCGACATCGGTTTTCAAAAAACTGCATTGGGATATGTAGTAGTCATCGACGACATGGATCTCAACTACAAACTCGGTCGTGACTGGATCACGAAACTGCAAACAAGTTATCACGAGGCCGCAGCACGGAAAATGGCAAAGAAACTAGGCGGCACTCTCACTCGTGAGTTGATCGGCAAAACCATCAAGATTCGAGTTAGGTTTTAGCGACGGGGAGGCTTTATGCCAGAAATCGAATTCACTATCGACACCGATACCGGAAAATGCGACACCGAGATCAAGGGTGTTCACGGTCCGGCTTGCGAAAAGACTGCACAGCAGTTGAAACAGGTTCTTGGAAGTCCGTCAAAGGACACAAAAACTAAAGAGTATTACGTCAGACCGCAGCAAAAGCGGCGGATCGAGGCAAAATGAAGAATGCGGTCACATTTATCGTCGAACCCGACACCGGAAAGGTAACGGTCGAAGTCTCTGGGGTCGCAAAAGGGACTGTCCGAGAACTTGAGAACGTCATTGGAAAGGGAACGTCTGTTAACTGCGGGCAACCTGTCCAAGCGGTCTTTACGCAGCCATCTCCCAAAGCAGTTGAAGACGACGCATTTTCGATCTGGCTTTACGACCTCTATCACAACTCCGTTGTCGATGGTCCGGGCAGACGAAGCGTTATACAAGTCGCCGGCTGCTCTCTGCGCTGTCCCGGCTGCTATGTTCCTCAAACACACAAACGCGAGAACGGGTCGCTTGTCTCGATATCGTCAATCGTCAAAAAGATCGTTGCCAGTCGCCCAAAACACGACGGAGTGACAATACTCGGCGGGGAACCGTTCGACCAGGCAGCGTCAGTTGCCGAACTTGTTTCGCGGCTGAAAAATCTTGGAATTCACATCACCGTATATACCGGCAACACCATCGACACTTTGATCGGCAGAAAAGATAAAAGCATTGATTACATACTCACTCATATCGATCTCCTGATCGATGGGCCGTTTATCCGACAGCTGAAAAAAGATGCAGGAGAATACAGAGGCTCGCGGAACCAACGAGTGATTTCACTCTCCAGAAATGGTTAGAATTCTTTCGAGAGATTCATACTGTTCTTTGAATTTGTCGGGATTATTGTCCTTCAACCGCTGAAGGTTTTGCAGCTTCCATTGAACGGCCGGGAATTTTTGGAAATCGTATTCACCCCATGTTGGATTCAAGCCATTTATACTCAAAAGAAACTCACGATCCCCATTCGTCAATCTTTGGTGGATCGAGTCCACCAATTTTGCGCGAGTCTTTTCAAAGTCCTCGTAGGTGAACTCTTCGCTGCTCATTCCAATGAAGTGATTTTCCAATGTTGCCCGCTGGTCCAGAAAGGTTGGTTGAATGATCTCATGCAATGGCCGATCGCTGGATATCAATGAAAGGAGGAATCCGGTTTTAACCTCATCAGAAAACCCGTCGCGTTCGAGTAAATACTTCACATCAAAGAGATCTCTTGGATGCTGCCGATCAAGGGCAGCACATATCTTGCCGCCGTAAATTTGACCAAAGGGTGACACGTGGATTACACAAAAAGCTTCAAATTCTTCCTGAGCTTTTTCACACAATGTCATCTCAGTCGGTTCGGAAATCGTTCCCCTAGCAACCAAGTTGACCTCGATCTTTATTCCAAAACCGGATTTCGAGACGAGCAGTTTTCCGGCCTCGCTTCTGTCGGAAATTCTTACATTCTTGAGAACAGTTTCTATATTCCGTTTCACCCTTCCCAAAGCTGCTTTAATATTCGACATTGTAGTCGCTCGATCTTCAATCGGAACATAAGTCAGATCGATGTCAACGGAAAGTCGCGGCATATCCCTGATGAACAGATTGATCGCGGTGCCACCGTGAAGTGCGAAACACTTTTCTTTGGCTACTTCAGGAAGCACGTTCAACAGCAGTGAGAGCTGATTTCTATAGGTTGCTTTTTCCACTTTCTTCGAATTCCTTCGGAACTGTTATCTGATATTTATTCATAAATATCCCGTTTTTTACTATGCTGCGTTTTCCTCTGCCAAGATCTACGTTCTTCAGGTCCAAATATTCCACCCAGTCGTGTCCGCATTTTTCAGCCAGAAAAAGGAACAGGCGCTTTACCTTTATCGACCTACATTTCTCCAGCAATTTCTGTACCTGATCCGGTCGGAGGTTGTTCAATCCTTCCATCAGTTCGTAACATTCCACCAGATCTTGTTTGTCAGGGGCTAGGTACAGGCATTCCATCATTGCTCGGGCCGCACCGGACACCTTTATTGAAAAGGTTCTGAAATCGATGTCAGTCATGCCGACATCAGGAGGCAGGAATGAAGAGGGATAAAAGTCTATTTTTACACCCCAATCGTATTCTCGAAACCACGTCGGCAATTTTTCGCCCTGGTTCCCAAACAGAGTGACTTTTTGGAAGTCCATTTCGAGATAGTGGGCTTTTCCGGTCAGAGATAAGGCTGTTCGTCCACCCGGATGCACCGTCAATCCGGTTTGCGCTTGGAGAGCGTATATCGCGCCTTCATAACCAACCTGATCACCGGCGCGTATCATCGCCCCGTTTCCTATCGAGACAAGCCAGTTGCTTTGCCGATACTTCTTTTGAAGGTGGCCGCTATATCCTTGATCGGTAAGCCACTTAGCTTGAAATACAATTCCACTAGGCTGTGAAGTTAGTAGGCGGTGTATTTTGCTTGTATTTATGGCACTCACAGTTCCAGTATTACAGATATAATGAACTATTAGCAATGGTTAGTTTAGATTCAATGAAATAGCCGCACCCTAAGTACCATTAAACAAACGATATTAAACCAATTTGATTGAGAATCGCCACTTGAAAATTGCAACTTCACCAAAACTGGCTAAAATAAAGTATAAACAAGAACTTAGATCGCTCGATAATTGAGTATTCATGACATCCTTCCATTCGAAATATTATGCGCATGACATTACGAAGCACGTGTCATCGGATAGCATTGAAAAACTCGGCAATTCGCTTTTCAATGCCTCGGTGGACCTGAATCCTCATCAATTGGATGCCGCACTTTTCGCGTTTCGTTCCCCTTTGTCAAGAGGTGCAATACTAGCTGACGAAGTAGGACTTGGAAAAACGATCGAGGCCGGGATTATCATCAGCCAGCTTTGGGCCGAACGGAAGCGGCGAATTCTAGTTATTTGTCCATCAACATTGCGTAAACAATGGGCTCAGGAACTATCTGAAAAATTTTATATTTCGTCTGTCGTCTTTGATACTCGGGAGTTCAACGCACGCATCAAGATGGGAGTCGCTAACCCATTGGAGCCGCAAAATGAAATAGCAATTTGTTCTTACAATTTTGTGCAGGGCAAAGAACAGGAGTTCTTAAAAACACGGTGGGATCTTGTTGTAGTCGATGAGGCGCATCGACTTCGTAATGTTTACAAGAAGGGAAACAAGATTGCATCGGCTATCAAACGCGCCTTCGATGACCGACCAAAGGTATTACTAACGGCCACGCCCCTACAGAACAGCCTTCTCGAACTATATGGATTAGTCAGCTTTCTCGATGAACACATGTTCGGTGATGTTCAGGTGTTTCGCGAACGTTATATGCGCGGGACGCTTCAGCAGCGCGAGTTGGGCGAGCTTCGACAACGATTAAGACCCATTTGCCAGCGCACATTGCGGCGTCAGGTAGTTGAGTACGTAAGGTTCACAAATCGCATTCCGATCACACAGGATTTTACTCCTTCAGTTGAAGAGCAAAAATTGTACGATCAGGTTTCCGCCTATTTACAAAGGGAAAAACTACACGCCTTGCCGGCAAGCCAGCGGCAACTAATGACGCTGATCCTCAGAAAGCTGCTTGCTTCTTCAACGTTCGCCATTGCGGGAACTCTTGATGCTCTAGCCCAGCGATTAAGGCAAGCGGGCAGTCAACCAGAACAAGTAGAACAAGCAATTGAGGATGATTTTGAGTACTACGACGAGATTGCGGATGAATGGAAAGAGTCTGAGGAGGAGACGATCAGTGACGAAAAAGAAGCCGAGAAACAAGATATTCTGGACGAACTTTCCGAAATTTCAGAGTATGGAAAACTCGCTTCATCAATCCAGCAAAACGCTAAAGGTACCGCTCTTTTGATGGCGCTTAACAAGGGGTTTGAAAAACTTGATGAGCTCGGTGCAAACCGAAAAGCAGTGATCTTCACCGAATCTCGACGAACTCAGGAGTACCTCGTCCGATTACTTAATGAAAGCGGCTATGCCGGAAAAGTCGCTTTGATGAATGGAAGCAACGCTGATAAAGGATCGGCAGAAATTTATAAAGCCTGGGTTGAGCGGCACAAGGGCGAGCCGATCGTGTCGGGAAGCAAGCCAATAGATATCCGAGCGGCCATTGTCGAAAACTTCCGGGAAGAAGCGGAAATACTTGTCGCTACTGAAGCTGCTGCCGAAGGCGTAAACCTGCAGTTTTGCTCGCTGGTCGTGAATTACGATCTACCGTGGAACCCGCAGCGAATCGAACAACGAATAGGCCGCTGTCATCGATACGGACAAAAACACGATGTCGTTGTTATCAACTTCCTCAATCGCGGTAATGCGGCGGATGAACGAGTATTCGACCTGTTGTCCGAGAAGTTCCAGTTGTTTGACGGCGTTTTTGGATCGTCAGACGAGATACTTGGAGCATTGGAATCCGGAGTTGATTTTGAAAAGCGCATAGCTGAGATATATCAGAATTGTCGAACGACTGAAGAGATCGAGGAAGGATTCAATCGTCTTCAAACCGAGCTGGAAGAGCAGATCGTTTCAAGAATGTCTGACACGCGACGCGATCTCCTTGAGAATTTCGATCCTGAGGTTCACGAAAGGTTGCGGATGAGCCGCGAAGAGGGAGAGAAAGTTCTAAACCGGCTTGAAAAAATGTTCTGGAACCTGACCCGGATTGAGCTAAATAATTTGCTCAATAACGGAACCCATTTTGATGACCGGAACTACGAATTCACGATCCCGGACTGTCAAATCGATGACGAGCACATTCCTGGCGGCAGATATCGGTTCCTGAAATATCTCGAAGGGGCCGAGCATGTTCATGGATATAGTCTCAACAATAAACTGGCTGAGAAATTAGTACAGCTCGCAAAGAACCGTGAATTGAAACCCGCCGAGATCGTTTTTGATTACTCCGGGTTAGGTGAAAAACTTGGCCTCGTTGACGAACAGGTCGGAAACTCGGGGTGGCTTTGTGCCGAACGTCTCAAGGTAGAAGCTCTCGAAGAAGAAGACCATATTCTATTTGCAATCCTGGATGACTCGGGGAATGAACTCCTTCCAGATTTTGCCTCGAAGCTATTTCTGGTCGGAGGTGAAGTTAGATCTGAGAGGACTGTTGACGAAGAAACTTCAAAAAGACTGTCGAACGTGATGGAACGTGCCAAAAACATTTCCGCACAAGAAATTGCGCAGAGAAACGCGAAGTACTTCGATGACGAGATGGAGAAGATCGACCGTTGGGCAGACGACAGGAAATACGCCCTTGAAATGGAGCTTAAAGATCTTGACGCTCGGATCAAACAAGTGAAACGTGACGCAAAAGTCGAACCTGATCTACAGAGCAAACTTGAGCTTCACAAGCAGTTAAAGGAAGCGGAATCTGAACGTTCAAAAAAACGTCGTGAGCTTTACGAGGCCCAGGATGACATTGACGAACAAAAAGATAACCTGATCTCGACTGTCGAGGCAAGACTTGAACAGAAGATAACGCACGAGCAACTCTTTTGTATCCGATGGAGCGTTGTTTAATAGCTAAGGAGAATTCAGATGTGCGAAGAAGCCCAATCACCGGCTGAACAACTGGCAGATATTACACTTAAGCGACTAGTTGAAGCTGGTTTGGTTGCAGATCGTCGTTTGGATTCAATTAAGACCAAGCTGCTTTCCGGAGATGCGAGAGAGCAAGATTGGCGAATTTGGCTCCTTGGCTCCCGAGCGGAAAGCGAGGACCGGAAGGAAGACTGAATGTACCGAAAAAGGATCAGGCGAATCGAACTTGAAAAGTTCCGCGGGGCTACAACGGCCACGTCGGTTGACTTCGACGTGTCGAAGCCGCTCGTCCTGATGTTCGGTGAAAATGGTTGTGGCAAGTCAACTATTTGCAATGCTCTGGATTTTGTTTGTAATCAATCGATCGGGTCACTACAGTCCATCAGTTCAACCGACCACACTCACGTGGTATCGATAGGTTCGGACCCTTCGGAACTAAAGGTTCGCCTCTTTCGAGATGAATCTAGTTGGGAGGCAAGTCAAAAGGGACGGCGGGTTAATGTTGATCCAATCGAAGGTTATCCTTCAGTTAAAATTCTTAGAAGGTCCGAATTACTCAAATTAGTTGAAGCAGCCCCTTCAGAGCGGTTTGAATCAATACGATCTTTTATTGATTTTCAGAAGTACGAGGTTAGCGAGCAGAATCTCAGAAATGCTCTAAGGACATCAAAACAGTCGGTCGAACGAAACGCCGAACTCCACACACAGGCGGTTAACCTATTAGACGCCATATGGCGAGAGCATGAAGGTCTCGGCGAAACTGCGCGATCGTGGGCCGAAGACATTCTTTCAAAGGATTTGGCGGATGTCAGAACATTGGTTTCTTTATTGAGCGTGGCAATAAAATCAATCGACGCGTTCGAGTCTTGTAAAAATATTGCTGTAACAGCCAAGGAGAACGTCAACACAGCACAGTCGAGTTTGGATGAGGTCACCAAGCAGGTTTCAGCTTTTGAAGCCGGCGGAACTTCCGGGCTTGCTCTAGTTGACATGCTTAATCGTGTCAAAGCTGTTATCGCCGAACCTTACAACGATAATGAGTGTCCGGCGTGTAAGTCACCATACGATCTAGTTAATCTCCGCGTTGAAGTCGATGAGCGCATTCAAAATCTAAAGACTGCGGACGAGCTCAATAAGTCCCTGACAACTGCACAGGAAACCCTAAGAAACAAACAGGCACTATTTGATGAGTCGAAGAGGCAGATGCAACAGGCAATTCGATTTGTTGAAACTGCTCTTACAATTCCAGTTAAAGAGTCAATCGAACATGGAGAACTTTCGGAGGAAATTACCCTTGCTTTCGAATCGGTTGAAACGATCACGGAGCAACAAGTGCATTCGCTCTCGGAAGTTCTCGCAACGCTAAAAGCACCGCTTCAAGAGAAATTAAATGAGCTAAATCGTGAGTTGAATCTTTTCGATTCCTTAAAGCCTGCCGTCGAACAAATCGAGCGGACAAAGGACGATTTAGAATCCGAAGACCTAATGTGTAAGGGGCTGGATGCTGCCCTAAACATTGTCCTCAAATCGCGTCTTGAATTCACCGGAGCAATACTCGATTCAGTTTCTGATCGGCTTAAATGTTATTGGGATGCTATTCATCCTGAAGAATCAGCCAAACTAACAAAGCTTGCATTAAGTGAGACGACCAAGGGATCTCTAAATCAATTTGGCTCTTTTGGTGAGCATAAAGACATCACGCCCCAAGCGTACTTCAGCGAATCTCACCTTGATACATTAGGTTTTTGTTACTGGATGGCAATCGCGAAATATTCGTCCGGTGGAGATATGATCTTGGTTTTAGATGACATCTTTACCTCGGTAGATAATCAGCACGCCTCCAGAATAGTCGATTTGCTCCTAAAAGAGGCGGATAGCTTCAACCAGATCATCGTCACAACTCATCAAAGGCGGTGGCACGACCTCTTTAGGTTCGGTGTGAAATCGCAACAAAAGGCAATGGTTCTCGAACTCGACACTTGGGACCATTCCAAAGGCATTGTCGTTTATCCAAGCCTGATGGAGGTCGATAAGCTGAAGGCATTGATTACGGCGGGTCCGTTTGATCGACAAGCTATCAGTTCAAAAGCGGGAGTCTTGCTGGAGCAGGCGTTTGACGAACTTACGAAGCAGTATAGATCGAGGATGCCGCGTGCTAATCGCAGCGAATACACGCTTGCGAACTATTGGGACGGGACCACCAAACTTTCCAAAAAGCTAAAAATAACAAGGCCTGATAGCGAAGGAAATCCGGAAGAAATACTCTTTGAAGAAATACATCAGAAACTTCAGCCGTTTATCGGAACGCGTAATCAGGTCGGGGCACATTTTAATCCGACCGCAGAAGAATTTACTGACTCTGACATAAAGGACTTTGCGGAGCTTGCGATCGACTTTGTGGAGAAGTTGTTATGCTCGTCATGCAAAGGTTTTGCGAATAGAAAGAACAAGAATGATGGGGTATGGCAGTGTGATTGCGGAACAGCGAAAATGCTGCCGTACGAAATGTAAGTAATGGCGTCGAAAAAGACAAAATTGGAGTTGACGTGGATCGGGAAGGATGAGCGGCCGAGGTTGGAGCCGCGCATTTTGCTGGAGGATAAGGAGCGGTCTTATCATGCAGAGCATCGCGTTAGCGATGACGATATTTTTGATAATGTCCTGATCAAAGGCGACAATCTGCTTGCGCTAAAAGCTCTCGAACAGGAATACGCCGGAAAAGTTAAATGTATTTATATCGACCCGCCGTTTAATACCGGAGCTGCGTTTGAGCATTATGATGACAACCTAGAACATTCGGTTTGGCTAACGCTAATGAGGGCACGTCTGGAAATTTTGCGCAGACTTCTTAGTGAGGACGGTTGTCTATGGATGCATCTTGATGATAAAGAAGCGTCTTATGCAAAAGTTCTGCTAGATGAAGTTTTTGGTAGAAAGTGCTACAGGAATCAAATAACAATTTCGACGAACAAGCCTTTCGGGTTCAAAGCAACCTCTGAAAGTCTTTTCAAACAAACCAATTTCTTGCTTTTATATGCGAAAAGTGAAGATTTGGATAAGTTTCGTTTGAACAAGCTTTTTATCGAAAATGAATACGATACTAACTACAACAAAGTTTTTGATGATATTTCATTGCCCGAAACTGATTGGACATGGCGTGGAATAAACGATGTTGTTAGTGAGTCGTTAGGTTTTTCGAATATGCGGGCTGCCAAAAAAGAAATTGGAGAGAATGGTTTCTCTGCTGAGGTTGCAAGATATGCACTAGAAAATGCTGATCGGGTATTTCGAACAGCGTCTGTAAGTGGTGGAGCATACTTAAAACGGAGAGAAACAATCAATAAGTCAAAAGTCGAACGCGATGCAATTATTCGTCATCCCAACGATGACATGGATTATCAATTTATCGCCGGTGAAAGAGTTATATATTATCGGGAACGATTAGTGGATATTGATGGAATAAATCTTCCCGGGTTAGTTATTACCGACCTCTGGTCTGATATTTCTTTCGAAGGAATGGCCAATGAAGGCGGTGTGGATTTTCCCCGTGGAAAAAAACCCGAAGCACTCATTCGAAGAGTGATGGAAATTTCATCAAGCCCGGGCGATTTAGTTTTAGATTCTTTCGGCGGTTCGGGAACGACGGCGGCGGTTGCACACAAGATGAATCGTCGCTGGATAATGGTCGAGTTAGGCGATCATTGCTATACGCATATTATTCCACGCTTGAAAAAGGTGATCGACGGCGAAGATCAGGGCGGCATTACAAAAGCGGTCGATTGGAAAGGCGGCGGCGGTTTTCGTTTTTACGAGCTTGCCCCGAGCCTTTTGAAAAAAGACAAGTGGGACAATTACATCATCAACCCCGAATACAACGCCGAAATGCTGACCGAGGCAATGTGCAAACATCTCGGGTTTACATACGAGCCTTCGGATATCATCTATTGGATGCACGGACACTCGACCGAAGCGGATTTTATCTATGTAACCACCCAGAACCTGACCCGCGAAATGCTTCAGGCAATATCGGATGAGGTCGGCGATGAACGCACTCTGCTGATATGTTGCAAGGCATTCCGCGCCGGAAAGAACGAGTTCGCAAACCTGACACTCGAAAAAATACCGAACGCAATACTGAAACGCTGCGAATGGGATAAGGACGATTATTCGCTGCAAGTAGAGAGCCTGACCGTCAAAGAACCAGAACCGGGAACACAGCAAGGCTTGGTTTTTGATGAGGAGTAATAAAATTCACCACGCACCAAGCGGTGAGCACGATAAATGACAGATCGTATAGTCAATACAATTTCTGCCCGGCTTTCGTTACGCCCTCCTCAGCGCGAATCGCTGCAAATACTTGCACGTCTAAATGAGATCGTCGAGTTTTCAAAAGAGACCGATACGGCGGCAGCATTGGAAGTTATTAAGTCGGAATATCCGTACGTAGATGATTTTGAACGCGATTTTCCGTCACTCTGTTTTGCTCTTGCGACAGGTGTCGGCAAGACAAGGCTAATGGGCGCATTTATCGCTTATCTTCATCAGGCAAAGTCGATAAGACATTTTTTCGTGTTGGCCCCGAATCTGACGATCTACAATAAACTGATAGCTGACTTTACGCCGAACACATCGAAATATGTCTTCACCGGACTCGAAGCTTTCGCTATAGAGCCGCCAGAAATTATCACTGGTGACAATTATGAATCAGGACGCGGCGTGCGTGCCGCCGACCTTTTTGGTGAAACCGCGGTTCACATAAACATCTTCAACATATCGAAGATCAATTCTGAGGTTCGCGGCGGGAAAGCTCCGCGTATAAAGCGGCTGTCGGAATATATCGGCGAAAGCTATTTCAACTATCTCGCCGGTCTTGATGATCTTGTCCTCCTGATGGATGAATCCCACCGCTATCGCGGCTCGGCAGGCATCAACGCGATCAATGAACTGAAACCGATCCTCGGGCTTGAATTGACGGCAACCCCACAAATCGAATCCGGCACGCGATCCGTACCGTTCAAGAACGTCATATACAGTTATCCGCTTTCAAAGGCTCTTGATGACGGCTTTGTAAAAGAACCGACTGTCGCGACCCGCGAAAATTTCAATCCGGCAAACTATTCAGCCGAGCAACTCGAAACCATCAAGCTGGAAGATGGCGTCCGTATCCATGAAAGTACAAAGGTCGATCTTGAAACGTTTGCCAAGCAGAATGATCAGAAAGTAGTAAAGCCTTTTATGCTGGTCGTTGCTCGTGATACAGACCACGCCGGCGAACTGATTACAAAGATAAAATCAGATGATTTCTTTGAGGGCAGATATCGCGACAAGGTTATCACTGTCCATTCCAATCAACGTGGCGAAGAAGCGGAAGAAACGGTTAAGAGCTTACTTGCGGTAGAAGATCCGGCTGAGCCGACCGAGATCGTAATTCACGTCAATATGCTCAAAGAAGGTTGGGACGTGACCAATCTCTATACGATCGTCCCTTTGCGTGCGGCAAATTCGAAAACTCTGGTCGAGCAGTCCATCGGACGTGGTTTGCGTCTTCCGTACGGCAAACGCGTCGGCGTAGGCGCGGTTGATAGGCTGACCATCGTCGCTCATGACAAATTCCAGGAGATCGTTGATGAGGCAAATCGCCCGGATTCGGCTTTGAAGATCGTGCCGGTTTACATCGGTCGCGATATTGCCACGGAAGAAAGAAAATCTGTTTCAGTCGCGCCCGCGATTGAAACTGCTCTTTTTGGGCCTGATACAACCTCTACGGAGGAACCGGCTCCAGTTCCAACGGTTAATCAGCCAACTTTTGTTTTTGAAAATCCACTGGATCTTGAAGTTGCACGAACGACATACGAGGTGATCAAGAAGTTCGAACGATTAGGAAGTTCGGCTGAACTAAAGACGCCCGACATACAGGCGGAGATAATTCGTGAAGTAAAAGAGGCTCTTCCACTCCCGGCTCAGGCGTCCTTCGCTGAGATGAACGAGGAACCTGATTTTGAACGGATCGTCGAGAAGGTAACCGAGAAGTTTGTCGAGATGACGATCGACATTCCGCGAATCATTGTTCTTCCAAAGGGTAATGCTGAATGGTCCTACGAAGATTTTGAACTAGATACAGTAAATCTGAATCTGCAGCCTGTCTCGCAGGATATCCTCCTCCAAAGTCTTCAAAATAATCGTCGTGAAAGATTATCGGATCTGGACGGAATGCAGACCGAGATAGTTCTGGAGAACTACATCGTTAGGTCGTTGATCGACTACGACGATATCTCGTACGACGACCACTCGGAACTGCTTTACGAGCTAAGCGGCAATGTGATCACGCATCTTCGATCCTATCTTTCTGATGAAAAGGATGTGTCGAATGTATTGCAGTATCATTCGAAGCGTATTGCCGAACTAATACACGCTCAAATGGCTGCTCACCAAAAGCAGAATAAGACTGAATACGAGGTAAGGACAACAAAAGGATTCGTTACTTTGCGGACTGCTGCATATTCGATCGATGCGTCGGAGTTGGCCCGCAATTTCCGTGCTCCGGTCGATAATCCGCAGCAGATTCGGTCGATGCATTTCGGCGGCTTCCAGAAATGTCTCTATTCAATGCAAAAATTCGATTCGGATTCGGAACGTCGTCTAGCGGTGATTCTCGAAGACGATCCCGAAGTAATCAAATGGTTCAAGCCGTCAAGAAACACCTTGCAGATTTTCTACCATCAAGATCACCAGTACGAGCCTGACTTTATCGTTGAAACCACAAACGGAAAGTTTGTCTGCGAAGTGAAGCGAGAAGATGATATCGAGGATGCGACCGTCCAGGACAAAGCCAAAGCTGCTCGCCAATGGTGTGAACACGCTTCACTTCATGAGGCCGCCGTCGGCGGGAAAAAATGGTCCTACCATGTGATTCCGCATACTTTACTTAATTCAAATATGTCATGGGAGGGCTTAATACGAGTCGTAAGCTAACCATCAAAAGAAAGGAAATCTCAGATAAGGATAAGCACATCGTGTTTATGAAATCTGGCGGCTGCTGTGCGTTCAACTTAAAATGATTCGACTTATGGTGGCGAATTGACAAGGTTGTTTAGTATAGGTCAGGACTCAGACGCGGAAAGGTTTCTTGCCAAACGTTTTTCTGTAGGTAAATTCACGTACCCAAAGTGAACCGCGGACAGGCAGAACCTTGGACAAAGATGAATTTTCGTGTCGGCCTTTGAGTCACCCCACACATTGAACCATTTGAGATTCCACTTCATTCTAGCTGCTTTCGCTTTTCAGAATCACTCTGATCGTCAGGCGAGGGGCCCCTTGATTCCATCATTCTCTGTCAGGTTCTTTTTTTCTTGCGATTCTTGATGAAACTTGGCCGCTTATAAACCGGAGTGCCAAAGATCTGCTCCTCCAGCTTTTTGAACTGGACCTTTTTACACGAACCGACTTCGATCCGCTTGAACCTTTCAAAGCGTTTCACGAGAAATGTGTAACTGACTGGTGCAGGACAAGCGCTCTTAAATCGAACAATGTGCTCAGGCGTACACGCGGCCGGTGGGACACCGAAATTTTCTAGGTCCGTCAACATCTCGGTGTCCGGGTAAATGAATTGCGCGGCGAAAACCTCAGCTCCGATCTCGACAAAATTATTGTCATCATACGCCCCGCATTTATGAACCCCGTCAAGGATCGCGTCGCGATCGACCCAGTGGTGCTTAAGCTCATGTACCAGCGCGAATATCTTCGGCTCATTCGGAAGGTTTTTGTCGACCATGACGGACGGCTCACCGTCGGCGAAATAACAGGCCTTGATTTTCCGACCTTTTGGAATCCAATAGTCTATCTTGACGCCTTCTGATTTATATATGCTTCGAATTAGCGTTAGATTTATCTTCGACGTCTCTACTTTGTAGAGTACTCGCTTCGCCATAGCGAGAGCCTTTAGACGCTGATAGTATTGTGCAGGAGTTTCGGGCATGCGTTCTGGCTAGATGGCTTCACTGTACAAAATGCCCCAGTTGTCCGATCAAGGTATCGTCTAATTTATTTCACCCGCGTTCAAATCTCCGAGTTGATAGCAGACTATTTTGCTTTGCGTTTTTTCGTGGCTGCTTGAGCCTCCTTTAGCCGTTGGCGACTCTTCCGGAATAAAGCGTATTCGGTAAGGTCGGCTATATCCTCATCTTTGAGTTCGCCTAGAGCGCTGGTAAGAGCTGCCAGCTTCGGTATGTCCGCTTCCGGAAAGAACACGGACACATTCACCGAAAAAGCCTTCGCGAGTTTGTGTAGGTCCATCGCCGAAGGCTTGTACGTCGCGCTTTCCCATCTAGAAATTGTGTTCGCAGTCGTGCCGACCAACTCGGCAAGCTGCTCCTGATTGATCCCAACTCCGTCGCCGAAGGCGGCGCGCAATTCGCGAATGCGCTTTCCGATTGATTCGTACAAGTCGCTCATATAGGTTCCTATTTTAGGAAGCAAAACTTCCTACAAAAGTTGACAAGAAAATGCTCGGACGATTAGGATATGAATATTCCCACAACAGGATATTACGAAATGGGTCGAATTTTCTAGTGGTTATGAGCATAAATAGCACGAAACGTGAATTTTCTGAAGAACTGCCGGCCGCGATTCTTGATCGAAGAAGGCTACCGGACACGCAGTTCGACCTTCTTTGGGACTCGATCTTTCTGGAGAAAGACATGAAAGATCAGTTGGTAAATCAGGCCGTCGTTGGAATGACTCTCCGCGCGAATGGGCTAGGCCGCGAGGTGATTCCTACTCACGGTGTTGTACTGCTGATCGGACCACCGGGAACGGGTAAGACATCATTAGCTCGGGGGCTAGCCTCGCGAATTGCCTCGGTGATCAGCGGAGGGGCAACGTTCCTCGAGATAGAGCCACATGCGCTTACGAGTTCGGCAATGGGCAAAACGCAACGAGAGGTAACCAAACTTCTGGGTTCGACAATTCCTGAATATGCCGCAGCCGGACCCGTCATTGTGCTGCTTGACGAAGTCGAAACTTTGGCAACCGACCGGCAAAAACTGAGCATGGAGGCAAACCCTATCGACGTGCACCGTGCGACTGATGCGGTGCTCGCCCAACTCGACCATCTTGCCGAGAAATACTCCCGGTTACTGTTCATCGCGACTAGCAATTTTGAGGGAGCGATTGACGAAGCCTTCCTATCACGATGTGATCTGGTCATACAGGTTCCGCTTCCGAACACGGAGGCTCGACGGTCAATTCTCAAAGACACGATTGAAGGATTAGGAAAACAATTCCCTGCGGTTCGCAAACTCATTAGCTCGACTGAGTTCGAGAAGGTCGTCCAGATCTCAAACGGCGTCGATGGGCGAAGCTTACGAAAAATGATTGCGAGTGCGTGCGCTTACAAAAAGGAATCCGCGATCGATCCTGGAAAACTTACAGCGGAGTCTCTGTTAAAAGCGGCAGTAGCTCTTGCGGCCACAAAGCGAGTGAAATAATGAAGGGGAGTTTTATGTCCACAGTAGCAAGACGTATTGCCGCAACGCCGGCGCGAACGGCGACCAGTACTTGGTCAGTAATATCCGAACTACTGTCGAAAGAAGGCTCGACTGCTCGTTCGGAGCTCAATTCAATCGAAGGATTGGCCGCGTCGCTGATCACCGACGAAGTATTTAGGGACGCGCCAGTGATAGTTTCCGGCAGCGGACCGCAGGTCCGGATCTATTGCGTCTACGGGGAAGACTCCGTTGATGGGAATGGCGTAAACGAGGATGTTCTTGCTTTCAATGCGACCGATGGCGACTGGAAGATGTCGCTTCCGTGCAATGCAGAAAACCTGGATTGGGTGACGAGGGAACTTTCGAACAAGTCAGAAAGGATAACCGCCCGCGATTCCGCCAAGGATAGTGGGGCGAGGAAATCAGCGGCCGCGGCAAACGCGGCCCAGATCGATGTGGAGGCATTTCTAAGGTTATGAGTGCTACTGCTGTTGGCGTGTATACACACGTCCATTCATATAACTTTGTTACTAACCAGCTTCTTAACTCGGTTAAAGAGATCGTGCGAATGAGCGGTCTCGATCCGGCGAAGATGTCCGGCCAGTGGGCCTCGCTTGAGTTGGGTATCCATACCTGGCTTGCCGATGGTGACCTTGAGAGCGTGTATCTGGAGATCTATAATTCGCGAACAGACAAACTCGTCAGGCGATGGGACTTCGACATCTCATACAGCAAATCTGGAGATGGGTCCTTCTGGCAGGACGCGGATGATATTCGCTATCACATTGAGAAGGCCGGTCTGAACCCTGCCAACTGCGACTACGAGATCTTGACCACGACGGCGCCCGGGCGACGAAACGTCGCCGGGTGGTCAAGGTGCTCGCTTCGCTCCACGGATGGGTTCGTCAAACAGAGCATCGGGACAACGATCGGAGCCGGAGGCATCTCCAGCGGCACGAGCTATTGGAGGGAAAAGTAAGCCATGATCACCGTACAAGATGCTTTCAAAAAATTCAGGAGTCGCCTCGAACTCAACGACCGCGAACAGCAGGACGCATCACATCGTCAGCAAGATATTCGCCGTGTGATGAAAGGGGCGTTTGCCGTGGATCGAGATTTCCTCACGGGATCGTATGCACGGCACACCAAAACGAAACCGTTAAAGGATGTCGATATCTTTTGCGTCCTAGGCGATAGTGAAAGGCACTACCGAGACAAGGCGCCGTCGGCCTTGCTGGCAGATGTAGAGAAGGCCTTAGCGGATGAGTACGGAAAGGATAATGTTTGTCAGCAGCGTCGATCGGTCTGTGTCGACTTCGGGATCCGCGAGGACGAGAATGGTGAAACGGATGACAAAGTCGTCAGCTTTGACGTAGTTCCTGCCTTTGATGAGGGAAAACATTACGAGATCCCGGACAAAGACATCTCGGCCGGATGGACGAAGACCGATCCGGAAGTCCATGCCGACAAGGCAGTCGCCGCACAGAAAGCCTATGACAGGGAATGGAAGGGCCTGGTCCGGATGATGAAGTCGTGGAACCGTGAGCAGGGGAAACCGATCAAGCCCGGTTTTCTGATAGAGGTGATGGCTCTCGACGTCTTATACCCACCGTGGGGCGGGAGCTATGCGCGAGAAATGCAGGCGTTTTTTGCCACCCTCGCGGCGAGAATCTCGGAGAGGTGACCCGATCCCGCAGGACTAGGTCCGGACGTAAGTGACCGCATGACTCCTCAGATGTGCGCAGATGCAAAGAATGCACTGCTGGCTGCCGAACAGAACGCGACATACGCAATCCGGCTCGAACGAGAAGGAAAGAATGGGGAAGCACTTAGGACATGGCGGAACATGTTCGGCAAGTTGTTCCCGCTCTCATAATGCGCGCTCGTGGGCGATGGGAAAGTACTTTATGGGTGAACAAAGCGCGGCAAGGATCGGTGGGGATGACTACCAGCACTTATATAGTTGGTACGCGATGTTGCAACTGCTTGACGATAGCGGCGACTTCGATCACGTATATATCGAGCACCCGAAGGCGGGCTCGGCGGACGACATCACGATGCACCCAAAACCAGGTCGGAAGATCGCCGCGAGATATTACCAAGTGAAGTGGCATCGGACGACAGCGGGACAGTACGATTTCGATTACTTTTTGCAAGTCAAAAAGCCGAGTGTTACATCCTTGCTCCAAAAGCTCTTCGAAAGCTGGAAACAATTGAAAGACGATAGTTCGGCCGAGATCTGGCTGGTGAGTAATTGGCCCGCCGCGACGGATTTCGGTGAATGCATACGTGAAAGTTATGAGCTTGATGAATCATTTCATTCCAAGGGCCCACATTCAAAATTGGGCAAGGCCAGGAAGCGATGGTGCGAAAGTCTAAATGGCGATGATCGAGAGGTAGCTGAGTTTTGTCGGGCCTTACGGCTCAGATTGGGCTTTGGAAATACGAGCGATCTCGCTGAGAGCGTAGACGATCGGATGTCGCGTTACGGGCTCAAAAGCGGAGACGGGCCGCGAAAAATCGTGCTAGGTTCCATTCGGGAAATCATCAAAACGGGTGGATCAAAGAAGAAAGTTACCCGTGAATCGCTTCGTAAATTCATTTCTGAAAACGACTTGTGGGCACAGGCGGTTGATAACCCTAAAGTCAGCCTGACAATTCACGGCTGGACGAAGGAACTGTTCGATCCAGTGCCTACGGTTGAGATCGACTGGACTGGTTATATTGATCGTCCGACTCGACGCGTTCCGAGCCAGGCGGAATGGGAATGCTCACTTCTTCCCGAGTTACAACAGGCTAAAAAGGTTTTTCAAAACGTCCCTGAGGGTCGCTATATCGATTTCCGCGGAAATCTGCCTTTGACAACGGTCTTGGCTGTCGGCGCTGAGTTTCCTGATGTAGGGGGCTTTTCGTTCCGGACGCAACAGCCGACGGGAACGGAAACCAATTTATGGCGATCGGACACTCCGCCTACTCAAGCAAGGTTTAGATATGAGGCACTAGTCGGGAGTGATCAAGGTGAAGACATTGCACTTTTTCTATCAATTTCTGGCGATGGCCGCGCCGATGCAGAGAATTTTCTCGATGAGAATCGCGGCACGACATCCGGTCTAATCTACGCAGAGCCCGACAGCGGTTCCGGGCAGACGGCTATTAGAACTGCGGGAGATGCCGTCGCGCTAGCCGACCATGCTAAGCAGTTGATTCGTGAATCACGAACAAAATATCGCGCAAAGCGTGTTCATCTAGTCCTGTTTGCTCCAGCCTCATTTGGTTTATTCCTTGGCCAAAAGCTGAATGCGGTTGGCAGGATCGTTACGTATGAAAGGACTGCCGACGGAGGCTACCAAGAATCTGTGACAATCGCTACCGGATAAGGTCGCATCGGCCAAGAAGGTTGACCACTGCCATTTCCTTATTGCGGTCCCGATTTGTTCGGTTTGGATGGCAGACATTTGCTTCTTTCCGTCTACAGGGTTTCTCTGCGGGTAGACTTTCGGACGCGAAGATCAGTCCAGAAGTTTAGGAGAAATCCGCTATCTCTGGTGCAATCGCAAGCATACAGACGTAGCCCGTCCAGCCATCGCAAATTCGACCTAATGCGTAACTCGCAGGCGCTTGGACACAACTTTAGATTTTCAGCTAATGCTTCTAAAATCTTTCTATAGGCTGGCGAGAATTTAACATTTCAAGCACCGAAATTTCCGCTGATCCGTTTCTTCTGAAAGGAGAAGCCAATTTCGTACCAATGCGATACTTCACCAAATCAAAATTCAAGTTGGCGACGGAGTGTCCAACCAAGCTTTTCTATACGGGCAAAGCTGAGTACGCCAATGCAAAGATCGAGGATTCTTTTCTGCAGAATCTGGCCGAAGGCGGATTTCAGGTTGGGGCTCTTGCTCGATGTTATTTTCCTGACGGAATTCTGATCGAAACGCCGAATGACGAGGCAGCCGCAACCGCGACAGAACAATATCTGAAAGCTGACAATGTCACATTGTTTGAGGCCGTTTTCAAATTCGAAAACTTCCTGGTGCGGTGCGATGTAATTGTCAAAGACGGCAATCAGCTCGATTTATTTGAGGTAAAGGCAAAATCCTGTGGCTTCACTGAAGAGAGTGGCATGCTTACCCAAAAGGGAACTATCAGTAGCGATTGGAGGAAGTATATCGAGGATGTCGCGTTTCAAAAACACATTATCTCACTGGCCCGAACGGATTTTTCGGTCAGAGCACATCTGATGCTTGTCGACAAAACGTCGGTAGCACCGACTGACGGGCTGAATCAGAAATTTCGCCTTGTGCGGGAAGAAGGAAAGCGCCGCGTCCAAATCGCCGACACTCTTACCAAAGCTGATCTGACGCCCCAAATCCTTCGGGCAATAAACGTTGACGAAACTTGCGAGAAGTATTTTGCAGAACTGATTAACGATTATAGGTTTGATGACTACTGCGCAATGCTGGCGGATAGTTATAGCCGCGACGAAAAAATTATTAGTGAGCCGCGGAGCGTATGCAAAGATTGTGAGTTTCGGCTTGCTAACGACGAAACTGGCGGAAAACTTCGAAGCGGTTTTCGTGAGTGCTGGAGCCACACGCTCGGTTGGACGGATGCGGATTTTGAAGAGTCGACAGTTCTTGACGTTTGGGATTTGCGGTCCAAAGACAAATTTATGTCAGATCGCAGAATAAAATTTTCTGACCTAACAGAGGATGACATAAAACCAAAACCAGACGGTAAGCCGGGCATCGCGCGGACCGAGCGGCAATGGATGCAGATCGATCTCGGTCAGCGACGCGTCGTAGAGCCATTCTATGACCGCCAGAATCTGGAGCGTGAGATAAAGTCTTGGACGTTTCCACTGCACTTTATAGATTTTGAAACCTCAATGCCCGCGATTCCTTTTAAGGAAGGGCGCCGACCGTATGAAGGCGTTCTTTTCCAGTTCTCCCATCACATTGTCGGTGAAGATGGAGTTGTTAAACACGCTGCCGAATTCATCTCGATCGAGCCAGGAACATTTCCAAATTACGATTGTGTCCGCGAACTGATGCGACAACTTGCAAATGACGATGGGACGGTTTTCCGCTACGCGGCCCATGAAAATTCATATCTCTGCGCGATTCGTGAACAGCTGCTTCGGGATCCTATAGACATTCCGGATCGCGCGGAACTCGTAGCATTTATCGAATCGATTGCTAACCCAAGAAAAGACAAGGATGAAGCCTGGACGACTTCTCGTCCGATGGTTGATCTTCTTGAACTCGTAAAGCGATATCATTACGATCCGGCAACGAACGGCTCGAATTCCTTGAAGTATGTGCTCCCAGCTACGCTAAATAGTTCCGAGTTTCTAAAGGCGAAGTACTCCCAACCCGTTTATGGAGCAGAGGGTGGAATTCCGAGCAGAAATTTCACCAATCAGGCTTGGGTCGTCGAAAAAGATGGCTGCGTCATTGATCCTTACAAGCTTTTGCCAATGATGTTCGCCGATGAATCGGAAAATGATTACGCTGCGATAATGGAGATGGACAAGATAAAAGATGGCGGGGCCGCGATGACGGCATACTGCAAGCTCCAATTTGAAGATTTGCCTGCGGAAGCTCGCAACCAGATGAAAGCCGCTCTATTAAAATACTGTGAACTTGATACGCTCGCAATGGTAATGATTTACGAGGCCTGGATGGCGGAGATATCGCTGAAACCGACTAAGTCGGGTTGAGGAATTTTAATGTTGTTAACAGTTCTCTACAAACTTGCATGAATCGATAAATTTGATGGCTTCATTAAAGTCATAGTATTTTCGCTTTAGCAGTTCTACTTGAAATTTTCTCGGCAGTAGTGATCCCCACTTTGAGAAACTTAGTATTTGAGGACGTTTGTCAATTAGATCAGAAAGGTGTTCATCTATGTCCTGCAAGGCTGATTGCAAAGCAGGCCATTTCGCCCGCAGATGGGTCGCAGATGTTTCAATCTCAAACGAGCTCGATGGAGTATTGAGCTTACATTCGAATCCCGCCAAATCCAGTAAAAGATAAATCGTATTATTTATCTTGGTGCCCGCGAACGTGAATAGTTCGACAGAGCCATCCTTTATCCGCATCGGTCTTTCAGTTTGAAAGTCTTGGATGTTAAACGGTGTAAATTCTTTTCGTAACTTTCCTAATTCCATGACGCTTGCTTTGTTAAGAACATTAAAGACTTCCTTCGAGTAAAGTAGTTCCAACATTTTTTGTCTGACGCTACCATGAACACTAGCAGCAGTACCTGAAAATGATGGCTTTTTCCCGTCTAACGCTTTGATAACATGGATCCTTTTGGCATCGAAATCTACATGGATGATTTTCCATATTCGGGCGGCTAACAGTAGATTCTCGCCTTCAACTATTTGCGGGGAAAATGGGATATCTCCTATGGGACTTCCAGAGCTAAGAACTTTGAAAGTATCCTCAGTTGTAAAAACGCTGTAAAAATTACGACTGTTAACAACCTTTTCCCCTTCAATGCCTATGATTATTTCCTTGCGTAATTTCTCGAAGAGATCACATTCAGTTAGGTGATCAATAATTTCTTCAATATCCGAAATAGAAAGGTCTTCGAATGCGCAATTTTGCTTTAACTGATTAACAAGTAATTCTATTTCGATACCTGAAGATCCCTTTGTGATAGAAAGCGCCTGGTGAACGAGAATGTCCAATGGACGCGAATTGGTTTCCGGAGGTTCAATGAATCCATCCTGGTACAACGCCCAACAAGCCAAAGATTGTAAAAAACTCCATGGTTTTGTTGCGTATAAGATCAATCTGCTCTTTTCACTATTGCGTCTTCCACTCCTTCCAAGCCTTTGAATCAAAGAAGAAATACTATTTGTAGCGTCGATTTGGACGACTTCATCTACCGTACCGATATCAATGCCCAGTTCAAGAGTAGATGTACACGCAATCGCGAAATTCTGTCCTCGATTATTCTTCGCGAAAAATTCGACATACTCGCGAACGTCCTTATCGACGGAGGAGTGATGAGAAAAGTAGTTTGAATGGCCTTGAACACGGTCGGAAATCTTTTTCAGTTTTACCGAGACCTCTTCAACTCGACCACGGCTGTTTGGGAAAATTAATGCTTTATTATTTTCCGTTTCAAGATAAAGATCTTTCACTAGATCCAGAGGAAGTTCACTATCCGACCCTTCAAAATATCGGAATTGAGCTTCGACCTCCTTCGCACTCCGATCCAGCAATACTTTCGTTCCCGTCTCGTTACCGGTGAATCTCTTTGCCTCAACATAATCACCAATAGTCGCGGACAAGCCAATTATCCGAAAGGGGGGCGAGGGGGGATTCCGAAGCCGTGAAATTATCGATTTTAATTGCGTACCTCTATCAGTTCCGATAAATGAATGTATCTCGTCGATAACAACAAATTTTAGATTTCCAAAGAGGTGCTTCACGTTGAATGGCTTATTAACGAGCATGGCCTCCAGAGATTCCGGGGTGATTAGTACGATTCCTTGAGGTCGCTTGATCAATCTTGTCTTGGCCGACTGGTTTGCTTCACCATGCCACTTTGTAACTGGTACATCGAGGTATTTGCACAATTCTTCAACCCGAACAAACTGATCGTTTATTAGCGCCTTTAATGGCGAAATATAAAGGACCTGGACTCCAGCATGATCAAAATCCGTTTGGGAAAGAATTGGGAGAAAGGCTGCTTCAGTTTTGCCCGACGCCGTTCTCGATGCCAGTATATAATTGTCGTTCGTTGATAGGATTTTGGATATTGCGGCGTGCTGAATAGGACGAAGTTCCTCCCACCGCTGATCGCGAATGTATCTGCGGATCGGTTCTGAGAGCAATTCAAATGACATTAAAGTTCTTCAATGCGATCTAGAGGATTCTCATCCGGCCTTTCGTCCGAAATTTCGATATCACGAAACAGTTTCTTCTTGTCAACATTGGGATTTTGCCTGAGGATGCTCAATATGTTTAAGAAATCCCGAATAACCTCGCGCGGAGTAAGGAACTCGGTGGCGCCTGGTTTATTGAAGATTTCTTCCATGAAATAGCGAATGTCTTCATCACTGACGTCAATTGTTATTTGGTAGTTGAAATCGAATATTGCTTTTAGATTTTTGAGGAGGACAAAAATCTCATTGTGGTCCAATGGGAACAAGCGTATTACAGGCTGCGCAAAATCTCTTACCTCGGCGGTTTCAAATTTATTGGTTTCCAGTCTCGTTCTTAATGCATCGTAGCTAAATAGTCCTCGACGCGGGTTTTCGAGCGTCTCCCTTGTTCCAGCAAAGTTGAAGAACAAATTGTTTACTTTTCCCTGAAAACAATCGTTGTAGATAGACAAAATCTTTTCATAATTTTTCTCCCTCATCGCTGCTGTGGAAATCTTATAGAGGTTAATAACCTCATCGAGGTTGATCATAAATCCGCTATAGCCCATATTCACAAAAAGTTTGCAGAAATTTTTGAGCATGTCATAAAAATTAGTGTCATTTATGACTTCCCGAACACCTAGATCTTGTCGAGCTTCGGTTTTTGTGTGGTATTCGCCTTTCAACCATTTCAGAGAATTTCGCCTTAGGCTATCGTCACCATTTATAAATCCCTCATAATATTTCATTACCACCATTCCAAAATCGAACCCGCCGACATCGGTCAGTTCGTTTATGGTTTTCATGATATTTGTTTGAATTAGACCGATATATCCTTCCTCTCGTATGTCCGCTAACGAAATACTGTTTTCTTCGGCTGTTTTAACTACGACTTGCTCAATCCATTTCTCCATTAAGGTCGGCAACGCACCACCCTCGGGTTTCGTCTGAATCGATATGTTATTCATTATCGCCGAGTAAAGGGCCAGAGCCCGACCGTCATTGGAATAGAGACGATTCTCCGGCGTAAAGTCAGCACTCGACACAACAAATTTCTGCTTCATCGCAATTACGTTTAAAACGTGAAGCATGAATGATTTTCCCGAACCGTAGTCGCCAATCCAAAACTTGACCAAACTCTGGCCATCCCGAGCCTCTTCCAACGCTTTCACAGCCGCCGCAATCTCCTCGGAGCGCCCTACGGTAATATGCTGAACACCTGTCTTGGGAACAACGCCACCAATTAACGAATTGATGATAGAAGTCGCTTCTTTCGGTTTAATATTTTCGATCATACGTTGATAATCCGTTTGAAATATTCAGGGTTTACAATATAGTTTTCGTCTTCTTCCTCGATGAGAACATCATCAAGAATTTCATAACAAGCATCGTTGACGCTTTCGATCAACTGATTCTTAAATAGGCCGTGGAGCCTCGCAAAACTTTCCGCATCATGTTGCTGAAGGCTAAAGCTGCCTTTTGCAAAGAGAAGCAACAGTTCTATTTGATTTGAATTCAACACCACATCGCTGACCAGTTCAGCAACCGGAGTTGTTGAGCGTTTTTGAGCGATCTCTATCCGCACCTCTTCACTGCTTATTTCCTCCGAGATGATTGAGTTCTGACCGTCGTCAAATTCATCCTGCAAATACTCATTCAGCAGTCCAACCGTACTACTGTGTTTACTATGGGCGTCTTGTATTGCGCCGTCATCTAGCTTTATTTCCTTTCGTTTTGTGAGATAAATCTGCGGTATTTCAGAGAGAGCCTTTTCCAAGTCCCGGTTATTGATGAAGTCGCTTACAATTCGCTCGAATTGGTGCAATTGCTCGTTTGTCCTAAAAAGATTTTTTTGAATTGTTTTAGTAAGTCTTTTGTTGTCAACTTTTATTGAAAGGAGGTCGTGATAAAGATAATGAAGGTACAAGGACAGTGCGGATACTTTGTCAATTTTTGAAATATACTTTGAGCCCTCAAAGAATATATTCTCGACTGACGGATTTCGTTGGTTTAGTCTTCCAAGTTCAATTAGATCAGCAACAAATCGTTCTGTGTGTATTGGCTGGTCGGCAGTCAATTCACTAAATCTAGCTTTCCAGCGCGTCGTATTTTGTCTGTTGAGTTCGATCTCCGTACTTTCATCCGGCGGACTGATCGTGTTTACTCCAGCTTGAATTATCCCCTTAATCTTCGATACGACTGATTCATCGATTTCTGCTTTTGCTTGCGGAGAATCATAAACATTGGTATTGAGCTTCCGTTTATGCCCGTAGTTCTCCCGAACCGCATTTTCACAGTGCTTAAAAATGATCGAGTAAATATTTTCGGTAACTGACTGAACTGCCCACTGATAGTTGTAACTGTTGAAGCGATACCGGAAATGTTTCCTCGCGACCAAATCCGCGATCCTTTCAGACTCTTTGTCCAATGTTGTGTGATTTGCTAGGTACTCAAGTTTCAGTTTCTCGATTGTCGCGAGATACAGTTTGATTACCTCAACACAACAGTACTCGATCTCGACAAAATTACTTCGAGGATAAGGAAGCTTATTTAGTAGCTCAACCTGCTCAAAGTCCAACCCGAGCTTTCTCTTATATTTGCTCCCGAATCGCCAGTACTCTTCCTCCTGTTGCCGTTCACTCAAGCGCCTAAGACCTTCTGAATCACCGGCGGATGTCATTGTTTCGCGCAACATTTCTCGACTATATGTCCTCGTCGCCGGACAAATTGTCGCAAGTCTTGAAAAGGCATCTTCCAGTCTCAGAATGTTCCGATGCGTCTTGTATTGATTTTGAAGATCGAAGAGCAGAATGAAGGCGTAATTGGAATTCCCCTCAATATCAATTAAAACGTTGTTCAAAAATGCATTCTTAAAGTATTGGTAAAATGCCTTTTGATTCTTGGAAGCGTAGTCGAGTTCTGAAACACCATAGACATATTCGTGTTCCCAATATGGAACTCCTGAGGAACATTTATTTAAGATAACTCTCTCTTCCGATTGAGGAATTGAGTAGGAGAGGTTGGTAACATCAATGACCGGGTCGATTGTGGGATTCACTCGTCCTGTTTCAGGGAGTTCGAGAAGATCGTTTTCACGTATGGAAGGAAATGTGGATTTGTTAAGTGAGGTGCCACATTGTCCACAAAAATTAGCATTCCATTTATTAGCAGAGTTACACCTGGCGCAGACGAGCCTGCTAATCAGGCTTTTCCCGCAGTAAGGACAAAAGGCTGTCTCATTTGAGTAGTACCTATTACAGTTGTCACAGCTTTTCGCGTCCTTCATAGTAAGATTACTTGCCGGCAAAACGGCTTGCCACCTCGCATGGAGAATCAAAAGTATCGTATCTCCAACTTTGTTTCGGCTTCTTATTCTCAATGCCTGATGAGATAGGAAGGGCCAAAAACGAAGTAGAGTAGCCTTTTCCGCTGTTCTTCTAGTGGCAGGGTACCGAGAATAATAATATTATAAACCAAGGCCCTTGTCCTCTGCATTCTGGCAGCCAATTTGAGCGGACATATCTTCCTCGACTCAGGTGGAAAAAGTGGAATATGCTTGATGCACCTCAGGTACTCCAGGACCAAGACCAATGGATAGCAACAGTATTATCTACATCGTTAGCGGTAGCCTTCTCGGCATCTTATTGGGAATAATTGCCGGCTTTCTAATCGCTTCGCGTAAGACCAACGAGGCGGAAAATCGGGCAACCCGATTTGAAACGATGACTAATACTCTACAAGACCAAGTTGCTGCAAAGGATACAGAGATCAGCAGGCTCAATGAACTGGATACCCGCAAGCAGAACCAGCTTCTTGTAGCCGAGTCATCGAAGACGAAGGCTGAAACGGAATTAGCTGATGCCAAGGTGTCGATCCAACAGCTTGGCAAAGAGGTTGACCTGCACAAAGGCGACAATTTATCGCTCAGAGATTCGAATTCTACTTTAGGTGTCCAAAATGCGGAACTCAAGGCGAATTATGATGCCGCTTTGAATTCGATCGCCGAACAAAAGAAATTCCTGGCTGAGGCTAACGTCATACTTCAAGATGCTTTTGCATCGCTTTCTTCGTCAGCTCTGCGAACTAATAATTCTACATTCCTCGAATTAGCGGAAGAAAAACTCGGGGCAAAGATCTCAGAATCTAAACTCGACCTTGAGAACAGAAAGCAGGCCATCGATACGCTAATCAAACCTCTAGGAAACAGTCTTGCGGATTTTAATTCCAAGATTCAGGAAATCGAACTCAAACGTGAAGGTGCCTATTCGGGTTTGCGGGAGCTTATTACCGCAATGAGTAGCACAACCCAAAAACTGGCCGACGGAACGACAAGCTTGGTTTCTGCTTTGAAGACGTCACATGTTAGAGGTAAATATGGAGAGATAAGCCTGAGGCGGGTGATCGAGGTAGCAGGGCTGAATCCTTACTGTGATTTCACGGAGCAGCAATCCGTCGCTACCGAGGACGGAGTACTTCGACCGGATTGCACTGTGAATTTACCGGGAAGCCGACAATTAATTCTCGACTCAAAAGTTCCTTTGAATGCATACCTCGATTCTTTCACGGCTGAAGCGGAAGCTGACAAGATTGCTTTGTTGAAAAAACACGCAATCGATGTTCGTGATCATCTCAAAAAGCTAAGCAAAAAATCTTACTGGGAACAATTCGCCGACGCTCCAGACTTTGTAATCATGTATCTCCACGTCGAGTCCTCTTTTGGTGCGGCATTAATGACGGACGCTGATTTGATAGAAGATGGATTTAAGATGAACATTGTTCTCGCAACGCCTTCGACGCTGATTGGAATGCTCCGAACAGTTGGATTTATGTGGCAGCAGGAACGAATGGCCCGAGACGTTTATGAGATGCGCGATGCTGGTGTCGAACTTTATAATCGGACAAACGTTCTTCTGAGGCACTTTATTAACCTCGGTAAAGGCCTCGGAAAGGCTGTTGGTAGTTATAACGAGGCTGTTGGGTCGCTCGAAAACCGTTTCATTCCGGCGGCGACCAAGATGAAAGAAATTGGCGGATCATTAATGCCAAAAGAAATGCCGGCAATGCAGTCGATCGATACGACGGTTCGCCAGATTGATAAGCGACTGTCCGAAGATTCATACGACGAAACGACCTTAGACTTTGCCAATCAAGATTAGGAAAGAATCTTATCTCGGAAATTTTCCGCTAAGCCTCTGTAGACTTTAATGATCAGTAGTACTCAACCGCAGTCGTCGTTTTCAACAGCGGGTGGCAGGATCGGCACACCTTTGCCGAATCAGATTGATTCAATGGCTCTCAGTTGTCACCAGAACGCTTGATCTTAAGGCATTTGTTGATGATCTAGAGAACTTGTAGTTTTTCTCTAGGTTGGGGGCAAAAGGGCGTCTCTGGCTGCTGCAGGATATTTCTTTGAAAGGAGTTGATTGTCTCTATCGAGCAAAGCTTTTGCTTGAAGGGCGGCTGCTTCGTCAAATTCGGTGTATTCGAAACTGGTCTGCATCTTCTTATGTCCGGCTCCGCGTTGGGCGAGTTTGTCGGAATAGCCCAGTCGGCCTAGCCGAGTTACCCAGTCACGGCGAAGATCGCGTAGGCGAAGAGTCGGAAGACCGGCAGCGCTCCGGACTATATTCCAAGATTTCTTGAAAGTAGTATGCGGGAAGACTAGGTTATCAAGATGTGCTGAATTTCCAGGAGTGACATTCTTTGATTGCTTTAGAAAATCCCAAAGTTCAAGGAATGCTATCTTCATACGCTCAGTTACTACCGCTAATCTTTCTTCTCTGACCTTTCCCTTATAAGAAACCAACCGAGAGATGTCGCGGATTTCCCCCTGCTCATCGAGAAGATCACGCCAACGAAGCGGCTCATATTTTGCTTTGTCCGCACTGTAATCATTGACCGGGTAAAGTTCGTTTGGTCTTGCACCCGAATCGCGAAGAGCGAGAATGAGAGCATACAACCTTGGGGCGGTCGTCTTTATCAACTTGCGAGCCTCATGAAGAATTTTCTTCTCCTGAGAATCAGTTATCGTTACTGTTCGACGTTTTTCCAGTGATTTCTGAATAAAATCATCGAAATCAGGGATCTCACGTACCCACTTCTTTTTCTTGGCCTTTCGGAACATCGCACGAATCGTTTCGAAGTCCCTATTGACCGTGGTGACCGTTACTGATTTGAGCCTATTACGTCTGTATCGGCGGAATACTGTTTCATCCATTTCATTGATCAAATTGTCGCCGATAGCCTCCACAATTCGATCGATTTTCGATCTCTCGGCTTCCCAGGTACGCATCCCCTCAACTTTCTGACCGTCAACATACAAAGGGGCAATAACGAATTCATTTTTATACCACTCTGCGAGCGTCCTGAATTTCATGGTGCGGCCATCGAGGAATGCCTGTCCACGCTTCTCGTACTCTTCTCTTATTTCATCGGCTAGCTGCTCGGCGTGCTTTACGTTGAGAGCTTTTCTGTAGATAGTTTTGATTGTGCCGTCTTGCTGAGGTACTCTGATTCTTGCAAAGAGTTTGCCGTTATTGTCCGTCCATGCAAACGAGCCATAGCGGCGTCTTTTCTTTGAAGATTTTGAGTTATTTTCGGCCATTGTCGTCTACTATCCATTTTACTATCCATTTGGAAGCAGGTTTGATAATTATTGTAGATCGGTAAAATCACGAAAGTAAAGTAAATACGGGCTAGATGTGATAAGTAGGCCGATTCAAAAACCATTGGCTATCGGCTTTTAACCATTGGGTCCCTGGTTCGAGTCCAGGTCGGATCACCATTTT
>Ga0154020_10000482_pt1 | contig 48604 bp, 44 predicted proteins | sample Klosneuvirus_201_FD_109709 | JGI IMG/M metagenome (GOLD analysis project Ga0154020, IMG submission 109709) | Active sludge microbial communities from wastewater, Klosterneuburg, Austria - Klosneuvirus_20160825_MG | ecosystem: Engineered > WWTP > Aerobic digester > Activated sludge | place... | reverse complement strand
CGCACGCGGGCCTGCTGGGCGGGGAGCTCCACCGGTGCGCTCCCTGCCGACGCACACGCGGCGTCTGCCTCGCCGTGGAAGGTGATCCCCGCGGTGCCCGCGGCACTGAACGCCACCGTCAGGGTTCCTGGGGCCGGGCTGAGGTTGTTGTAGTTGTCCTGCAGTTCGGCGGTGAGGACCCCGCTGCAACTTCCCGCGGCCACTGCGGCGGGCAGGTTGACCGCCAGCATGGCGGGCGGCGCGGGGAGCACCAGTGCGTTGGCGTTGGCGTCCTGCAGGTTGGGGGCCCTCGCCGAGAACATATAGGTGCCCACGGTGGTGGAACGCAGGGAGATGTCTGCGTTGGTCTGCCCGGCGGTGATGGTCACCGTGGGGGCCGCGGAGCACATGTTGCCGCCGGAGACACTGAGGATGCTGCCCACGCTGGAGAGGGTGACGCTGGTGGCGTTGGTGCTGGTGGTGGGATTGTCAAAAGCGTCCACCAGTGTGGTCTTCACGCTGGGCAGGCACGTTCCGGCGGTGAGGGTCAACGCGGGTGGCAAGGCCAGACGTGCGGGCACCCCAGCGCGCACCGTCAGGGGGAGCACGCCGTCGGCGTAGGAGGCAAAAGAGGCGGTGAGGGTGAGTGCCCCGGCGCGCGTGCCGCGCACGTAGATGGTGGCGCGGCCGCTGTTGGCGGGGATGTCCACGGTGGAGACCGGGGCGCCAGAGCACGCTGCGTCACCATGGAAGTCCACGTCCACCGCGCCCACGGTGGCCAGGGAGACGCGGGCGGCGGTGGCGGACCTCAGTTCGGTACCATCCTTCCGGCGTTCCACCGTCAGGGCGTTGCACGCGCCCGCCTCCACCACGGTTCCAACCAGACCGCTGAGCAGCAGGCTGGGGTCAGACAGCAGCAGGATCTCATGTTGTTGGGTGGCCTGGCGCAGCGCGCCGGCGGAGGCAGTGACGGTGAATGTGCCGGTGGTGGGCCCCCTCATGCGCGCCTGGACGCTGGAGGCGCCGGCGGGCAACCGCACCACGCCGCCACCCGGTGCCACGGTGTTGCAGGTGGCGTCGGTGTAGAAGATGAGCCCCGCCGAATTTGAAGTCAGCGTGATGTCCGTGGGTTGTTGCGGCGCCACCTGGTTTCCCAGCGCGTCCAGCAGGCCCAGCAGCAACGGGGCTGAACATTCGGTCTGGGCCACGGTGACCTTGGGTCCCAACAACACCACAGCGTTGGGTGTGGCGGCGTTGACCGGGAAGGACAGCGACGCGCTGGTCAACGGCGGGGCCAGGGCATCCAGCACCGCGGTCCCCGGGCGGGCACCGCGCAGGTAGAGGCGCGCCTGGCCAGAGCCGCCGGGAATGACACGCATCTGCAGCGCCGGTGTCTGACACGCGCTGTCTGCATGGATGGTGAGCAGGTCTGACGGCGTGACCCGCAGCTGGATGTTGAGGGGAGAAGGGGCGCTGGCGGCGCCGCCGTTGGCGTCCAACAGGACCAGGTCCACCGGCTCGCAGCGTCCAGCCTCCAACAACGACGGCCCATTGCGCCACGCCAGGCCGGCGGGTGGCGGTCCCAGGGATGTTGAAGAGCCACTGCCGCTGCTGCTCCCGCCGCTGGACATCCCGGAGGACATCCCGGACCCGCCGGACGACACCCCGCCGCTGGAGCTGGGTTGTGGGCCACTGGAGGAAACCACCGCGGGATCTTCGCAGCGGCCAAGCACACAGGAAAAGCCGGCGCCATCCGGGCACGGCTGCTGGGCTGAACAGGTCTGGCGGCACTGCTGGGACAGCGGGCTGCAGGTCCAACCCACCGCACAATCATTGTCTCCCGAGCACTCAAAGGTTCGGCTGCCCGGCTCTGGCAGCGGGCAACCTCCGGCAATGATCCCCATGGTCACAACGGCCAGGACAATGCGGCGTGTCACGCGGCACAGCCTAGCCCGCCCGGCCCGGCCGCCACATGTGGGCACAGGTATCAGGTTGGCGGTTTCCCGACGTCCGCAACCTCCAGGGCGATGGCTTCACCAGACAGGCGGATGGCCAGAAGCGCACTCACCGCCATGGCCACAAGCATGAGCACCCCCAGGCCCAGGGTCACCAGCGGCAGCGTGGCCACCCACGCGGTGCGGTCCCCCATGAGGCTGAGCGCGCTGGTGAGAACAAACAGCAACAGCGCGGCGTAGTTGGACAACAACGCGCGCCCATAGAGCGTGTGACGCCGGACCAGGATGCCAATTTCGGCCAGCACCGCCGCCCTGCGCGTGGCGTCCGGGGGCAATGCCCGCGCTTCCCGCGCCAGATCCCGGATGCGTGTGGTCATGCGGGCCGCCTGGTTGTCCAGCCCCAGTGCCAACAGGCCACACGCACTCACCATGACGGCGGGCGTGACCGCGGCCGCCACCCGCTGCAACGTGGCTGCATCCATGTTGTGTCTCCCTTTGGGGTGTGACGCCCCCCGCGGCTTTGCGGGGGTCTTGTGGCGCTGGCGGCAAGCGGGGTGCAAGCGGGCGCCGCCCGCGGGCATCAGGCAGAAGCGGGCGCGGGACACCACCCGGGCAGTCAGGGTAGAGAACGCAGTTGTGTGCAACCAAGGACCATTGGTCCTTTGAGGTGTCTCATGGCGCGGCGTTGGGGCGTATTTGGTCCGTGGGTGGCGGCGTTGGTGCTGGGCGGTGTTCTGGCGGGCCCCGCGCACGCGCGCAGCAAGGCCGGCGTGAGCATGGCAGAGACCATGAGCGTGGGAGGTGCCACGCTCAACCTCAACGGGATGGCGGTGCGCAAGAAGTTCATTGTGAGCGTTTATGTTGGCGGCCTGTACCTGGCCAAACCGGCGCGTTCGGAGGCCGAGGTGCTGACGCCGGATGCGCCCAAGGCGCTGGTCATGCACTTTGTCCATGACGTGGACGCAGACAAGCTCAAGGGCGCCTACCGGGATGGCTTCAGCAGCAACGCGCGTGGGTTGATGGCGGCGGAAAAGGCCAACATGGACCGCTTCTTGTCCAAGGTGGGCGCGGTCAAGGAAGGGGACAAGATTGTGTTCACGTATGTCCCGGGCAAGGGCTCCACGGTGGTGTTCCCCGGCGGCGCCACCGAATCTTTCCAGGGCAAGGGTTTTGCCGACGCGTACCTGGCCGTGTTTGTGGGCAAGGATCCCCCGACGGACGACCTGAAGGACGGCCTGCTGGGGAAGTGACGCCCATGTTGGACCCCGTCACCGCGCTGGCCCAGGCCAAGGACCCCACATACTGGACGCAGCTGCTGGCCAGTGCACCCCGCCCGTTGGACGTTGACCACGTCACCTACGGGGTCGATGGCTCGGGAGAATTGCCCGGCGCCGATGACGTGGACCGAAGCAGCTGGACACCAGATTACGCCGCACGCATGACCGCCGAGGGATGGGCGCCGCTGGGTGAGGTGCTTGGTGCACGCGCGCGCGCCGTCATTCGCCACGCCATGGACGTGGTGGCCCAGGCGGGATGGTTGCCCACGTTTGCGTTTGCATTGGACCAGCTGTGGTTGGCCGGGCGTGCCGCCGGCGTGCATGCGCAGGTGGGCACCGCGCTGGGTGAAGGGCACCGGCAGATCCCGGATTTCTGGGCGTACCACATCCCGGTGTCCGGCCAGGCCCACGGCTACCGCCCGCACCGTGAATCCAAGGGCCCCTTGCTGCGCCCGGATGGGTCCCCGGTGTCCCTCACCGTGTGGATCCCCCTCAACGACGCCACGCTGGACAACGGGTGCATGTACGTGGTGCCCCAGCAGCTGGACGTGGTGCCGCCGCTCACCGCCGCACAACAACGCCTCTACGGTCAGGACGGCCTGCACAACGCACTGCTGCACCGCGCGCGCGCATTGCCCACGCCGGCGGGGCACGCGCTCAGCTGGAACCACCACATCCGGCATTGGGGATCCTATTCGTCACCGCGCGCCACGCATCCCCGCATGAGCATGGCGTTTGAATACCTGCGCGGGGACGTGACGCCGGGCATCCACGAACACTGCCAGTTTTTGGAAGAGCGCCGCGCGCGGCCACCGCTGGTGTTTGACCCGGCGGGGCCCCTGCCAACCTTTGGGCAGCGGCTCTATCTCATTGGACGCCAGATCATGCGCTACCACGAGCCTCCCACCGACGACGGCTTCAAGGCGCTGGGGATGGAGCTGCTGCGGTGTGGCTTCCCGCGGGGCTGGGGCGCCAAAGGCAGCCTCGGTTGGCGGCAGTCCCTCACGCGCTCCGGCGGGCCCTCTTCTTCCTGACCGGCGCGCGTTGGACGCCCACCACGCGCGGGAAATACACCTGCACGTGCCGCGCGTGATGCACGCGGAACCAAGGCACCGCATCCACGTTGTCCACCACCACAAGCCCCGCCTCCTGAAGAGCCACATCCAGACCTTCGGGTTGCGGAACGCTCAGCACCGTGCGTCCACCGGCACGCACCACGCGCGCGCACTCGATCAAAAAATCCACCGGCGTCTCCAACAGGTCCACCAGGTTTGCGGCCAGCACCGCGTCCACCACGCCGTCACCCAACGGCAGCGCGTGCGCGTCCATCACCGCCCCGTGGATGGCGGCATCCCCGCCCCCTTGCCGTGCCGCCGCCAAAGACCGGAACACCGCGCGCAAGGACAGGTCCCCCACCAGCACCCGTTTGTGTTGCCGCGCCAGCCGCGCCGCCAGGCCACCATCCCCACTGCCCACGTCCAACACCGTCCACCGGCCCTCTGGCAACAGGGAACCCATCACATCAGACAAGTTGGCCTGTGCCGCGTGTTGCATCCACGACGCAAAAGACGGCTCCACCGGCGTGATGTGTCCATCCTGCGCGGTCCAGTCATCCCCAAAACGTTGCGGCTCCACATCGCCGGCTTCCCGCGCAAACGCGTCCACCAGCGCCACCGCGGAGCTGTCCGCCGCACCGGCCTCGGCCAGGCTGGCCAACACCGCGTCACGGTATTGCGCCAGATATCCCGCAGGGTCCGGCACCAGCACGGGCACATCCCCCAACACGGGATACGGCGCGCCACACCGCTTGCACTCCAACAGCAGGCCATCCCGCTTGGAACGCAGGACACCACCGCAACCCTGTCGGGGACAGGCCAGAACATTGAGCAGAAGGGTCATGGAGGCACCATTGCCACAGCCAGGCCGGCTTTGGACACCCATGACGCGGCGGTTGTGGTAAGGCCCCGCCCGTCGTGACGGCGGCCACCCCACCCCAACCTTCCGGTCCCACCCGCCTGGTGGCGGTGTGGCTTGGCACCATCACGCTGCTGGCGGTGACGGCGCAGCTGGTGGGTTTTGAATTCAAGGACGGTGACAGCCGGCTCTATGCGCGCCAGGCCGCCGCCCTGGCGCAGGCGCCCTTCTCCACGTGGATGAGCCCGCAGTGGCCACCGCATTATTACAAGGAAGGACTGTTTGAAGAGCACCTGCCGGTGTTCTTCTGGCCCATGGCGTTGCTGGGCAAGCTTGGCGTCGCAGAAATTCCCGCAGCGTTGTGGTGCAACTTCTTCTACCTGGCGGTGTTGCTGCTGGCGCTCTACCGGCTGGGCGCGCTGCTGGGCGGCGTCAACACCGGACACCTTGCGGCGTGGTGCGGGCTGCTCAGCGTGGGCGGCTTCATCTACGGAATGCGCGCCAACCATGAGATGGCCGTGGCGGCGGGGGTGGCGTGGGCGGTGCTGGCCGCGGTTCAACCCGTGCGGCACTTGAAATGGCTGTTGGTCTTGGTGGCCAGCGTGGTGTGGTGCGTGGCCATGAAGGGTCTGGTGGGGCTGGTGGTGCTGCCGGCACTTGGCGCTCTGGTGCTGGTCATGGGCAACGTTGGCGTGGCGCTGCCCGGCCTGGTGGCCGCCACGCTGGGCGCCGGAATTTTCCTGGGCGTGTTTGATGTGGCGTTCTCCGCCGCCAACGGGCACTCGTTTCTGGAGGCGTACCTCAACATCCACACCGGCTACGCCGAACAACGCGAACAGGCGAGCGCCCTGCGCAAGCTCAAAAACGTGGCGTACTACCTTGGCGCGTGGGCCTGGTGGTTCTTCCCCTGGACGCTCCTGCTGTTGCGGGATGGGACGCGCGCCATGAACAACTGGCGCAAGGACCGCAAGAATATCGACGTGGCCGCGCGTTTTGTGTTGGGCCTGGCGGTGGCGTCACTCATCTACATGGTGTTCTTTTCCGCGTTTGACCGGCGCGCCAGCCGCTACATCTTTGGCATTCAGCCACTGGTGGCCGCGGCGGTGGCGCCCGGACTTCCCCAGCGGCTGAAACACTGGATGGACCCGCGCGTTCACCACGCGCCCTACTGGCTTGCCGCAGCTTTTGTGGTGGTCATGGGCGTGCGCCTTGCGGCACATCTGTTCCTGCACGTGTTCTATTCATTCAACCTGGCCAACCCGGACTGAGTTCATGCGCCCACCGTTGCCGGCGCCCCATGAAGCAGCCCGGCCCGCCACAAAAAGTCCCCAAACGTCTCTGCGGGCTGGCGCTGCGCTGCATAGGCGCCAAACAACGGGTCCAACGCCGCCAGGATCCCAGCCTCGTCCTGGTTTTCACGGAACAACATGTTGAGACGCTGCCCGCCCTGGTCCCCGCCCACAAACAGGTTGTAGCGGCCCGGTCCTTTGCCCACCAACGCAATCTCGGCGAGATAGGGACGCGCGCAACCATTGGGGCATCCCGTCACCCGCAGGTGGATGCGCGCATCAGCCAGCTGGTGCGCCGCAAGGCGTTCCTCAATGCGTGACACCAGCAACGGCAGGTAGCGTTCTGCCTCGGCCATGGCCAGCGCGCAGGTTGGCAACGCCACGCAGGCCAGCGCGTTCTGCCGCAGCGGGCTGATGTGCTCAAACGTGTTGAGACCGTGTTGCTCCAACAATTGTGTGATGCGGTCCCGCTCCCCCGGGGGCACGCCGGCCACAATGACGTTCTGGTTGGAGGTGAGGCGGAAATCTCCGCGGTGGACCTTGGCCACCTCACGCAATCCGGCCAGCCAACGCTGCCCGGGACGGTCCTGCACGCGGCCACTCTCCACGTGCAGCGTCACATTCCAGTCCCCGTTGTGACCCTGCTGCCAGCCCAAGCGGTCACCGTTGTGCTCAAACACAAAGGGCCGCGCGGGTTCCAGCTTGAACCCCAGCCGACGCTGCAACTCCTCCACAAACCAGGGCAGCCCGCGGTCTTCAATGGTGTATTTCAGCCGTGCATGTTTGCGGTTGGTGCGGTCTCCAAAGTCCCGCTGCGTCTTCACCACCTCCTCCGCCACGCGCAACACCTGGTCTGGCGTCACAAAGCCAATGACATTTGCCAGACGGGGAAACGTGGCCTGGTCCCCGTGGGACGCGCCCATTCCGCCGCCCACCGTCACATTGAAACCGGTGAGCTTCCCGCCCGCCAGGATGGCAATGAAGCCCAGGTCCTGCGCAAACACATCCACATCATTGTGCGGTGGGACAGCTACGGCCGCCTTGAACTTTCTGGGAAGATACGTGTCCCCGTAGATGGGCTCCTCTTCACCGCCAGCCACTTTCTCCTCGTCCAGCCAGACCTCATGGTACGCGCGGGTTTTCGGAAGAAGATGTTCGCTGATGGCCACCGCCCAGGCGTGGACCTGCGCGTGCACCGCGGACTCCACCGGGTTGGGATTGCACATCACATTGCGGTTGACGTCACCACAGGCGGCAAATGAATCCAGCATGGCCTTGTTGATGGCCGCCATGGTGGTCTTGAGTTCCTGCTTCACCACGCCGTGCAACTGGAACGCCTGGCGCGTGGTGAGGCGCAGCGTCTGGTTTCCGTAGCGCGTGGCCAGGTCATCCAGCGCCAACCACTGTGCCGGCGTGCACACACCGCCGGGCAACCGCGTGCGGATCATGAACTGGTGGTCTGGCTCCAACTTCTGCAGGCGGCGTTGCTCACGCACATCCCGGTCATCCTGCTGGTAGCTGCCATGGAACTTGATGACGTGGGTGTCATCCGGCGCCAGGGCACCGGTGATGACGTTGAGCAGGCTGGCCTTGAGGCTGCCACGCAGGTGCCTGCTCTCCGCCTTGATGCGTTCCACATCCGTCAACGGCGCCTTGCTGGTCTGGCCCATGGTTCACTCCTGATCTTCAATACACGTCACGCAGGTAACGCTGCTCCTGGGACAACTGCATCAACCAGGCACGCGCGCCGTCTTCATCCAGGCCACCGTGTTTGGCGGCAACATCCAGAAGCGCGCGCTCCACGTCGGGAGCCATACGTTTGGCATCACCACACACGTACAAATGACCACCGTCCTGCAACCACGCAAAGACCTGGGCGCCCTGCTCCCGCAACCGGTGCTGCACGTACACTTTGCTGGCCTGGTCCCGGGAGAACGCCAGGTCCAGCCGGTGCAACGTTCCGCGCTTGAGCGCCTCCTGCCATTCCAGTTGGTAGAGGAACGTGGTGCGAAAGTGCTGCTCTCCAAAGAACAACCAGTTGTGACCCCTGGCCCCACTTTCAGCGCGCTCCTGCACAAATGCGCGGAACGGCGCCACGCCCGTCCCCGGCCCCACCATGATGATGTTGCGCGTCCCATCCCGGGGCAGGCGAAAGCGGTCATTGGCCTCCACAAACACCTCCACCGGCGCATCTTCCTTCTGCGCGCCCAGGTGGTGGCTGGCGGAGCCCACGTGACGGCGTCCAAACGCCTGGTACTCCACCAACGCAACGGTGAGATGAACCTCTTGCGGGGCGCGCAACTGGCTGGACGCAATGGAATACAACCGCGGCTTGAGCCGGCGCAGCGTTGCCACCAGGTCCTGGGCGTTCCATGACGCTGGATACCGCCGCAACACATCCACCACCTGGTGGCTTGCCATGACGTCACGCAGGGCCGCCTGGTTCTCCGGCAACAGCAGCGGCTTGAGCGTTCCGTCACCATTGCGTTCGGCGTGCGCCAACAGGAACGGCCGGTCTGCCTTGGTGAGCTCCACACCTTCCACAAGCCACTGGGACAACGGCCAACGCAGGCCATCCCGCGCCACCACCACGTCACCGTCCAAACGTGTGGCGGCCAGCACTTCATCCACCAGCCAGGATGGATTGCGTGGGCGCACGCCCAATGCGTCACCCGGTTGGTAGGTCAACCCGGACCCTTCCAGGCTGAGTTCCAGGTGGCGCACGTCCTTGTCCGCCTGGAAGGCCGTGATGCGCTGGTTGGCAAGCACGCGCGCCACAAAGGGCCGGTCCGCGGTGTGGAGTTGCGGCGCGGCAGGGCTGCGCAACGTGGTCACGGGGGCCAACGCGGGCCCATCCACCGCCAGACGCTGCACCGTCTCATCCAGCCAGAGTTTGGCGCGCGGCTCAAAGTCCAGGTCACAGTCCGCGCGCGGCACCAGTGCGGTGGCGCCAAGTTCGGTGAGCCGCTCATCCAACACGCGCCCCACGTGGCAGAACCGCGGATAGCTGGAATCCCCCAGCGCCAGCACCGAATAGCTCAGCCCGTTCAACCTGGGCGCACGCTTTCCAGTGATGAACGCGTACAACGCGCGCGAATCATCCGGTGGATCCCCGTCACCCTGCGTGGAGATGACCAGCGTGAGCAAACGCTCGGTTGCCAGTTCCTTGAGCGGATAGTCACTGGCGCGCAGCACGCGCACGCGGTGGCCTGCGGATTCAGCCTGCTGTTTGAGGCGCTCGGCCAGCTTCTTGCTGTTCCCCGACGCTGTCCCATAGACGACCGTGAGCAGCCTTGATGACACCTCCGGCGCCGCTGGCACCAGTGGCAACGCTTCTGGACGGGCCGCCAGCCCCGCCGCATAACCGCTGAGCCACTGCAACTCAGCCGGGGACAGGCCCTGCACCAGTTGGGACAACAACTGCGCTTTGTCCTGCGCCAATGGCAACAACAGCAGCGGCGCGTTCATGACACGCTCCGGTCCACGCGAAGCGAACGCGCCAGTTCCGACGCCGCGAGGGCTTCCGGCTTCGCGTGAATGACAGTGAGACCCAACGCTGCCGCGCGCTCCAACAACGCGTCTTGCACCTGCTGGCCCGTGGACGACGCCACCACCACCAGCCCGCTGGTCACCAGCGCCACCGCAAGCTCAACGTCATTGTGCGCGGAACCGGTGACCAGGCCCGCGTCAAACAATGCACGCTCCACGTGCCCAGCCACGTGGTTCACCGGCAGCACCACCAACGCGCCACGCTGGCCCAGCCGGGCTTCACGTTCGTGGCGGGCAATGGGGTCGTGTTCCAACTGGCCCGACAGGACGTCGCCATCCACCACCATTCCCGCCGCCACGGTGTCATGCGTGTGGGGATGCACCAGGATGAACGCACCGGTGTGGCGGTTGTTGGAGTACGCATCTGCCACCAGGGGCCGCCGCAAGGTGAGCTTCACCAGACCAATGTCATTGGGGTTGAGACCCTGCGCGGGCTCATTGGTGAGGTCATCCAGGTTCTTCTTCCACTCCACCGCGTCCACCACGGCGGGCACATAACGGGAGGCGTGTTTGAGCAAAAAGCTCTGGCCCGGCGCCAGCGGAACATCAGACAACCACACCAGATTGGCGCGCACCGCGGTGAACACCTGGGGTGCACTGTCCGGATGCGCCAGGATGTCCCCGCGGCTCACGTCCACTTCATCCGTGAGCCGGATGGTCACGGCCTTGGGCGGGCCCGCCTCATCCAGTGGCCCATCAAACGTATCAATGGCCCGCACGCGGGACGTACGCCCGGACGGCAACACCACCACCGGGTCTCCCACGCGCACCGTTCCTGACGTCACCTGGCCGGCAAAGCCGCGGTAGTCCAGGTTGGGGCGCAACACGTACTGCACCGGAAAACGGAACGGCGCCCGCGCACGGCTCTCCTGGTGCGGCAGGGACTCCAACCATTCCAAGAGCGTGCCGGCGGTGTTCCAAGGCGTGTTGTCACTGGGACTGGTGATGTTGTCCCCGCGCGTGGCACTCACCGGGAAACACCGCAGTTGCTTGAAGCCCAGGGAGCGGGCCACAAAGCGCACCTGTTCGCTCAGCTCCTTGAAGACCAGCGGGTCATAACCCACAAGGTCCATCTTGTTGATGGCCACCGCCAGGTACGGAATCCCCAGCAGCGACGCAATGGACGCATGACGCAAGGTCTGCGGAAGGACACCCAGGCGCGCATCCACCAGGATCACCGCGGCATCTGCCGTGGACGCACCGGTGGCCATGTTGCGCGTGTACTGGGTGTGACCGGGCGTATCCGCAATGATGATCTTGCGTCTGGGTGACGTGAAGTAGCGGTAGGCCACGTCAATGGTGATGCCCTGTTCGCGTTCGGCCTTGAGTCCGTCGGTGAAGAGGGAAAAGTCAATTTCCCCGCCGGCGCTGGCGCGTTTTACCGCGCGCACGTGGTCTTCAAACAGGCCACCGGTCTCAAACAGCAACCGGCCAATGAGCGTGGACTTGCCGTCATCCACCGAGCCCACCACCGCAAGGCGCAACAGCTCCTTGCCGGCGTAGTCCTGCAAAAATGCCCGCGCGGCGGACGTGTCGGGAACAGCGGTGGCGGTGACCATCAGAAGTACCCCTCGCGCTTCTTGGTTTCCATGGAGCCTTCCTCGTCGTGGTCAATGAGACGTCCCTGGCGCTCGGATTGCCGGGCACGCACCATCTCCAGGATGATGTCCTCCACGGTGGTTGCGTCTGACTCAATGGCCCCGCTCAACGGGTAGCACCCCAGCGTGCGGAACCGGACCTTGCGCTGTTGCGGCGCCTCGTCACGCTTCAGACGCATCCGAGTGTCATCCACCATGATCCAGGTGCCGTTGCGCTCCACCACCGGGCGGTGCGCCGCAAAGTACAGCGGCACCACGGGGATGTTCTCCAACAGGATGTAGGACCACACATCCAGCTCGGTCCAATTGGAGAGCGGGAAGAGGCGCATGGACTCTCCCGCATCAATGCGCCCGTTGTAGAGGTTCCACAGCTCCGGCCGCTGCCTGCGTGGTTCCCATTGACCAAACCGATCACGAAAGGAAAATACGCGTTCCTTGGCGCGGGATTTCTCCTCGTCACGGCGCGCACCACCAAACGCGGCGTCAAAGCTGTGCAGCGCCAACGCCTCCAGCAGCGGCTGGGTCTTGGCGGCGTGGATGTATTTCTGGCTGGTGGTGTCAAACGGATTGATGTCCTGTTCCACCACCGCCTTGTTGTGGTGCACCAACAGCTTGAGGCCGTGTTGCGCGGTGAACGCATCCCGGAACGCGTACATCTCGCGGAACTTCCAGGTGGTATCCACGTGCAGCAATGGAAACGGCAATGGCGCCGGAAAAAACGCCTTGCGCGCCAGATGCAGCAGCACCTGCGAGTCCTTCCCGATGCTGTAAAGCATGACCGGACGCGCAAACTCGGCGGCGCTCTCCCGGATGATGTGGATGCTCTCTGCCTCCAGTGCGGCCAGGTGGGATGACGCCGGGAGCCCTTGCGGAAGGTGCGGAGAACGCGGGCGCGCCACCACCGCGGGATGGGTGGTGGTGGATTGCAGCGCAGGAACGGTACCGTCAAAGACGGCGTTGTCTGGAAGATCAAGATGCATGGGTCACCAGGTCAGAGTGGGCGTGTTGCGCGAGCATCAGAAGTTCTTGCCGCAGGGAAACCACGTGGCCCACCACCAACAGCGCCGGCGAGGCCACGCCTTGCACCGTCACCAAGGCACCCAACGTCCCCGCGGTCCCCTGCGTGACCCGCTGGTGTTCCCACGTTGCGGATTCCACCACCGCCGCGGGCGTGCTCGGCGGCAGCCCCGCGTGGATGAGCTTCTCCAACACTGCCGCGGTGTTCTTCCCCGCCATGAACAACACCAGCGTTTGCGCGCCGGCCAGGTGCGCCCAATCCGGTTCACCCTGCGCCAGTTGTGCGGTGGCAAACGTGACGGACGTGGCCACCCCGCGGTGGGTCACGGGAATGCCCGCCGCCGCGGGCCCTGCAACGCCGCTGGTGACACCGGGAACCACCTCATACGGCACGCCTGCGGCCTCCAGCGCCAGCGCTTCTTCGCCGCCGCGGCCGAACAAAAACGGGTCCCCACCCTTGAGGCGGACCACCGTGCGCCCCAACCGCGCGTGTTGCACCAACGCGTTGTTGATTTCATCCTGGGACGTGGATGCGCCGCCACCTTCTTTGCCCACGTAGATGAGCCGCGCATGGGGCCGCGCGTGCGCCAGCACCTCTGGATGAACCAGACGGTCATGGATGACCACGTCTGCCGTGGCCAACAACCGGGCCGCGCGCAACGTCAACAAACCGGGATCCCCTGGACCCGCGCCCACCAGATAGACGGTCATGGTGTCCACCCCTTGAGGTCCTGGCGTATGGACGCAAACGCTTCCCGTCGCTGTCCGGCGACAAACAGCGCGCCCACGGGGCCTTGGACCCATTGTTTGAGGAGCGCCATGCGGCGCGGCCCGCGCGGAAGATGGCTGCGCAGAAATCCCTGAACCCGCGCCCACTGCACGTGGTGTTGTCCCACCTGAGAGGAAAAACTCCGCTGCAGTTGCGCCGCCAGCGCCGGCGCCAGGCCACTGGTGGACACGGCCACGGTGATGGGTCCACGTCTCCCTGTGGACGGCATGGTGAAGTCACACAGGTGCGGAATGTCCGCGGCGTTGGACAGAATTCCATACGCACTGGCGTGTGCGTGCACCGCGCGGCTCACCTCAGGATCATCCGTTGCAGAAAACACCAGGCGCTGGTTGACCACGTCCTCCTGGCGGAACCCGCGCGGTTGCCACGTGAGTTTTCCCTCCTGTGCCCACGCACCCAACTGCCAGGTGACCTGCGGCGCCACCAGGGTGACCCGTGCGCCAACCTCCAACAGCGACGTGCAGCGTTGTTGCGCCACGGTTCCGCCGCCCACCAACAACACCGGGACGCCTGTGAGCCGCAGGCAAACCGGAAGGTCCACGTGGTTGTTCATGACGTCACCACCGCTGTGGTCCGCCGGGCCACCACACGTTGCCACGCCATCCCCGCCACAAATCCCGCGGTGGCCGCCACCGTCATGGACGTCACCGTATTGGACACCCAACCCAGCTGCGTGAGGGCCACGCTCAGCCCCACGGTCACCAACACGGCGTCCACCGTCATGGCCACGCGCCCAAACCACACCTTGGAAATGCGCGAGATAAGCTGGCGTCCCAACGGCAACCCCACCACCACCGCCGGCAGCAACCACACACTCAGCGTGAGGCTTTGCGCCGTCACCAGACCCAGGAGGAGATAGCTGATGAGGGTGAGGAGAGATTCGGCAACGCGCACCAGGGAAATGGCCGCGCGGAATTCATCCTGCGCCAGCCCCTGGTTGTTGAAGAGCAGCGCCAGCGGCGGACCGGAGATGGTGGTGGTGGAGTAGAGGACGCCCAGGCCGGCGCCAAACGGAAAGCCGGCCGCGCGCGTGTGCTGGATGGGAAACCGCCTCCCGGAAACCTGCAGCAGGATGAGTGGCAACAACACCGCGTAGGTGAGCGCCTTGAGTGGCGTGGCCGCCACCGCGCCAAGCACCACGCTGCCCAGCGCCACGCCGGGAAACAGGCCCGCAATGATGGGCAACGTGTGACGCCACACCGCGGGGACACTCTTGCGGTTGAGAAACAGGGACGTTGCGTTGAGTCCCACCTCCAACACCACCAGGCCGGGATTGAGCACGCGGTTGGCGTAGAAACCCAACGCCACCGGCACCGTGATGGAGGAAAAGCCGTAACCCAACGCGCCATTCACCACCGCGGCCAGCAGCGCAACGGCAACAACCACCCATTCCATGGTGAGCGTGGTGTCCATGGCGTCCCTTACGAGCGACGGGCGTGAAGCCCGCACTCCTTGTGTTCAGGGGACTCCCACCACCACCGGCCCGCACGTTCCTCCTCGTAGGGTTTGATGGCGCGGGTGCACGGCGCACACCCAATGGAGACAAATCCCACGTCATGCAGCGGGTTGTATGGAACGTGGTGGTCCCGGATGTGTTGCCACACCATGTCCCGCGTCCATCCCCACAGCGGGTTGAACTTGAGCAGCCCGTGTTGAACATCCCACTCCACCGCGCGCGCGCCGGCACGGGTGACGCTTTGCTCCTGACGGATTCCGGTGACCCATGCAGTGCGTCCAACCAACGCGCGCCTCAGCGGCTCCACCTTGCGCACCGCGCAGCACTCTTTGCGGTCCTCCAGGCTGTTGCGGAACGAGAAGAGTCCCTTGGCGCGGGAGAGTTGCTCCACCGCGTGGTGGTCCGGCACGTACGTCTCAATCTCCACGCGGTACCGCGCGCGCACGTCCTCCATGACCTGGTAGGTCTCTGGATGAAGACGCCCGGTGTCCAACGTGAAGATGCGCAGGCTGGGCGCATGGCGCGCCACAAGTTCCACCAGCACCACATCTTCGGCGCCAAAACTGGTGGCCACCGCCGCGCGGCTGCCCAGCTGCGTCTCCAACGCGCGCAACACATCCGCCGCGGGAGCATCCTGGAGCGCCAACGCCCACGCCGGAATCACGGCGGGCGGACTGTCAGGTTGTGCCCCAGAAGCGGTGGACATGGCGCCAATCCCCCAAACGGATGAGCATCCACCATAGCGGATGCCGAGCCGGGTTCAAGGCAAAACGTCCGCTATAGCGGATTAGCGCTTCGTGTTGTGTCTATAGCCACGTAATTATTGGATATTTTACAGACTCAAAGATCCGCTGAGCGGAACCATCCGCTGTGGCGGCATCCACGCGCTCCAGGCGCGCGGGAACGTGTTTGTGCCAGGGCGTTCCCGCAAGCCAGTCCCGGTGCGCGCTGGAGGTGAGTTCATTGACCGCAACACCGCGCACGGCGGAGGTCCCATGCACATCCGGAAAATCCAGGCCCAGTCCATTGGGCAGCGTGATGTGACCCGGCAACAAGGTGTCACTCACCTCCACCACCGCCAGCGCACTTCCGGCCTGCGTGGTGACCTTCACGCGTGAACCATCCACCACGCCCAGGGCCTGCGCATCTTGAGGACACATGCGCAACGCTCCGTGCGCATCCTTCTTGCGCCAAGCGGGATCGCGGAAGATGGTGTTGGCCGTGGACGTGCGCCGCTCACCCGCGGCCAGGACAAACGGAAACGTGTGCTGTTCCGCCGTCACCGCCGGTGGCACGGCGGCCTTGGCCAGCTCTTCCAACAGCTCCGGGATGTCCAGCATGATGCGTCCATCTGGGTGGTCCACGCGCTTCCACGTCTCCGCCGGCTCATCCACCGTGAACACCACGCCGGAGCGGCTGTTGAGGATGGCCTCAAACAGTTTGTCTCCCGCTTCCATGGTGTCGCCGTCAAAGCCCGCGCGCTGCAGGGAATCCGGAAACGCCATGGCGCAGGTCTGGGTGGCGCCCCACAACACCGCAGCGTCCCGCGCACCGTGCGGCATCACCGGGCCCAACGTCTCATAGAGCACCGCCGGCGCCAGCCCCATGAGCTGCGGGTGTTCGGCCACGGCGGAAAAAAACGCCTGGGCATAGGGCCCGCGGCCTTCCTTGGGGACCCGCGCGGCCGCAGCGTGCAGCGGAGCAAGTTGTTCCGTATTCCACGCCCCCAGCGCCTTCACCAGCCGGGTGTGGATTTCTGCCTCCGGGAGCGTTCCCGGCAGCGGCGGAAACACCGGCGCACGCAGGTGGAAGACGTTGTTGGGGAACTCCAGGTTGAAGAACGTGGCCTCCCATTTTTCATACTGGGATGACGCCGGAAGAACGTAGTGCGCCAGACGCGCGGTCTCCGTCATGGCCACATCCACCACCACCAGGAACTCCAGCGCGCCCAGCGCCTGCCGCATGCGCGCACTGTCCGCCAGCGAATGTGCGGGGTTGGCAGACTCCACCAACATGGCGCGGAACCGCTTGGGATGGTCCGTGAGGATTTCATCTGGGATGACGTTGGCGGGCACCAGCCCGGTGATGATGCGGTGACCCCCCACCGGCGTGGTGCGGCCGCCTTCACGTCCACCACCCAAAGACACCAGGCGGGTATGGATGTTCATGGTGCCGGTGCGGCCAAAGTTTCCGGTGAGCAGGTAGAGCAGTTTCTCCAGGTAGGAATTGAGCGTGCTGTGTGGCGCCTGTTGGATGCCCAGGTCCTCCAACGTGGCCACGCTGGCTGCACTGGCAATGCGCCGCGCCACCGTGCGCAGCGTCTCCACCGCAATCCCGCAGCGTTGCGCGTGTTGCGCGACGTCGACGCCACCCAGCACCGTGGCCAGCGCCTCAAAACCGCGCGTGTGCTGGGAGACAAACGCCGCGTTGCACAACTTCTCCTGCACCATCACCGCCAGCAGCGCCGATAGACAGAACACATCCGTCCCGGGTTTCACCTGCAGGTGGTGGTGCGCCAGGTCCGCGGTTTCTGTCCGACGTGGATCAATGACCACCAGGCAGCGCTTGGGGTCCGCGGCAATCTCCCGCAACACCGCACGCGCGCGCGGGAACCCGTGGGACTGCCACGGGTTCTTGCCGATAAAAACCGCCACCTCGGCGTGCTCCAGGTCCGGCACGGTGTGACAGCGCGGGCGGCCAAACAGTTTTCCATCCACCCAGAACTCACCGGTTTTTTCCTGCGCCAGCGCGTTGGATCCATAGATGGAACCCAACGCTGCGCGCGTGGCGCGCCCATACGCCCCGCCCAGGTGGTTGCCCTGCCCGCCGCCACCGTAATGGAAGATGGCCTCACCGCCGTGGTGGCTCTTCACCGCCTGGAAACCGGCGGCCACCCCGGCAATGGCGGTGTCCCAGTCCACCGCCTCAAACGTTCCGTCCTTGCGGCGCCGCAGCGGCCTGGAAATGCGGTCCCGCGCGTTCTGGTAGTAATCCAGCCGCTGCGCCTTCTCACACGCATAGCCTTGCGAAGCGGGATGATCCTTGTCGCCGTGGATCTTCACCAGATGGCCATCCTGGACTTCCACTTCAATGCCGCAGTTCTGGCTGCACAGGATGCAGGCGGTCTTGTGCCAACTGGACATGGTCATCCCTCCGTAGGGTTCACGTGCGTTGCTGGACTGCTCACTCCAAGAACTCCGAATGACACGCCACGCACGTCTCCATCACCCGCCCGAACGACCGCGCCACTTCAAGGTCCTCTTTCCGCTCGGCCGCCCGCATCAACTGACGCGTCTGATCCAGCAGGTTGTCCTGGTGACGGAAAAAACTCTGCGGCACCCCCGCCGTCCCTGGGGCAACACGTTCGGCGCCACCCATGCCCTGCGCCAACAGCCGCGTCTGTTTGCGCTCCAGCAACAACACCGACCAGATGAGTTCCTCCATCTCATCCCCGTGGCCCGCCATGCGCGGCCGCAACGCCTTGCGCACGTTCTCCGGCAAACCCTGCTCCGCGCGCGCCACCCCGGCGTACCCCAGACCACCCAGCCAACCCGCCAGCGCGCTGCACACCGCCACAGCCACCATCACGCGTTTCATGGACCGTTCCCTCCGTCCCACCACGTCGTCATCCGGCGTCAACCCAACACCACCAGCGGCTTGGGCGGCTGCTGCGCGGGTTCACCTTCCACCAAACGCCGCATCAGCTCCTCAACGCCCAGCACCTCACGCACGCGCCAGCCATTGGTTCCCACAAAATAGAACCCGTCTTCTTTTCCGTGGGCAGCGTCCCGCAAATGATCCGCCAGGCAGTAGTGCACCTGGTGCGCCACACAGCTCTTGAGGCACTGGTAGTGGCACTTGAAGCCCGGGTATTGCCCCGCCTCAAACCCCGCCACCAACCCGTTGCGAATCACCCGCCCCATCAACCCGACGCTGGTACGCACCGTGGTGATGTCCTGCTTCTGGCAGCGCACCATGAGCTGCTTGAAATGATCCGCCGCATCACATTCATGCGTGGCCACAAAACGGGTACCCAGCTGCACCGCCGCGGCCCCCAGACCAAGCACCTTGTCCACGTCACCGCGGTCCCAGATGCCGCCGGCGGCCACCACGGGGACATCGCCATATTCGCGCACCGCGGCCACCACGTCGGGCAGAATCACCTCCAGCTGGAAGCGCGGGTCCTCAATCTGTTCGGCGGTGAATCCCAGGTGGCCACCGGCCTTGGGGCCCTCCACCACCACGGCGTCCGGCAGCCGGTTGTAGCGCTCCTTCCAATACCGCGTGATGGTGCGCGCCGCCCGCCCCGAGGACACAATGGGAATGAGCCCCACGTCAGACCCGGACACCTTGTCCGGAAGATCCATGGGCAACCCCGCGCCGGTGACAATGGCGTCCACGCCCGCTTCCACGCTCGCCGTCACCAACGCGTCATAGTGGGAGATGGCCATCATGATGTTGATGGACACCACGCCCTGGCCCTGGCTCTCTTTTTGTGCGGCCGCAATTTCCGCCCGCACCGCATCCAACCCGTGGGGGTCTTTGCGCTTGTCACTCAGGGGCACCAGGTCTGTGACCTGACCCAGCCCCTGCGCCGCCAACGTCCCCATGCCGCCGTGGCGCGCCACCGCACCGGCAAGCCGCCACCGGCTGATGCCCACACCCATGCCGCCCTGGACAATGGGAAGCCGTGCGGTCTTTTTGCCAATCTTGAGCGGTTGGAGTGTTGTCATGGCGTCTCATCCTTCATCCTGCCGCAACACCGCCGCGGCAACCAGCGTCCCATCATGCGCCAGACTTGCGGGCCTTCCATCCACGGTGGGCGCGGCATCCGGCGGGGCCACCACCACGCCCCCGTTGGCCATTTGCCGCAGCAGGTTGCGTCCATCCTGGGACGCCTGGGTCACCAACGGCGCCACCGCCACCTCCACCCGCAGCGGAGCCGGGCCCAACACGGTGATGAGGTGCCCGCCCAATTGCCCACTGGCCCAACATGCACCGGCCATCACACCAAACATCCCGCCGGGCCACGGCAAACGCGCGTGCGGGTACTTCTCCGACGTCACTTTGATGCCAACACCGCGCAGCGCTTCCATCATCCCAAACAACGTGGTGTCTGGCGTGGCCTTGACCGCGCACTCCACCAGCGAAAAACGCAGCGCACCTTCACCGTTGTGCAACGCGTCTGGATGGATGCCCAGCTGCTGGGCCAACCCTGGACCATGGCGGTCCACCACCGCGCGCCACCGGGCCAGGGACAACACGTCCACGCCCACGCCGGGCGGCCGGGTGCGCCACAGGTCCATCGCCGTCAACCTGGCGCGGGCTTGGGCGCGGCCAACCCCAGCTCTTCGCGAAGATGCGGGTTGCTGGAAATCTTCCAGATGAAACTGTCATGGAAATAGTGGAGCGCCACCACAAACGTGATGGGGAAGGCACCCCATGGCTCGGGCAACGCCACGCGCGCCGCCAGGATCATCACCGCGTAGACCGCCAGCACCAACACGTACGGAGCCACCCGTCCCTGCCCGGCCCATTTCACCAGGTGCGCCCCACCGCCCTGACGCCGCGCGCGGTTCTGGCTCATGAACCACACCAGGCCAATGTATTGGATGTTGTGCCACACCGTCATGATGGCCACGCCCACAATGAGGTCATCCAACAGCTGCAGCGCCACAAAAAAGTTGAACAACGCACTCACAATGGTGGCCACCGCCAACGGCGCGTTGGGCAACCCGCGTGCACGCAACATCACCTGCCTTCCCAGATACAGCACCAACAACACGCCGCTCACCGTCCACCACGCGGTGGCCAGCTCTTGCGGGATGGGAGGGTGCGCAATGGTCATGGGCGCGCCCCGGCCCGGGTCCAATTGCACCTGCCCTGACGCAATACGCTGCACCAGCGGCGCAAGTCCCCCCACGTACAACACCGCGCGGGAAAGGTGTTTATCCACGTTGCCAAAGACGCGCTGGCGCATTTCATAGATGCGCACAAACCCAAAGTGCTGCTTGATGAGATGCCAATAGCCCCAATAGATGATCAGGCTGTTGAGCAGCGGCCAGGCCTCCTTGGGGGACAACGCCATGGTGCCGCCCAACAGCGCCACCGTCACCACCACGCTGCCCCAGTACCGCGCGCGGTGCGCGGACAACTCGGCCGGTTCCATGACAGTGAGCGTCCAGGTCTGCGCGTTGTGCGGAAGATTGAAGAGCAGCTGGAACGCCACATACAGCCCCAGCACCACCACCTTGTTGGGCCCTGGCCCCACCGCCAGGTAGAACAACGCCATGGCGTACGGCACCGCCATGGACGCAAAAAACCACAACAGGTCATAACGCGGTCCCACCAGCCACGGCGTGGTGGAGGACTTGGACGTTGGGCCCGGCACGGCTGCAGAAACCATGGCCTGGGCTTGTACCACGCCTCACCGGCCGGCGAGGGTGGCCAGGGCTGCGTCTCCCGGTTACGTTGTCGCACGCCATGCAACCACCCAACCTCCAACCCGCGCACGCTCCGTCGCTGGCGGCGCGCGCGTTGGCCTGGTTCTTCTCCGCGTACAAGGCGGCACTGTCCCCGTACCTCCCGCCGGCATGCCGTTATTCGCCCACGTGCAGCGTGTATGCGCGGGACGCGGTGTTGGCCCACGGCGCGCTGCGGGGAAGCGTTCTGGCGCTCAAGCGTATTGCGCGGTGCCATCCCTGGGGGGGCAGCGGCCATGATCCCGTGCCGCCGCGGCGGTGACGGCGCGTGGGTTGCCCGTCCACCCATGCTGAATCACAGTACGGCCATGAACAGATACACCCTGGGCGTTGGGCTGGTGCTGGCGTGGTGCGCGGTGGGACTGGCGCAAGGGACCCGCAACTGGTTCTGGGAATACCCGCTGCAAAACTGCCGCATGCACAAGCTGCTGGTGCGCCCCGCCGCTGAAAACCAGAACGGCACCACCCAGGAGGTGTGCGCCATCAGCGCGCCGCCCAGCGGGAAGGACGCCACCGCACCCAAACGGATCTTCACCATCACCGTGCGTGACCCCAGCCGCCTGGATGACGCCAAGGACCGCAACGCGCGCCAACATGTCCTGCTGGCGCAACTGCCCGTGCCTGCGCGCGCGGGTGAATACCTCCACTACGAGATGGTCTCACCGCTTCCGCTGGACGGGCAGCGCCATCTGCTGTTGTTGCCGCTGCTCAACGGCGTGCCGGATGACTACCGCGGCGGCCGCCTGTTGCTGTTCATCTATGACGCCGGGACCCGAACATTCACGCCAGCCTTTGAAACAACGCTGCCGCTGGAGGCCAAGAGCCCCAGCGTGCAGCTTCGCTCCAAGAAGAATGACGCCGTCAAGACCGTGATGCTGGTCTACCAGCAGGACGGTTCCCAGCAGTCCATCCCGCTGGTGTGGCAGGGACGGGACGTGCTGGCGCGCGCGCCGTGAGGCAGCGGTTCTTTCTGCGTGTCTAGCGGATGAATCCCACGTAGCTGTCTGACGTGGACGAGAACGACTCCCCGGTGCGCCCTCCCACGGAATACAACGCGCGCCCGCGCAGCGGGGTCTGGTGCACGTGGGACCGGGAGATGGGCATCTCCGAATACAACTCAAACGCACCCAGGTGCCCGTCGGAGAGGATCTCCGCGCGGGACACTTCGGCCAGGTTCTCACCGCCCAAGCCGGACGTGCGTCCCCCGCCCACCATGTAGATGAACCCATCCAGCACAAACGCGCTGGACGTCCACGGCGGGTCTTCAACCAGCCCCACGGTCTCCCAGCCGCTCACCTTTCCGTTGCCATCCACGGTGGAACGCAACACGGATTGTTGCGCGTTTTGCATGTCATCAAAGCCCGCCATGACGTAGATGCGCCCATCATGCACCACCGCGGCGTGGTGGCTGCGCGGCGCGGGCAACGCAGGTGCGGCCTCCCAGGTCCCCACCGCGCCATTGGCGGTCAACGGTGCGGCGTTGACCAGCGTGGTTCCCGCGGCGTTGCCACCGCCCACCAGGTAGAGGTGGTTGGCCAGCAGGTGGGCCGTGGCGTGTGAGCGAACACCGTCGGGAAGTTGGGTGGTGTCCGTCCAGGTGTAGACGCCCATGGCGTTGGGCGTGCCCACCACCACGTGCGTGTTGGTGTTGAAGCCGCCAATACCGTCGGTGAAACCGGCCAACAGGTAGACGTGCCCGTCCGCTGACACCGTTTGCGCATGGAACGCCGTGGCCCGCGGAAGCGCAGCCTGCGCCTCCCACGCGCCCAACATTCCGTTGGGCTGGATGGGTGCGCGGTAGACGTCCGGGAAGAATGCGCGCGGCTGGGTGTCCACGGTGAACACGCCGCCCACCACGTAGAGGGCCGGGCCGCCTTGCGCACTTTCGTGGACAAACGTGGTGTGGTGGTCCAGCTCCATGGGCACGCTCTCCACAAATGCCCAGGTCACCGGCATGCAGCCGCCGTCATCTTCGCGGTCACACGGAATGGCCGCGTCCCCCGCGCCGGCATCCATGGGGCTGCCGGCATCCGGCGTTCCCCCGCCACTGCTGCTGCTGGTGCTGCCGCCACTGCCTTGTGTGCATCCCAGCCCCAAGACCACGCCCAACCCCAACACCCCCAAAGACCGCTGCATGATGGTTCTCCCAATCATAAGGTTCTGGTCCCGGTGACGGGACGTGACGGCACGTTGTTACCAACATCTGTGCCACGTCCAGACCGTTGATCTTCAAGTTCTTTTTGGGGCCTTCCCGCGGTGTCCGAGGCGTGGTGATCACCGCCGGGACACACACCGCCCGGAAGCGCACGCCAGAGCTTCATCCACCCCGTGGCACACCGCGTCTTCCTGGCACGGTGGTGCGCACGTCCCGCCCAGCACCTGGGCATGGCACACCGTGCCCTCCAGACGGCAATCGCCATCAACGCGGCAGTCCATCCAGACAGACCATGGGTCGGCGGATTGTGTGGGGACCGCCGTGGAGGCCGCGGCGGCCGGCCGCGCGCGTTGCCCCTGCGCGCAGCCCAGCACCAGCAGCATCACCAGCAGCGGCAAGCGGCAGCGGGTCATGGGCGGGGCGGGTAGCACAAAAAAGACAAAAAAAAGGAGGGTGCCTGCGTTGGTCGGGGGGGACGTCCCAACGCAAGTACCCTCCCGAAAGAAGGTGCACAGCACCACATGCCAGCTGGGGGGGGGTGCCGGTTACGCGACGCTGTGCGAGTCCTTTAAAAGCACCCACCGTGCCAGGGATCACACCACGTACTTTCAACGAGTTACGAGAGAATAACAAGGGCTGAAACGCCCTTTTTTATGGAGCGGGGCCAAGCTGCGCCAAAAGCGCTGGCATTTGGCCATAACCGTATGAAATTGCTTAAAAATGCACGGCGGACAAGGCGGGAACCGGGGGGGGTAGTTCTCCGCCTCGCCCGGCCGTGCACAAGCCCGGAATAGCCATTGCCGTGCCATAAGGCCAGAGCCGGTGGGGACTTTTTGAAACCGCGTGCGGCCTGGGGATTTCCCGGGGCAGCCCCAAGGATGGGGGGCATGAAGAAGGGTATTGATGCCCATATATGTGCGTTAGCGCCCTGGTTTATACCAGGGCAACGCCCGGCGAACGTCCTCCACGGAGATTCCCAGCGCGGCGGCGGTCTGCTCCAGGGCCGTGGCTTTGGGCGCCGCCAGCTTCCGGGACAACACGTCCACCAACGCGGCATGGAACGTGTGCACCACCGCCAGCCAGGGCGCCTGGTCGGCGTGGGGCTGCTGCGCCTGGGTCACGGCGGCAAGACGCTGGGTCAACACCGGCACGGTGGACCGTTGCAACTCTGCCAGGGCGCCGGGAAACGCCCGGGCCAACTCCCGCATGGCCTGTTGCCGTTCCAAGCGCGCGTCTTGCGGAACATCCACCCGCCCCGCCTCCATCCAACGCTGGCGGTCCTGCGCCAGCGCCAGCAGCCGCCGATATTTGTCCTCCAGCGCAGCCAGCTGTTCCGGCTGGAGGTGCTTCATGGCGGGCGGCCTTGTTCCAACGCGGCCACCAGGTGGTGCGCATCTGCGCCCAGGACAAACGCTCCGGGCTCGCCCAGTGCCGCGGCCACCGCCTCCGGTGCGGGAAGACCCGCAAGGCGCCCCCGCTCCACGGCCTGGGTGAGTCCCATGCTTCCAAAAAACGGCCCGGCCACCGCGGTCCCGTTGGAGACCACGCGGCCCAGCGGGGCCATCACGCCCGCGCCGTGCGTTGGCCAGGATGCCGGAGCCACGCTGGCTTCTGCTGCCGGAGGCGCCGCCGTCACCTCCGCCAGGCGCAACCCCAACGCGTCCACCAGCAGTTCCAACAGCGCCTGGCTGTCTGCGGGGACGTGACGGCTGATGTTCACCAGAGGCACGGTGGGGCGGCGGTCTCCCGGCTTGTGCGCCGTAAATGCCGGCCTGCCCGGCACATCCAGGCTGGCGTGATGCGCCACGCGGGCCTCCAACAGATACGCCCGCTGCGTGCCGGTCACCATGAACTGCACCACCTGGGCATCCGGCACGCTCAGCGCATCACGCCCCAAAAATGCCACCGGCACCTTCAAGCCCCGCAACAGCTTGAGCCACGGGCGGCAGGCCTGGTTGATGAGGCGGGCGGGTTCCACCTGGCGTTCCACACACCACGCCAACGCCAACACGCCGGCTCCCGCAAACGTGGGTGGCCCTCCCGCCGCGCGGCACACCAACGGAAGGCCATGGGCGGCCTCTTCCAGGTTGACCACGTGGTCCTGGCGGCCCAGCTCCACCGCCGAGCCGGTCAACGCCGCGGCCAACACCCCTCCCTGGGGCGGTGGGGTGTCCAACAACGCGCGCGCAGCAACGGCAAACGCGTGGGGCGCAAGGCTCTGGAAGGGGGGCGGTGCCGTCATGGACGGACCGTGGGGCCGGGGGCCTGCTGGCCCTTCAGGCGGTCTTCTTGAAGCGGGACGGGAAGCTGGTCCCAAAGTCCTTGTCGGGGTGCAGCTTCTTGGCGCGGTTGATGAGCACCAGCTCGTCCTCGCGGCGCTCCGGGTCCGGGATGCAGCAATCCACCGGGCACACCGCCGCGCAGGCCTCCTCGTCATGGAAGCCCACACATTCGGTGCACAGGTTGGGGTCGATCACGTAGGTGTCGTCCCCTTCGCTGATGGCTTCATTGGGGCACTCCGGCTCACACGCGCCGCAGTTGATGCATTCCTCCGTGATCGTGGTGGCCATGGGCCCTCCTTCATAACGTCTAAGGTTGCTCCCGGAAGCACGAAGCGCCGGGGCGGGTTTCCCTAGCAACGCGCCCCCCCTCGGGCAACAACACCTGACCGCGCCACAGACAGCTGTGTGTCCACCGGACACGCCCCGCGCCACGCCAGCGCAAGCATCAATGGGCATTCTGGCCCGTCTGAACGCAACAAAACGCACCTTGAGCGGGCCCTGGCACGGCGCTTTCAATAGGGGATGGCGTTCCCGGGCGGCGGTGCTGCCGGGGGCGGCGGGTGATGCCCAGGGTTGGGCCCCACTTTGCCAGGACAACCAAAAACAAATGCACCAAATGGAATGAGAACACCAATGACAACCATGAACATGAATGCAGTCAACACGCTCAACAGCATGCCGGCGGGCGGCATGGCGTCGGGAAACACGTACCACCGCCGCGCGGTCTTTGTGCTGACGGAAAAGACCACGCCGGATGGCCAACGCACCTTCTGGACCAAAGTGGGGGCGGCCTTTGACAACAAGGACGGCAGCGTCACCGTGAAACTGGATGCGCTTCCGCTCAGCGGCACGCTCCAGATCCGCGAGGACGACCGCGACCAACGCCGGGACCGCGCCAACGCGGCTCCGTTCTGAGGGGGGAGACCATGAACACCATGTGGTCTGTCCGCCTTGGGCGGTTTGTGGGCGCGGCGTTGTGTGCCGGGCTTTTGTTGGGCACACCCGCTCCGTCCTGGGCCGCCAAGGGGGAAACCGCCACGCCTGCAACACCGGCGGCGTCCCCGGAGGAAACCAGCAAGGAGGTCATCAACATCAACACCGCCGCCGCCGCCGAGCTCCAGCTGTTGCCGGGCATTGGTGAACGCAAGGCACTGGCCATTGTGGCCCGCCGGGAGAAGAAGAAGTTCAACCGCCCGGAGGAGTTGATGGACGTCAAAGGGATTGGGCGCGGCATCTACAAGAAGCTCAAGCCCTATGTCCGGACCCAGGGTCCCACCACGCTCAACGCCAAGGTGGGTGCCGGCAAGAAGGGACACGGCTGACCGGCGCAGGAGACGCCAGGGACGGAACGTTGTTTGCGGGTGACCCCCGCGGCGGGACGTGCAGCCCGCCGTGGGGGTTGTCTTATGTGAGGGGACCTGGTGCGGGCGGGCGCAACAAACATTGAGGACGTGAAGGGCTCCACCTAGAGTGGCCGGCATGAACCTGCGTCTGGGTGGGGTGTTTTGTGTGGTGGCCACCGCGGCGGGCTGCCTGCCGCTGCCCAGCGCTGAATTGTCCGGACCGGATTGTGTGGTGGCGGGCACCGTGGCGTCTTTGGATGCCAGCAAAAGCGCCCCGGGCCGCCGGCCCATCCACAGCTACCGGTTTGATTTTGGGGATGGCTCCGCCGTCATTGTGGGGCCCGGCGCGTTGACCACCCACCGCTACGCCAACCCCGGCACGTATGACGTCACGGTGGAAGTCACGGATGAAGACGGCAACCAGGCGCGCGCGGCCCACCGCGTGGGCGTGGAGCCGGACGCGCTGGCCTGCGGGGTGGCGTTGGAAGGCACCGGCAAACTCAGCGTGGACGCGTGCCTCTTTGACGGCGTGGAGGACTGCCACATGGTGCTGGGCACCCTGGCGCTCAACACCACCGAATCCCGCCCATTGCGTCTCACCAACATTGGCCAGGGGCCCCTGGAGCTGACCAGCGTCAACATCCTGGAGGCCTCCGGCGCCTTCACCGTGCGCATGGAAGGAGACACCCTGGTGTTGCCGGGGCAAAGCGTCACCGCCCGCATCACCTTCAGCCCCACGCGCCCGGGCCGGGTGGGGGCCACGCTCCGCATCCGTTCGGATGCCGCCAACCAACCCACCACCAACGCAGACCGGTCCATCCACGTGGCGCTGGAGGGCGTCACCACCGGGGAGATGTTCCCGCGTCTCACCGTCACCCCCCGCCGCTGTGACCTGGGTGAGGTCACCATCACGCCAGCGGGAACGCCCAGCGCCACGTGTGGTGTGACCGCCTGGAGCACGGGGACCGCACCGCTGCAGCTGTTGGGCGTCACCCTCAACGGCAGCGCGTTCAGCATGGAGGCACCCGTGACCCCCGCCACGTTGGCCCCGGGGGAATTTCTGGATGTGCCGGTGCGCTACACGGTGACGCTGGCGCGGGAGGACACCGGCACCCTGGTCTTCCAGAGTGATGATGGCCTCCGTCCCGAATGGGAGGTCCCGCTGCGGGCGCGCGGGGTCATTCCGCCGCCCACGCCGGTGGTGACGGTGAAACGCGTCAACGGTGTGGACGTGTTGGGCGGTGCGCTCCCGCAGCTGCACCCGGGGGATGACGTTGAACTGGATGGCACCGGCAGCGCCGCGTCCGCCCAGGGGACCATTGCGGGGCACCGCTGGGAAGTGGACGGGCCACCCGGCTCCCTGGTCCAGACGGCCGTGGCGTCGGGAGAAGCGCTGCGCATCACGCACTTGGAAGGAAGCGCGCAGGTCAACGGCGTGGACCTTCCGGGGCGCTACACCGTGCGGCTGTTTGTGACGGACAACCGGGGCGTGGAGTCCCCGCAACCCGCATCCCTCACACTGGACGTGGTGCCCACCGCGCCGCTGCACATCCAGCTGACGTGGGACGCCGCCGATGCGGACGTGGACCTTCACCTGGTGCGCGGCGCGGTTCGCGCCAACACGTTCACCCAGGAGGACTGCCACTACGCCACCTGCGCGCCCAACGCCGGTTCGCCGCTGGACTGGGCCCCCGGCACGGGCGCTGAACCAGTGCTGCAACTGGATGACCAGACCGGCACCGGCGCCGAAGCGCTGACGTGGACCGCGCCCCTGCCGGGCCGTTACGCGGTGGCTGCACATGTCTTCAAGCTGGGCGCAGGGACGCCAGAGCCCATCTCCGCGCGGCTGCGCGTGTGGATCCTCCAGCAGCTGGTGCTGGACGAACCCGCGCAACTCACGTGCGGAACGGTGTGGCAGGCCGCACTGTTGGAATGGTCCGCCACGGGTGCCGCCATCACGCCGCAGGACACACGCTGGGACCAGCCCACCATGCAATGCCCGTGATTACGGGGCGTCCAGCTGGGTGCGCAGCCAGGTGATGGCGTCTTCGGTGCGCAGCTGCGGGTAGGCCAGGAAAAAAAACGCCACGTTGGTGTGTGTTCCCCCGGGGACCTCCACATAGTCCACCGTCATTCCGCCGCCACGCAGTGCGGCCACCAGCGCCTGGGTGGAGACGGCGGGCACCGTGTCATCTGCGCTGCCCTGGTAGATGCGCAGCGGCACATCCAGCACAAACGGCCGCACGCGGTTGACGTCAAAGCCGGCCTGCACGGCGGGATACGCCGCCAGGTTGGCATTGCCGTACGCATCCAGGAACGTTGCGTTGAAAATGGCTGCTGGGTCCTGGCCTAACGTGTCCACCAACGTGGGCGGCGTGGTGGAGAACGGACACAACGTTTGCATCCACGTGTCCACCTGCGTGGCCACGCTGGTGGTCCACAATGCGTCCGGTGGCGACGGAGACACGCCCTGCGCGTTGAACGCGTACACCACCATGGCGTGGTAGGCCTGATGGGGCCCGGCCACGCGCACGCCCTGGGCCCATTGCTCCAAGAACACGTTGGCCGGCGCCGCCACGGCATACGCGCGAATGTCCAACTCCGGGGCGTAGGTCCCCTGCAGCTCCGCCACCGCCAGCGTGGCGTGTCCACCCTGGCTCAACCCGGTGACGGCCACGCGCCCGGACAGGGGAACATCCCGCAGGTCCGCCAAGGCCTGCGCCGCCCGGATGGTATCCAAGGACGACGTGGCCTCGGCGCGTTTGACCAGGTACGGGTGGCTTCCCTGCGTGCCCAGCCCCGCGTAGTCCACCGTCACGCCCACAAAACCGCGCGCGCCAAAATACCCAGCCAGGCCTGCCGCCGCCACGGTGCCCCCCAACGCGCAGGGGTCATCCAGTCCCACGGTACCGGGGTTGTTCACCACCATGTGGAATCCCCCCGGCGGTGCGGTCTCCAACGGGAAGGTCACCGTGGCGCGTGCTTGTCTGCCGTCGGAGAGGAACGTCAGGAAGAACACGCTGTAGCCGTTGTCCACCACCACTGCGGGGTCCACCACCGCGGCTATTTGCGCGCGCGTGTAGCTGCCCTGGCTGGCCAGCTGGGTCACGCACCCATTGCACGGTCCACTGGAGGAGCGCGGTGCGGATGAACTTCCCCCGCCGGATGACGTGCTGCCACCAACGCTGAAAGAGCCCACCGCCCCGCTGGAAGATGACGCGGATGATGATATCGACGATGACGACGACGATGACGATGACGACGTGGACGACGATGAAGCCGCCGCACCGCCGGATGTGGCTGAAGAAGAACACGCCAGCGTGGCCAGGCTCCCCAGCACAAGCGCGCCAGCACCACGTTTCATCATTGGGTTGGGATGCAGCTTTCCAGCACGCGAATGCGCCCCTCAACGCGTGGCGCCACCACACCGCGCTGGGAGATGTAGCGCTGCACGGCGTCTGCTTCGCTCACGGGCGCGCCGTCCAGCTGCACAAACGTGCGCGTTTTTGTGATGGGCCGCCCATCCGCACCCATGACCAGCGCGTCATTCACGTCCCGCTGGGCCAGCGCCAGGAAGCCGTCCCGGGCGCCCGCAATGAAGCTGTTCATCACCACCGGATACGTTGCGGTGAGGGACAACGGCCCCCCATTGACGGAAACCCGCGCGGGATTCACGCGGCTGCCGCGGTTGAGAATCTGATCACTCCCGCTGGACAGCAGCTGGGACTGCCCGGCGCAGTCAATCTCAAACTCCACATTGCGCACCTGCAGGAAGAACCCCGCCGCGCCGGCCTCACCCACCTGGCCCAGGATGGCGCTGGCGTGTTCCAACATGAGCCACAGTTCTTCACCGGTGATGTCCACCACCACCAGCTGGTTGGTGGAGAATGGCAACATGTCCGTGATGTCCGCCTCGTAGAGGCTGCCCACCGGGATGGACTCGCGCTCACCGCAGGCCGTGGTGTTCCGGATGCCGCCGGCATTTTCCAGCACCGCCACCGGACAGGGACGCATGGGGTCCCCCGGCGAACAGGCGTCGGTGGCGGCCTGGAACATGGCGTCCACCACCAGGTTGCCCACCGGCGCTTCGGCGGTGCGCACCGCAATCTTGCGCACGTCCAGTTCCACGGTGGAGCGGCCCAACGTGGCGCCCTTGTCCGGGTTGCATTCATTGAACGCCACCAGCCAGCCGCCACACCCGGACAGCGCGCCCACCCAGCACGCAACAACGCAGGCCCGCGCCACCACCGCCAAACACGGTGAATCAGACGCGGGCCCGCGTGGGTCTTGCGTGGTCCTGTGAGGCACCCGGTGGTTCACGCCCGGCATGATAGCCCAGACGTTGCCCCCGGCAAGATTGCCTCAGCTGCTGCTGTTGGCCGCACTGCTGCTGGACACCGGCGCGCCGCTGCTGGGCGCCGCGCTGGTTCCGGCCGCACTGCTTCCGGTGGTGCTGGTGCCCGCGGCGCTGCTCCCGCCAACGCTGCTGCCCGCGGCACTGGAACTCCCCGCCGCACTGGTCCCCGCCGCGCTGGTCCCCGCCGCACTGGAACTCCCTGCGGCACTGGTCCCGGCCGCACTGCTGCCCGCGGCACTGGAACTGCCCACGGCGCTGGAACTCCCAGCCCCGCTGCTGGCCCGGCTGCTGCTCTGGCCACCACTGCTGCTGCTGGAGCCCTGACCGCTGCTGGCCCGGCTGGTGGAAACTCCGCCGCTGGATGAGCCCACCGTCCCGGCGTCACAGGTGTTGATGGTGCCACCGTCGGCGTCCACGTCCGTGCAGTTGTCCGGGTCAATGGGCCCCGTGCCGTAACACGCCATCAACGTCATGGGCAGTGCCACGCCGGCCAGCGCCGCACGGAGGCCGCGCTTGAAGCCACGTCCTTTGGCGGGCGGCGCACTGGCGCATCCACAATTGGGACACGCGCTGGCACTTGCGGGGACAAAACCACCACACCCTTGGCAACCTTCAAGCTTGCTCATGGACCATCCTTTGGATTGTTGGACCTGCACGGGAACCACACAGCAAGGCACATGCCCGTGTGGAACTGGCCCAAACTGTGCGATGAATCCCCCGCAACGCGCAAGATTCCGGCCTTTACCGCGACACCGTTGTCACACCGGCTCCCACCCAACACCCGGCCACCATGACCCCTTCCTCCTCCTCGCCACCGCGGCGTCTCAATGTCATGCAAACGGATTACCGCCCCGTTTACGTGGTTTGGGAACTCACGCTCAAATGTGACCAGCGTTGCACCCATTGCGGTTCGCGGGCGGATGATGCGCGTCCGGATGAGCTGACCACGCAGGAAGCGCTGGACGTGGTGTCCCAACTGGCCGCCGCGCGCGCGCAGGAAGTGGTGCTCATTGGTGGAGAAGCGTATCTCCATACGGCTTTTATCGACGTCATTGTGGCACTCAAGGCCGCCGGCATCCGGCCCACCATGACCAGCGGGGGACGCGGCATCACCGCATCCCTGGCCGCGGAAATGAAACAGGCGGGGCTTTTCAGTGTGAGCCTGAGTGTGGACGGGCTGGGCCGTACCCATGACCTGATGCGGGGGATTCCCGGTTCCTTTGATTCCACCATTGCGGCGTTTGGGCACCTCAAGGCTGCGGGCATTCCCATTGCGGCCAACACCAACATCAACCGCTGGAACCAGGGTGACCTGGAGGGCCTCTACGCCCACCTGTTGGCTCAGGGCGTGAAGACCTGGCAGGTGCAAATCACCGCACCGTTGGGACGCGCGGCGGACCGGCCGGACATGTTGTTGCAACCCTATGACCTGGTGACGCTGCTGCCGCGCATTGCCGAACTCAAACAACGCGGCTGGAAAGACGGGCTGCTCATCATGCCCGGAAACAACCTGGGCTATTTTGGCCCCGAAGAGGCGGTGTTGCGCAGCCAGCGCCCCGGTGACCGGGACCACTGGGCCGGCTGCCAGGCAGGGAAATTTGTGATGGGCATTGAGTCCAACGGGGACGTCAAAGGCTGCCCTTCCCTGCAAACGTCCCACTACGTGGGCGGCAACCTGCGGCAGGACACGTTGAAATCCATTTGGGAGACCAGCGCGCCGCTGCAGTTCACGCGCGTGCGCACCGTGGAGGACCTGTGGGGTTTCTGCCGCAGCTGCGCGTTTGGCAGCACCTGCATGGGCGGATGTTCGTTCACTGCACATTCGGTGCTGGGGCGGCCGGGGAACAACCCGTATTGCCACTACCGCGCGCGCACGCTGGCCGCGCGTGGTGTGCGCGAACGCCTGGTGCGCGTGGAAGCCGCGCCGGGGACCCCGTTTGACAACGGGCGTTTTGAGATTGTGGAAGAACCGCTCACCGCCCCGGAGCACGTTCCCGCGCAACCACAACACCGGCTGCGCGTGGTGCAGTGATTGTTTCAGTCAACGAAAACGTCGTTGACGTCAAAGCACCACACGTCCATGAGGAAGCAGGGCAACGTTTCTTCGCACATGTTGAGCGCCACCACTTCATACCGCGCGCCTGACGCCACGGTGACCAGACGCACCGCCTCCTCCACCCGTGTCACCGTCACCACCGGCTGCAACGTCTTGCCGGACGCCCGCAACACCGCCGTGAGCGCGCGCTTTTCATCCTTGCTGTGCACCGCACCGGTGAGCCAGGCGGCCAACCCCGTCACCAGGACCGCAACAGCCGCTGCACTTCCCAGCACCACCTGGGGCGTCCCCATGGGCCACGTCCAAACGCACGCTGCGTGCCACAATCATTCTCGCGCTGGTGCCGGTCCTGCGTGTGGCGCGTGACGCTGTCTGCAGCTTGCGGTAGTCCGCTGCACAACCATGGATGACATCCACCTCACCTTGCTGCGCCACGGCCGCTCCCTGGCGGATGATGAGGACCGCCATGAGGGCCGCTATGACGCCCCCCTCACCAACGTGGGACGCGCACAGGCCACGCGGCTGGCGGACCAGTGGGCGACCTCAAGAACCCATTTTGACACCGTCACCCACAGCCCGCTGCAACGCGCCGCACAAACCGCGGCCATCCTTTCCAACACGCTGCACGTTGCTGCGCAGGCAGACCCGGATTGGATGGAGCTGGACAACGGCCCGTTGGCCGGACTCAACCGCGCCGAGGCTGCGTTGCGTTTTCCCAGCCCGGCGCCGTCCAACCCGTTTGAGCCGTACTGCGGCACCGGGGAAAGCGAATGGGATGCCTACCGCCGCGCCGCCAAAGCCCTGCAGGCCGTGTTGTCCTTGGGTCCGGGGCACCGCCTGGTGGTGGCCCACGGTGGCATCATCAACGCGGCCCTGCGCGTGGTCTCCGGGTCTGCGCCCTTGGCCAACGGGGCGGGCGTGGCGTTTGCGTTGGGGGACTGTGGCCACGTGCGGTTGGCGTATGTGCCGCGCCGTCAGCTGTGGTGGGTGCTGGACTTTGTTCCGTCCGTGGGGACCACCTGACGCCAAGGGGCGTCATCCCACATCCCCAAAAAGCCGTCCCGCCACGCGCAAATACGCCGCCCACAAGGTCTTTTGCGCGTTGACCCCCCCGGTGATCCGCGCCTAGGTTGCCCGCCCTATGGCACCGCGGGCCAAACCATATCGCTTCACTGACCTGGAGCGCTGGACCCGGTCCCAACTCCTGGTCCTCAAGACACTCATTGCCTACCTGCCCGGCAGCGGGCTTGGCAGTGAGTTCAAGGAAGCGTTGCGGGACGCCATCTCCAAGCTCACCGGCGCTGAAGTGGACGTGTGGCTGGACAGCATTGGACCCGCCACCGGCAAACAGGTGCTGGCCAAGATCAATGAACCCGCCTGCCTGGTGACGGTGGGACTGTTGCCGTCTGACCACCAGGTCTTGTTGGACCTGGACCTCAAGCTTGCCGGCATGGTGGTGGACAAGATGTTGGGTGGCACGGGTGAAGAAGCAGACACCGCCCGCCCGTTGTCCAGCATTGAAAAAGGCCTGGTGGGTTTTGTGCTCCTCAAGCTGCTGCACGCGGCGCAAACGGTGCTGGCCGAAGAACAACAGGTGGCGCTGCGCCTCAAACACATCAGCCCCAATGCGGACGAGATCAAAGAATGGATGTTGAGCCAGGAGCACGTGGTGCTGGGGTTCAAGATCTTCCTGGACATGCAGGTGGCGTACGCGCGGCTGGTCATTCCGCATGAGATGATTCGCACGCAGCTGGCGGTGACCATGGAACCCGGCGGGCCCATGGCCAACCGGCGGTTGGACCGCCTGCGCCGCAACATGCCGCGCATTGCGTCTGCCCGGACCACCATCATTGTGGAAGTCGGCCGCAGTGCACTGACCGAAGCGGACCTGGACGGCGTGGATGAAGGGGACATCCTGCTGGTGGAGAAGACCGGCCTGCGCAAGGCTGAAGATTCCCTGAGCGGGACGGTGGAATGCCGGGTTGGGGACGGGACCCACGGCGTGGTGCGCGGCAACCTGGTGGAGCTGGAAGGTGGCGGCCAGGGCGTGGAAATCACTGCCATTGAGTGTTTCCCCGAGCCGGACCCCGCCCAGCAGGACGTGGAGCAGCCAGAGGAAATGTCCGCCCAGGATGCGGTGGAAGGTGGCGGAGAGGAAGAGCAGTCCACGCACACCCGGCTTCGGCCGGCGGGGACCAGCGTGGGTGTCTCCCACGGCGTCACCCAGGCGTTTTCACGCCGGGCACGCGGGGTGGGTGGAGACGCCCTGGAAGAACCCTTCAACGGAGAACACCAGGTGGATGAAGATGAGCAGCAGTACGAGGAAGAACAACCTGCCGAGGAGGAAGGCGAGCAACAAGACGCCCCCGCCGAGGAACCAGGCGACAACCTGGGTGAAACGGAGGGACTCTTGAAGGACATAGCCATGCCGGTGGTGGTGGAGCTGGGCCGCATCAAGACCAGCGCCGGGGACATCATTGGCCTGCGCCCCGGCCAGATCCTGGAGTTGCGCCGCGCGCCCAATGACCCCGTGGACATCACCGTCAACGGCAAGTTGGTGGGCAAAGGCGAACTGGTGGAAGTGGAAGGTGAGCTGGGCGTCCGGCTGGTGTCCCTGGTCCGGTGAAATGGGTGGTGGCCGTGCGGCAACACACGCGGAGCTTGCTGTTGGGCCTGGTGCTGGGCACCGCGGCGGTGGGGGCCGCGGCGCAACCCGGCGCGTCGTCCGCGGCGTCGGCGGCAACCGCAACACCCGTCCCCGCAACACCGCCCCAACCATCCCCGGTGACGGCGGAACCCAAGCTGGGCTTTGACCCGGAAGACCTGGGCGGGGCGCCGGCGGGGGGATCTTCGGCGGATGGATTGAGCGGCGTGTGGGCCATCATGGTGAAGGCCACCGTGGGCCTGGCGGCCGTGCTCATGCTGGTCTACCTCACCGTGGGCAAGGGCCTGGGCAAACTGGCCATGCGCCAGGGCACTGGACGGTCCATGCGCGTGGTGGACCGCGTGGGACTGGACCCCAAAAAGACATTGTTCCTGGTGGATGTGGAAGGCGTGCGCACGCTGGTGGGCGTGACGGACAACGCCATGGCCATCATGGTGCTCCCGCCGCCACCAGCGCCCAAAGCCACCCTGACCTCTGACGCGCAAGACCCGCTGGCCCCGGCCACCGGAACCAAGGAAGGGGACGCATGAGCCTCAACGCAACCCCACAGCGGGCCCGTACCCGCATGGCGCAGGTGTCCCTGCGTCTCTTTCAACTGCTGGTGTGTGTCACCACCGCGGTGATCATGCCGTCTTTGGCGCTGGCCAAGAAGGGTGGCGGCGGCAGTGGCGGCAACGCGCTGGGCGGCATTGAACTGTCCCAGGCCGAAGGTGTGGCCAACCGTCCATTGGTGCTCATGACGGCGCTGGCGGCGCTGTCCCTGCTGCCGTTTGTGATCATCATGGTCACCAGCTTTGTGAAGATTGCGGTGGTGCTCTCCATCATCCGCCAGGCGCTGGGCACCCAGCAGATCCCGCCCACCCAGGTCATCACCGGTCTGGCCATCATCCTCACCGTCTACGTGATGCATCCGGTGGGCCTGCAAATGAAACGCGCAGCAGACCAGGAGGTGAACGTGACCAGCACGGCGGACCTCATGAAGCGGGAGAACATTGACCTGCTCATGCGCGCCGCCCGCAAGTCTGAAGGTCCCATGCGCGCGTTCCTCATGAAGCACAGCCATGAGAAGGACCGCCAGATGTTCTACAAGGTGGCCTACCGCCTGCGGGACCCGCTGGACCGGGATGAGCTCAAAATCACGGACCTCATCATTGTGACGCCGGCGTTTGTGATTTCTGAGCTCACCGAGGCGTTCCAGATTGGCTTTGTCATCTTCCTGCCGTTCCTGGTCATAGACATGGTGGTCTCCAACATCCTCATGGCGTTGGGCATGCAGATGTTGAGTCCAACCACCATCTCCCTGCCGTTCAAGATCCTGCTGTTTGTGTTGGTGGACGGGTGGTACCTGCTCACCAAGGGCCTGGTGCTGGGTTACCAGTGAGGTGTTGCCGTGGAGACCATTGAACAATTTGTGGTGAAGATGACCACCGAAAGCGTGCTCATCATGTTGATTGTGAGCGCGCCATCCATCCTGGTGAGCCTGGTGCTGGGCCTGGCGGTGGCGTTGTTTTCGGCCACCACGCAGATCCAGGAGCAGACGTTGTCTTTTGTGCCCAAGCTCATTGCGGTTTTTGCCGTGCTGGCGGCCACCGCCGGCTGGATGGGCGGTCTCATCATGCGGTTCACCACCATCTGCTTCACCGGGTTTGTGGACCTGCTGCGTTGATGGCACCGCTGGCAACGGGGGAGGACCCGCGGCATGGATGAAGCGCTCAAACAGCTGGGCATCCAGGTGGACATCACCCGGAGCATGCTCACCGTGGCGCTGGTCCTCACCCGCATCCTCACCGTGGTGACCCTGGCCCCGTTTCTGGGCGGCAAACAGGCGCCACCAGAAGTGAAGATGGGCATTGGGATGGCGTTCACCATCATCATCTTCCCGTTGGTGGGGCGCTTCCAGGTGGGGCCCATCCCGGTGGACCCGCTCAACTTCTTCCTCATGGTCATCAAGGAAGCGTTTGTGGGCTTTTTGCTGGGCTTTGTGGCCGCCGAGGTGTTCTACGCGGTGGAAATGGCCGGCAAGATTGTGGACCTGGTGCGCGGCACCAACCAGGTGCAGCTTATGGTGCCGCAGCTGGGTGAACGGTCCAGCGCGTTTGGTGACCTCAACTACCAGCTCATGCTGGTCATCTTCCTGTTTCTGGGCGGCCACCACGTCTTCATTGCGGCGCTGTTTGAGAGCTTCCGTGTGGTGCCGCTGGACCAGTATCCACCCTTCACCGCCGGCCTGTGGCCGTTGGTGGAGATGTTTGCCCGGCTCAGCGCGGATATCTTCACCATTGGCGTGACGCTGGCCGCACCGGTGGCCATTGCCTCCCTCATCACCGAATTGTCCTTTGGCCTGCTCAACCGCGTGGCGCCGCAGATCAACGCGTATTTCATGGCCATGCCCGCCAAGGTCTACGCCGGCAGCGTCATGTTCCTGGTGGCGCTGCCCATGTTCATGCGCATCCTCATTGACCACACAGGGGAATCCACAGTCCTGGTGCGCAAGGTCCTGCTGCTGCTCCAGTAAACAACGCAACCCAGGTTGACATGGCGCCGGTGTGGGTCTTGTGGCGTCGGTGCGTTCCCTGTTGCGTTGGGGATAGGCTCTCCTTTCCCGGGGGGGAGCGGAGGCGTGCGTGGCGGGGCAGGGTGATGATGGACCACCTTCAGCACTTGACGGGGATGTTGCCAGTGGCGTGGTGGTGCTCAACAGCGCGGGTGAAGTCACCGCGTTGGATGAGGGGGCCCGGCAGGCGCTGGGCCAGACCGCGCCGGAACAACTGCTGGGCCAGTCCCTGGTGGACCTCTCACCTGAGCTTGGGGCGTTGGTGGCCCGGGTCATGGCCGGCGGGCGCGCGCGGGCAGACGTCACCTTGCGGGCCGGTGGCCACGTCAACGTGAGCGCGTCACGCGCGGTGGGTCCGGGCGGCGTGCTGCTGACCGTCACCGCCGCCGCGCCGGACGGGGATGTGGACCCGCTGGATGACGGCGCGGATCTTTTTGCCGTGTTGTCCCTGGACGGCACCATCCAGGTGCCCGGCCGCCGCGTGCACCGCACGCTGGGCTTCCCGCGCCGCGGCATGAAGGGCACCAACCTGTTGGGCCTGTTGGACCCCGCGGACGCGTCCCGCGTGGCCACGGTGCTGGGTGAAATGGCGCAGACCCACGGGCGGGAACTCACCGTGGAGTTCCGCTTGCGCCACGCAGACGGCACCTACCGCCAGCTCTCCGGCTCCATGCGCCGTGGCCTGGACGGCCCCCACGTCACCGGCGTGATCCTCCAAGCCACAGACGTCACCGAGCGCCAGGCTGTGGCCCTGCGCCTGCAACGCGAACAGGCCGTGAGCCGCCTGGCGTTTGACCTCTCCCCCACCCCCCAGATGTTGCTCACCAGCCAGGGGTTGGTGACCACCGCCAACCGCGCGTTGTTGGAGGTGCTGGGTCTGCCCGGGGTGGATGTGGAAGGACACCCCGTCTCCAACCTGTTCACGTCCGAGGACGGCACCGCGCTGGGCAACGCCGTGGCCTCGTTGCGTGGTGAACTCACCCGCCACGACGTGGAAGTACGCCTCAAGCTGGGCAACAACAAGACCCCGCTCAACGTCCAGCTGCGCCTGGGGCGCGCGGTGGACCCCGCGGCGGACGGCACCATCCTCTGCCAGGTGGTGGACCTCAGTGAACGCCGCCGCAATGAGCGGGAAATCCAGTGGCACACGCAACATGATGCGTTGACCGGGCTGTGGAACCGGCGCGCGTTTGAGACCCGCCTGGAAGCCACTCTCAAGGGCAAACCGGAAGACCCAACGTCCTGCGCGCTCATGTTGGACCTGGACGGCCTCAAGATCATCAATGACACCTGCAGCACCGCCGCGGGGGATGAACTGCTGCGGCAGGCCGCCAGCCTGCTGTTGGACGGCGTGCGCACCGTGGACCTGGTGGCGCGCCTGGGCGGGGATGAGTTTGGCGTGTTGTTGTCAGACACCAGTGAAGCGGATGCGCAGATGTTGGCCACCCGCCTGACCGAGATGTTCAGCGCGTTCCGGTTTGGCGCCGAGGGAAAGATCTTCTCGGTCACGGTGAGCACCGGCCTGGTGGCGTTGCTGCCCGGCGTGGACAACATGAGCCGCGTGCTGGGGAAGCTGGACGTCACCCTGCAAATGGCCAAGGAGCGGGGGCGCAACCGGGTGGTGGTGTTCCGCAATGAGGACGCGCAGCTGCGCCGCCGTCACCAGGAGATGGACTGGGTGTCCATCATCAACGCCGCCATTGAAGAAAACCGGTTTGTGCTCTTCCACCAGGCCATTGTCCCCGCCGGGCTTGGCATCACCCACATGCCCCACAGTGAAATCCTGGTGCGCATGGTGGACCGGGACGGCAAGCTGGTCCCCCCGGACAACTTCATCCCTGCCGCCGAGCGCTACAACCTCATGCCCGCGGTGGACAGCTGGCTCATCTCCACCTTGTTTGCCGCGTTGCAGGCCAAGGCCCCCGCGCTGCAGGGCCGGGAGTTCTCCATCAACCTTTCGGGCACCAGCGTCAACGACGAGAACTTCCTGGATGGCCTGCTGCAGCAGTTTGACCTGTTCAGCGTGGACCCCGCCATGATCTGTTTTGAGCTCACCGAAGCGGTGGCGGTGGCCAACCTCAACCGCGTGAGTGACTTCATCCAGAAGATGCGCGCCCTGGGCTGCCGCTTCTCCCTGGATGATTTTGGCGCGGGCTTCTCGTCCTTCCCCTACCTCAAGAAACTGTCGGTGGACTTCCTCAAGATTGACGGCAGCTTCATCAAGCAGATGTTGAAGGACCCCATGGACCAGGCCACGGTGAGCGCCATCAACCAGGTGGGACACGCCGCGGGCATGCGCACCATTGCCGAATGGGTGGAGGACGATGCCATCCGGACCCGCCTGGCGGACATGGGCGTGGACTACGTGCAGGGTTGGGGCATCCACAAGCCAGAACCGCTGCTGCGGCCACAGGCCGGGAAAGACCGCCCCACCCCGTTGTGACCCACCTTGACACTGTCTAGACTGCCGCCATGACCCGTGGCGCGTGTTGGGTGTTGGTGGCTTCCCTTCTGGCAGGTTGTTCTGCAACGGCCTGTTCGGCCTGGGTGCCGGCCAACGCGTGTTCCACCTCGGATGATTGTGTCACCGGTGCGCAGTGTGTGGATGGCCTGTGCGCCGCCCAGACCACCGGCGCGTCGTCGGGCGCCGCCGCGGGTTCATCCGCCACGGCATCCACCAGCAGGGCGGTGGGGTCTTCGGCCGGCACCTCAAGCGCCAGCACCTCGCGCGCCAGCAGCAAAGGGACCTCCCAACCCGCCTCCACGGGGACCTCCAACGCCACCAGCAGCCTGGTGTCCTCAAGCACCTCGCTGGCAGGGGGATCCTCGTCTTCATCCACGGGTTCCTCAGCGGCCACCGCCGCGCCATCCAGCGGCCGGACGGCCCCGTCTTCTTCCGCCGGCACCACCTCGGTCCCGGGCAGTTCGTCCTCTGACCCCGCACAAAGTTCCAGCGCCGCCCCACCCTCCAGCAGCTTCACGTCCCTGGCGTCTTCCACCGGGCAGTCCAGCAGCGGCGCGCCGGTGTGCAGTTGCAAGCCAGACGTCACAGCGTGTGCCGCATGGGCCACCAGCGGCGCATGCCAGGCTGCTGCCGGGTGCGCCTGGGTGGACGGCTCTTCCTGCACCAACACCATCACCACCTGCGCCAACGCTGCCACGCCCGCGCAGTGTGTGGGCCTGGGCTGCACCAACAACCCCGCCACGTGCACGGGGACCCACACCCAATGTGACGCGCAGAATTCCCCGGAGTGCACGCTGCATGACTGCAACACCACGTTCACCTGCGTGGGAAACCATGCCGCGTGCGGCAGCCTGATGTTGGGCAACTGCAACACCCACCCCGGCTGTTCCCGGGTCACCATGTGCCTTGGCGGCAGCCACCCCGGCTGCAACACGTGGAACTACGTGGGCGGAATGGACGCATGCCTCTCCCACCAGTGCACCTGGAATGGGGACAACGCCACCCCACGCTGTTCGGGGACGCCACACACCTGCCTGGACTCCAATTGTGACTACGCCGGCTGCAACACGCAGGACGCCTGCACCGGAACCCCGGACCACGGCTGCCCGGAGGAAGACATCTTCAGCTGTGGCCAGGATGCCGCCTGTTTTGGCTACCAGAGCTGTGACGGGTTTGCGCACAGCTGCCAGGCGCACGCCAACAACCCCACCGAATGCACCGGCGCGGGATGCACCCCCACCGCCTCCAGCTGCACCGGGATGGTCCGGTCCTGCGCAACCTTCCCCCAGGGCACGTGCGCCCAGCAGGCCGGCTGCACCTGGACGCTGGCGGGCCAGTGCGCGGCGCCGGCAAGCTGCAACGCGCCCAACGGCGCCACGTGTGACCCGGGGTGCCTGTTGGACTGCCAGTGAGTCACTGCTCTGGCGGGTCTTTTTTGGGCAACAACGCCATCACGCGGTCTTCAAACTGCAACCAGTCGGTGGTGCGGGCGTCATCATCCTCATCCCCCTCCCGCATCTTGTGCAGGCGCACCGCCACCAGTTTGTCCTTGGGCACCACCACCAGGCTCTGACCCAGCCAACCGCGCGCCATCACCGCCTGCGTGGGCCCCACGGTCACCTGCCCCGGCGTCAGACCCTTCTGGTCCAACACCCGGTTCCACCGCGTGAGCACGGCATCATCCCCGTAGCGTTTTTCCACCGCGGTCTTCAGCTCTCCCTTGGCAAACGTCTGGCCGCGGAACGGCTGCATACGTCCCAGGATGTCCGGGTCCATCCCCGCCGCCTTCCACGCGCCAAACGCATCATCGGTCAGCGTCACCCGTCGCCATTCGGGGTTGAGCCACCACATCAGGCCACAGTGTGGATTGAAGCCCTGGCCCGGCTGCATGGATTCAGCCATCCAGGTCTTGTGGATGAGCTGTTTTCCGCCCCACAGGCCCCCGTCCGCCACCAGGACACCCACGCGCGCCAGGTCCACCCCGCGCATGGACAAGCCCGCCATGCCCTGCGGGTTTCCAGCCTGGTCCAGCTCCCAGCGGATGTCCTTGATGCCCAGGGGCTTGAAGACCTCTTCCGTGAGGAACTTGTCCGCGCGTTTTCCAGACAGCTTCTGGATGATGGCCGGCAACAGGTTGGCCGCTTTGTTGTTGTAGAAAAACGCGGTGCCGGGTGTCGTCGTCAGTTCGGCGGCCAGGGCCAGCTTCACGCGGTCTGGTGCCTGCTGGATTTCCGGGTGGGTGGTCCGGTCTGACTGCAGGCCGCTGGTGTGGGCCAGCAGGTGCCGCAGGTTGATGTCCTTCTTGCGGCCCTGGTTCCATTCGGGGAAGAACGTGTGCAGCGGCTCTTCCATGCTGCGCAGCTTGCCCTGCTCCATCAACCGCCCCAGCCCCAACGCCACCACACTTTTGGTGACACTCATGGTCTCAATGGGCCCATCCCCGCCGGGCGCATGCCACTCCAGGACCTGTTTGCCGTTTTTCACCACCACCAACACATCCGTCCCGTTGGTCTTGGCCTCCTCCAACAACGCCGCAAGCGCCGGGGCATCCAGCCCCAGCTCGGCCGCATCCCCCGCCGGGAACGCGGCGGGTGTACCGGGCGCACCCGACAAACACGCGGTCAACAGCATTGCCGTGCCGGGCACCATCATCATGGGCTTCTCCCGCCGTTCAGGGATAGAACTTCAACGCGTCACCCTCACCCGCCGCGGGCGCGGGACGCCAGTAACGCGTGGGCCGCTTGAGCACGTGGTGGGTACGCAACACCTGCAAGAGCTCGGTGACGTCCGAGGCGTCCCGCTCCCGGTTGGGCACCCCGGAGGCGTGCACCGCGCGGCGCACTTCCAGCAGCGGCGCAAGATGTTGCAGCCCACCGGACGTGGCCAGGGACGTGCGCACCGCCTGGATGCCCCAACCACCGGCGTCCGTCAGGCGCGCCAGCAACGTGGTCATCTCCGCGGCAGTGAGGTTCTCACCCACCTCCCACAACAGCGGCCGGTCATGGTTGCGCTTGAACTCCTCCAGAAACGCCAGGCCCCCCACCCACGGCCCGCTGCGTGAGGATACAAAATCAAACGCGCCGCCCAGCTCCAACGGCACCATGGTGGGCGTCTGGTCCAGGATGGCCATGAGCGCCGCGCGGGATTCGGCCACCGCGGTCTTCACCTCCAGGTCCTCCTGCGGGATGGTGCGCAACACCGGCAACAGCCCGCGGTGCGCCAGCCACGTCAAAGACCGCACCGCCTGTGCGCGAACGCGGGGCTGTTGGGTGCCCTGCGCAATGCGCAAGAGCACGGTGATGGGCCGCGGGTCCATCAACAGGCCCAGCGCGCGCGTGAGCTGCAAGGCGGTCTCTTCATCCGGTTCCAGGTTGAGGGCGGTGGTCAACGGCACCACCAGTGCATCATCCGCCGCGCGGTTGGAGAGGTAGCGCGCCATGTCCCGCCGCACTTCCCGGTCGGGGTGGGACAGCCAGCCCAGCACCAGTGGATTGGCGTGGGGGCCCAGCACGTCCATCAACCCGGCCAGGCGTGCCCGGCCCACCGGGTCCAACAGCAGCCCCAGCTCCGCCAGGCGCCTGGTGCACGCCACGCCGGCCGTGGGCCGCCAGGCGCACAACGTTTCACAGTGCAGCAACGCACTTTCCCGGGGCCAGACGGTCTCATGCCGGCGCAGTGTGGCGTCCAGCAGGTCCAGCGTGCGCTCACCGGGGCGCAACGCGCTCAGGCTCAGCGGTGGCGCGTCCGCGCCGCACATGCGCGGCTCCATGAAACACAGGCTCGGGGGCTTGACCAGCTTGCGCAGGGCTTCTTCGGCCTCCAACGCGTCCGCCGGCATGCCGGGCAGCTTCTCCTCAACCGCCGCGCGCTGGCGCACCAGCTGCCAGTTCCCCGGCGAGGCCACGGTGGCTCCCGCACATGCGCCGCACACCACCAGGGCCACGCCTGCAAACGTTCTGCTTGCCATGGGTGGGACCATTGGCGCGCGCCCCGGGGGCTTGGCAAGCGCGCTTCAGGAAAATGTGACCACCACCGGCACATGGTCAGACGGGAGTTTTCCCTTGCGCTCATTGCGGTCCACAAACACCTCGGTGCAGCGCGCCCCCAGGCCAGGGGTCACCAACACGTGGTCAATGCGCAACCCGCGGTTTTTTGGAAATCCCAGCATGCGGTAGTCCCACCAGGTGAAGATGCCGGGATCCTGCGTGCGCAGCCGCAACGTGTCCTGCAGGCCAAACTCCAAGACGTGCTGGAAGGCCTTTCGGCTCTCCTCATGGAACAGCGACTCATTCATCCACACTGCGGGGTCATGCACGTCCCGGGCTTCCGGCGCCACGTTGAAGTCCCCACACACCGCCAGCGGGACCTCCACCCGCGCGTGGCTGTCCAACCAGGCACGCAAGCGCTTCAACCACTCCAGTTTGTAGGCGTACTTGTCACTTCCCACTTCGCCGCCGTTGGGCACGTACACGCTCACCACCCGCACACCCTCCACCGTGGCCGCCACAAACCGCGCCTGGGGGTCCGGCACACCGTCCCCCAGCTCCAGCACCACGTCCGTCTGGGGCGCCCGGGACAGGATGGCCACGCCATTGTAGGTGCGCTGGGTGGCGGCACTCACATGGAACCCTGCGTCCTCCAGCACCTGGCGCGGGAAATCTGTCTCATCTGTCTTGAGCTCCTGCAAACACAGCACATCCACGGGCGTTCTCTGCAAAAACGCCATGAGCCGGTCCTGGCGTGCGCGTATGGAATTCACGTTCCACGTGGCCATCTTCATGGCGCGCACCCGTAGTGCACCCTCCCCTGTGACGCCAACCACACCGCCCCACAACACAGCGGCCCCGGATCTGCGCGTTTCACCGCACCAATGTCTGATCCGGTTGCTACACTGAACACGGGAGTCAATCCGCGCGCGGAACACCCCGGCCGTCCCTGGTGGACGCCCTGGCAACGCCGCCAACACGGCAGGAGACCCAGAGGGTGCATCACCACACGTCTGCTGGATGATGCCAACGTTTTGTATGGAGGGTGGTCATGGTGGCGTTCATCCACGCGGGACTTGACCGGTTGCTCATTGCCTCAAGCGCTTTGATCAAACACAACCCGTTGCAGTGGGTGGACCCGCCTCCGGTAGACGCCAACATCCCCCTGGGGGACCCGCTTGCCGAACCCGACCGGCTGGCCGTGGTCTGGGGCCCGCAAGCGTCCACCCTGGACGTTATTGCGCCCACCACGTTTCTGGGCGCGCCCAATGACCGGCTGGTGTTGCGCCACTGGCCAACACAAAAGGCCCGCCGCGGCACGGTGGTGTTTGTGCCGCCGTGGAAGCTGCGCAACCTCAACATCATTGCGCCCATGGTGCGCGCCTTCAACCGGCACGGCTTTGACGTGGTGGGCTACCCCACGCCGTACCATTTTGAGCGCGCGCCGCAGGGCAGCTTCTCCGGGGAGTTTTTTGCCACCTGGGACATGCCACGCACCGGTTGGGCCATCCGGGCGGGCGTGCTGGAGTTGTGCGCCCTGACTGAAAGCCTGCGTCCCCGTGGCCCGGTGGTGCTGCTGGGAACATCCCTGGGGGGCTACCTGTCTGCCATGATGAGCGTGGTGGCGGCGCGCTACCCGCACCGTGCGTTCACGCCGGACCGCCTGGTGCTCATTGTGCCGCCGGACTCCATCCTGGATACGTTTGTGAAAAGCCCGGTGGGCGAACGCTACCGCACCATGCTGCTGGCCAACGGCGGACGTATTCCGCCCATGGAGCTGCTGGAACAGCTGGCCCTGCCGTTCTCACCGTCACGGTTCCAAAGTGTGGTGCCCGGGGACAACATCATGGTGGCGGCCGCGCAACATGACGCCATGGTGCCCCTGGAGAGCAGCCAACGGCTGGCCAACGGGTTTGGCGCGCGCTTCAAGGCATATGACGCCGGACATGCGTCTGCCCTGGTGGCCACGCCGTCCCTGTGGCGGGACGTGGGGCACTTCCTGGACACGCTCCCCAAGGTGGACGCGCAAGAAACACAGGACGGGCAAGAGCCCCCGCAGGCCCCCCCCAAGGCCCAGTCCCGCTGAAGCCACACGCTACGGGATGACCTGCACCAGTGCGCCCTGGGCCAGCAACGGACCCACGTCATAGTAGAGCCGCGTGGTGAACCCGGTGGCAAAACCCACGGGCGTCACGCCGGTGCAGCTGTAGGAATAAGAATCCACACCAGTGGACACCACGGTGAACGGAATGTCCGCCGCCAGGGACGCGGCGCCATACAAGCCCGAGTCCGGGGACAGCACGTTGGGAGAGCCAATGGAGGCTCCACCGCAGGTGATGCTCAGCGTGTCCACGCTTTGCACGTACCAGAAGCTGCCGGACAGGGCGGGGAGCGCGGTGACCGTGCTCAGGAAGAGCTTCTCACCGGCGCGCAGCAGCTGCCCGCGAATTTCCCCGCCGGGGAACGTGGTGGAATGGATGTTGATGTAGAAGCCGCCAGAACGCAGCGTGTTGGCTTGGGGCGTGGTGATCACCGTGGGTGCCAGGGTCACTGTGGTGGGTGACAAGGTCAGGGCCAACACAACCCCGCCGTTGACGCCCGGCGCGGCAGCGTGGATGTGCGCCGCGGTGGTGCTGGCCACATTGTGCGTGCCGGTGCAGGACAACGCGTTGGTGGCGGTGTTGAGGCGGCAGGTGGCCGTCCCGCTGGCCAGCGAGCCGTTGGAAGGCACTTCCTGGCTCCCGGTCAACGTGGTCTGGAACAGCTCCACCGGCTGGATGGTGAGGCTCACCGTGGCCAGGTTGGAGTCCGCTGGATTGTCGTTGGCGCGGTAGGTGAAGGAATCCGTGCCGACCGCGTTGATGTTGGGCGTGTACGTGAAGGAGCCATCACTGTTGAGCAACAACGTCCCCTTGGTTGGGTTGTCCACCACCGTGGCGGTCAACGTGACGTCATCCACATCCACGTCATTGCCCAACACACCCGGAGCGGCCACCGTGAGCGGAGTGCCTTCTTCGGTGGTGAGTGGGCCATCATTGAAGGCCACCGGGGCATCATTGACCCCCATGACCGTGACGCTGACGGTGCCCGTGTCCACGCCACCGGCCCCATCACTGATGGTGTACGTGAAACTGTCCGGTCCAAAGAAATTGGCGTTGCCCGCATAACGCAGGTTGTTGCCCTGCTGGGTCACGGTACCGTTGGCCGGCTGCGTGAAGGACTGGATGGTCAACGCCACGCCGTCAATGTCCGTGTCATTGGCCATCACCGCAATGTCCAGGAAGTCATCCTCCACCACAATGGGGGCATCATCATTGGCCACCGGCGGGTCATTCACGGCGTTGACGGTGATGCTCACCGTGGCGTTGTTGCCCGGGACCAGCGCGTCCCGCGGGCGGTAGGTGAAGCTGTCCGAGCCATTGAAATCCGCCGCTGG
>Ga0154020_10000481_pt1 | contig 48637 bp, 38 predicted proteins | sample Klosneuvirus_201_FD_109709 | JGI IMG/M metagenome (GOLD analysis project Ga0154020, IMG submission 109709) | Active sludge microbial communities from wastewater, Klosterneuburg, Austria - Klosneuvirus_20160825_MG | ecosystem: Engineered > WWTP > Aerobic digester > Activated sludge | place... | reverse complement strand
AGAAGATCAGGGTTACTTTTTAATTAATGTGACCCTGCCCCCGGCATCTTCAATACAAAGAACGGATGAGGTCACCAGGCAAGTTGAACAATTTTTATCAAAAGAAGAATCCTTTATTTCTTACACAACAATTAATGGGTTTAATATTCTCACCCAATCCTATCAGCCCAACAATGCCTGTATTTTTATTTCCCTGAAACCCTGGGAAGAACGATCAGAGACCGCAAGGCAAATTGTTGACCGGATGAATAAGATCTTAATGACTCAAGTAACCAGAGGCAGTGCCACGGCTTTTGGTCCTCCTGCGATACAAGGCCTGGGTAACTCCGCCGGATTTAGCATGATGTTGCAGGACCGTTCGGGTAAAACCCCTCAATACCTTGCCGAGCAAACCAAAGCCTTTATTGCTGAAGCACAAAAACGCCCCGAAATTAAACGCATCTACACCACTTTCAACGCGGGGAGCCCCCAAATAAAATTGGATATTGACCGTGAAAAGGCGATGAAATTAGGCGTTCCGGTTTCAAAAGTAACTGAAGCCCTGGGGGCATTTTTGGGATCCAATTACGTGAACGACTTCAACCGCTTTGGAAGGCAGTACAAGGTTTACATTCAGGCTGAGGCCACGAGTCGCATACGTCCGGAAGATTTGAACCACATTTATGTAAAAAACAATGCCGGAGAAATGTTGCCGGTTTCCACTCTGGTATCTTACTCAAAAATCACAGCGCCTGAATTCACCAACCGCTTAAACCTTTTTAGAGCAGCGGAGATTGGCGGCGTTCCAAGCGACGGGTACAGTAGCGCGCAGGCTTTGGATGCGTTAGAGGAAGTGGCCGATAAAGTTTTGCCGGCCGACATGAGTTACGGCTACATCAACCTTTCTTACCAGGAACGCAACTCACCAAGTGGCAGCTCGGTATTTATAATGGCTTTGGTGTTTGTATTTTTAATTTTAGCGGCTCAATATGAAAGCTGGAAACTTCCGTTTAGTGTTTTATTGGGCACCCCCTTTGTTTTGTTCGGGGGATTGTTGGGTTTGTATTTAGCCCGACTCAGCAGCGACGATTACCTCAACAACGTGTTTGCGCAAATTGGTTTTGTGATGCTCATAGGATTGGCGGCCAAGAACGCCATCCTGATCGTGGAATTCGCAAAAGAAAGCTATGAAAAAGGCGCTAATTTAATGGACGCTGCAATGACGGCTGCAAAGCTGCGTTTCCGTCCCATTTTAATGACCGCCTTTGCTTTTATTCTGGGTGTTGTGCCTTTGCTAACAGCTACCGGAGCGGGTTCTCAGGCGCGTATTGTAATGGGCATGACCGTATTCAGCGGCATGTTGGTGGCCACCATTCTTGGTGTATTGGTTGTGCCGGCTTTGTTTGTGATGATTGAAAGTATAGGCAAAAAGAAAAAAGCGGGGAACGAAGAAACGCCAACTCCAGGAACTCAAAATGAAGTGCACTAAAATGAAAAGGAGGTACCTATATTGTTTGATACTACTTGCCGGCTTAAACGCCTGCAAGGTGGGGCCTGATTACAAACGCAGCGATAAAAGCAAAGCCCCGGGAGCGTGGAGCACACCGGCCGAATTTATCAATACCGCCGATACCATTACGAATTTAAGGTGGTTTGATCTGTTCAAGGACGATGTGTTAAAAGCCCTTATTGATACAGCCATTAAACACAATTACAATCTAGCCAATGCTGCACTGCGTATTGAGCAATCCCGTGCCAATTACAGCGATTCAAAAGCCGATTTGTTGCCTGGATTCAGTTACTATGGCAGAGCCAGAAACCGCGAGCCACAGGCCAATTCGTTCTCTGCACTTGGTATTGCTTCCTGGGAAATTGACGTGTGGGGAAAGCTGCGCCGTGCTAAACGGGCAGCGTATTCTGAATTGTTGGCCAGTGAAGAAGGCATGAAAACCATTTTAACCACTCTCATTTCCGATGTGGCTTCGTATTATTTTCTCCTTCGGGATTACGATTACCGCTTAAAGGTGTCCGAACAGATTGTGCAGAGCCGTCAGGAATATTACGAACTCATCAATGCAAGGTTCAAAGGAGGAGATGTGTCGGAATTGGATGTGTTACAAGCCGATCAACAATTGTCATTTGCAAAGGCCACGGTGCAAAGCATCAAACGCCAACTGGCTTTTACCGAAAGAAGTTTGAATATTTTATTAGGTCAAACACCACAGGCCATTTCACGTGGTCTTGAAAATGCCGAACAGCCCGACTTTCCGGTAATTCCATCCGGCTTACCGTCTTCAATTCTTGAGAACCGTCCCGATGTTCGTCAAGCTGAATATAATCTGATGGCCGAGACAGAGCGCATAGGTGTAGCCATTGGCCAGAGGTTGCCAGCCTTTAACTTAACCGGAATTTTAGGAGTGGCCAGTCCCCAACTGAGTAATTTTGTTCTGACCAGTTCTGCTTCTGCCAGCTTATTGGGACCACTATTCAACTTCGGTAAAAACAAACGTCGGGTAACCATACAGCGCAAAGAAGCGGAAATAGCCACTAACCGTTTTCTGAACGTGTACATTTCAGCATTGGGAGAAGTAGAAGGCTCTCTTGTTTCTGTTCAAACCTATAAGGAAGAATACGAGGCTAGAAAACACCAGGCCGATGTAGCCAACAAATCACTGATGTTGTCCAAAGAAAGATACAGCAACGGATACACCAATTACCTTGAAGTTTTGATCGCTGAGGGCATTGCTTTGGATTCTGAATTACAAGCCTCAGCCACCCGTGGGCAACAACTCACCGCCTATGTGCAATTGTACAGGGCACTGGGAGGGGGATGGTGATCTAAGTCAAAAATCAAAAGTTAAAAGCTTGCCCTGAGCCTTGCCCTGTGCCGCCTGCCCAATCGTCATCCTGAGCGGCCTGCCCTGAGTGTAGCGATAGCGAAATCGAAGGGGAGTCGAAGAGTCAAAGGGAAGAATTTTTGCAGCATAGAACTTTCTAAACTTTCAAATTCTAAACCTTGGACCCATTCGTGTAATCTTGCCTCTATTTGTGTAATTCGTGAAATTCGTGGCAGTATTTAGTCGGCAGCATGCCCTGAGTGCAGCCGAAGTATAGGCAGTATTCAATTAGAAATCAGCAATCAGAAATCGCCTTGGTAATACTCTGTGTAAAACTCGGTGTTCTCTGTGGTTAATGAAGTTGGCGATAAGATTATGGTTCTGTTACCGGAACTACAGGTGCAGCGCTTTCTTTCTTTTTTCCGTTGAGGAGAAAGTTAATACTTCCTCCGAGGTTAAATTGCCAGAAGGTTGAATACCCACTGAGGCCTGCACCTGCGCCGCCTGTTCCAAAGTAGATACCACCGCCTAAAGCTTGAACAGCAGACAACATTTGTCCATGAAGTCTAAAACTTATTTTTTCATTCGCCTGCAGTTTTAAACCCAATCGCAAACCCCAGCAAAACGTATCGTGACTTTCGTCTTTGGAATTATCCTTGGTGTTAAGAAATCCCCAGCCAGCGTTAAACGTACTGAACCCACTTAATTTTTCCGTTAAGGGTTGGTAACGGGTGCCGCCAAGTAAGATGTAGTCTAAACCTACAGCGCCGTGATCCCTTTGATTGGTTAATATGGAGGATGGATAATCAACATAGCCATCAGTGTCCAAATGCTGGTAAATGATTTCAATGGCCATACGTTCCTTAAAAAGAAACTCAAAGCCTGCACCATACTGAAAACCATCGCCTATTTCTGCGTTGTACCCTTCTCCGGTTACTATTTTATCAGCAAAAGAATAACTTTCAAACGTTAGCAAGGTAATATCAACTTGCGCATTAAGTTGCGTAAAAGTCAATGCCAAAATCAGGGTAAAGATTTTTTTCATAGCGGAGGTTTTAGTGTGCTAATGTAACCCATTTAATTTTCAAAATGAAATGACTTTCATCAGTCAGAACCGTTTGAAAGCCTTGGTCATCAGAATATTTAATGTACTTTCGTGGCATGAAATCACTTTCTATTCTGTCTATACTGACCGCGCTCATCCTTTCTGCGTGTTCCCCTTCCCAGGACATTGTTGCCTCCTATGTGGATCGCCCCAACTTGCCAAAAGAACCGTATAAAAAGGTATTTGTGATGGCCTTGTTGCAGGATAACATTGCACGAGGACAAATAGAGAACAAGATTGCTGCGCAATTGGTAAAAAGAGGAAAGACGGTAGTGAAAAGCTCTGAACTTTTTCCTGTAAAACTCAGCAAAACGGAAGTGAGCAATGAGCAACTGATTCAAGTAATTAAAGATCAGGGCTGTGATATGGTGTTCACCGTGGCTTTGTTGGATGTAAAAACCACTCAAACCTATCAGCCCGGAACAACCTATGCCCCTTACGGATATGGCTACCATGGATCCTATTATGGTTATTATGGTTATTACTCGGGATACACCTCCAGTCCTGGTTACTACGTTACCGACCGCTCTTATTATGTTGAAACCAACTTTTATGATGTAAAGTCCGATAAACTGATTTGTTCTATTCAATCAGTAGCCTACAACCCCAGCAATTTCGATTCCTGGTTTGTGGATTATTCCCGTCTTCTGGTCTACCAATTGAAAAAAGAAGGCGTGATAAAAGAGTAACATCAAATTTCAACCGCTTCGTTTTTAGTGTTTTTTCCTAACTTTAACCGTGCTGTTAAGGATTAACGAGGATAACATCCGCTTTGAGGACATTCAAACCATTACCACTTGTTTAAAAAACGGGGGCGTAATCATTTACCCAACGGACACCGTGTATGCTCTGGGTTGTGATATCCACAGCATGAAGGCTCTGGAAAAGATTTGCAAACTCAAGGGCATAAAATTAGAGAAAGCCAATTTTTCCTTTGTGTGTTCTGATCTAAGTCATCTTTCCAATTACACCAGAGCCATCCCCAACCATGTGTTCAGAGTAATGAAGCGCTCCCTTCCAGGCCCTTATACTTTTATTCTTGAAGCCAATAACGAGGTGCCGAAATTGCTCAAACAAAATAAAAAAACCATAGGGATTCGTGTGCCGAACAACGGGATTTGCAGCGCCATTGTCAAAGCCCTTGGCAATCCCATCATCTCTACCTCTTTGCACGACAATAGCGACGATATTTTGGAATATTTTTCGGACCCGGAGGTTATACACAGGCAATACGGCGAAATTGTGGATATTGTTGTTGATGGCGGGTTTGGTAACATTCATCCCTCTACAATAATCGACTGCAGCGGAGACGAGATGCTTGTGGTGAGGGAAGGTATGGGCAGCCTGGACGTATTGGCCTGAAGATTCGGTTATAAGACAAATTCCAATTTTGAGTAAGGTCTGACACAGGTCATTTTTAGTATAAGGAATTAGCCCTAATTTTATTAAAAAGAGAAATCATGATTGTTTCAAATAAAACAATACTTGTTACCGGTGGTGGTGATGGCATGGGGCGAGAGTTGGTGCTTTTATTACTAAAAAAAAACGCGCGCGTAGCGGCAATTGATATAAGACAGGCGGCATTGGACGAAACCCTAAGGCTGGCAGGAGAAAATAAGAGCAGGTTATCATGTCATCTTCTCAACATCACCGACAAGACAGCCGTTGAAAAATTACCGGAGCAAATCATTGCCGCGCATGGCAGTATTGATGGATTAATCAACAATGCAGGCATTATTCAACCTTTTGTAAAAATAAAGGACTTGCAATACGATGCCATTGACCGGGTGATGCAGGTAAATTTTTACGGCATGCTGTACATGACCAAAACGGTTTTACCGTACCTGCTCAAGCGCCCTGAAGCACACATTGTGAATACATCAAGTATGGGCGGTTTTTTGCCCGTACCCGGACAAACCATTTACGGCGCTTCTAAAGCGGCTGTGAAACTGTTTACTGAAGGGCTTCATTCAGAATTAACAGAAACCAATGTCAGGGTCACCATTGTGTTTCCCGGGGCCATTGGTACACACATTGCTGAAAATTCGGGTGTGAGTGCTAGTGCAGAGTTGCAAGAGAAGGCAAAGTCAAGTTCTATTAAAATGCTGCCTGCTCCCAAAGCGGCGGAGCTCATTATTGCCGGTATGGAAAAAAACGCTTACCGGGTATTAGTCGGTTCGGATTCAAGATTTATGGATTTCATTTACCGCTTGAATCCAAAATTCGCGGCGGGGTTTATCTACAAACAAATGAAGTCGCTTTTACCATCCTAATTATTTTAGTTTCGCTTGTGTTAAACATATGATGTTTGTTTGTTAACTTTTTGTATAAAAGAAGATAAAACAGTAATCGACAAGGTCTCTGTAAATTACGCTAGCAGGCCTTTCACCTCAGGTTGACTAATCTCATCTTAAATAGTGTTTATGAATGTTACATTTGTTTGGATTTAATTAAGCACCTTATGATGAGATTTAGTAGGCTTTTATGTTTTGTATTTGTTTTATCGATTACCGGACAAGGTGTAGCGCAATCAAAAAATTCCCGTCCAAAAATTGGAATTACCCTCAGTGGAGGTGGGGCAAAGGGCCTGGCTCACATTGGTGTTTTGCAAGCCATCGATAGTGCAGGTTTGAACATAGAATTTATAACTGGAACCAGCATGGGCAGTGTGGTGGGTGGACTTTATGCAGCTGGTTATTCGGGGAAAGAGATTGAACGTATGGCGCGCCCTTTGGATTGGGAAGTATTGTTCTCTTCCTCCCCTCAGCTCAGTGAAATAAGTATTGAAGAGAAAAGTGAATACGAAAAATATGCATTAATTATTCCTGTTGAAAAAAAGAAACTTAAAATTGGTAGGGGTTTAATTGATGGACAGGAATTGTGGTTGAAATTGGCCGAGTTTTTTGAACCGGTTTATAACATCCGTGATTTTTCAAAGTTACCAATACCTTTTAAGTGTATGGGAACCGATCTTTCAACCGGAAATGTGGTGGAAATGGATCATGGTAACATTGTAAATGCCATCCGGGCCAGCATGGCCATCCCCTCAGTATTCACCCCGGTAAATTATGAAGACAAATTACTGGCTGATGGAGGCATGGTCGATAATTTCCCGGTGATGAATGTTAAACAAATGGGCGCTGACTTTGTGATTGGGGTAAATTTAAACCACGGTTTATCTAAAGCTGAGGATCTTGAATCGACACTCGACATCCTCGGACAAATTGCCTTTTTTAAAGACGCTGCCACCATTGAAAAAAATAAAGCAGCCTGTGACATTTATATTTTTCCTGATTTAACAGGATATGGCGCCGGTAGTTTCAGCTCTTCTGACTCCATCATGGATATTGGCATTAGAACCGGGCACTTGTATTATCCTTATTTCAAAAAACTGGCTGATTCTTTGAATGCACTTTATGGTAAGGTGGAATACAAAAAGGACAGGCTTCCTAAAAATAAGAGCATTACCGTTAGCAAGTACAGTGCTGTAGGGTTTAAACACACAAAAGAAAAATTCTTTTTTGGTATGTTGAATCTTAAGGACAATCAAAATTACTCCTACCCCGATATTAACACGGCCATACACAGGGTATATGGTTCAAGGTACTATAAAATTATTCGTTACGACTTTTTACCGGATACAAATGGAAGTACCGAAATGCGCTTTAATGTGGAAGAGAATCCTTTAACTGCGGTTAAGGTAGCCTTGAACTACAATAGTTTTACTCAAATTGGTGTGTTTTTAAACCTCACGTCCCGCGATCTCCTATTCAAAGAATCAAGGGCCCTCGTTAGCGTTTCAATTAGTGAGTTTCCGCAGTTATACGCCGAATATTTTAAATACATCAATAAAAAAAGAACGGCAAGAGTGGTTTTGGATTTCTATTATCAGTCAACCAATTTCCCCCTCTATAAGGACTTTCGCTTAAGTCAAACATTTAACAGTACTTATCGGGTATTGGATGCGCAAATTCAAAAGAACATTAATTTGTTTTCCTATGTCGGCTTTGGGCAGCAATACAACAATTCTAAAATCAAAACGGAAGAGTCGCCAAGCGTAATTTACAATGGTCAAAACAACTATTGGTTCAGCTATTTAACTTACGGGTTGAACAATACAAACCGTAAATATTATCCCACCGGCGGATGGAATGTTAAAGCAAAGGCCGGGTATGTGTTTAATCAGGATCCGGAACACGAGTACACTTACGATGATTTAAGCGGAACCAGTGATTCAGTGCCAATAAACAGCAAGGACTATGTTAAACTGATGATGAGCGCCACGCACTATTCAAAACTAAATTCAAAGTTCACCATGATTCAAAACGGATCACTTGGCTACATTATTGAAAACAACACCTTTGTGGCCGACAAATTTGTTGTAGGAGGAATCAATGACATTATTCTTAATCAGCTTCCATTCGCCGGTTTGGATGTTTCTGAGATTAAAACGGGTAGCATGGCATCTATACAATTGGGTTTACAATATCAGCTGTCAAAGAAATCATTCATCATTGCCAGGGCGAATGCAGCGTTATACAACTTTCACGGAACCAGACCTGAAAACCTGTCTTCCAAAAGCAATCTGCTAAGCGGGTATGGTTTAACTTATGGCTTAAGTTCACCAATTGGTCCGATAGAAGTAACGGTCATGTATTCCGATCAGGATGCCAAGGTCAGGAATTACATTAACCTTGGGTTTACGTTTTAGGAGGGGTACTTTGCATAAGGCCAAATAAACCCTATTCTAAAAATTTCGGTATTAAGTATAGACTTTGGAAATTATACTTTTGATTGGTACAACAATCGGGGGAGCTTACATCGGCACTTATTGCCTATAACGGACCGCGTGCAGGCGTCCGTTTTTGCTAAGTCCAAGTTATGCATTTAGGCGTTAACGCGCAAAAATGGAGCCTGCACGCTGTTAGCGGTAGGCATTTTCTTTCATTCGAGATTTTCGTCAGGCGACCATTTAAGGTAAAAGAAAACCAAGGGAAAAAGAACCGTATAAATAAGAATCAAATAGAGCCTAAAATTGTAGTTCATGTCAAAATAGAAAAGCATTCCGGATATTATGGTAATAATCAAGAACTGATAAATGTTGATTTGGTATTCTACAAAATTTCCAAGTTTATGGGTCACGACTTCTCGCCAATCGTTCATTGCGTTTTTCCATCTTACTCTAAACGGAGCACTCCCTTTGTCCAGATGGAAAACAGGAATTCCAATAAATAGCAATGAAAAAGAAGTCGCGATAAAATATAATTGAATTGCTGTCATGAACACGTACGAGCTATTAGCGAAATTAATTTCATAAAGTGTTAAAATTGGAGTGAAGATGTTCAACGCGACCTGGTCAATGTACGTAAACGAAATGGCAAAAAGGAACCAGTAAAACAGAACTAATTTTTCTGAATATTTTAATCTCCGATGTTGAAGTACTGTTTTTGTTATGAGCAATGTCGGAAAAGAGGATAGAATAATAACAAACGTCAGCCAAAAATTGAATCCTTTAACTTGAATCGTGTCGATAAGCAAGTACCAGTGAAAAAGAGTATAAGCATAAATATATCCCTCGTTTACTTTGGGAAGGATTCGTTTAGGGTTGAAATACGCAAGTAGTAATGTCCAGCCCCAAATTTCAAAACCTGTAAGCTCTGTCCACGTTTTAAGTCGTTTAGCTTTGCCTAAAATAAGAATAGGTCCTAAGAACAGAAGCAAAAAAAAGACAACGGGATTGTCCTTGACAATTCTAAAACGAGATTGAAGCACCGAAATTAGTACTACTGTCAGGTAGAGTGTTACGCAATTAAAAATTACCGGATTCATATATTACTGTCTGTGTAGTGCTTACCGCTAACTACCAAATAGGACTGATTTTATCATCCTTATCTGGCGAAATTAAAGAGATAAGGATGATTATTGGACTCCTATTGAATAATGATAAATCATTTTCTAAAACCCCATAAATCCTCTCCTCAAGGATTTCCTTTATTCCCAAACCAGCTTATAGCCATCTCATAACCCTTGAGTCCAAAACCTGAAATACTTCCCTTACAGTATCTGCCCAAATAGGAAACATGACGGAAATCTTCCCTGGCAAAAATAGTGCTGATATGTACTTCAATCGTCGGAACTTGAATGGCCGCCACCGCATCGGCAATGGCAACAGAGGTATGGGTGTAGCCCCCGGCGTTCAAAACAATGCCCTCCATGGTTTTTCCGGCTTCCTGAATTTTATTGATCAGTTCGCCTTCCACATTGTTTTGGTAGTAACTTAACTCGTGCTCAGGAAATTTTTTTTTCAATGTTTCAAAATAGCTTTCAAAACTCTGTTTTCCATAGATATCCGTTTCGCGTGTGCCCAGCAAATTTAAATTGGGACCGTTGATAACAATTAACTTCATGCCCTGAATTTACAATTATTAGGCGATAAATTTGAATGCCGTGTCCAATTGGAAAGCCTTAGAAAACCGTTTTAGACAGTATTTATTGCTGGAACGCTCCCTTTCTGAGAACAGCCGTGAAGCCTACCTGAACGACATTGCCAAACTCAAAGCGTATTCCGAGCTTTTCCTGGGGAATAAAAATGCGGATTCCATACAAACCAGGGAGCTTCAGGGCTTTAGCGCCTGGATTGCCGAAATGGGATTTTCAGCTTCTACCCAGGCTAGGGTCTTATCGGGCACAAAAGCATTTTACAAATTCCTCTTGCTTGAGGACATAATAAAAAATAATCCCGCCGAGTTGCTCGAAAGCCCCAAACTTAGCCGCAAACTCCCGGTTTTTTTAAGTGTGCATGAGATAGACCAGATGATTAGTGTGATTGACAGAAGCACTCCGGAAGGCGAGCGTAACCTGAGCATGCTGGAAACCCTTTACAGTTGCGGTCTTCGCGTGAGTGAGCTGGTGAACCTGAAACTCAGCGAGCTTCACCTTGAAGAGGATTACATCAAGGTTTTGGGCAAGGGCAATAAGGAACGCCTGGTGCCGGTGGGGAAAATTGCCAAACGGTTACTCAGTAATTACATCCAACACGTACGGTGTAAGGTGCCTGTTAAAAAGGAAGCGGAGGACATTGTTTACCTGAACCGAAGGGGGTCTGGGCTCTCGAGGGTGATGGTGTTTTACATTATTAAGGACCTTGCTCAAAAGGCGGGATTAAAAAAGGTGCTGAGTCCTCATTCCCTGCGCCATTCCTTCGCTACCCATTTGGTGGAAGGAGGGGCTGATCTGCGCGCGGTGCAGGAAATGCTGGGGCATGAGAGCATTACCACCACCGAAATTTACACCCACCTCGATCGCCAATACCTTCGTGATAATATTTTAAGCTACCACCCCCGAAACAAAAAATAAGTACATTTGTTTTAGGCCTATGAAATCCTTTCAAATCCCTGAGTTTTACCGCAGCCCCCTCATTTCCAAAATTAAACAGCTCCGCCGTTTGCAGGATCCCCGCAAAAAGGATTTTAGTCCCGGCGTTTTGGATTTTGGTCCGGTTCAATTTTTACTGGCAAGGCATTTTGGCTTTTGTTACGGGGTGGAGAACGCCGTTGAAATTGCCTTTAAGGCGGTGGAGGAAAATCCGGGCAAACGCATTTTTTTGTTGAGTGAAATGATTCACAATCCCGAAGTGAACAAAGATTTAAGGGAAAGAGGCGTGGATTTTTTACACGATACCTTGGGCAAGGAATTGATTTCACTTGATACACTCACCGGGGATGATGTTGTGATGATCCCGGCCTTTGGCGCCCCGCTAGGGCTAATAGAGACCCTTGAGAAAAAAGGCATTTCCACGGAAAAGTACAACACCACCTGTCCCTTTGTTGAACGGGTTTGGAAAAAATCAGAGCAAATCGGTAAGCTGGATTATACCATCCTTATCCACGGTAAAGTGAAGCATGAAGAAACCCGCTCTACCTTTTCCCGTTCAGAGCGCGACAGCAAGGCGGTAGTGGTGCTGCGCGATATGGACGAAGCAAAAAATTTGGGCAAATACATCAGCGGCAATTATACACAATCACAATTTGAAAAGGAGTTTGAAGGCAAATTCACCAAAGGGTTTTCAATTAAGGAGCATTTGAACAGAGTAGGGGTGATCAATCAAACCACCATGCTGGCCACAGAAACACAGGCTATAGCCGATTATTTTAAACAGCTGATGAAGGAAAAGTATCCTGCTGAAGACACTCAGGTTCATTTTGCCGATACCCGCGATACCCTGTGTTATGCCACCAATGAAAATCAGGATGCGACTTATGGATTGTTAAAGTCAGAGGCTCAACTGGCCTTGGTGGTTGGGGGTTACAACAGCAGCAACACCTCACACCTGGTGGAACTCCTTGAAACAAAATTTCCAACCTATTTTATTTCTTCGGCGGCTGAATTGCTGAGTAAAGAAAAGATCAGACACTTTGTGTATTCAAAAAAGGAAAGCCGGGAAACTTCGCCCTATTTACCAACGTCCGAACCCATTAAAATTATTTTAACCTCGGGGGCCTCATGCCCCGACTCTGAATTAGAACAAGTGATTAACAAAGTGATTTCCTTTTTTCCTTCTGCTAAAACAACAGATGAGGTCATTGGTGAAATGAAATTTGAAGCGCATGAAAATTAACCTCAATAAACCCCTGGTGTTTCTCGATCTCGAAACCACCGGCCTAAGTGTTGGCAGCGACCGCATAGTAGAGATCTCCCTTTTAAAGGTGAACATCGACAACAGCACCGAAACATTAACAAGGCGGGTGAACCCCGAGATGCCAATACCTGCTGTTGTTTCGGCCATACATGGTATTTTCGACAAGGATGTGGTTAATGAACCAAATTTTAAAGAGCTGGCTCCTCAGTTTATAAAGTTTATAGGCAATGCGGATTTTGCAGGCTTTAATTCCAACAAATTCGATATTCCGATTTTGCTCGAAGAGTTTTTGAGGGTGGAAATTGAATTTGACATTGATGGCAGGAAACTCATCGATGTGCAGAACATTTTTCATTTGATGGAACCACGTAACCTCAGGGCAGCCTATAAATTTTATTGTTCCAGAACCCTGGAAAATGCCCACAGTGCTGAAGCTGACGTAAAAGCAACTTACGAAATATTCCTTGCACAGCTGCAACGTTACGAAGGATTAAAGGTAACCGATGAAAAGGGCAATGTAACGGAACCTGTGGTGAACAACATTCAAAAGCTATCAGAACTCAGTAGCAAGTCGCGCAATGTAGACCTGGCAGGTCGTATCGTGTTTAATGAAGTGGGAATTCCGGTATTTTCCTTCGGCAAACATAAGGACAAAGCAGTGGTGGAGGTGTTTACGAAAGAACCTTCTTACTACAATTGGATGATGCAGGGGGATTTTCCCTTGTACACTAAACGCGTAATCACCAAGTTAAGGTTGGGAATGAAGCAGTAAAGCCGCTTGCCTATCCTGATACCACACCTTTTGATTATTCAGGGGCTAACTCAAACGGGTAGGTTTTATACTAATATGTCACGTCGAGTAGCGCGGCTTAGCCTTGTGAGTTGAGCGCGTATCGAGACGTATAGAAAGGGTTTAAGCAAATTGAGACAATTAATTCCTCTTAGTGTCCCTTCTTGATACGGCCCATACCGAGTGCACAGGGGCCTACCTGCCCGCCATTCCGCTGGCCCAAGCGCCGGCAGGCAGGCTCGAAGTGACAGTTCTTATAATAGTTTGTCACGTCGAGTAGCGCGGTGTAGTCTTGCGGGCTGAGCGCGTATCGAGACGCATAATACAGGATTAAGCAACACCTAATTGAAAGGATAAGAGAATCACTTTTTCCCTTTTTTTAAAACTGCCTCTGTTGCTTTCCTTACGCTTTTGTGTTTTAGCAATTCTTTTTTAGCAAGCCCCTTGTCTTTCATTCCGGTATTGCGCATGAGCATGGCGGTGCCGCGCTCAATGAGTTTATTGTTGCTCAGTTGCATGTCCACCATTTTATTGCCTTTCACACGTCCAAGTTGTATCATTACCGATGTAGAGATCATATTTAATACCAGTTTTTGTGCCGTACCGCTTTTCATTCGGGTGGAGCCGGTAACAAATTCGGGACCAACCACCACTTCAACCGGAAAGTCGGCCACCTTTGCCAGTTCAGATTTATTGTTGCAGGTTATGCATCCGGTAATGATTTTATGTTTCCTACATTCCTGTAAAGCACCAATAACATAAGGCGTTGAACCGGATGCCGCAATGCCTATCACAAAGTCCTTTGAACTGATCTTGTAGTCCTGTAAATCTTTCCAGCCTTGTTTCAGATCATCCTCCGCGAATTCAACCGCTTTTCGTATCGCCGCATCCCCGCCGGCAATTAAACCAATTACCAAGCCGTGATCAACGCCAAACGTGGGTGGGCATTCGCTGGCATCCACAATGCCTAAACGCCCACTGGTGCCGGCCCCCAGATAAAACAAACGCCCGCCTTTTTTCATTTTAGCGTAAATGGCATCGACCAGTTTTTCTATGTTTGGAATTACTTTTTTAATGGCTTTTGGCACTTCACGGTCTTCCTTGTTCATGCCCTTGAGTAAGTCCCTGGTGTCCATCTTTTCGAGATGATCGTATTTTGAATCGGATTCTGTTGTTTTCATTTCAGTTACACTTCAGTATGTAAAGGTAAGGGCAAAAAAAAAGCTGCCCCTTTGGGAGCAGCCTTTTTATCAATAGAAACATGTTATTTGGTAACAATGAGTTTTGCGGCACGCTTCACGTTGCTGTCTCCGCTTACATTGATGATGTATATGCCTGCATTCAAATCGCCCGTTTCAAGGGTTTGTTTCATCATTCCAGTACCTGCTTTTTGTGCAGGAAGAGATTTTACAAGACGACCATTGAGGTCGTACACCTGAATGCTGGCTTCTTCGTTGTTTTCAGTTTCAAACTCAATGGTAACATCCCCGTTTGTTGGGTTAGGATACATGGTGATGTTATTTTCAGTTACCCTGTCATACTCGTCAACCGATACATAGTAGTTGCTAAGATAAGTGCTGTTGGTCCAGATTCCACGACCATTGGTGGCCACATAGATTTGCCCAGAATTGTAGCAACTTGAGTTATTTAGCGACTGCTGTTCGATGTCGAAGATCTGAACGTTTGGTAAAACACCGTTGTTTGCTTTAACCCAGGCTGGAGAAGCCGCAGTTACATCCGGTGTATAAAATATACCGTTGTCGGTTCCTACAAACATCTTTTTATTGTCGTTGCCTTCAAGCAATGCGCAATAGGTTACCACGTTAGTTAAGCCTGTGCCATCGCGTTTATTCCAGCCAATAGTGGTTGAGTTGGATGTTTTGATGCTATTGGTGTTGTACATCACAATGCCCGCGGTTCCGGTAGGAGCAGGGTCGTTGAAAGTAAGCGCCATAAAGTTATCATCATTGGTGATGTTGATACTGGTTATTGGTTTGGTGAATGAACCAATCAACGTGGTACGGTAAGGCGAAGCCGGGTTAATGGTGGAGGCGTTTGGCGTATGAGGTGAAGCGTTGTTGTATGCAAAAACGTCAGTAAAAAACTTTCCTGAGTAACTTGAAGGTGACAAATCCATAATCTCAGTAATATGAGATACGCGGTATAATTTGTTATCATCGGTTGCGTAGTACAACTCAGTTCCTTTTTTGCTCCATTCAATCAGCGTTGGTTTGCCTGGTATAGTGATAGTACTGTTTGTTGGGGCTCCGTTTGCATCATCTGTTAAACAACCACTTTGACTCACACGAACAAAATTGAGGGGGTCGTTCAGGTTCAGCGGCGATTTACAAACCACTATAGCATTCTGTCCTCCGGTGACTTGTTGGTAATTAAGAGCCAAAGCTAAACGGGCAGAGCGTGCCATTGGGATTTTAACTAAGGGATTGTTTGGTGCAAATGGTACAAAGGCTGAACTACCTGTAGTACTAATAGTTTTAACAGCTAAAGTAGCATAGGTTGTGGTGGTGTTAGCGCCGGTTAGTGTGCTTGAGCTTAAACCTTGTACGGTATAAACGGTACTAACAGTTGGACTAATAACAAAATCCGGATTTGATTGTGTGATACTACCCGGATCAAGTACAAAGGTTGATGCACCAATGGTGCTGTAAGTGTCAGCTGTTGTAGTGCCGTTATTTGCAGTGATGGTGTAAATGGTTGTTGCAGTTGGAGTAACAACAAACACTGCGTTGGTCTGTGTAACTGCGCCGGGGAACAAGGTGTATGAGCTTGCGTTTGTAGGAACGTTAACTGCAGTAAGGGTGTGTTCTACCGGCAAGGCTGAAAGAGAATATGTACCTAATGTTGTAATGGTGTAGGTGGTCGCTTGCCAGTTGCTGACCACAAATGTCGGAGTAGGTGAACTTATATTACCCGGATTGATTACAAATGTAGGATTGGGTACAACTGTGTTTGTGTTTGCTACAAGGGTATAGTTTGGCCCTGAGCCATACCTCCAGCTTAGTGAGTTTGTTAGTACGGTAGTATAGGATGTTGTTTTGGTGGAGATGTTGTTGTCAACCACCTGTATGGTATCGCCCACTTTATATTTGTAAAACACAGTTGCGAATACACGGTAGTAGGAGGCAGGATCGGGCACATTGGAATAGGTTTGTGTTTTAGTGGCAAAGGGGGCAGATGTAAAGGTGATACTGATCTTATCTACGTTCTTAACCGCTTTTTTAGCAGTGTCTGTAACAGCATTCAGCGTGGCACCATGTAAAGCATTGCTACTTGGCGATGGACCATAAGGTCCAAAAGTAGGCGGGTTGGTGGAAGTGATGCCAAGAACGGTGAAAGAAGGTACAGTTATGGTAGGACTTACGGTATAGTTGGCAGGGAATTTAATTACCAGATCCTTTCTGTCGTTGCCTGTAAATGGGGTTGGTACATTTGGTGCACCCGGCACAACCACAGTAGCAGTACGTACAATAATACTGTCGATCAAAGCAAAGCTGTTTGGTCTTGCAGCTGAAAAGGTAAAGGTGGTTTGAGTGGTTAAGGTGCTTAAACCAATCATCGAGGCAACAAAACGGGTTGAGTCGTTGTAGAAAGTGGCGTTATCAGGAGAAGGGCTCACCTGGCCATAATTTTCCCAGAGTTTGAATGGGGTTCCGCTGGTGCCGTAGCCGGTGTTTACAAAATCCGCTGCAGTTGGTGCAACGCGCGAAAGCACTCCGGTATAATAGTTAACATTCACAAGTCCGGGATTAGAGTTTTTGGCATTGGTGGTACGGTACAGACCGCCACTGCCAACTGTTGTTAATGCCGCATCCGATAAGATCTTGGAATATTCAGCATTGTAAACTTCCCCACTTAAATAGGAGATCTCACTTGAAACATTGTCTGCAGTTCCGCTATAGTAAGTTAAACCATTGGCACCCGTGCCACCGATAAATCCGGAGTAAGGTACAACCGCAGTTCCCGGTACTGCATTACTTCCTGTATTGGTGCCCAAAGGAAAACTTTCAATACTTACAGAGTTGAATTGCCCTGTAACCAAACCTTTGTAAAAGGGCTGAAATGATGGTGGCAAGTTTTGATTGATGCTGAACATATCGCTGGAACGGTAAATCCCGGCATCGGTAATGAAGTAAAACTTGGTAGAACTTCCTGAACCGGTGATTTTAATATCATGGATGTTTTCGTGAAGATAAAAGGGAGAGCCTTGAGCAAATGGGCTGCTAATGTTTTTAGTCCATATACCAATTGGGTTGTTAATGTAAGAAGCACTTGTTTTTGTCCAGATGTAAAAAAAGTACCCCCCCATAAAAATTTGGCCGGGATCGCTGGGATTTACAAGTAGCACCTGCGAGTAATCTCCGGTAGCAATCGTACCTCCGTTTGAGAGGTGATCAATGGCTGAAGATCCTTGTGCAATCAATCCCCAATTTGTGCCCGCATCATCACTAACAAACAATCCTTGAAGTGAAGCAGAGCTGTTGTTGGTGTATTTTTTTGCACAAGAGGCATATATAATATTCGGATTGCTTGGTGAGATCGCTAATTCAATACGGCCGTAGTTCGCATCGGATAGCACAGGAGAGGTTGGGGTAATATTTGTAAAAGAAGTTAAGGTAATGTCCGTTGAACGCCAAACCTTTGTAGCAACAGTAGCAGTAAGTGCAGTTGAGCCTTCAGGGTTGCCAATGGTGCAAAACAAAATACCGGTTGAGTTAAACTTAACATCAACGCCAACAGTAAGATTAACTGTTGTGTTCGGAATTACCGAGGTATAGTTTACGCCACCATCGTTTGATACAAGGATACCAAGATTTGTAGCAAGGGCAATAATAGCAGGGTTGCTAGGATGGCAAGCTATGCGATTGATAACGCTACCGGTATTCGCTGCACCTGCAACAAGTTCCAAAGTGTTCCCAGTAAGTTTGTATAAACCTGTTCCCGCTTGTGCTTTGGCTTTTTGACCGGGACGAAGGAAACCTTCTCCGGTGGCAACAAAAATTACATTATTAGAAGCCTGAGCCATGTATGAAATGTTGCGTACAGTGCCCTGGTCGTCCATTGCCGACCAGTTTGCGCCCCCATCAATTGATTTAAAAACACCACTGGTGGTACTACCAACAAATAGCGTTTTTCCGCTTACATCCGACTTGTCCACAACCATGTTTCTGGAGCGACCTGCCGAGTAGATCGGACCCGCCGGAGCCCAGTTAAAAGTCTGAGCCTCAATTAGTCCTGATAGGGAAAGAAAACCCACTAAACCTAAAGTTTTGCCAAGTTTCGTAAATCTTTGAATCATCATACAGCGAATAAGGTGTAAAGTATTTGTAAATTTTAACAAATTTGTTCAAATATACTCAAATATCAAAATGACTTTCCCCTCTTTTTCTCAAAAAAACCATCTTTTTTTAGAACTGGCTCCATTTCCACTTCAGGCGGTAGGGAAACGAAAAAACCCCAACAACCTGACGATCAATTGGGGTTCAAGAAAAATAGCTTGGTTTTAGAACCTCTCGAGCTGGGAAAAGAAAAAATCGGCTTCTGCTGCTGCGTTTTTGTCGCTATCACTTCCGTGAACGGCATTAGCGGCGATAGATTTCGCGAAAAGTTTACGAATGGTTCCTTCTGCCGCCTTGCTTGGGTCAGTAGCTCCAATAAGTTCTCTGAAGTCAGCAACCGCATTTGATTTGCTAAGCACAACCGCTACTATTGGTCCGCTGCTCATGTATTCGGTTAATTCTCCGAAAAAAGGCCTTTCCTTGTGTACGGCATAAAACTGTCCGGCCTGCTCCTGAGTGAGGCGCATGTATTTCATGGCTACAATTTTAAATCCTGCTTTATTAATCATAGCCAGTATGGGGCCTATGTTATTGGCTTCTACCGCGTCCGGCTTAATCATTGTAAATGTGAGTGTACCTGTCATTTTGCTTTAATTTGGGCAGCAAAAGTAGGCAATACCAGCGGTTAATGCAAATGGACTAAAGTTGAATTTGACCGCCTGCCGCCTAATATTATTTTATTTCCCTGTACTCTGAAAGGCTTTCTTACATTTGTTTTTTTCACAGCCATTGTGCGACAAAGTTTTGAACTACTCATACTCGGAAGTTCCTCTGCCAGCCCCACCAGCAACCGAAATGCCAGCGCTCAATTGCTGAATATTGCCGAACGGTTTTTTTTAATTGATTGTGGAGAAGCCACTCAAATCCAACTCCGGCGCTTTAAAGCCAAATTCCAGTCCATTGATCACATATTCATTTCGCATTTGCATGGCGATCATTTTTTTGGCTTACCCGGTCTGCTTAGCAGTATGCACTTGCTGGGCCGTCAACAAATGCTGAGTATTTATGCACCCCCTGGCCTAAAGGAGTTGATAGACAAACTAAATAAACTGTCCGAAACCAAATTGAGCTTTCCAATACACTGGCACGAAACCAGTGCGGGCACTTCTAAAATGCTCTTCGAGGACGACAAGGTAGAAGTATACTCTTTTCCCCTGCAGCACAGGATACACTGTACAGGTTTTTTGTTCCGCGAGAAAAAACTCCCCCGAAAAATCGACAAATACAAACTCGAGAAAAACAAGGTATCTACCGCCGACATTCAGCTTCTGCGCCACGGTATGGATGTGGTGAATGCCGATGGAGAACTGATTAAAAACTCTGAAGTCACCATCGACCCATTACCCTCGCGCTCCTTTGCCTATTGCAGCGATACACGTTACAACGAAGAGGTGTGCAGTTACATACAAGGTGTTGACCTGTTGTATCACGAAAGCACATTTCTTGAGGACCAGGCCCCGCGCGCCGCGAAAACCTTTCATTCCACAGCCAAACAAGCGGCCGACATTGCACTCAAGGCAGGGGCAAAAAAATTGTTGCTTGGACACTTTTCAGCCAGATACAGGGTTTTGGATGATTTTATTAAGGAAGCGTCAGGCATTTACCCGAATTGTGTGTTAGCATCCGACGGAAAATTAATTAAAATTTAACAGGGTGATTCTTTAATACTGTCTTATCTTTGCCCCATGGTTAAAGTACTGGTAGCCGATAAAAATTTTCTGTCCCGCGTTGGGTTAGAACTTTTAGTGGGTGAGCTCAAAGGCTTTGGCTTGGTGCCTTCAGTGTGCGGAGAGAAAGAAGACTTGATCAACCAACTGCAGCTCTCAAAACCTAATCTGGCCATACTCGATTTTATTTCTTTGGGAATGACGGTTCCTGAACTTGAAAAGTTGAGCAAAAAGTTCAGCAAAACCCGTTTTTTGGTAATCACCGAAATTCTTTCCAAATCAGAATTCAGCGCCATCCTATCCACCGGTATTTCCAGCTATCTTTTAAAAGAATGCGACCGTTTGGAGATCCTCGAAGCGATTAATGCATCCTTGAACGGCGACAAATTTGTGTGCAGCAAAATTGCCGCTATCCTTACGGCTAGCCCTGAAATTGCTGTCACCAACTCGTTCATTAAATCTTTAGCCTGCGATGGCATACCGGTTACCGACCGTGAGATCGACATTATTCGTGGTATAGCTGAAGGTTTATCCAACAAACTCATCGCCGATAAACTCAGCCTGAGCACACATACCGTAAACACCCACCGTAAAAACATCATGCATAAATTGGGGGTAAACAATACCGCCGGTGTGGTTATGTTCGCGGTAAAAAATGGCTTGCTCGAAACCAATTTTAGTTTGCACTCCTGATTTTTTTTTGGAATTTAATTTGAAGCGTATTTCCGTTTACGGAAATAACCCACCAGCCAACCAACTACAATCAATACGATCAAAGGAACCGCCACATTCAATACCTGCCATTTCCTGCGTTCGGTGTTGATTTTTTTCTTGTCGAGCAAACGCAGTTTTACTTCTCGTGAACGCAACTGCAGCATGCCCTCATCGTCCAACAGGTAATTCACACAGTTCAGTAAAAAGGTTTTGTTGGCAAAAGTTTGTCGTGTGTAACGGTCGTATCCCAGATCAAAAATTTCACCTGTACTGCGCATAAAATCATTCGCAGCCACATCGCCATCGGCCACAACAATCATTTTGGTTGGTTTGCCTTTATCGATATACTTAAAACTGCTGTCCTGCAATAAAGCAGAAGGCAAACGGAATTCTACAAAACTGCTGAAAGCCCCTTCAAGCAAACATGCCACCGGCTGATAAGAATCTTTGAATTGAGATTCTTTCACCTGCATTTGCACCATGCCCAAATAAATGCGCGAAGGAGCCGGAACCGTTTTGCTGTACTTTGAAGATTTGAGTAAGATGGTTTTTTTAATTCCTCTTGCTGATGAAACTGTATCGAGTGTACTCAAAAACTCAAAACGGATGAGGTCCAGATTTTTTACAATGGGGTGTTCGCTGTTGGGCAGGATCAGGGGATTGTACAACCAGGGGAACATTTCAATTTTTGGTTCTCCTTTCTTAAACCCAGTATTGATTGGGATGGTGGCACATTGTAAATCCTGAACCAGCATGGGGTTTAAACGCACGCCGTATTTGAACAGCATCTCATCCAGATTCAAATCTCGCGTGAGTCCGAGTGTAAAACCCTTTAGGCGCAGGGAGTCTGACCGCACCTCTAAAGGATCAATTAACCACAGTACTTTGCCGCCACGCATAATGTATTGGTCTATGGTAAAAATTTCCTTGTCGCTGAAAGCAGTATCTGGCTTAGAAATAATCAGGGCGTCGGTACCATCCAAGGCGTGCAATTCAAAACCCTCAGTAATTTTAGTGCGGTTAACCGTATAATATTCTGAAAGCGATTTCATGAACTGGTATTGTTTAATCGTATCCAATTCGTGATGCCCTTCAAGAAAGGTGACTTCCTTGGTTTTGTTTTGTTGCAGCTTGCGGATGGCATTGGCTAAACCGTATTCCAGTTCCTGCACAGAGTTGTTCACACATTCTTCAGGCGGGATACCAATTTGGCGTTTAAAAATTTGCCACACCGTTTCCTTGCCCTTAAAACTAACAATAGCTCCCGGCCAGATGATGGTCTCCGTCGTTTTTTCCTTGCCTTTTTGTATGATTTGTTCGGGTACAAGACCCTTGTCGTAGAGCTGCCGCTCCAACTCACTTGCCTGAGCTTTGCTTAAACCTTCCGCCGGGTTTATAAATTCGTATTGAATGTTGTCTTTGGCATACGCTCTGAATTCTCCCAGAATCTCCCTGGCTTCATTTCTTAACCTGGTAAAACTCGGATTAAAATCCCCCTGCAAATAGATTTTTAGATATACCTCGTCGTCAAGATTCTTCAGCATCGCAATGGTAGATGAAGAAAGGGTGTAGCGTTTTTCTGAAGTGAGATCAAAGCGTTTAAAGAAATAAAAACCAATAATGTTCAGAGCCACCACAATGCCGCACAACAGCACAAAACGGCTCAAGTCCTTGCGTTTACGGGCTTTATGTGAAGTTCTGTTTACCATTTTCTGCTTTGCAAGACCAAACGCGTGGCTAAATTGAACACAGCGATTAAACTTAAAAAGTAGAGCACATCACGCGTATCCAACACACCACGACTCATACTCACATAGTGTTCATTGATGCCAATGCTTTTTACTACCGCATCAAATTTTCCAAACAACCCGGCATTGGCAATAAAGTCAAACCCCAGGTGTACAAAAAAACAAAGCAATAAGGCCAGGATGAAGGCGATGACCTGATTGTCGGATATGGAAGAAGCAAACACACCAATGGAGGCAAAACCGGCTCCTAAAAACAGCAGTCCTATGTAAGAGCCCCACATGCCCCCGGTATCAATGTTCCCTTTTGGTGCACCAAGTTTGTGTACACTGTAATAATAAATTAATGTAGGTAAGAGGGAAAACAGCACGAGACTAAAAGAAGCCAGGTATTTGGCCAATACAATTTGCAGGTCGCTGAGCGGACGGGTGAGAAGCAATTCAAGCGTTCCGGTTTTTTTCTCTTCCGAAAAACTGCGCATGGTAATGGCGGGAATCAAAAACAAATACACCCAGGGGGCAATGTAAAACAGGGGATCAATGCTGGCAAAACCGTTGTCGAGCACATTGGAACCGCCGCTTTCTGTTGGTATCACCCACATAAACAAACCGATCAGGGTAATAAAAACCGCAATGGCCATGTAGCCGGTGAGGGAACTGAGAAAACTGCGGATTTCTTTGAGGTACAGGGCAAACATAAAGTGCAAATATAGGGGATTGAAGTTATAGTTGCGAAGGAGGTTTTTTAAAATTTGAACCTTTGAATAGGATAAGTAAATATTTAAAGAAACAGTCGGGTGTTTTTAAGTGATTTACAATTTTTCTATTGACAATTTACAATTGCAAATGCGTCTGCACCTGCATAAAATTAACCCTTTCTAAATTTCAAACCTTCAACCCATTCGTGAAATCCTGCCTCTCTTAGTGTTATTCGTGCAATTCGTGGCGATTTTTAACCTTCTACACCTTCAAGCCCATTCGTGAAATCATGCCTCCATTAGTGTTATTCTTGTAACCTGCCCGCAGTGTTGCAGGCCCTTGCTTCGGCAGGCGGGTTAGTGGCTACCCTTTAGGCACAAAAAACTTTCAACTTTCTAAACCTTCAACTTTAAACACTATTGATCCACGTCTTCTCCCAGCACCACCTGGTTGGTATTGTCAAGAATGTCGTACACTTTATACGTGTGGTAAGTGGTTTTGTTTAATTGATTACTCAATATCACTACGGTTAAGGTATCATTTAACCTGCGGTGAAATGCCGTTCGGTAACCGTGCCACCAACCGTTGTGGTACACTTCTTTTTTTACTGGGTCTTTAAAATTTTTCATCCTCCAGCCGTAACCGTAATTGTGCTGACGAATTTCCCGGCTAAACGCCGTATAAGCCATTGCTTGAGTTTCAGGTTTAATGATGCGGTTCTGGTACATGGCCTCGCTGAACAAAAACAAATCATAGGCCGTTGAGTAAATGCTTTTATCGCCTAACACATAGTCGCTGGCGTCAAAATCCACCGGTCTCCAGCGCAGGTCATAAGGCTGAGTGACGTTTTTGCCCTGCAAATCAATATCGTAAATGGTGGCTGTGTGTTTCATACCCAGAGGCGTAAAAATCTCATCCTTTAAAAATTGCGAATAGGTTTTCCCACTGATTTTTTCCACCAGCAGGGCCAAAAGCGCGTAATTGGTGTTGCAGTAATTAAACTTCCGGTTGGGTTTGTAATACAGTCCCGGTTTTTTGGAAACAAATCGTTCGTACATATCCTCATTGCTCATGCGGTACTCAGGAATGTAGAGATCATTGTTCAGCACATACAAATAATTTGGTAAACCCGAGCGGTGACTTAAAAGTTCCTTTACTTTAATGTTTTTGTAAGGGAAGTCAGGTAAATATTCATTTACGTCTTTATTCAGGTTAATGAGTTTTCTTTCGTGCAGGATCAGCACTGCAGTAGCTGTGATTACCTTTGAAATGGAGGCCAATTGAAACATGGAGGAATCGCTGAGTGCTGAATTATCACTCTTGTTCTGAATGCCAAAATTGTTTCTGTAAATGATCTTGCCGGCCTTGGCAACCAATACGGCACCATTAAACTGACGCGTTTGATAAAATTTACGGAACATGCTGTCGATGCGACTGGCCATGTGTTTTTGTTCTTTGCTGAGCGTGTATTTTTTTAGGTTAAGCTCAGACAAGGGCTTTATGGCATCGTCTTTATCAGACTCATTCGAATTACCGCAGCTGAAACAAATGAACAGAAACAGAGAGAGGAGGAGAATACGGTTCATTTTTTGGTGCTTCGCTTTTTTGCTTTTGGAGTTTCTGGTTCTTCTCCTTCGTTGTATTTATCGTAATCCAATTGATTGCCCCAAAAACTCATTTGGCGTTTGATCCACTCTTTGCGTTTGCTGATGTATGGACTGGCCGGGTGAGCTTTGTATTTTAAAGGATTGGGTAGTATGGCTGCGATGCCTGCGCTTTGGTCTTTGTTTAATTTAACAGCAGAGGTTTTATACCAGAACTGAGCCGCCGCTTCTGCTCCGTAAATTCCTCTTCCCATTTCTATACTATTTAAATACACCTCCATGATTCGTTCCTTGCTCCACATGGTTTCAATTAACAAAGTAAAATACGCCTCGAAGGCTTTTCTGATATAGGAACGCCCCGGCCATAAAAATACATTTTTGGCAGTTTGTTGTGAAATGGTGCTACCACCTTTAAGGCGTTTGTTTTCTGCATTGTTCTCAAAAGCTTTTTCAATGGCTTTCCAATCAAAACCATAATGTTTCAGGTAATTCTGATCTTCGCTGCACACCACGGCCAATTGAAGTTTTGGAGATATCTTTTCAAGACTTACCCACTTGTGTTTTAGCACCAGGTCTTTGTCGTCCATTTTTTGTTCCACACAACGGATCAGCATGAGTGGCGTAATAAATACCGGCACCCACCTGTAAACCAAGGTGGTAAGAATAGAGAGCACAAACAAGGCAATCAGTACTTTCAGGATCCAACGCGCTATTTTGAGAAGAATAAACATCAGTAAACTGCAAATCTATTTGTAATTTTAAGTTCTTATTCAAAAAATTATTAAAGGAATTAACGCTGCACTCTTAATTACTATGAACAGGAACTGGCTCTATGTTGTTTTATTTCTGATTTTTGCTTTTACAGCCTTCTATTTTTACCACCGCAGCAGCTCCGCGCCGGCACTTCAGTTGAATCAGGTGGTAGTGAAGGACCTGAACAATAATCCTTTTGAATGGACTAGTTTGAATGGAAAAAAAACCTTGTTGTGTTTTGGCGCCTCCTGGTGTGGGGAATGCCGTAAGGAATTGCAAGGTCTGATGAAACTGCACAACACTGAACTAAAGGAGCTTCAGATTGTTGTAATTAGTGATGAGCCGCTTCAAAAAATCATGGCCTATAAGGAAAAATACAACTACCCTTTTTTATTTCTAAGATTAGAAGCCTCTTTTTCCGAATTGGGAATTTATTCTGTGCCTACCAACTACTTATTAAACAAAGCCACAAAAGTAGTAAAGGAAAAAACCGGGGACTTTAATTGGGAAGATGCCTCAAACAGGGAACACCTGCTTACTTTAATGGATAACTAAAGCAGGAAGTATGCAAAATTCTGCCAATACAGCAAGTCCTGCAAAAAAGTCAGACGACATCAGCGGCCTCGACCCAAAACGTTTTATAATTATTAAGGGCGCACGCCAGCACAACCTTAAAAACATTGATGTGGCTATCCCCAGAAATAAAATGGTGGTCATCACCGGTTTGTCGGGTTCCGGAAAATCTTCTTTAGCTTTTGACACACTTTATGCTGAAGGGCAGAGGCGTTATGTTGAAAGTTTGTCGGCCTATGCACGGCAATTTTTAGGCAAACTTGAAAAACCTCAGGTGGATTACATTAAGGGCATATCACCGGCCATCGCCATCGAACAAAAGGTGATCTCAAGAAATCCGCGAAGTACAGTGGGTACGGTAACCGAAATCTATGATTATTTCAAATTGCTGTTTGCGCGTATAGGAAGAACGTATAGTCCGGTTAGCGGTAGGGAAGTGAAACAACAACACGTGAGTGATGTGGTGAATCACATTCAGGCCCTGCCGGCTGAATCTAAAGTGCTTCTGGTGTCTCCGGTTCCACGGGATAAAAAAGTGAACCTTAAAAAACAGGTGGATTTGCTCTCTGGGCAAGGGTTTTCAAGAATTATTATTCAGGATACGATTTATAAGATCTCTGATTTTAAACCGGGAAAATCAGATGAGAAGGCCGAACTGCTCTTATTGGTAGACAGGCTTGTGGTTCAAAAAAATGATGAAGATTTTGACAGCCGATGTGCTGATTCTGTTCAAACGGCTTTTTATGAGGGCGCGGGAACCTGCCAGGTGTGGCTCGAAAGTGGAGTGGGAAAATACAACAAAGAGAATTTCTCCAACCGTTTTGAGTTGGATGGCATTACATTTGAGGAACCGAATGTAAATTTTTTCACCTTCAACAATCCGGTAGGTGCCTGCAAAACCTGTGAGGGTTTTGGAAGCGTAATCGGCATAGATCCCGATCTGGTGATCCCCAATAAAAGCCTGTCAGTGTTTAATAATGCGGTGGTGTGCTGGAATGGCGAAATCATGAGTCATTACAAAAAGGAACTCATCAAACACGCACACAAGTTCAACTTCCCTGTTCACAAACCAATTGCCGAACTCAGCAAAAAAGAATACGAGCTGCTTTGGAACGGTAATGAGCATTTTGAAGGCATTACTGCTTTTTTCAGGATGCTCGAAAAGGAAACCTATAAAATTCAATACCGTGTAATGTTGGCGCGCTACAGGGGAAAAACCAATTGTCCGGAATGCAATGGCACCCGTTTGCGCAAAGATGCCAATTATGTGAAGGTAGGCGACAAATGCCTGAACGATCTGGTGCTTTCACCGGTTGATCAATTGTTACCCTTCTTTGAAAAACTTAAACTGAACGAGTATGATCAGCAGGTGTCGAAACGCCTTCTCCTTGAAATAAAAAACCGATTGTCTTATCTCTGTGATGTGGGTTTGGGTTACCTCACCTTGAACCGCGTGGCGAATACCCTAAGCGGTGGAGAGAGTCAAAGAATCAACCTCGCCACTCAGTTGGGCAGCACTTTGGTAGGAAGTCTTTATATATTGGATGAACCAAGTATCGGTTTGCACCCCCGCGACACCGCCCGCTTACTTAATGTATTGCGTTCACTGCAACAACAGGGCAATACCGTGATTATTGTTGAACACGATGAGGAGATTATGCGTCAAGCCGATGAACTTATCGATATTGGTCCTGCTGCCGGAAGCTTTGGCGGGGAATTGGTGTTTCAAGGCAGTTTTGAAGAGCTGCTTAAAAAAGGCAAAGGACTTACAGCTGGTTATTTAAAAGGAAATTTAGGTATACCCTTACCTGATAAAAGAAGGAAGTGGAAAGAGTTTATTGAAGTGCGTAACCTGAATGAGAATAATTTAAAAAACATTACCGTAAAATTTCCACTGCAGGCTTTTGTTTGTGTTACCGGGGTTAGTGGCTCGGGCAAGTCAACGCTAGTAAAGAAAGGACTCTTGCCTTACCTTAGGCGCTACCTCGAGGGGTATTACGAACATACCGATGCTGCGGCCTACATTGGAGGAAGTTTAAAACAGATAAAACAACTTGAATACGTAGATCAGAATCCCATTGGAAAATCATCACGTTCAAACCCGGTCACCTACATTAAAGCCTTTGATGAGATAAGAACCTTGTTCGCTGATCTTCCATTGGCAAAAACAAGAGGATTCAAACCCGGGTATTTTAGTTTTAATGTAGAAGGCGGCCGTTGTGAAATGTGTCAGGGCGAAGGAGAAATAACCGTTGAAATGCAATTTATGGCCGACATACGCCTACCCTGCGAAAACTGCAAGGGCAAACGCTACAAAGCCGATACCCTGGAGGTGCTCTACAGGGGCAGATCAATCTCTGACGTTTTAAATATGACAGTTGATGATGCGTTGGTGTTTTTTGGGGAGGATGAAAAAAATAAAACGGCTCAGCGCATCAATGAAAAGCTAAAAGCGCTGACCGCGGTGGGTTTAGGCTACGCGCAACTGGGTCAAAGCAGCAGCACACTTAGTGGAGGAGAAGCCCAAAGAATTAAGCTGGCCAGTTTTTTAATTTCCATTAACAATCAGAGTCCTACATTGTTTGTGTTTGATGAGCCCACTACAGGTTTGCATTTTCACGATGTCGCTAAACTGATGGATTCCTTTCAGGCTTTACTGCACAAAGGCCATTCCATTGTAGTGATAGAACATAACCTTGATGTTATAAAGTGTGCCGACTGGGTGATTGACCTGGGGCCGGAAGGTGGGGAAAGTGGAGGCAATCTGGTTTTTGAAGGCACTCCTGAAGATCTGGTAAAAGTTAAACACTCGTTTACGGCAAAGTATATAAAAGATAAATTGTCTTAAGTCTGATTTTGCTCATATGATTTGATTTCCATTTATGGTAACTTCGTTATACGAAAATAAACGTGGCTATGGAGTTCATGGATTATTATAAAATTCTGGAAATCGATAAAAACGCAAGCGTTGAGGACATCAAAAAAGCCTACCGCAAATTGGCCAGGAAGTTTCATCCTGACTTAAATCCTAATGACACTCAGGCCAAAAAAAAGTTTCAGCAGATCAATGAGGCCAATGAGGTACTGAGCGACCCGGAAAAACGCAAAAAGTACGATAAGTACGGGAAAGACTGGGAGCGGGGAGAGGAATATGAAAAATACCGCCAGCAACAACAAAGCCGGGGAGGACGGGCGCAATCTCAAAGTTTTGGTTCACAGGATGATTTTTCTGATTTTTTTGAATCCATGTTTGGTGGATCCTATGGTTCGGGTTCCCATGGCAGAACATCTGCTAGGTATAAGGGAGAAGACATTCATGCGGAGTTGCAACTCGATTTAAAAGCTGCAGCCAACACACACCATCAGACTTTTACGGTGAATGGAAAAAACATAAGGGTTACGATACCTGCCGGAATTGAGCATGGGCAAACCATTCGGATTTCTGGTCACGGTTCGCAAGGCATTAACGGCGGGCCCAACGGAGACCTTTACATCAGTTTTTCCATACAAAACAACACGCCCTTCCGAAGGCAGGGTGCCGATTTATACCTTCAACACGACATTGATTTAAAAACAGCTTTGTTGGGCGGTGAGGTGCTGATTCCTACTTTAAGTGGAACAGTAAAAGTGAATGTAAAAGCCGAAACACAGAATGGGGCTAAAATTAAACTGAAGGGAAAAGGTTATCCGGTCTATAAAAAGGAAGGTGTATTCGGAGATTTATATGTAACTTTTAATGTAAAACTTCCCAGCAACTTAAGTGAGAAGCAAAAAGTACTGCTCAGTGAAATCCTAACCTCATCTTAACATGGAACAGGACGATTTAATCCCGCTTGATGAGCTCTGCCGGTATTACGCAGTAGAATTGACCTTCGTTTCAGGATTGGGCGAATACGAGTTGCTTGAAGTGGTAATGGTTGAGAAAATTCCCTGCTTGAGAAAATCACAATTGAGTGAGTTTGAAAAATTATTACGTCTGCACTACGAGCTCGACATTAACATGGCCGGCATCGACGCCATCATGCATTTGCTCAGGAGAATTAATCATCTGGAATCTGAAGTAAGAGAATTGCGTTCACACGATCATCCGGGCCGGCTGGGAACACATCCGGAACACATGGACTAAATAATGCCCTGTTTTTTTAATTTAAAATTGATTTCCCGAATAATAAATTAAATTTGAGTTCAGGTTCGCGCCAATTTCCGGATCCCGTTTGAATTCATGAAGTTTTTGTTTGATTTTTTTAAGAGAAGTAAAACCCCGCTTTTGTGGATACAAAGCCGCACCAACCCCAAACAATTTGTAATCATAAGTTCAATATTGGTTGGATTAACTGGTGGCTTAGCAGCTGTAATACTTAAACAAGCTGTGCACCTGGTAGGTAAAACGATTGGTTTTTTGTCAATCGAAAATCTATGGCTTGTGGCATTTACGCCTATGCTTGGCATCGCCTTGTGTGTCATCTTTATAAAGTACTTTAACCGCAATAAGCTGGGAAAAGGACTGTCGAATATTTTGTATGCGATTGCCCGAAAGTCTAGCATTTTACCACGTGATCAAACGTATAGTCACATTATTACCAGTGCATTAACAGTTGGGTTAGGTGGTTCGGCCGGCGTTGAATCCCCAATCGTCACTACTGGATCAGCGATTGGTTCTAATTTCGGAAAGGCCTACAAATTAAACTACAAAGAGCGCACCCTTCTTTTGGCCTGTGGTGCTGCCGCCGGAATTGCCGGTGCATTCAATACACCAATCGCCGGAGTTTTATTTACACTCGAAGTATTGTTGGTGGAAGCAAACATTTCTGCATTTATACCCATACTCATTGCCGCGGCTAGCGGCGCATTGTGTTCTGAAGTGATTTTAGGAGATGACGTACTCCTCAATTTCAAACTTAAAGAACCGTTTAATTATGTAAATGTGCCCTTTTATTTTTTGCTGGGTATTGTAACGGGAATTGGCTCGGTATATTATACGCGGGTCTTTCAATTCTCAGAAAATTTATTTTCAGTTTTTAAGCACAAATTGGTGATTAGAACACTGTTGGCTGGCGCGGGATTGTACGTTTTAATTATTTTATTTCCTCCGTTAATGGGTGAAGGCTATTCGACCATTAAGCTCCTATCGAATTTGCAGACAAAGGAGGTTTTTGAAAATTCACTTTTTAAATCGCTGATTGATCAGAAATTTTGGCTGTATTCTTTATTGATATTTGTGCTGATTTTTAAGCCTATGGCTGCAGGCTTTACGCTAGGTGGAGGGGGAAATGGTGGAAATTTTGCGCCTTCTCTATTTATGGGGGCTATCCTGGGTTTTCTTTTTTCGAGTCTGGTTAATGAAACCAGAATTACAGAGTTGCCTGTAAGTAATTTTGCTTTAGTGGCTATGGCCGGCATACTTAGTGGTGTATTTCACGCCCCGTTAACCGGAATCTTTCTTATCGCAGAAATTACCGGAGGTTATGAACTTATCATTCCTCTAATGATCGTTTCTGCTATGAGTTATGCCGTATCAAAGGCATTCATGCCCCAAAGCATGGATATGCAGAAGCTACAGGAAAAGGAAAAAATTGTGACTACAAGTACCGACGATTATTTGTTAAGCAGTTTCAAGCTAGATAGCCTCATAGAACAGGATTTTTCCCCTGTTTCCATCAACGCTTCACTTGGGGCTTTGGTAAAAGTGGTGTCTGCCTCCAAACGGAATATATTCCCAGTACTTGACAATAATTTGAACTTAAAAGGACTAATAACGATCGACGATATAAGAGAAGTTATGTTCAAACAGGAGATGTATGAAAAAATAAGTGTAAGGGAACTTATGCGCCAGACAGGACAGGTTATTACTGAAAATGACGATATACGTACGGCCTTAAAATTGTTTGATGAATCCCACCTTTGGAATATTCCGGTGGTTTTCGAGCAACAGTATATGGGATTCATTTCCAAATCTACTATTCTTGAGAAGTACCGTGAAACACTTCTTAAAAGTTCCATTGAATAAATTTCCAACAAAAACCAAATTGGCTTGTAACCAATACTTAAATTAGGCGTTTAATTAAGAATGAAGTATGTTGCCTATATTTTTCTCTCTGTTTTTTTAGCCTATCAGCTACCTGTTGTTGCGCAAGATTCCAAACGCAAACCGGTAAAACAGGTAAAAAAAGGATGGAAAAGGAGCGGCAGTTCCTATAACCCTTACCTGAAGAAAAAGGCAAAAAATAAACCAAGCGCTGTAATGGCCCGACAGGATAAAAAGGAATTGAATAGACAAAAAAAAGTTGCGAAAAAACAAATGCGTCGTTCCAAGAAGCGACTTAATAAATAACCCTTATTTCGTTTTGGATTTTCCGCTTAGTTTTCCGCTTCTCCAGGCTTCAATAAATTCGGCCCATTTTACAGGATTGAGCAGAGTGAAGGAAGGTTGTTGTCCTGCCGTATACACTTTTGTGTAGTAAGCCTGCATGGCATATTTGTAATTTTCAGAAGCACTGGCGCCCTGTGTTCTTTCAAGATAGCTCAATTCTTCACGAATCAGGTTTTTATCGGCGCGCTCGGCATCGCTATCGCTGAGGTTAAGTGCCAGAAATGCCCTGCGAAATTCATCCTTGGTTGGCCAGGGGTAAACATCAACTGTTTGCAGCTGTATGGTGTCCTTAGTAAGCACCTGAATGGCGTAATAGTATTTGTTCTGAAGTGTATCGGCAATTTTATAATTCCGGCGTTTGTGGCTGATGGAATAAAATTCGAGTTCATCACCGGGGTTGATTACCATGCTGAAAAAACCATAAAAATCAGAAACCACACCGCGGTTTGTGCCCTTTACTAAAATGGATACAAATGGGATAGGTGTGAGGCTGTCCTGGTCCAGCACCACGCCTGAGAACTGAATGTAACTAACGCCAGTTTGTTTGCTGTTTGCGGTCTGCGCACCGGCGCTGACTATCAGAAAAAACGCGAAAAGTAAAAAGGTGTTCCTCATCGACTTTAAAATTAAGGATAGTTTTTGAATCCTCCTTCGATTAACATCTTTTTGGTTTCAGAACAAAAGCCTGCAAAATTCGTTTAAATTTGTAAAAGTGAAGTCTGTATTCATCATAGTTCTGGTGGTTTTGATAACAACAGTACCGCAATTTGCTCAGGTTCGGGTTGTAAAGCCGGTTAAAACAAAAGCCCTCACAACACGACTTGGTCTCGGGCTGGGCGGGGCCGGAAGTGTGTTATACCTTTCAAGAAATGTGAAGGAAAACAACGAAGCGTATGGATTTCACCTCTCGATGGTTTATGGGGGTACTAAACTCTTCAGAGGTATTCTTGAATACACGCAATATAAAACCATTGACATTTCCCCCACCTGGTTTGGCGTTAAAGCAAGTACTATCGAAATGAACATGCACATTATAGCGCGGTTTAGTGAGGGCAAGGCCATTTTTTATCCCATCTTTGGCCTAAGCTATAACCTGTTCTCGGGTTTTTACACCGGCGTGAGAGATTACCTGAACCTCAGTACCATGTACGAAGATAACTCAGATGTAATGACAAAGTGGTTGGGATTTAATGCAGGGGCGGGTTATGAATATTTTTTTAAACGGTTCAGTTTTTTTGCAGATTATAAAATGAGGATGGGTGTTTCTGAAGGTTACAACGAGTTTAACATTCTGGATGTGTGCCTGAGTGCCGGCTTACGGGTTAATTTAAAGGTGCCCACGTTATACGGTTTATACAGAGGTACAAGAAGCCGGTACACTTTAAAAACTGAAGCCAACAATTAATTTCTGAGCCATGGGCAATTTCCAAGACTATCTTTTCAGGCTCAATCATGTATTGAACGACTATTTTCCGCTCAAAAATTCAGTGCTGATCCTTTCACTTACCTTACTGATAATTTTGTTCTCACCGCTTCTGGCAAAACGCCTGCGCGTGCCCAGTATTATTGGTCTGATCCTTGCCGGTGTGTTTATTGGCCCGCATTCCTTGCACATCATCGAGTCCACTGCAAGTTTTGAGTTGTTATCGAAAACAGGACTATTGTACATCATGTTTTTAGCAGGACTTGAGATTGACATGCAGGAATTTGAACACAACCGACACAAGAGCATAGTGTTTGGTTCGCTCACTTTTTTTATCCCAATACTTATTGGTTTTACCGTATGCATCTATGTGTTTCAGTTTAGTTTTTGGCCAGCCCTATTGTTGGCCAGCATGTTCAGCACCCACACCTTGCTGAGTTACCCGATAGTGAGCAACATGGGCATAGTAAAAAACAAAGCTGTGCAAGTGGCTTTTGGGGGCACCATCATTACCGATACAGCGGTGCTTGTGCTTTTGGCCATCATCACCAATTCAGTAACCGGCGGTTTTTCAGGCCTGTTTTTTGTAAAAATTATGTTATCGCTCAGTTTGCTTGGATTTTCAACGCTTTATGTACTTCCAAGAGTGAGCCGTTGGTTTTTCAGAAACATTGAAGCCCAGGCGAGTTCCCAATACATTTATGTTTTGGCCATGGTTTTTATTTCCGGCTTTTTAAGTGAGTTGGCCGGTGTGGAGCCCATTATTGGTGCGTTTTTGGCTGGTTTGGGTTTAAACAAAGTGATACCACACAATGGCATCCTGATGAACCGCATCATATTTATTGGAAACACTCTGTTTATTCCTTTTTTTCTGATCAGTGCAGGCATGCTGGTTGACCTTGCTTTGTTTTTCAAAGGCTATAACGCTTTGGCTTTTGCAGGCCTATTATCTCTTGTTGGATTGCTAACCAAGTACCTGGCTGCCGACATCACTGCCCGCATCTACAACTACTCCAAAAACGAAAGGAACATACTATTTGGATTGAGTGTTTCCCATGCGGCTGCCACTCTTGCTATTATTAAGGTGGGTTTTGATATAGAATTGTTCGATCAGAATGTGATTAATGGTACTATTATTTTAATTCTGCTTTCCTGTCTGGCCAGTTCATTTGTAACTGAAAAGGCCGCACGTAAGATTGCGGTTTTGGAAAAAGATGTAGTGAAACGTGGGAGCGACAAACCCGAGCGCATTCTGATACCGGTAAGCAATCCCGAAAACATCCAACGATTAATTGATCTGGCACTTTTGGTTAAGGACCAAAAATCACCTGAACCCATTTATCCGCTTTCTATTGTAGAAGATGATGCTGATGCTGATGAAAAGATTAATCTGGTAAGACGGGTGATAGAAGGCGCAACTGAACAAATTGCCAGTGGTGATAAGAAAGTAGAAGTGCTTAAAAAAGTGGATCTGAGTATAGTTGATGGAATCATAAGAACCGCTAAAGCCTATAACATTTCCGATATCATCATTTCCTACAAATCCAATCCCGGAACGTCTAATCTTATTTTTGGGAACATGGCCAATAATCTGCTTGCTAAATCAAAACAAGCACTAATTATTTCAAAGGTACTTCAGCCCATTAATACCTTTCAACGTGTAATTGTAGTATTAACACCAAATGCAGAGAAGGAAAGTGGCTTTTCGCATGTTACACAAAAGATCAATGCTCTGCTGAAACAAACCGGCAACAGAACCTTGTTATATGGGCCGGAGTCTACCTTAAAGGCATTTGCCATGGGTATAGGCGATCACAAAAAAGCTTTTTACAAATATCTGGAGTTAACCTCATTTGAGAATTTTGAAATCATTCATGAACTTAAAACAGATGACCTTTTTGTGTTTTTAAGTTCACGAAGTCAAACCCTGAGTTATGACTTCCATGTGGACGATATGCCCAAATTATTGAACAAAATATCTGAATTTACCAGTTTTGTGGTTTTTTACCCCTCCTTGGCCAAAGTGCTTCAGGATGGGGGTATTAGCGACATTACAACCACCAAGATTGGGAAAAACTATGAAAAGGTAAAGTACCTCACCGAAAAGGTTACCCAAAAGTTCAAAAAAGACGATAAAGATCAGGAGAGTAGCTAGTTACACTCGGGAAAAATGCCGTTATTGCGGTCTTAAATGAATTTCGATTACACTTTTATTACGGTCAGGGGGTTTATCTTATTTGAACCCATGGTAATCCTTACCAATTTAATCATGTTTGCCATGGCCCTGTATTATTTCAGGCAATTGTGGAGTTACAACCACAGGTATTCACGCCAAAAAGCCTTATTTATTCTTATGATCGGGATTAGTGGCATTTTTGGCAGTATTGCCCATGCCGTACATTTTCAGCTAGGTGACACCTTTTTTAACACTGTGTTGTTTCTCATGAACAGCATTAGTTTGTTATCTATATTATTCTGTTTTTCAGGAGCGTATTATTACCTCTCCAAGGAAAGAGGCGCTAAAAAGTGGGTAAATACATTTGTCTGGTTATGGGTAATCGCTTTACTAGTAATTACCTATCTCCAGAATGAATTTGTGCTGGTGAAGATACATGCCGGCATTGTCCTGCTGTTCTCATTGGTAGTGTATTCTTTATACGACACCCGTAACGATCCCGGAAGTAAATACATCGTTTCTGGAATACTGGTCGCATTCCTGTCCATTGTTACGCATAGTCTTAGGATTAATCTCCATGAGTGGTTCAATTATAAGGATATTTCTCACGTTATCATGATTGCTTCCTTGTATCTGATTTATAAAGGTGTGGATCTGAACAGCGAAAACCTTTTAGCCGAAGTGCCGGTAAGACTAAAGGACTAAGTTCTGTTACTCAGCGCTTTTTTTCTTTCCTAATTTTTTCTTGTAATAGGCCATCAACTCCGCAAACGTATTAAACTCTTCCCTGTAAAAGAGGCCAACGCCTTGTGTGTAAGGTCCTCCAAGTATGGTCACCTGGGTGTTATCGTTGGTTTGATTGAATACTTTCACCCGGTACCGGCCATCTTCTGATAATTTGTATTCCACCACAACGTCACCAATTAAACCTGAGGAGCTGTTGTTTGGATTGTTGTTTACTCCAAAATTTCCATCCACTGAAACCCTGTTGTTCATGAACTGTTTGCTCAGCGCCACATCAAATTCCTCCCCACTGGTACCTGTGCTGGGCCGATAATTTACACCCACCTGCATATTGGTTATGCCTGTTAGATCGCCAAAATAGGAGTTCAGGAATTCACTGGCCCTGTTGCTAAGCATCTCACTGCCGGTTGAAGCCGCTGCACTACCTGCCGAAACCCCGCCACCCTGTGAGGTGTATATTTGTGGCACAGTAAAATTTCTGAATAGCAAAAAAGAAAACACCTGGCGGTTCAACTCCGCCTCATCGCTTAACACATTATCAATCCTTGCCATTGCCGTAGGTTCAATGTTCGGTACATCAATCGCAAAATTAATGTTGGGCGTGGCTAGTTTTCCTGTAATGATGAGTTTGCAATCAACGGGCTGGCGGGCCCCATACATACCCGTGGTGTCATTCAAAAGTGGTGCTACTGAAGCCCTTTGTCGGTATCTGGTCACAACATCTATTTCAGCGTTCAGGGGATCACCACTCCAGGTAATACTACTTCCAGCATCTATTTCAAACTTTTTGTTTATGAGTGTTTTTAAGGTGAATAAATATTCTCCTTCAGTAATAATGTATTCTCCGGTCATGTCAAATTTTCCCAGCGTATTGATGTTCAGATCGAGGTTGCCCTGACCTTGCACATTTAAAACATCACCGGTTTTCCTGTCCATTAAAATGCTTAACTCGGCATCGGGACTGATGTTCAGCTTCATATCGAGATTAAATCCGGTGAGTGCATTTTCTTTGACTTTTTTCAAGGTGTCTTTCACAACAAAATGAATATAACCTTCATCGTTGAGTTCAGCAGGCCCATCGAGGGGTAGAATGAATTTTGTGTTTTTACCAACACTTGTGTTAATCTCCATGTTGAGGTTATTGATGTAGCCGTAAATGCCAAGGTTTCCCGTGCCAAACACTTTGCCGTAATAATAGGGATTGTCATTTTCGGTGGTGTTCAGCACCATCATGTTTTTGTAATTAAGGTCATAGTCTAATCGGATATTTTGGAAATTAGTGTGAAAGATATTGCCGTTCAATACACCCATTACCGGTGATCTCATGTTTCTGTCTCTTAACAAAAGGTCTGAGAAACGGATCTGGTCGGGCATAATTTCAAGGTTACCGCTAACGAAATATGTAACTCCGGTGTAATCCACTTTTATTTCAGATTGAAACAAATTGAGCTGACTCTCAATTTTAATGTGCCCGGGATTGCCATACACTTTGCCTTGTCCTTTTACAAATCCATTATTCACAGTGAGAATGCCTTCGAGCAGTGGGTTCAATAAACGTAAATTAGCTGTGTTTGCTATAAAATCGAGGGCAATGGCCTCTTCACGACCATCCAAAAAATAATTTCCCTTAAAGGTAATGTCTTCCATTGCTCCTCCCAAAAATCCCCCAAGACCTAATGAAGAATACCCTTCCAGGCGTATAAACCGGCCTGTGTTGTCGTAATCTGTATTCAGTACCACTTCCCCCAGTGCATTGTCGTTCAGTTTAAAGTGTTGTGCGTGAACATTTCCCCGGAATACAAACACGTCATTAGCATTAGAGAACACCATCTGCCCGTTAAGCAAACCGTTGAATTTTAGGCCGAACAAACGCAATAGAGGGTTAAACGAACTTAGGTCTACATCATGTGTATACACAACCAGACTATCATTTAATGAAGTGGTGTATTTTCCGTTTATGTGAATTTCCTGATTTGTGTTGGTTAAAATCAGTGGGTTCACAATTAAACTTCCATCCTTCATCCATGAAATGAGGTTTGGTGACTTCAGATTCCAATCATTGGATGCGTTTTTTATTTGAATGGTATCGCAATGTATGTCGAAGGAGGCAGCATTAAAACTCATGCCGCCTTTCATTCTTCCATAATTGGGAATGGTGTCCTTATTGTCCCAGGCTATTGCGTAATTAATGTTTTTGTCTTCTGAGGTAATAGAAACATTAATCTCATTAACCAGGTTCGAATCGTTTAGTTCAATGGATTGCGCAGTTATGTTCGCTCTTATATTGGTTCCCAATTCATTCACCTGAAGGTGTGTGCTGTTAAAACTAAAATCCTGATATTTAAACACCGGTAGGTCTCCTGTAAGATCAAATTTGTTGCGGCCCGCATCAAATAACACTTCAATTTTTGAACCCCGGCTAAAGTTGTAGTTTTTTAGAAACAGGTCGTGTATGGTATTAAAGTTTTTAATGGTTGCGGTTAGTACCAATGAGTCGTTATACGAAATGGGATTTTGAGGTTTACGGAAAAATGTGGGGTAATACGTATATAGGAAACTGCGAAAAACCCCGAGCAAATTGCTGAGTTTATAACGTCCTTTTAATGAAGCATTGAGGTAAGCTGAACTCAGATTAATTTCTTTTGGATTGTTTTCCTGATGCAGTTCAAGATTTAAACTCGATAGTTTGTAGTTTTTGCCTTTGGTTCCATAAATTAAATTATCAAGGTTAATCAAACCGCTCAGGTCGTCGATGGAGTTACCACGGGTATCGATTAACACCTGAGCAGAAACAATACCGCTGTCCTGGTTAGTAAGAAATTTCAGAGCCCTCAGGTCAAGCCGGTTGATTGTAGAAATGAACTGCAGATCAGGTACTTTTTTGCTGAAATCAATAGAGCCATTGAAATCAAAGTTGACATTGCTGTCCAGGCTCACCATCATGCCATTAAAGAGACTGTTCTCAATGTGTCCCTGCAACGTGATGTGGTTGTAATTGTAATTGTGATAGGCCAGATTCTGTATGTCAAAATTAAACCCGGCTGCCAGTGAGCCCAAGTCTGAGCCACTGCCATCAACTTCCCCGCTCATACTTAGAGAATGCAATGCCTCCATACTGAACAATTTGCCGAGGTCAAAGTTTTCAGTACTGAATTTTCCATGGTATTCAATGTCGCCTGGATTTTCACCAAGCTTCAAACTCAGGCAGGTATCGGCATTCCCAATCGCAGTTTTAAATTTTCCATAAGTGGTGAAGTCTGAAATGAACCCGTCGAATTTTCCCCTGAACCGTATAAGGCCAAGGGATTTGAGTTGTTGGGGAAGTGGTAATTTTCCACCCAGGCGAAATGGGTAAGTGGGAATAGACATAAGGTCGGAGTAATGCGTGCTGAAAGAGCCGGCATCGAGATGTATAAAACTGCCTTCAACATCGGGTAATCCCTGTATGGAAGCATAACCCTTGTAGTGCGTGTAGTTGCCAAGTTGGATGGACAGCTCAGATAATCTTAAATCGTTTATGGTGCCTTTTATTTTACCGGAGATGCCTAGTGTTTGATTAAAACCATCTAGTTCTTCTGTAAAATAGGCGACATCACGGCTATCTGCCACGCTACTGTCTTTTAGTTCGCTGTTCAGGTTTACCTTGTATATAAAGTCTGAGTAATCGTTCCACACCTGGTAATTAAAACCAATCCTGCCTGTGAGATGGCTGTTTGGGGTAAGCAATTTAAGATCCCTGGCCAGCAAATGTTTAGAATTAAGCGAGATTTGCCCGCTGAGTTCATTTAGAACAAACCCGCTTTTTTCTTTAAAACCCAGCCCATGCACCAGCACCTTTAGGCTGTCACCTGAAAGGTCAATATTTTTAAAATGCCCGTGCAATTGCGTAACCAACACATCCTCATAATCAATGTGGTGATGGTCTACACTTGTGTCGCGCTCATCCCGGTATGAAAATCTAAGCCCCTTTAAATCAAGCTCGCCTGCTGAAAACCTCCAGTTAAGGCCTCCGTTTTGGCTGTTGTCCTGACCTGTGAAATAATTCGCAATAAAGTCGAAATTAAATTCCCTGGTTATTTTATGCCTCTTCACTTTAACAGTGGCAGCACTTAATCGCGTTTCCTTTAAACTGACGACATGGTCTCTTAGATTAAATGTGTTAATGTCCACCTCAATGTTTCCTGAAAACAGGGTGTCTCGCCTCTGATCAAAAACCAAAACAGAAGTAAGTTGTAATGAAGTAAAAAAATCGATCTTTACCTGTTTTATTTCAACAGTGGTTTGAAGTTCACGACTTAAGTACAGGCTTGTTTTTTTACCAAGCCAGGTTTGAAAGGTGTACGATTGTATGGCTAATAAAAGCGCAAAAGAAACAAGCACCAGTACTACAAACAAGTAGGCAAACGAATTGAGGAATATTCTTGTAATTTTACGCGGCATTTGACCACTTATAAAGATAGCGTAAAATAGCAGGATGAAAGGGAACTGGTTTGTGAAAAAAACTAACATTCATATCTTGGCAATTGAGAGCAGCTGCGACGATACGTCCTGTGCAGTGTTGCGCGATACCACTGTGCTTGCAAACAAAACAGCTGGTCAGGAAATCCACCGTTTGTATGGTGGGGTGGTGCCTGAATTGGCGAGTCGTGACCATCAAAAGAACATTGTTCCGGTTGTTGATGCAGTGATTATGGAGGCCGGCATTGGCCTTACAGACATTGATGCCATTGCGGTTACCCGTGGACCGGGATTAATGGGTAGTTTGCTTGTTGGTCTTTCATTTGCAAAATCGCTTTCCCTGGCGCTAAACCGCCCTTTAATTGAGGTAAACCACATGCAAGGCCACGTGCTTGCCCATTTTATTGATTCTCCATTGCAAAAAAAGCCTCAGTTTCCCTTTTTGTGCCTGACCGTTAGCGGAGGACACACCCAATTGGTGCTTGTAAAGGATCATCTGGATGTTGTTGTGTTGGGCGAAACAATAGATGATGCCATTGGAGAAGCTTTTGATAAAGCGGCAAAAATTCTTGGACTAGCCTATCCGGGTGGACCCCTGATTGATGAACTAGCCGCTAAAGGTGACCCGGTCCGCTTTAGTTTTGCACACACAAAAACCACTGGCTACAATTACAGTTTCAGCGGAATAAAAACATCTTTTCTTTATTTTATTCAAAACGCCCTACAAAAGGATAAAGATTTTGTTCAAAATAACATAAATGATATTTGTGCCTCTTATCAAGCGCATTTGGTGAATGTGGTTTTAAAAAATGTGAAACGTGTTTTGAATGATCATGCGCTTACACAGTTTGCCATTGCCGGGGGAGTTTCTGCCAACTCGGAATTAAGACGTCAGGTAAAAGCCTTGGAAAAGGAACTGAAGCTACATACGTATATTCCCGAATTTCAGTATTGCACAGACAATGCGGCCATGATAGGCATTGCTGCCTATTTTAAATACCAAAGGTCAGACTTTTCAGGGTTGTATCTTGCGCCATTGGTGAAAATGCCCTTATAAAAGATGACCTTATTGCGGAATGCCCAGTTTTGTTGCAAGAGCAGCAGGTAGTGCGGTTTTATGCAACATTATGGAGGTGGTTTTATACAGCACATAACTTTCGCTGGCATAAAAGTAACCGCCACACTGGTTCCTTTCTTTTCCCCAGGAATTTTTCACAATATAATATAGCGTACCGTTTTGGTCATTGGCCATACCAATGATGTGCATGCCGTGGTCGTCCTGAGTTTCATAATTATCAAATGCTTTTTGACGCATGGCCTGAGTGATAGCCAATTGGGCCTGGGGAGTAGTGCTTAGTTTTTGTTTTTCTTCTTCAGTCATGTCGGAAATCGGTTTTTCAGGAACCAGGGCCAAACCATCCTTGAACATAAATCCTTTTTCACTTACATCAGCGCCCCAGGCGATTGTATATCCTTTATCGATGGCCTCCTTCATGAGGGATTGCATTTCGCTGAGCGGAATATTGTAAACGCTTTCCCAATTCCAGTTATCAGGCACTTCCAGAACAAATTTTTTGTAGAAAGGATGGTGCGAAAAGGACGTGATTATTACATAATCATCAGGGTTGATGCCTGTTGAATTGGCGTAGGAAAGAGGCGTGAACGTTTTTCCATCGCTGCTAAACACCTCCGGAACTTTGCCCAGATATTCATCGCAAACTGCGTTCACGGAATTTACCATAAAAGCAAAATCAATTTTTTGGGTCTCTTCTTTAGCCGCGGTCGACAGAATGTTTTTTAAAGTACCTTCCAGGAGTTGGTGGTTGTGTGGGGCAGTCAGTTCTTTTTTTCCGGAGTAGATGTCCTCTGGCACTATGCCGTAAGTTCTGATGATATTCAGCACATCAGGAAAACCTCCGCCTTCGGCAAAATTGGTTTTACCGTGCATGCGAATGTAATTGCGGGCTTTTAAGTCGTATGTTTTTCTTACAACAAACATTTCACTGAGGTTTACATTTTTACCTTTACCCAAACGCATCAATTCACTCTCAAAAAAGGAAAGTGATGAAAACGACCAGCAGGTACTGGTGGCGTTCTGGTTTTGAACGTCCGTTGCTTCAAGTGTTTTTATGACGCTAAATCTGTACTGCGAATCTTTTTTATTTGTTTTTTCCTGCGAGAACATGGGTTGCAGGGTCATCAATAGAATGATGTAAGAGATGTATTTCATGGTTTAAAGGTTTGGAGGGACAGGATTTGGTTTGGATTGTATGAGTTGATTCAGAAAACGAATTTCAAAAACAGTATACACCATGTAAGCGCTGATAAAATGGAAGGCAAATCCTGAAAAAATGCTGCGGTATAAAAAGGCGCACAGGAGCAAAGTGAAAAAAGCAAGCAGCAGTTTAATCGCCAGACTGAATAGCAGAAATTGTGTAAATTCTTCTTTTGTGAATCTGTAAATGTATACAAAGTTGTAAATGGCAAAGAACAGAGCAAATGCCAGAGAAATGTAAAGCCAATTTTCAAAATACACTGCAGTGAAAAAATTGATCGAAAATGAAATAAAGGCAGAGAATAGGAATGCCAGCACAACAGAAATAAAACCTTTCAAAACCATTAATTTTTTGGCTTTATAAAATCCTTAAGCACCAGGTACAGGGCGGCCGCTATACCCAATAAACTCAACACGATGGTAAATACAGGCGTTGTGTTATGAAAATACATGTCGAGTTTTTTTCCGCCCCAGGCGGATAGTCCAATAACCGCACCCATTTGCAGGGCCATGTTACCGTACTTTATAAAGGAATCAGGCCGATTTGGTTGTGGCATTCTGATTTGCCTCGTTTTGTACCATGTTTTTTACCGTGGCACCCATTTTGCAGTTGCCTGAAAATATAGCGCCGGGTTCAATAGAAAGTTTGCCGGTAATGATGTCACCGGTAATTCTGGCTGAAGCTTTGAGTGACAACATATCGTCAACTTCCACTGTTCCTTTCACCTCTCCACTTAAGTCAGCGTTTTGACTTTTTACATTCCCGGTAATAGTTCCATTAGGTCCCAACACAAACTTGCCTTTTGTGACCAGGTTTCCTTTTAATGATCCGTCAATTCTCACGTCACCGAGGGAATTGATGTCTCCAGTAATTTCGGTGCCTTTGCCGATAAGGTTCACTGAACCGGCATCCACAGCCTGATTTTTTGTTGAACTCATCCCTAACATGATTTAAATTTTACGAAAGATAATTATTATTTCTGAATCTGATTGTTGGTTTCCAGGGACTTGTAATTATCGTTATAGAACAAAGCGTATGCTGCACTGTTTTTTTTCTTATACAATAAAGGCAGATTTTCGGCCGATATGGGATAAAACTCAAACATGTCTTTATTCACACCATCTTTAAATACATCGGGGTCACTTTGCAAATTTTTGTGATAAGCGTATGCCTCCTTTGCTGAGGAAAAGGATTTGTAGATGACAAGTTGTTTTCCGTTACCATACAAACTGTTAGAGCTTTTGAATGTTTTTTCTGAATAGTATGTCGCGTTGAAGGCATCCAGTTTTAATTTAAATGCATTGATGATCTTTGGGTCATCGGGGCAAACCACGAAAAGAAAATGTTCACTATCAAAATTTACTATAAAGGTATCCTTGGCAGCTTCTCCCGGTTTTGAGGCTTGAAACAGATCGGGGTTGTTTTGTTTTTTGATGGCCAATAACACATCGTTGGCTAATGGGGTGACTTCAGAATTAGGGTATTTTCCAACCAGTAATTTAAGTTCTTTTTCAAGCGTGTCCACACCCTTTAACTTCCCTAAACTCATCGCGCGTATGAACATAAACTTCGGTGAATAGTCGGTTTTACCGTAGTTTTTTAATGCATCATCAGATTGGGTAAAGGCTAGGCTAAAGTTTTCTTGTCTGTAACTGGCATAAGCTGAGGCATAGGCGATTTCCAACTCGCTTTTCGCCACATTCATTTCTTTAGCATAATCCGGATTCTTAAGAAGCAATGCAAATTCGCTGTCAGGGTATTCATTTAGAATTTTGTCTTTATAGTAATCGGCTTTAACCTGATTTTTTTCCTCAAGATACATGCGGTACATTATATAATAGGTGTTAACGGTGTACCTGTTCTCAGGGAAACGACGGTTAAGTTCCTCAAAAGAAGCCATGGCCTTTTGGTTGTTGTGCAAATCTTCTTTGTAAACTGAGCCCATGAGGTAATAGGCACGTATAATCTTTTTATTGCTTTTCTTAACGAGGCTGTCGTTGAAGGGAAGATCCTTTAAGTAGGGCTCCCTTTGTTTGTCAGGACTTTTTACGGTGTTTGTTTGAGTGGTAATGCTGTCGGTGGTTTCGGCAGGTGTATCGTCGATGGTGAGGGCTTTGCTGGAGCGCCTCCAATTGTCTTCTAATTTTCGGTTGCCCCATTTTTTAGTGAATTCCGAAACACCATAGGCAACAGTTGAAGGATTATAAAAATAAAAGGTAGCCCCACCTGAATTTCCAAAAGCAGGAGTAGGCAAACCACTCATGCCTGGTGCCACTGCGTTTCCTCCCGAATTGTTTTTCGCTTCCTCCAGTTCTTTTTGTTTCTTAAGGGCTTCGCGTTCTTTCGCAGCAATTAATTGATCAATGAATTTATTTCGGTCGGCCTCGCTCATTTTTGCCACGCGTTGCATACTGTCCTCGTTTTGGATGGTTCGGATGTGACTAACCAAAGTAGATAATGTTTTTTTTCTCGCCAGAATGTTTTCGTAATCCGGATGGTCCTTGGGTAGTGCGGCTACAGCACTATCATAATAAGCTTCAGAGGGGACATATCGGGTAAGATCAAAATTTATCTCACCAAGTTTCAGAAAAGACAAGGCCTTCTGGCTCATGTTGGAAACGCTTGTTTGAACCGAACGTTTGTAGTAATATTCTGCCTTGTCAGGGTGTTTTTCTTTTTCTTCAATTTCGCCCAAGGTATAATAGATTACATCGTAATACTCATTGTTCTTAAACTCCTTAGCCATTTTCAGAAGGTCTTTTTTGGTTTTTTCAGTATTGGTACGTTTTACGTCCAATAAACGGGCTATGCGAATTTTACTGTAAAACACAAGCTCATAATTGGGTTTTAAACGTATGGTGTTTTGGTAGTACCGTATGGCCCTTTTGTTTTCCTTAGACTGTTCAAGCAGTTGGGCAATGATGAAGGAATAGCGCGCCCTCTTGTGTTTTTTAATGCCTCCAATAAGTTTTTTGTTTTGGGTGGCTTCCATTAATTTGGCTACGGCCTCAGTGTTTTGGCCCCTGCGGATATAATAATCAGCGTAGAGTACAGGAAATTCATTTTTTACCGTTTTCGGCAACTTTTTCTCATTTTTAAGTAAAGCCAGCAACGATTCAGACGTGCTGATGGATCCAATTTCATTGTTCACTTTGGCTAACCAAACAATGGCTGTGTATTTGTCTTTGGATTTTGGGTAACTTCTTACAACGTATTCAAAGGCCTCCATGGCGCTGTAATACTCGCGCTTGTAGAAATGCGATATGCCGATGTTGATCCAGTTATTGTCTATCCATTTTCCGGCAGAGGTAATTTCATTGCCTTTGGAATCCTTTATGGTATGCCTTTGAATGCAGAGGGAGGATTTTTTTATAGCTTTATCAAAATCGCCGGCATTGGCTTTTGCCTGAGCAGGAGTTGGGTAGATGTAAACCGGAAGGGTTCTTTCGAAGTTGTCCTTGTAGCTTTTTTCTGTCTTGTAAATGCCCTCGTCAATGTTTACGTTAGAGTAGTAATAGCCATTGTAACGCGCGGTGAGGTTATGGTAAAATCGCGACACACCTGTATTTTTTTTAGTACTGCAGGCACTTAGAAAAATGCAGGTGGAGCAGAATATGAGTAGTTTTTGAAACACGCTTATTTAAAACGCAGGATTGTTGATTTTAGTATATTCCTGCCACTGGTCTACACCAGTTCAAACTGCACGAGTTCAATGAACTCCTGAACTCGTTCTTCAATGTCTTTGGCTGTTAATCCAAGCAAACGCTCAGTGCCAAAACGTTCAACAGTAAAACTGGCCATAGCTGAGCCAAAAATAATGGCGCGTTTCATGTTTTCAAAGCTGATGTCGCGGGTTTTGCTCAGATAACCGATAAATCCACCGGCAAAGGTGTCTCCGGCACCAGTAGGGTCAAATACTTCTTCCAATGGAAGGGCCGGGGCATAAAACACTTCTTCCTTGTTGAACAACAGTGCGCCATGTTCTCCTTTTTTGATAATAAGAATCTTTGGACCCATTTGGAGGATGATCTGAGCCGCTTTAACCAAAGAATACTCCCCGGAAAGTTGCCGGGCTTCTGAATCATTAATGGCCAGAACATCTACCATGGCAATGGTTTTTTTCAGTTCGTCCATGGCCACATCCATCCAAAAATTCATGGTGTCCATTACAATAAGTTTCGGACGCGGGTTCATTTGTTCGATTACACTGCGTTGTACTGCAGGAACGAGATTACCCAACATTAGAAACTCGGCCTTTTTCGCAGATTCAGGAACTACTGGTTGAAAATCGGCTAGTACGTTAAGTTGGGTGTCCAATGTGTCTCTGCTGTTGAGGTCGTTGTGGTATTTTCCCCTCCAAAAGAAGGATTTTTCACCCTTTTTTACTTGTAAACCCTCCAAACTTACCCCGGAACTTTTCAGGGTATTAAGGAAATCCTGAGGAAAATCGTCTCCAATCACTGAAACCAGGTCGATGTTTTTGGTGAAATACGAGGCAGCCAGGGCGATGTAAGAGGCGGCACCACCCACAATTTTATCTGTTTTTCCGAAAGGAGTTTCAATGGCATCAAAGGCTACACTGCCCACAACTAACAAGCTCATGCGAGGTTTTTTTATTTTTTTGTAAAGATATTGTTTATTTGATAAAACTACTTTAAATTTGCAGCCCTAATCAGAAAATTCCTCCTTAGCTCAGCTGGTTAGAGCACATGACTGTTAATCATGGGGT
>Ga0154020_10000480_pt1 | contig 48705 bp, 57 predicted proteins | sample Klosneuvirus_201_FD_109709 | JGI IMG/M metagenome (GOLD analysis project Ga0154020, IMG submission 109709) | Active sludge microbial communities from wastewater, Klosterneuburg, Austria - Klosneuvirus_20160825_MG | ecosystem: Engineered > WWTP > Aerobic digester > Activated sludge | place... | reverse complement strand
TCCTGTACCAATTCTTTTCTATTTATTTGAGAAATTTCACTGTCTATTTTGTATGTGCTAAATTTGTTGTCTACATAATCAAAGTAGGCAAATACCATTTCATAGTCGGCGATCGTACCGTGCACATCCGCTATCTCAATCGTTATGGGCATCCCCATAATAAGGCGTGTTTGTTTCATGGGATTTTATAACGCAGCTTGCGCAAGCGCAGAAGCAAGCGATTCTCTAAACGCACGACTGGTTTGTGTTGCTCCGGATATTGTATCTACCTGTGCGCTCTGTGCCGAGATAGCTTCCGTACGCAACAACGGCGTTGCCCTACCGTTAATTTCCAACGATGTCCCTTGCTCATGTGGGTGGTCTAAAAATTTTACATCCGCAATAAATCCCCGATTTACAACCACTTCAACCTGCACCCGCCCATAATATGCATCAGCGCTTATGCCGCGATATGTACCATCTTTAAACAACGGATTGCGCAAGCCATTATCAATTACTCCGCTTGGCTGCACACCACTGCTGTCAGAAGTCTGTATTGTTCCAACCCAACCCATTCGTTGAGAAAAAACATAAAAAGCAAATGTAAAAATTGTAATAATTGAAATAAAATATTTTTTCATATTATATCGTACGAGGAATTATTTTTTAAAGATACATAGTTATACTAACACCAACAGCATACCGCATATCTACTACATTTTGTAGTAAGTTATACACATCCACAGTCCGTTATTTTTTAGATCGAGAATACATCCACGCCGCTAAAAAAGTCGTAATGGGTACTGACAACACTAATACGGTACTGCCCACCATGGTACGCACAATTTCTTCAGCGATAAACGCGCTATTGATGGTCATCCAAAACGCATGAGTTTTTTGGCTGCTATACAATAATAAAAATGGCAGTGATACGCCAACATATGCCAAAATAAGCGTATTAATCAAAGCGGCAATATGTTCTTTACCTACGGACAACCCTCTTTTATATAATTCAGAAAAACTAAGGTTATTCCCTACTAAATAAATTTCTTCCACTGCCGCAGTTTGGGCGGTAGTAACATCGTCCAAAATACCGAGCACGCCAATAATAATACCGCCAAGCAATAAGCCGCGCAAATCAATATCCATACCAGAAAATTGGAGATAAAAAACTTCTTCTGTGCCTGTACCTGAAAGTTTACTTAACGTCACAAACAAAATATTAATGACTACGGCAAGCGCCAAAGAAATAAAACTACCCATCATCGCAATATGCGAACGTTTACTAAAGCCATGAGAAAGATACAAAGACAAAAATAAAATACCATAAGAAGCGACTACACAAATCAAAAATGGATTATATCCTTTAACAATAAAAGGGATAATAAATTTAAAAATAACAATTATGCTAAAAATCAATCCTAGTACGGAACCAGCTCCTTCTTTACGCCCAAAATAAATAGCAACGGCAAAAAAAATGATCACAATAAGCGCCAGGTTATTCACTCGGTATGTATCGACAATATAGTACACAACTCTACCACCCGACACATCCGGAGTTTTTGCCACCACTACCTTTTCACCTTCTTTGACTTGCTGATTTTTTGAAATAGCAAAAGTACCCCCATGATCTATGATAATTTTTTTACCTGCCTCATCGCCATTTAAAATTTCTATTTCCACCCGCTGAAACAATTGTTTTTCGCCAGATTCTATTTCTTTTTCTCCCACTTCCAAGATGCGCAATACTTTTCCTTTATAATACACATCGGATATATCAGCAGTTGTTGGAGTAATAAGAGTGGAATCATCAACTGCGCGTGCTAACATTGTATTCACAAACAACAAACTCGATCCTGCCATGAAAAATGCCATGATTAAAAAAAACTTTTTTACAAACATATAATAATATTATGTTTTCGCGCAATCTGAGCAAATTCCAAAAAATTCCAACGAATGCTCACTCACGCGCGCAAAGCCTGATTTCTTTAAAAAACTTTTATTCGCAATGCGCAATGCGCAATTGGCAATGTCTTTTATTTTTCCACACTGACTGCAAATAATATGATGGTGATGCTTTTGCTCTACTCGCTCATAGTACGCTTGTCGATCTTGCAAACGAATGCGGCGCAATACACCTATTTCAGCCAATGATTCTACATTTCTATATAGAGTAACCTTGTCTATTTTAGCGTTTTTTAACATTAAAAACAATTCCGAGACGCTAATCGGCTTGGTGGCATGCTTAAAAATATCGAGCAATTGCAAACGAGCGGGCGTAGATTTAAGCTTGCTTTGTTTTAATAAATCAGATGATTCTTGGTTGTGTTGGATACATTTCATAGTGCATACACTATAGCATAAATGCAACTTACTTGCAAGTATTTAAAAGATGTGCTATGCTTAGGCTATATTATTATTACACAATAACTTACTATGAAAAAAATACATAAAATTTTAATCGCCTTCGCTGTTTTATTGGTAGCCTATCTTATTCTTGAAAAACTACCGCTACCGGGCAACGAACCGCCAAGACCTTCGTCCGAAGATTTAACACCCACAGTACAACTATCCGCAAGCTTCTACCCTCTTGCCTATCTTGCAGAACAAATTTCTGGCAAATATGGACATATCATAACCATTACTCCCGCCGGCATAGAACCTCATGATTTCGAACCAACACCCAACGATATCGCCAAAATATACGGATCAAAAATATTTATTTTTAACGGCAACGGCTTGGAAGCATGGGCAGATAAAATCGCAGGTGATTTAAGCAAACAACACACCAACGTAATCCGTTTAAGCGATACTATACAACACAACAACCAAGATCCTCATTTTTGGCTTGATCCGCAAAACATGTCCGTAGCAGCGGATCTTATCGCCGACGCATTGATTGAAGCGGATGCCGCACATGCCGATACATACCAAAAAAATAGAGCACTCCTCAAAGCGGCTCTCGCTCAATTAGATACTGAATATAAAACCGGCCTTTCAACATGCCAAAAACACGAAATAATTACCACCCATGATGCGTTTAGCTATCTTGCAAATCGATATAATTTTACTACCTTCCCTATCTTGGGATTATCTCCAGAAGAAGATCCTTCTCCTAAAAAAATCGCTGAAGCAGCAACCGTAGCAAAAAATAAAAAAATTAGTTATATATTTTTTGAAAGCGCTGCCAACCCTAAACTTGCAGACACCATTGCCCAAGAAACCGGTGCGCAGACTCTTGTACTCAACCCAATCGAAAGCCTTACAGAAGACGAACTTGCCAATGGACAAAACTACATCAGTGTTATGCAAACCAACTTACGTAATCTAAAAACTGCCATGGTATGTCGCTAGAACCAATCATACAAGCCACCGACCTTAGTTTTTCTTACAATGGGGTACCGGTAATAGAACATATCTCATTTAACATAGAAAAAGGAGACTATGTTGGTATTGTCGGACCAAATGGTGGCGGAAAAACAACCCTGCTTAAAATTTTAGTAGGGCTACTCAAACCCCAAACAGGAGCTATCAAAATCGCCGGCAAAGATATTAAAAGTTCAAATGCTTTTTCTTGCATTGGGTATGTACCACAACGTGTTGCAATGGAAAACAGCTCATTTCCGGCAACTGTCTATGAAATTGTCGAGAGTGGCTTATTGGCAAAAAAAGGTTTGAGCGGCAACAGCACCAAGCAAGATAAAGATCGCATACTCCAAGCTCTTGAAGAAGCGCATATTATTGATTTAAAAGACAGACTGATGAGCAGCCTATCCGGCGGACAGCGACAACGAGTGTATGTAACACGCGCCCTTGCCAGCGATCCGCAAATTTTAGTTTTGGACGAGCCTTTTACTGGCATTGATATGGCATCCCAAAAAGATTTCTACACGTTCTTAAAAGATCTAAATATCAACAAACATCTTACTATTTTATTTGTTTCGCACGACATTGATACAATAACACAAGAAATCAAGTCGGTTCTCTGTTTAAACCGAGGATTATTTTGTTACGGCACCAAAGAAATTATTCACGCCGAAAATACAATTGAAAAAATTTACGGAAAAACAATTACTCATATCCATCACTCTCTATAACATATGCTTGAAATTTTTCAATACGATTTCATGTTGCGGGCTTTTGCCGCTGGCGCCATCATCGGCATATTAGCTCCGGCTATCGGTATTTTTCTAGTCGTAAAAAGATACTCGCTTCTCACGGACACCTTGTCTCATGTATCGCTTGTCGGCATTGCGCTTGGTCTTTTCTTGGGTATCAACCCGATTTTTACTGCTATCGGCGTCTCGTCTGTCGCCGCAGTAAGCATGGATAAACTTCGTCATGGTAAAAAAATATTTGGTGAAGCCAGCCTCAACCTGTTTCTTTCTGGAGGACTTGCTTTATCTATTATCATATTTAGTTTAAGCAGAAATCTTAACGCCACTATTTTTACATATTTGTTTGGCAGTATTGCCACGGTCACCTCGCAAGACGTACAAATTATCAGCATTCTTGGTACGTGTATCATGCTCGTCCTAATCATCTTATTTAAAAGGTTCTTTTTGACTTCCTATGATGAAGAGTTGGCCCAAGCAAACGGTCTACCTATACAACTATTAAACTTTATATTAATGGTTTTGGCAGCCATTACCATATCCATAAGCATGCGCATTGTAGGCGCGCTTATGGTGGGCGCGCTTATGGTAATTCCAGTTCTAACCGCCACTCAATTTGGACATAGCTTCTTAAAAACATTTTTTTATGGACTAATAGCTTCACTCCTAGCGGTTTTCTCAGGTTTATTTGCCTCTTTTTATCTCAACTTGCCAAGCGGCGCCACCATTGTATGCGCATCACTTCTCTTGTTCATACTCAGTCTATTATCCAGAAAAAAATAAAGAAATAAAAAACCGCCAATACAGGCGGTTTTTTATTTTAGCTGAAAAGCTTAGGCGCGAGCTACGTTAGCAGCACGAGGACCTTTGTCTGATTGTTCAACATCAAAGGAAACTTTGTCTCCTTTTTGTAAATCAGAAAATTGTAAGCCATCACTCAAAGCGGAAGCGTGAAAGAAGATATCTTTTGATCCGTCTTCAGGAGCGATAAAGCCAAAATTCTTTTCTACGATAAGACTTTTAATTGTACCTGTCATATGTTTTGGTTGTGAATAAATTGATCGTCGGCTAGAAATCGACTACTTTTCCACCTGGGATTATATAATTTAAGACCTTGTTGGTTCGTTATCTGTAAAATCAGTATTGGCAGCTAAACCCAACTTGGTTAATACGTTTCTTTTTTTATTTTCCATATATGACACAAATTCGGGACCCGGTTCCGTTGCGACGGCTTCTTGCGGAACTTCTACCGCATCCAGCACAAGCTCTTCGGAAGCTGATATCTCAGGAACTAAAACCGCCTGACCATCAACTTCGAGCTCCAATACAGCATCGTCATCTACAACTTCTAATTGTGAATGATGAACCTCGGGCATACCGGAAAATACTTCAGATTTTGCCATATAAAATTATGAAAAATACTCGTTAATTATTATACTCCTGTTGCCCTTAAAAGTCAATGGCAATCAATAAGCGACTATATTTTTTTTGGAAAAATAACCGACAATACCATAGATACTCCTAGAGCGCCTACAATAATGCCAAAAGATAAAATTGAAGAAATATGCACCTCAAATATACCGGAAAGCATTTTTAAACCGATAAACAATAAGATAAAAGCCAGGCCTTTTTGCAAATGATGAAATTTGTGCAAAACGCTTTCAATCAGGAAAAACAAGGCGCGCAACCCCATGATAGCAAAAATATTTGATGTAAACACAATAAAGGGATGCTGAGAAATAGCAAAGACAGCCGGAATCGAATCAACTGCAAAAATAATATCAGTACCTTCCACCAAAAGCATGATTAGAAACAATGAGGTTAACACAGTTTTACCACCCTCTTTGGTGATAAAATGCCCATTATGGTGGTTGGGGGAAAATGGCAATAATTTTCTAGCCCATTTAATAATATGGTTTTTTTCAAAATCAACATGCTCTTCTTTCTTATCTCGCAATAATTTAATACCTGTATACAAAAGTAACGCACCAAAGATATATAACACCCAATGAAATTGACTGATAATAAGCGAACCGAAACCAATAAAAATTGCTCGAAAAACAATCGCGCCCATTATCCCCCAAAACAACACGCGGTGATGATATTTTTCTTCCAGTTTAAAGTAACTAAAAATCAGCATAATCACAAACAGATTATCAACTGAAAGCATTTTTTCAGTAACGTACGCACTCAAAAACTCAGCCGCAAGCTCTTTGCTAAGAAATAAAAAAATCAAAAACCCAAAACCAAGAGAAATGGCAACCCAAAATAAAGACTGGTTGACTGCCGAACTGAGTTCAACCTTGTGCACCTTACGATTAAAATACCCCAAATCAAGTGCCAAAAAACCGACAATGATTATTCCAAACAAAATCCATAAACCAGTTTGCGCATCCATAATTGAAAAATAAATAATTTAGCTAAATTATAGTATAGCAACTGTTCAAAAAATAACAAGATTGCAGGCTGTATTTCATTGACTTACCGGCATATTTATGCTACACTCCTCTTCAAGTTGCCAAGGATTTTTCTCAAATGAACACACCTTACACCACTCAGTCTATATGGGACGAAGAGGTTACGGTGATGCATTCCTTTGTAGAAAAGGATCTGCCGCAACTGATTGTGGCTATTGTCATCATCTACAAAATAACCTCGTGGAAATTGCTGCGCCACAAGCTCAGCGAACTTCCCCGAGCTTCCGCAACCTTTTCATCTGCAGCCAAAGAAAGAAAAACCTCATGAAGAATAAAGACGCACTGAACTTCTTCTATCTGTTTGGTATGGTTCTGTTGGCGGCACTGATCATGACGGTCCTGTACGAGATTGCCCAAAGCATCTTCTGGATGCTCAATTGCATTCTCTGGGATGACCAGCCAACAACCGCGAAGTGGATGATTAGTTTCATGACCGGACTCATGCTCGTTGCCGGGCTCGCGCTCGGTTTCTACCGAAGCCTGGTCAACTACGACAAATAGAATCCACTTCAAAACAAGCTGTCCTGACATTGCCTAGTTTTTAAAAAATAATTTAAATACTAGGCTATGGACAGCTTGTTTTTTTATTACGTATTTGCCAAAAACTCTACCAGTACAAAAATCAACCAAAATAAAAATAAGGCATAGCTTTCTCTTCTTGAAATCGAACGACCGGAACGCATAAAGGTAAATAAAATTACCGAAGCAGCCACCATAAACAAACCCGTAATATAAATTATTTTTTGAGGGAAAGAAAAAGGAGAAATAAGCGCCAGCACACCAACCACCACTGTTGCGTCAGCCAGTACCGTACCCAAAATATCACCTACTGCCAAATCATCATCTTGTTTTTTAACTGCCTGTACCGCAAAAAATAACTCCGGCATAGTAGTACCCAAACCAACCAATAACATACCAACCAAAATAGGATTTATACCCAGTAGGTTGGCAAAATTAACAGCCGAAGTTACAGTAAAATGAGAACCAACAATTAATATCGCCATTCCCAACAACAGCATGAAAAAATTTGTATATGGAAAATGCTTGCTTTTTTGAACTACAGAAAGATCCGAACCGCTTTTAAAAGCAGTATAATAAAATACCGCCCCCAAAATTACCAGAGCCATGCCTTCTACTCTGGAAAAATAACCATCGACACCTAATATAAGCGGTAAAAATAACAAAAAAGGATACGCTTTGTTTTTTTTCAAAATTTTACTTTCAATTTTTATACCGCGCCTGGCAAATAAAATAATAATCGTAAAAATTAACGTCATATCTGCCACATTCGACCCAAACAACGTGCCGAGCCCGAATGAAGACACTCCTGCTAACGCGGCATTTATCGCCACAAATGTTTCGGGTAAAATAGAAATAACTGCCACCACAATAAAGCCAACCGCATACCTTGATAACCCAAAACTATCGGCAAGCTTGGCGGCATACTTAGTGGAAAATGTTGCGCCTTTGATCACGAGCGCTACCGCACAAATAAAAATAAAAATAATTTCAAACATATACCTAATGGATTTAAAAACATCTCTTGTATAATAATTGTAACAAAGAACCGTATAATTACCAAACGTACGCGCAAACAAAAAGACCCTTGGCATACCGAGGGTCTTTTTAAGATTTTACTTATTTCTTTTTTGCAACTGTTTTCTTAGCAGCAGTTTTTGTTTTCGCTAACGGAGTTTTACTTTTTTCTTTTACCGGCTTATCTTCTTTTACAGCCAGAGCAGGCATCTTTGTAGCAGTGATTGCCGCAAGGATTTTCTCTAATTTTTCATTGAGCATTTCAAATTGTTTTTTGAACTGTTCAGCGCCACCTGCGCTTTGTTCATGACGTGGTGCAAATGATGGCTTGCTGCCAAAACTTGGTTTGGAGAATTTATCATGTTTTTTATTACGGAAACAATCATTACAAAATACTTCTCTATCACCAGTTGGTCTAAATGGCACTTGGCATGGCTTACCGCACTGACTGCAAGTAGCATCGTGCATTTGCGGTCTATCAAACCCGCCGCCAAATTTGTGATCTCCGCCAAATCTATCACCACGATCACCTCCGCCGAATTTTTTTCCACCAAAATCCCGTTTTCCAAAACCGCCTCTATCACCTCTATCTCCGCCAAATCTGTTACCTCCGCTAAATTTACCCATACAATTATATTTATAATTAAACACCTAGAAAGCCATTCTAGCTTACTTTGGCATAAAAAACAAGAGCTTGAACCTTTTAGCAAAAAAATGCTATGATCTATACACTATGCAAGTACCCTACAGAAAACCAGGCAAATACAGCCAAATGAAGCAAGACCCTATGCTAACACAAGCAAAGGCACAAGAGCTGAAAGAAAAACTAGAACGACTCAAAAATTATACCAGACCAAAAGCAGCCGAAGAAGTTCGTCGCCTGGCTGAACTTGGTGATTTTTCAGAAAATGTTGAATACCAACTCGCAAAAGGACGACTGCGCGGAATCAATAACAGTATTTTAACGATCGAACATCAGATTAATAACGCTGAAATAATTCCAAGCCCCGATACTGCGAACATAGTACAAATCGGACATACAGTAACCATCACAACCGGTGGAAAAGATAAAAAATATCTCATTCTTGGCTCGTCTGAAACTGACCCAACCAAAGGCATTATCTCTCATATATCCCCTCTTGGCGCCGCTTTATTAGGCAAGAAAATTGGCGACAGTATCCAAATAAAATCCGCGGAAAAAGAAATAAATTACACTATTGTAAACATAGAATAAAACAGATCGGCGCACGTACTCACATTGACAAAATTACATAATTTTGTTATGTTGAAATGTCGTTAATATATATTTGCTCTTTAAAAATTTACAAGAAGAGACAAGCACGTAAACCATTTTGCGTATTTACTTCTTCTTGTAACAATTACTAAACGCCTGCTCACAATCCAAGGAGCGTGCTATGTCCCAGAATGAAGATTTTCCTTCTGCAAGAACACTACTGATTGCAACCATCGCACTCGTACTAGCAGTAATTGCGTACCTGATTGCGATGTCTGAGCCGCCAAGCTCTTCCAAGCAGAGACAAATCACCAGCACAGTTCATATTCTCAGCCAACGTCACCATCCTCAGCCAACAACTACAGACAATGGACCACTTAATGCAGAAGTTGGTGATATGGCAGAAATTTCTCTTGCTCCACAAGAACGGATCACTCGACCTGTTGCAGAATTGCGACTATACTGCGAAACTCGACACGACAACAGCATCCGGACATATGAGCGCCATGTGCCTTCGGCGGGTAAAACCACGAAGGTCCTCCTTCAGCATGAAGGATACTGTCATATTGTCTTGATTGAGAGCATACTGCCAGTGCCACCAGGCACGGGGCAATTTGACGGAGACATGCTAAAGCTGCGACAGCTGCCACCGCAGTTCAACTGCAAATTCAATCCGCTATTTGCTCAGGTCTGGGTCTCCCTGTAAACAACAAGCTCAAGCGCGTACCATCACGAGGCGCGCTTCCAACAGCACACATACTCGTGATACAAACAAAAACCACCTATATAAGGTGGTTTTTGTTTTAACAGAGATATATTATTTATTCCACGTATTCTTTAATGATTTCCAACCGTATTTTGCCAGAACAAAAATTATTCCTGCATATATCAAATATGGCAATAACTTCAACAACGTTGCCAATAAATTGATAGTTGCATTTTGCACGGCGCTATTGAAGCTATATACAAAATTTTGTACCGCTGCCACCCAAGAATCTTTTAAATTTTCTTCATCAAAATATTTATTCTCATAAATATTTATATTAAAATAAGTATATGCCAATTTATCCATTTCATCCGCTTTGGCTTTTGCCAAATAATCAAGCTGCTGGCTCACGTTTATTTTTTCTTGAGTTAACCGCTCTATTACCTGCAACTTACTATCGATTATTTTTGCCAAACTTGCCACATCCTGAGTACGAGCCGCGAGCGCGCTGATTTGATCGTATGCAGCAACTGCATTTTTAAGAGTATCATCAATTGATGATAATTTTTTTTCAAGAATTTCTGCTTGACTCGTAAAATCATCTAATTGGCGCTTAATTGTGCGGGTGTTTTCATATACATCTTTTGGGTCCAAACCTTTAATTTTTGCTAAGATTTCCACTACATGGCTTTTTTCAACTTTAAACGTATAATTACAATTACGATCCGACTCTTGGGCATTTTCAAAGATCACGTATGACAAGTTTTTTAAACTAGAAACTTGCCCGCAAACATCTTCTTTATTTCTTGCTTCAATGGTAGCGCTATAATCAGTAACTTCAAATTGCTCCGCTGTATCTCCGGTTGTTCCTTGTGGGTATGGAACCGGCATAATATTTTGTACGGACAAACTCGCGACTCCAGACCCCATTTTACTGTTGTAGTACATAGCGTCTTCCGCCATAGCACCACCCATACCATACAACGGCGCTACCGCAGAAGTTGCTATTTTATTCTGCCTATTTGCCATCGGACGCACAGAATTATTGATTAAACTCACGACAAATACAGCTACTGATACACAAAATACTGCCAGCACCGTCATCTTAAAAATAGTCAGCGGTTTTAAATTTGGGTTTTTAAAAAATTCCATATACTTATATTTATATGAATAAACTATTTTGTTTGTATTTGTTTCCAGGCACGCACTGTTTTACTGCTATAATATAGCGCCACAAAAAATATAAATGCCAATATTTGATTGACCGCAAAAAATGCCCAATCAATATTCATACTCGTGGTAGAAGAAAGATAGTACTGTACCGCTGTATATTGAAAAAAGCCACACCCAATCGCCGCCGCAATAGTATTTATCATTACAATTATTTTATGATTAGGACTCTCGAGCCCCGACAAAAAAGCCAACACAATAATCGCTATGACCGACCAAGGTAACGATACCGTAATAAGCGAAGAAAAAATAGCCAGCGTTGCCAACATCAAAATACCGGCAGCTAAAAATAATTTTCGAACAATATCTCCATAATAATGACGAGGCGGCGTAGACATATTGGGCTTGTTTTCTTGAGACATATGAAATAGTTATATACCACTCTAGTATAGATCTTACACGCTCAAATGTCTACTCAGACGCATTCTTTCAAAGAAGCCCGATATTAGATCAATAATAAATACCCCGCACTTACGCAAATAATCGCCAATGCGGAAATAAAAAATGTCAACGCAAATCTTTTGGTACCTTGCAAAAAAGAATAGACAGTTTTGCTAAGCAAATTGGTCGCATTTACCAATACAAATGTAATAAAAGCAAATTCAAAAGAAATGGTGCGCCCTGCCATCTCTGCCAAGTTAACCAAAATAGCATCAAGTCCTGCCAAAGATGCAATTACCGAACTAATCACAAACCCTGATTTGCCAAATACTAATAACGACACTTTTGTTACAATCTTCACCGCAATCAAAATGCCGGCAAATTTTAATGCCGGTACCAAAGAAAATATTTTTAAAGATTTTACTTCTTGAGTATCGGCAATTTCGACTTCTTTTTTCTTTGAAAGAATAAAAGCAGCCAACCCTGCAATAAGCACCATTAATAAAATACTTGGAGCAATAAAAATAAGCCACTTTGGATTGAGCGGACCAACCAACAAAAATATTTGCAAAAAACTAGCAAGGTTTGCTAGCAATGCAGCGGCCACCAAATGATTTACAAAAGACGATTTCTTGCTTTTTTGCGCCAATGATTGTGTGGCAGATGTGGAAGAAACAAATCCTGCAATAAAACTGGTCAACGCAAACCCTTTCTTATTACCAACAATTTTTCCCAGAATATATCCAAATACATCAATCCCCGTAATAAGCACCACAATAAACCAAACTTTGCGAGGATTAATGAGTTCTAACGTACTAAACTGCCCTATATCAAACCCCAAACCGGTAATAATTGATGGTAGTACAGGAATATCCGATAAGGTATAGGCTGTATCAGGCAAAAACGGCAAAATGACAAGAGCAATGACTGCATAACTAATAAATGATTGGAGTTCTTCCCGTGAAATACCCGCAATCAATTGGCTGGTTTTTGATTTTATCGACAAAATCAACATCAGCATAACAAAAACTGCCACGATAATATGTAGCGGAATAATATCAAGCACCAACAATAGACCGATAAGAAACGTAATAACAACCGACAACTCAGTTGTCAAACCAAAATCATTGGTAACCGAAACACCTGATACATAATACGAAATCAGCAATACCAAAAATCCACCGGCAACCAACAACGCCAATGAAGCTAAGTTATGGGTAAAAAATATACCTACCAACGCGCCAATTAATGCAATAAGAGAATATGTACGGATACCACCCAATGCGCCCGGACCCTGCTTGCTGCCCTCTCTCTCCAATCCGATAGTTGCTCCTAAAATAAGGGCAAGAATCAATTTTGAAAATAATCCTGTAAACATAGTATATATAATTTAATCACTTTACCTGAATTATTTTATTAAAAAAAAGACGCTCTGTCCAGCTATAAAATCAAAAGCCGCCTACACACTCTCGCGCATAAACGGCTTTTATCTACATACAATTCGTCTACTTACACCATCAATGCTTTGCCGCCAATATCAACAAGCAAGCTTGATACCTGTTCGATCTCTTTGATTTTTCCTGCCGGTATCACATCTTCCGCAAACACTTCTAATCGCTCAAGCGCTTCGGATAATTTTTCTTTTCCAGCCGCAGTCATCATCACAAATCTCACGCGCGCATCATCTTCTACCGGTCCGCTTTTGATTACATGCACTTTTTCCATTGGCAATAATAATCGCGTTACCCCTGAAGCCGTCATGCCGATTTTTTTTGCCAATTCAATACGACTGATTTTTTGATCATCTGCTTGGCTAATATAGTAAAGTATTAAAAACTCATTAAAACCCAAACCACCCAAACCTCGATCAAACCGGTTGGTTAAAATTGAATGAGTCTTGCCAAGATTGATAAAAAATTTTATAGCCGGACTGGTAACAGACATATACATATACTTAATAAATAATTGATAAATCAAGTATACTTCAAGTTAATGCTCCTGTCAAGCCCCCTCTTCCGACTACCCTCTTTTTATTTCTGCTGCCTATACAAATACAGACTGGCAACCACACACAATAACATATAAAAAACCAAACCATACGCGCATGTGGGCAAACCCAATGTATAACGCCCTTCACCAGAAATCAAGCGCACCACTTCCGGAATAGTAAATCTACCAGCAAATAAAATACCTACGAACGTAACTGCCAAATGCACCTGTGCCACAGATCTGAGCGCTGTTTTTCTTAAAAATCCAACCATTGAAGATACAAACAATATTAGAAACATCACAAACCCATACCAACATGCAGGGTACCCCAAAAAATACGGACAAGGCTCACTCAACGCACATGTTGAGGTAAATAACTTTACCGCGCTTAAGTACCCGGAAAAAATAAATCCACCAAAACTTGCCGCCAAAATTATTTTTGAATACCAAGAATTATTCATATATATTAATATTACCCATTTAACTACTTACGCTTCGTGCTGCAACCGACTGGCGCGCAATGCATTAAAAATAACCAACACATCAATCAACTCCTGAAAGAGCGCACCCAGCAGTGGCGGCACAAAACCAAACAACGCACAAAACATCAGAAAAACACTGAGCCCGATACCAACCCAAATACTTTCTAGTGCAATTCTAATCGTTCGTTTCGCAATCGAAATTATAAACGGCACCGATGAAAGATCACCTCCCAAAAATACCACATCTGCGGCTTCGGATGCCGCTGTATGCTCTTCATTACTAAACACCAAACCCACATCGGCAATTGCAAGCGCTGGTGCATCATTGATACCATCACCAATCATTGCCACAACATCGCCATTTTTCTTTAAATCTTCCACTCTGGTTTTTTTATCTTCCGGCGTACAATTGGCACAAATAACTATTCCTGACCCAGCTTCTCCCAAATGACCCACAATTTTTTCCGCATTTTCCTGGCGATCACCAGTAAATACATACAGTGCCATGCCTATTTTTTTTAATACACTAACACTCTCAACCGAATCATCCTTGAGACGATCTTCAAATTCAAAACGCGCGATAACCGCATCATTGCGCAACAACTCCACTGCATTACGATGGTGTGTATCTTTTAATTTCTGTAATGAATATTCAGCACCACCAATAATAGCAGAAATACCTGATCCAATTTTTTCATTGATTTTTTCCGCCACAATTCGTGGTACACCGGCTTCTTTGGCACTTGCCACAATCGCTTTTGCGAGCGGATGCAACGAGTTACGTTCAATAGCCTCGGCAATACTATATATCTGAGGCAAATCAAACGCCGAATCAAGAACTTCAACTTGACTGACAATCGGTCTCCCTGCCGTCAACGTGCCTGTTTTATCAAACACAATTGCCGAAACACGAGACAGTGTTTCCAAACTTGAAATCTTTTTGGTCAAAATTCTATGCTTAGCAGCCGTATTCATGCCGCCAAATAATGCAATCGGTGTCGCCAAAATAAGCGGACACGGCGTAGCCACTACCAATACCGCCAACACTCGATTCAATGAATGATCAAGTAAGTATCCTGCCACCGCCAAGACAAGTGTTACAATGGTAAACCAGACACTATACCGATCTGCCAAACGAATAAGCGGCGCCTTTTCAATCTGCGCCTGACGAACAAGTTCAATGATTTTTCTATATGTTGAATCTTTATCAGCAGCAGTAACTTTTACCACAATGATATTCCCCATATTTACCGTACCACTGCGCACTGCGTTGCCCATTGTTTTTTCTACCGCAAACGGCTCACCCGTTAAAGATGATTCATCCATAACCGCATCACCAGACACTAACACTCCGTCGAGCGGCACAACTTCTCCTTTTCTTACCATAATTTCTTCTCCGGGTTTCACCTGCTCGATCGGCAAACTTTCTCCTGCTTTTCCTTGGTTCCACAAAATAACTTCGTTAGGAATACGTTCAGTAAGAGCCGTCAAAGATTCACGCGCTTTGGCAGTGCCGTACTTTTCTAAAGTTTGCCCACCGGATAACATAAGCACAATCACCATTGCCACCAGATATTGCCCACTAACCAAACCCACTGTTATTGCTAATATTGCAATATAATCCAAGGCAAACTGTTTGTGACGCAAAGAAATTATTGTTTCTTTAATAGTGTCAAAACTACCCAAAGCGATAATACTCAACGCGATTATTGTTGCCACCTGATTTAATTTAAAACCATACAGCAACACACTGTACACACCGATGCCAATCAAAATAATAAACGGTAATTTAAAAAACAAAAATAAATTTTTAATCGAACTGTTCATATACAAAGATTAAAATAAACTCTTCACAACTCTATAGTAAGCATAGCAAAAAAACATAACACATTCAAGGTGGCAGACCTGCCAAAAAATAAGTAAAAAAATACTTTGTACGTATGCCGTACAAAGTATTTATACCAAGATTCTCCAGAGCGCTTTTGAAACCAATGCTACTTGGTGGCAAAAGCGCATAACTCTGGAGAATAGCTATTTCTCAAAGAGCTGCGCGCCTATTTCTGTTGAACAAGGCGAGTGCCAGCGACAAATTGCAGCAATGCTTCCGGCACATCACGCAGATCACCTTGCATCCACTGCGGATCTGCCATGAACCATTTCACATTGCACCAACACAAATAGCCACTAGAAACCCGTTCTGGCAAACTACTATCCGGGTAGAGAACATAGACTTCCCTGTCACACGCCGGCGCGTCCAAGCCACCAAACAAGATCAAAAACTTCTGACGCCCGTCAGCACGCTCAATTCGAAGTACCGGCGTATCACCATATCGCTCAAGGAAGTCCCGCAACACAGACTCCGGCGTGACTTCATGATTGGACGACATACATAACCCCCTGATCTCCGAAGAGATCTTGTTGTTTTTTCTCTACTACCAACACTCTAGAAAAATGCTTGTAGCAGAGAAAAACTGCACACTCTTTGAAATTGTGAAAGAAACTACCATAAAAGATGGTAGCAAAAAACTGTACCATACAAACACGTTTTTGTCAATCAATCACACCGAGCCAGCTCTTCATCTTTTCTTCATTCACCATAGATTATACTACAGTTACATGCTATAGTTTTATATATACAAATATATGCGTATTTTGGTTATTGAAGACGAAGAAAAACTGAACAAAGGGCTGGTGCAAGGACTGCAAAAAAGAGGCTACGCGGTTGATTTTGCTTTCGATGGTGAAGAGGGAGAAAAATTGGCACTCTGGAACAATTACGATCTTATTATTCTCGACATCATGATGCCAAAACGTGACGGGCGCACCGTCTGCCGCAACTTGCGAAGCAAGGGAAAAAATACTCCTATTTTATTTCTCACCGCCAAAGATTCCACTGGAGATAAAGTAATCGGTCTTGATGACGGTGCTGACGACTATCTCATTAAGCCATTCTCATTTGAAGAACTCACAGCTCGTATTCGCACCTTACTGCGCCGCCCACCACTTGCCACCAACACTATTTTAGAACTTGATGAATTAAAAATTGATACCAGCACACAAATTATTACTGTTGCTGGCACCGTTCTTGATCTGACGCTACGCGAATATGGATTACTGGAATATTTATTGCGCCACAAAGGCATGGTCAAAACACGTGAAGATATTTTGGAACATGTGTGGGACAGGTTTTTTGACTCTTTCAGCAACGTTGTTGATGTGCATCTAAAAAATTTACGTAAAAAATTACCTAAAGTATATGCAAAACGCATTCAAACAGTTTGGGGCAAGGGGTACCGGCTGGTTTAAGAATTTATTCCAGCTTTCTTTATGGAGACTCACTGTTTTTTATACCGTAATTTTAGGGCTGATCTTATTTATTTCCAGCAGTTTTATTTACGGCGCTTTTTCCAAACGATTAGAAAATCGTTTTCGCATTACCCGCATGCCTCTTACGCAAGAAATAATCCGCATATCCCCTCCCCAACCAACCGCTGATGATGTGCGCACGGATCTTGTCAACTCACTTTTTATCGTCAACGGTCTACTACTTGTCATTGCCGCCTTGCTCAGCTACTTTCTAGCACAAGCAACTATCGAACCTCTACAAGCAATGGATGAAAAACAAAAAAGATTTTTTGGCGATGCTTCTCATGAGCTACGCACGCCGCTATCTATTTTAAAAATAGATCTGGAAAATGAACTAGAAAATAATACAAATGATACAACTGAAAAAACCCGCCTCATGAGCTATCTTGAAGAAGTAAATCGCATGAGCAGACTGGTAAATAACCTACTCACCCTTTCTCGTTTTGATGAACATGATATGAGTGAAGATCGCCAATTTTCACAGGTCAATCTGACACAACTAATCGACGCCACCGTACACCATCTTTTGACACTAGCAAACCATTACGGAGTCACTCTAACCATCACACCTACTCACGAAACAATCGTACTTACATCAAATGAAGATATTTTATCTCAAATTCTAACCAACGTAATTAAAAATGGCATCTTATATAACAAACCAAATGGCACTGTGACCATTGCTGCGCATACCACCAATAAACAAGCAGTTGTCACCATCACCGACACAGGGATGGGCATGACAAAAGATGAAATTAAAAAGATCTTCGATCGTTTTTATCGCGCGGATAAAAGCAGATCCAGCAAAACCAAAGGCAGCGGTTTAGGATTATCAATTGTGCATTCTTCAATACAATACCTAGATGGCGCTATTGAAGTAGATAGCATTCCCGAACAAGGCACTACCATAACTCTCACACTACCAATATAACACTTTTCTTCATACTTTCTTCACTGCCTATTTGATACACTACCGGCATCATCACGACAAAGATTTGCCGCAAACGAGGAACGCGCAAACATTCATGCCTCATCAAGTACCTTACATAGGTAATACCTAAGGACTTTCATGAAGTTTATTTGCACATCTTTTACGTGATACTCTGGAAAGCCGCACTGCCGCCGGACATGTCTGGACAGCATCTTTAACATCGGTTTGATGATCACAAACCGACAAAGGCTGAAACCGCCGTGCGCACTCTCCACTCTTATTCATTAACATTATACATATGAAGTCAAAGAAAAAAATTTACATTGCCGCCTTCACACTTGCACTTCTTCTTACCGCTGGCGGAGCGGGCGTTATCCATGCAGCTTCAATACCAGGCGGTGCTGGTAGAGACCCAATGAATAATCTGGCAACACTACTCGCACAACGTTTCAATCTCAATGTTACCGACGTGCAAAAATTCTTTGACGAACAACGCACAAAGATGGAAACTGAACGAAAACAACAATTTACAGATCGCATCAATCAAGGTGTAACAGACGGCAAACTAACTCGTGATCAAGCTGATAAAATTATCGCCAAACATACCGAACTGGAAGCATTGCGCGATTCCCTCAAAAACAAAACCGAAGCGGAGCGTCAAACCGCCATCAAAGCTCAGATAGAAGCGGTAAAAAAATGGGCGGAAGAAAATAATATTCCATCAGAATTCATGCTCTTTGGCGGACCAGGCATGGGCAAAGGTTCCGGCCATAGCAAAGGTCATGATGATTTTATGATGAGACCGAACAGGAATAACATTGCACCACAAAAATAATTCCATACATACAAAAACACCCTCTCACGAGGGTGTTTTTAAATATTGTATTTCTATTTAATATAGAACGAACCTCTCACCACCGCGGTTACTTGTTTTTCAAGCGCAGATGTATCATAGCTACCATAATCATTAACATCTACCGAGTTGACCGCAGTTACTTGAAATACACCCATGTCAGCTGATTTTAAATCACCAACAGCACGCCCGGTACTTTTAGCAATTTCATCAGCTCTTTTTTGCGCGTTTTTGGTTGCTTCAGCAAGCATTGCCACTTTGAGATCGCTAAACTTGGTATAATAAAATTCTTCTCCGTCATTGGTAAAGGTCAATCCGCGTGCCGACAATTCGGATGGCGCTCTTTTTTCCAATTCGGTAACTTTAGCAATATCAGAAGACTGCACTTCCAAACGCTGAGTAATTATATATCCAGTCAATGTTTGCGAACCGTTGTAATAACTATACATCGGCTGCATATTTGCCGGACTAATAGACAATTCAGCGGCAACAATTTTATTATCCTTCAAGTACTTTTCAATAATATTAAAATCCGATTGGATATTTTTATATCCTACCGCCACTTCTGCCGGACTCACATTGCGAACAAAACTTGCTTTCCATTTCACCACATCGGATGTAATTTTCTGTTGAGCAGAACCGGTCACACTAATCACATTATCCAATTTTTTGGTGTTATAAAATGCTGTTGATGCTACCAACACAGACAACACCAAACCAGATGCCAATGAAATACCTAATAATACGAGGCCACGATTATTCATATATATAAAGATATATTTTATACTTCTATGGTACTACCCTATCAAAGGAAGGTCAAACATCCTTAGCTAAAATTTTATAATTAAAGCTTACCGATCAGCTTACGTAACGCACTTAAAACACTACGCTTATCATCCGCCGCGGGCAACGCTGCTTTGGTTTTTTGCGGTAAACGCTGATAGAACCATGCTTCATCCGATACATCATCAAGCTTTCCGCAATATTTTTGCGCGGCATCTATAATCCAAACCTGTTTTTTCTCATCTTCATATCGAACCCACGCATGACCACCCTTGTTTCGAACAGCATTACGGTCAACGGAAACACGTCCAAAGCTTCGCCTATTTTCATCACCAATTCTTTCATCTTGAATCAATCGCTCAATTAAATAGCCGGCAAGCAATGCCTCGTGTCTACACACACCTCCGTGACTTGCAATATATGAACCAAGCGCAACTCGCCCATCTTTTTGACTCGCTACTTCCATAATTCTATCAGCAAGCCCTGCGTTATAGGGGATTTTTTTCATTACTAATTGATACACCTCCTGTAAAATTGTTTCCGTAGCAAGCTGATGTTGGTCTCGTAACCTGCCCAAACCAATCAACAAATCACCGTAAGCAGTATGAAGCAAACCATCACTTTCATCATCAACAACTATTGCTTCCCGTTCGATTGACCCTAAATATACACCTTTATTAATTGGAGTGTCTCTGCCAATCATTAACCGTCTTTTCTCTCCGGGCTTATCATAATAACCAGACGGACCGTCAGCATCTGGTTCTTCATAAAACCCGGCTTTTTGAAGTCGTAATGCAGCCTCTGCCGTCTTCCCTTCTATCACCATATCTGATCGCAAAAATTTTTCTGGCATAAAAATTAATTTAAAACATCCTTTATTAAAAATGTGGGTATTTTTTTACCATCTCTAAAGTATATATTTTTGCTTTGATTGTTTTATGCCCCGCCTGAAAAGCCTTTACCAAACGATGAACACCGTCAATAATCAACCACTTCCCTTTTTTATTTAATAAAAGAATAGGAAATTGTAAATCCGAGTTTTTAATTCTTTCCTGATGCGCAATACTTCCCTCAACTTTATTGATCACATTCCAGGGAGTTAAATTCCAATCGTCAGTACCATCTTTTGCCCATAACGGCAGATCAAAATTCCAGATTAATTTATCTACTTCAAAATCTACAATCGGCATATCTAAATCTCGTAATTTTACAACATCAGCATAGATTTCATAACCAGCATCAGTGATACTTTTTGGTCTTTGATTATTCATATTTTGTAGTATTGAGCATTTTTTGACATTGGCGCATTCGGCGTTGATAGGCAGTAAAACTGCCAAGACCCATTTGTTTACGTCGATGAGCTAATAATTTTTTGTTAATAATCGGACGCGGCACCAACATTCCTTTAGTATCATTATAAAATTGAGTGCCATATACCTGCTTTTTATGAGTATTTACTAAAACTCTATCAATAAGATATGCCAAATCACTCGACTCTGCTTCCTTGGACTTAACCGCTTTTTCTAAGAGACGTAAACAACTTGCCTGAAATCGAGGCACGCAATCCGCGTGCTGTATAAGGAGCCAGGCAGCCTGAGCGCCATCTTTACCCACCATAGTAAATGTTGGCCACCCATATCGTTTTATAATACGACGCATTGATATAACGTGATTTTTATCAACACGGGCAAATGACATCGTACGTCGATATTTTTGATCTGTTGCCATCATTTTAAGTAATAGAGAACGTAATTTTGGATTTTGACATTTTTCACTTTTTTTCATAGATCTAACTAAAAAACGAAACTACACATACAAAACTACTTCTTAGCTAATTGAGCTAGCTCACTAACCCTTTGAGACGTAAGATTAGGGAGATCAGAAATATCAACATAATAATCTTGCGAATTTGTCAGATTCACATATACATCTATTAATATAGGATCATTTCGAAAATCAACCATAGCCAAACCACCTATATTAATAACTGGATCGCTAATATAATTCTGCACAATTCCAGCACGATCAGTTGCAGAGACAAGCACTTTATACATACCCCTAGTTTTTTTGTTACCAGACTGAACATTAATTCCATTGGCAGGTTGTACTTCAACTAAAATACCTTCTAATTTTTGACCAGTTCGTATTAAATCACTAATATGCTTTGATCTTCTTAGAGACCTCACAAATAATACTGGACCTATAATTAGAAAGCTAATTCCAACTAAAGGAAACATTAATAAAAATAACCAACTACCTGCACTCTCCACAACCTTTGCCTGATCTGGTCGATCTGGATTATACGCAACTTCCCCTCTTTCACCAACCGCTGGATTAAATTGTGAGCCAATATTACTAGTTATTCGATAACTCCTCCCATCAACTGAATACTCATACACCGGCCTATCTAAACCCCCTCGCTTACCAGCACTTCTATTCTTAAAAAAATCCACCACTTCAGCAGAAGTTTTTATCCAATTTCGATCAATTTTTGTGTCCATTACCGCAAATAATCCCGCACCAAAAAAAACTATTCCAGCCAGCAGAAATAGCACTAGTGCATTCATGCCAAATTTTTGTCTTTGGATTGTGGTAGTACTAACAGACATATATCCAACAATTGTTTAAAATAAATTACAAATAAAAATATCCTAAAACTCCAGTAGAGACTTTTATAAGCTATCATATAATCCTGCATAAATCTAGAGAACCAGAATAAATTTAAACTACTAATTTTAACGTCCAATACAGGTTGATTTAAAACCCGCATGATTAGTGGGTTTTGGATATATGCTTCGTTTGCACACTAATGCTAGAACCTGTTCCAAAAAATACTAAATGAATATGCAAATAATTAAGAACCTACGGTTGACAAAAACCTATTTTTATGGTATATCTATCTGTTGTTTTTGTTCAGATTCTGTACCGTCGACTGTGGCGCATACCACGGAAATCGGTAGGGGTCTGAACCCCTAACTACTCAACCGCACTTTGAAATGGAGCAACATCTTCATGTTGAATATCCCCCGCAGCTTCGGCTGCATCCTGCTGACCCTGGTCATTCTCGGCGGCTGCAACTCGACCGACAAGCAAGCCCCGACCTGCGCCATCATCAGCGTCAATCCCAACACGCCGATAGGTAGCCATGTCGGACCCGGCGGCATCTGGGACCCGCAGGGGCAAGCCCAGACAGTCCTCGCCTTCACACTATTTGTTATGGAAGGCGAAGGTTGCCAGATGGCGACCGTCACCGGTCTACCCATGAAGGTAGACCCGAACATGAGCCCCTTCGTGATCGGTCAGAACTTCAGACTCTTTAGCACGTGGAATGGTACCTTAATTGTTGTTGCGGAAGGCACAGTCATGAGCGATGGGAAACTCAACATCAAGCTTGCAACAAGAGAAGTCAATCTCAAAAAAGGCGAACACCGCTACTTTGAGCTACACTTAGATACGAACAAGGCGCAACCTGGCGATAAACTCAGCATTTTCAGTGGCGCCATCGAGTACGAGATCAACAAGCAGAAGCTCACTTCATACCAACGATGGTACGCACCACCACCGATCGAATACTGATCAGACCGCAAGGTCAAGATCAACTGGATGGCTCGGATTCGCTCACGCGACCGAGACAGCCAGACTTCACCCGGGCCGTTCAGATAATGTAATAATTTCTTGTTACGTTATCTGAGCCCGGATGTATAAAAAACAAAATTTAAAAACAACCTTTTAATAAGAGGTTGTTTTTAGTTTAAGAAATAAAAAAATAATTGACAGAAGTTTGAACATCCCATACTCGGGTAATTACAAAACCCGCATGAATAGCGGGTTTTGATATTTGCTCGGGATATATACAAAAATACGAACGGAATTTACGGGAGCCCGATAACGGGACGGGCGGAAAGAGGGGTTTGGGGAGGAATTCCGCCCGCCCACCGGCGCGCTTTTTGACGATTTCAGGTTTTTCTTTGACAAATAGCTAATGGCCGATATAGCTCCGATTGTGGGATGAGGTTGGAATATTTTTAGCTAAAAATATTACCGTAAACAATATATAGGCCAAGAATAAGCCCTCTTACGCATACCTTCTGACATAGGGGAGGACACCTGGATAACAATCTCTTTATCATGCCCCGCAATTCCTTGATGCGGCGGCATTAAAGGATCAATTATTGCCTGGCACCCTGCCGGTGTTTTAGCCTCTTCAATATAATTTGGCACTGCAATTACTGATTTATTTAATAACACTGATTTGATTTCTTCTTTGTTTTTTGTAAATACCACCGACATATCACTGCCGTCGAATACTACTAGGCCATCCCCTATAACTTGAGCATACCGGCCATTACCAAGATTATACAAATTTCCCAGAGTATAGTAAGTGAAGTAATAGCCATCAGTAAAAACAGGATGAGTTGGATACAAGACTAATTTTGGTACATGATTACTAGTAGGCCATATATCGCCAGTCGTTTTTGTATAAAATAATTTTGTATTCTCCTGATCATCGTAAACTGCGCGCAAGTATGTGTAGGGAGTAATATTATTTTTGGCAATGTACTCTCGATTCAAGGTTCCAATTTCATTAAAATGAATCTTCATTGCCTCGCTTCCCGCTTGAAAACCTCTATATCTGCCTTTTAAAACCAGACCGCCTTGATTATCAAAAACAATTTGATATACCTTATCATTCTTTATTATTCTATATTCAGTTTTATATTCACCTGAATCTGCCACATGAACGGGGCTTTGTGGCTGCATCGGCAATCCAGTGTTGGGATTATAGACTTGAAATAGTTCATTCTCGCCGTTAACTAATAAACCATTCTGGTCGGCATATTCTACCTCTCCAGAAACTGAGCTAATAAGCACATTGTTGGTTTTACGAGCGATATCTATTTTATTAATAGTTCCCATTTGTTTTTTAAGAACCATGTCATACTTACCGTCTTTATAATAGACCGTATCAGAATTTTTATCCAAGACTATTGAAGAAACATTGTAAAAATTTACTTTTGGTATATCCAAAACTTTCTGTTTTCCTTCAGTATCTAGCCCCACAAATTCTCCGCTATCTTTATTCGGATAAATAATCATTGGGGTTAGAGATTTTAAATAAGTATCTCGAGTTGTTTCTTTTTCTCGAAACTCATTATCAACATAAATTTTTCCATCTGTTGATTCATTCGAGGTTGGGTTGCTACTTTGTGTTACTGGGTTGCCATCCTTTTTAAGACCATGCCAAAAACAAACAGGCCAACCGCCTTCGTAGGTAGTTGCCCATCTACAAAATGGAAGCCATGTAACATGAATTTCTGAATCAGGCGCACCCTTTTCGACTGCATGTTGATATTGAAAATTTCTATTCGCCTTAACTATAACTCTTACTTCATCTTTACTAAGCCAAGGCGACCAACCAAGAATAAATAACACTATAACTACAAAGATTAAAAAGGGGGCTTTATAAGTCATGCTTAATACTTAAGGAAAATTAAAAAAACTTATACATAGCCTAGCACGCCACATAAATCCATGCAATAAATTATTCCAAAATTAAAAGTTGATACAAAATAACCGCTTGGTTAAGCGATTATTTTTCGAAGCTCGAAATATATAAAAAATACGAACGGAATTTAGGGAGGGAAAAAATTTGAATGGTTAGCGAAAGGGGGCTATAAAATAATCGCCGAAAATGCCAACTGTTCGATGTGGCTCCGGATATATGAAAAAATACGAACGGAATTTACGGGGGCCCGATAACGGGTCGGGCGGAAGGAGGGGTTGGGGGAGGAATTCCACCCGCCCATTGGTGCGCTTTTTACGATTTCAAGTTTTTCTTTGGCGGCAAACTCTTTTAAGACTCTACAGGCTATGTCTTTACCGAACTTTATGAAATTTATCAGGGAATAAAAACGGCAAATTTAGATCATATTTTGGAAAATTCAACTACCCTTAAATCTGGTTTATTTTGTTAATAAACTCATTTCTGTCTTTGGGATTTGGATACAAAGTTTCTGCCACTTGGTTTAAAATTTTCAATTCGGCATCAGGGTTAACCCCAAAAATACCCTTATTTTTAAGCACTAACATTTGGTATTCAACAAATAATGAGATAATTTTCTTATTCTTTTCAAACTCTTTATCCGCGTTAGTTCTCACCTCTGTTATCAAATCTTCATTCTTCTTTCTAACATCTGCTAACGCAGCAGTAATTTTATTTTTATTTGATTCAACAAATTTAATTTGCTCATCAATTGTTTTTTGATTTTTTGTTAGCAAATCTTCAGCTATGATTCTAGATTGTTCAGCTTGGGAATTTAATTTCTCTGCCTGTAATCTTGCTTGATCAACCTTTTCTATTAAGGTATTTCCACGTCTTGTTGTATCCCCTGTATTTTTCCCAAGTTTTGCAACTTCAGTCATCTGAACTTGAATCTCTTTAGAAAGCTTTTCTTGCTCATTTTTAATCTGATTTTGCTTTTCATTCAGCTCTATTCTAGACACTTGCATTTGGGAGGCCATCTCAACCACCTCGTTCTTCTTGTCTAATATCTCCTGCTTGATTCCATCTATCTGACCAATTCTAACATGTGTATTATAGCCAAGCCAGCCTAATATACCAACGAAGAGGAGTCCAATGGGCCAAACTATGATCCATATAACGTGAAACACGTTACTAAGGGCTTTATTCAACTTAGAGAAAATCATTTCTTCTTGCGATAGCACATTTTGATTTAACTGTGGTGGCTGACTGTGTTCTTGAACAGCTCGACGATCCTCATCTGGCATATTATTACTATAGTTAAGTAAAAATTTTTATTTATTTTTCAGCTATCATTCGATGTAACTCACAACGCGCCAAAAAGATGGACGAGGGCAATAAGATAGATTATAAAAATAAAACCACCATTAATATACATTTTTATCATTCCCTTATCAACTTTCTTTTTGGCTTCTTGTATTTCCTCCATCTCGTATTCGTCCGGCTCGTCCTTTAATAATCTTCTTATACGTTTAAATTCACTATCAAGTGCAAAAGCAGTCGCAGATGTTGTTTTACCATAAATCATTGAAAAACTTTGCGAGCTCAAATAAATCAAGATGAGCAATGAAACAACTATAGTTTCAAAACTTGCATACACACTGTCATAAATTGCCAAAACAACCCCTATGGTTATCAAGTTAATGATTACTGTCCAAGCATAACCAGCCCAATTCCAATAGTTTTTCTTTTCCTTAATACCAACAACAGTTCCGCAACTGTTGCAAAATTTATCATTTTCCTCTAATTTTTTTCCACAGTTTTGACAAAACATAATTATAAACAATCAGCTTTGGTAAAATATACAAAATATTTTTCTCCTGAATCAACAATATATGAATACTCCATATTTATATCTTGATTTAGAAGATTTTTAGTGTCAGCATTCTCACAAATACTCGAACTTAAATAATTTTTTAAGTAGTCATTTGAGAGCTTGCTCGCATCAACATCTGAAAGCTCATAGTGGTAGCGAATAGCTGTGGGTTCTGCTGTAATATCAATCAGTGTTGTTACTTCGTCAAGTTTATTCGGCAATGTCATATTAGATTTTGCTTCTTTAACTGTTTCTGCAACAAGCTCTGCTTTTGAGTAGCCGCCTGAAGATGAGTTATAACTATCAGGAATCAGAGGGGAAAATGTTCCTAAAAGAACTAACCCGAACCAAACAACACCGATAACTGTTAAAATTATTTCTCCTTTTGAAAACTTTCTGTTTTTATCAAAATTCGAGACAATTTTTGAGTTATTGAAGTTAATAGCTTTTTGTACAGATAATAACGGAATAACAGAAGAGATTGCAATTAACAACCAAATAATATTAAGTCCAAAAGTTGTATCTTCGACTCGACTAAGACCATTGCCAACTAAAAGCAATACTATATAAATGGTCGCCAACAATCCAGGTGAGTATGAATCGTTATAGCCATGTTTCTTTGCTGATCGCAATACTTTCTTAAAAAAATTATGGCAGTAAAAAACTGCAAAAATTGCCCTACCGAACGGAGAAATTTTTTGTTGTTCAGCTTTTCTTATCGCTTCCCAATTGTTATAAAACCAAAAAATTTCATAAATTCCCAATGTTAAAACTGACAAAAGAGCCAATCGTTTAGGGGAAATGGAGAAATATTCTATATCCACAATGTCCTTTTCCGATTCGACAGGCTTACCACATTTATTACAAAACTTAGCATCCTTAGGTAACGTATTATCACAACTTTTGCAGTTCATAAATTATTTAAAATATTGGATTAATCCCATTTCCAATTTGGAAAAGTAGAAAAGCATAAATAAAATCAAACCAGAAAAAACTTAATTTATTAGCAATCCAAATTAGAATAAAGAAAGGATATGATAAGTAATGGATAATTGAACCTTCATTTTTAATGTGGCTCCTGCTTCTTTCTAATATATTTTTTGCGTCATGATCACTGGGAAAGGAATGTGCACCGATTGATAACGCTAACCATAATATCAAATAATTTAAGGAGCTTTCTGGTAGTGTTTGAGAGGCAATAACACTTAAAATTATACATCCTAGTGAATTGACAATTAGTGGTCCCACAGAAATCCAAAAAGTTTGTTTAAATGTAGATGGTTCCTCGTGGGTTACATATCCAGCAGTTTTTTGCCAAAATCTAAAATATTTCACTTCATGAACTTTAACACCAAACCACTCACAAAATTTTTTGTGTGCCCATTCATGCACAACAACTCCCGGAAATGTTATAAGTGATATTAGCTGTCCTGGTATAAACATAAATTTTATTTTACAAAGTATTTTATATCCTTATTATAAATCTTCGCAAAAATCTGAAGTTCAATAACATCAACCCTTTGTTGGCCTGATTCAACATTAGAAATATGCGATTGTGGACGCTTTAATTTCTTTGCCACCTCCACTTGGGACAACCCTGCCTCCTCACGAGCTTTCCGCAATTGTTCAGCGAAATAAGCGTACTCTTTTGTGTGCATTGACTTTGTCATAGTATATCAATGGTATATCCAAAAAGTCAATATCCAAAATTTAGATATTTATGGTATACTATTTTTTGGGAGTTCCATACTCCTCTGCGCGCGCACGGGTGGGTGGGGCAAGCGCGGAGAAAAGAAAAGTTTGCTTTTGGCCACCGTAAAATTCGAGCCGGCATTTTTCACAGGCTGTTTGGCAGTTTTTAAAAAGCGCGTTGGTGGGCGGGCGGAATTCCTCCCCCAACCCCTCCTTCCGCCCGTCCCGTTATCGGCCCCCCCGTAAATTCCGTTCGTATTTTTGTATATATCCCGAGCCAGTTCGGATAGTTGGCGTTTTCGGCGATTATTTTATAGCCCCCTTTCGCTAACCAATCAAATTTTTTGCCTTTGTCCGCTCGGCGGACGCCAAAAGCAAACTTTTCTAATACTAATAAAATCGTATGGCCAAATATATTTTGTACGCTCGTAAATCAACCGATGAGGAAGAACGGCAAGTGTTGAGCATCGAAGCTCAACTCGCCGAGTTAAAAGAATTTGCCGCCAAAGAAAAACTTGAAATCGTCGCCTCGCTTTGCGAGGCAAAAACTGCCAAACAGCCTGGCCGAACCGTGTTCGGTGAAATGTTGCGGATTATTAGTGCCGGCGAGGCCGACGGCATTTTGGCTTGGCACCCCGACCGCCTAGCGAGAAATCCCATAGACGGCGGGCAGATCATTTATCTGGTGGATACTGGTAAAATAAATTCCCTCAAATTTCCAACCTTTTGGTTCGAGAATACGCCGCAAGGCAAGTTTATGCTTAACATTGCTTTTGGGCAGAGCAAATACTTCATAGATAATCTTTCCGAAAATGTGAAACGAGGATTGCGCCAAAAACTCCGCCGAGGCGAATACCCGGGCTGGGCTCCACTTGGCTATACTAATGAATTAAGAAATCATACAATCCTCGTTGACCAAGAAAAGCATAAACTTGTAAAAAGGATTTTTGAATTGTATGCCACTGGTGATTATTCCCTGAATTCCTTAGCAGAAAAATTTAATAATCTTGGCTTGCGCTCTAAGACTGGCAAGAAATTATCGGTAGGCATGCTACAATTTATTCTCAAAAATCCTTTTTATTGTGGTGTGTTTAAATATAACGGCGAATTGCACGAAGGAAAACATGAGCCAATCATCACTAAGAAACTTTTTGACGAAGTACAAACAGTCATGCAGAAAAGAGGCCGGGCGCATAAAACCAAAACACACGAATATATTTTTTGCAGTTTAATGAAATGCGGTTCTTGCGACTGCTACATCACCGCAGAAAAACAGAAGGGTCATACCTATTATCGCTGTACTAAGAAAAAAGGAATCTGCAAAGAAAAATATATTCGTGAGGAAGCTCTGACTAATCAAATGAAAGAAGTCTTGCAAAAAGTTTCTTTGTCCGATGACTGGACCGAAAAAATGCTGGCGAAAATGGAAGAGGATGCGCAAACCGATGTTCAATCATCGAGCGCCCTTGTTGTGGCCTTGAATGGCCAAATAACGGCCATAAAAGACAAACTAGACCGACTGCTTGATTCCCATTTGGAAAGCGTGATAGATAAATCAGATTATTTGGCCAAAAAAGAAAAATTGATTAATGAAAAATTGCGTTTAGAGGAAAAATTGAACGAAATTAAGAACAAGGGCGCTAATTGGCTCGAACCGATGAGGGAATTTATTTTATCCAGTAACCAAGCCAAAAAAATCGCCGCGAACGGCGATCTAATGGAAATCCGCACATTTATAAAAAATGCCGGCTCGAACTTTACGGTGAAAGGCAAAAAATTTGATTGGTTAGCGAAAGGGGGCTATAAAATAATCGCCGAAAACGCCAACTATCCGAACTGGCTCCCGGGGTCGGATTCGAACCGACGACCAATTGGTTAACAGCCAACTGCGCTACCGCTGCGCTACCCGGGAATGAAATTGTCGCGAGAATAATATAATATTTTTTACGACAATTGTCAATACGATTTTATTATCTTTAAGAAATGCTTCTGCCCAAGATTGTATCAAGGTCGGTTTTTACCTTTTTATAGTCCAATTGCGGATTATTGCTACTTGCCAATCTAAAGTCATTATTATCCTCAATTACCACGAAATTTGCCTCCACCACACCCTCTTCTTCTTTAATGGCAAAAATCGCACTCAACCCGTCCAACTTACTCTCTACCGCTGCCTTGCCTTGTTTTTTCAAAATTCTACTTAATTTTCTAGCGGCTTCTTCTACATCTTTGGCAATAGCCGAACCCTGTTCAGCTCTTTTAATGGCTTCCAAATGAGCTTCAATAATGCCCTGCTCGCTAACCTGTTCATCAACATGTTTTTCTGCTTGCGAAACTACGGTTTTAACCACTCGCGTATTGGTGGCTTTTTTTAAAGCAAATAATAAATCATCCATCTTGCCTTCTTCTTGCAAAACACTATTACTGCCAATATCAACTGCCAAAGTTAGTTCATCACCACCAATTTCCCCCACCACCAAACCATCTCCCAAACCAAACTCTCTATACACTCGCGCCACATTCTTTCTGAAATCTCGTAGCTTATCCGTAGTCTTATCACCGGCAGATAACGAAACTTCTTTCAATGTTGCAGCTTTTTTATCAGCAGCAACGCTCTCAACTTTTTGCAATGCGCTTTCATACTCAAGCAACAAATCAACTCCCAGATCCAACACATCCAAACTAATGTATGCCGCGTCTTTCATCGCCACGGCGCGTTTATGAAATTCACTATTCGAAGTATACTCGACATCTTTTTCATTCGCTTGCAACAACTCAGCTGCCAATTTTCTTTGATCGGCAGTCAGCTGTTCTTTATGCTTAATCTTTTGAGACAGTTCATAATTAACGATGGCTTCATCTTTGGTTGCTGCCATCTCTTCTTTCGTAAACGGCTTGACTGCATCTAAAATATTTAATTTTTTTACATAGAGGGCAACCGTTGCAAGCAATGCTTTATTATCTGTTTTAAACTTTCCCTTGCGCACATCTCGCAATAAATCGCGATTAAATACGAACGCATCGCCTCGCTCTTCAAAAATCATAAAATCATTACCATCCACATCGGTAATGGTGTTGCCACCACGAATAATTTCTTGTCGCAACTCTTGAATATGATCAACTTCTTCCACAGCTTTTGCTTCGCTATACTCCGCGCCATAACTCCCATCTCTGGTCTCTCTGGACATACGACTTGTTTGCAACGATTGATTGAGTGCCAATAATTGATTTTGCACCAACTCATCAGCAGACCCTTCAGCCACGGTTGCCACTCCATAGTTCATTTTAAAACCATTTTTCTTTTCACCGCTAGCGCCCAACAGATCTTTCTCAAATTTTTTGAGTACGGCGATACGCTTTGGATCGTGTTCATTTTCGAGAATGCGACCGGCAGTTGCAAGCACAAACTTTGTCATTTCAATATCCACTTCTTCTGACACACTTTCCAAAGCCCCTTCCGCCAACTGTAACGAATGAGGCACTTTGATCACTTCTGTTTTATAATCAGATTGTAAAAATGAAATATCTACGCTGATTTTTTTCATTTCAGCTTCCAACACTTTTCTTTTTTGCGTAATAATCTCATTGGTGACCTGAGGGCCAAAAATATTGTCATTCAAATATTTAATGGAAAGAAAATCGGCGCCAGGCACCAAGAAACTGACCACCTTGTCACCCGGCTCTAAATTGGTAAATAATTTGCCCCACTTTCGCCGCTCCAAAACACCAGCGATAGCATCAGTATCAAAATCATCGCCATGCTCTAATTTATCAACCTCTTCGGCAAAGGCAATGTCTCTGGATGTTCTAATGACTACTTCATGATCGACACGCACTTCTGATTGCTCCAATTCTAAAAATACTTCTATCTTTTGCTGAAACTCTTCCAGTTTTTGTCTTTCTCCTCCTTCTGCATTATTGATCTCTTGCACCAGTGCTTCTTTTATTTTGTGCAATACTTCTTTGTACCGCACACCGTCTCTTACATCGACATCACCGAGCGCTTTTTTAACTGCTGGCGAAACTTCAAACAACTGGTGCAAATCCGCAAATTGAAATTTTTTTGACGCATCTCCGATTGTTTCTACTTTTTTTTCTTGAGCCTTATCTTGTTCTGGTGTAGTCATATAGGTAAAAGTTATAACGATTGAATTTTGTCTAAAATAATTTGCATTTTATGACGATCTTCCGCAACCAGTTTTTCTTTATATACCGACATAATATCTTTCTCAAACTGCATTCGTTCACTCAAAATTTTTTTATATAATTCCGGATTTTGATTAACAAGGCGAACAATCACCTCTTCTTGCCAATCAATCATATCTAACAATATTTCTTTCAACTGATATAATTTTTCTTCTGACAAATTGATCGCTTTCGCATAAATTTTATCCTTAAAATCTGGTTCAAAAACCAAAATGCCTTCTACTATCTCAAAAATTTCTTTTCTAAGTTCCTCCATACGATTATGCTACATCAATTGATAATTTTTTGCCGGTTCGGTAACGCCATTAAACACCACATCGGTTATGTTTTTTACGCCAAATTGACGACCATCCAAAAAACCAGCCATCGCTGCCTCCGCCAACCATCCACTCTCTATCCAATCAAACAGCCACTCACTCACATATTTTGGATTATTTTGAGAAATACCGGCATTGATAGTTTTGAGCCAGGTACGGTTATAATTTTCTTGCGCCCCCACAGACGGCGCCATAATAAGCGGGATACCCAAACCGGCATAAAACACCAACTCGCTTGGCTTGGTCCACAAGACATCTGTTGTTTTGAGCAATAAATTGAACTGATAGAAATAATCTTGTTTTTCAAGTGCCCATAAAATGCGAATATTTTTATCCAATTGTTTTTTAAGTCCGCACCGATTGATCTGATCTTGGAAATACAAATATACATCATTGCGGGTGCCAGCAACCAAATTTAAAATCATTTCTTCTTTCAATAATTTTTTACGCAAACTACGTAAAATATCTTTGACCATATTTTTTTGCGCACCGGCACCTCCTACCGCAAAGGTAAGAGTAAGCGGATGATGGGAATGCGGCACACCATCTTCACCGTCATGTTTCAAAAATCGCGCCACGGTGTCAGCATATTTTTGGCGATACTTTCTTTGCGGATCAAGACTATGAATACGAGATAATAAATCAGATTTTAAAACATCTAAATCTTTATTGCCTAGATTTTCTTCTGGCAAAGGAAAGCCGGTTAAAAATATATTTTCTTCTTTCACTCCATAGAGTTTGAGACGGTCAACTACACGACGGCAAGGCGCCAAATATTTGATTCGGCTTTTTTGCGGATTATACCCCACCCACGCACGACTGATATCGGTATCACAAATTACAATATAGATGTCATTTTTGAATTTGTGCTCTTCCGCCATAAACGCTACCGTAAAAAACGTAGTGATTAACGGAATATTTTGAGTATTTAGATAATTGACCAAGTCCTTACCCCAACCTCTGGCAATCAGCCGATACATGCCACGTAACTGCAAACTTGGTTTTGACAGATCGCGACGAGGATAAAAATTTTTAATCGTTTGCAACTGATCATACAAATTGAACAATTTTGTGCCAACAAGCGGAATATTGATCAGTCGAGAAATAAAACCATAAATTTTTTCAGAATTATGCCAAATATTAAAATCTTTAGGCGGGATACCCTGATAATTATTGGCAATAACCACTTTACCGGTTGGAGATAAATGGCGCAATGGATATGCGGCACGCTGATGCCCATATCCCATATCTACTGCCACTACCCACGCTTTTTTTTCAGACATACGTGATATAAAAATAGTTATCTCGTCTTTCTCTTGTTTGTTGCGTACATAAAGCCCATGGTTTTATCAAACTTGGATGGAAAGACTTGCACACCAAAACCATTCATACGTAATTTTTCTTCAATCTCTCGACTTTTCTCTCTGCCTTGATGATACTCCAACACAATATGCTGCACGGCGGATAGATCAGCTTCAGACATGCCGTCAAATACTTCGTACTCTCCTCCTTCAATATCAATTTTTAATAATGAGATTTTTTTAATATCATGTTGTGCACAAAAATCTTTGAAGGATAACGCCCTCACACCGACACCTTCGATAGTACGCCCAAAGGCGGAAGCTAAATAATGATTATGGCTGTCTTCGGTGACTATCAACCCTCTCGGTTCACTGGAAAATGCCAATGCCCCCGGGAACACTTTTACGTTCGCTATATGATTATCTTGCAGATGCTTATTAAGTTGCGCAATATTATCCGGTTCTGGCTCTATAGCAAAAATCTGCACCTGCGCATTTAAAGATCGGGCGTGCATTGTAAAAAATCCGGCATGAGCACCCACATCAACAATCGGATATGTGGCTTGCGCAATCACTTCGTCGGCAATACGATATTCGTGTAACCTAAAAATTTCATTAAATACACTAACATCCGCTTCATCTCGTACATACACACTCCATTGATTTCCACGGGCATTAAACTCTATTTTTTTATTCATATATCCATTATTTTAACGGAAAAAATTAAAAAACACAATGACTCTTTACAAAAAAACTACACCATGATACGCTCAGCATGAGCTCTAAGAGTAAAAGCATGTCTGTACGATAAACTGCTCAGTAAGAGTCTGCCTGTCGACTGACCGGTCGACCAACGGAAGGTTTCTCTTCCTAATAGGTTCTTGCCAAGCACATTATCGTCGACCGATAGCGTGTGCGCCGCTGTGTACTAGTTCCCCTGGTACTCAGAACCACCCAACCTGCGAACGCTTCTGCGTCCGGACATGCCTATTACCTCTTAGAGCTCACTTTAATTACAAAAAAAATAAAGACCACCTTACCGGTGGTTTTTATAATATACAATATTTTTGGTTCCGAGGCTTGGAATCGAACCAAGATACACAGCTTCAAAGGCTGTTGTCCTACCTTTAGACGACCTCGGAGTCATTCTATCAAAATTACACTTTCAACTGCTTACGCATCGCCAAGGCACTGGACACCACTGTAAGTAACAGCACTGCCAACGCTTGGGATCCAAACAGCATCAGCATATTAGAATAGAAGTAATTTGTCAAGGAAAAACCGTTTGGCAAGACCACCGCTAAATACGGATCGATCCAACGTAACGCTACGCCAACCAATGCCATGGTCAACCCAACACTAAGCACAGTGAACAAGACAGACTCTATCATATAAGGTCCTCTGATAAACCAGTTGCTGGCACCAACCAACCGCTTGATGCTAATTTCAACTCTTTGAGAAGCAATCGCCACACGAACAGTATTAAATATGATAAGAAAAGAAATTATCGCAAATAACACAGTGAGACCAAAACCCACTCGCTCTATGCGATTGGTAATATTTTGCAATCGTTCAATGGCGTCTTCATGATTATCAAAACTTTTTGCCTCAATGATAGTTTCATACTCCGGCACATTAAGTGCATCGATAATTTTTTTATAGTCTTTCGGTTCTTTGGTTTTTATAACCATAGTTGGACCAAACGGATTAGCACCAAGCTCGTCCAATGCATCCAATGCTTCTTTTTGTAATTTATGCTGCTCTCTAAATGAAGCCAGCACATCCTCTTTTGATTGTAATTTAATATCTGTTACTTCTGAAAACATCTGTATATACGATTTGATTTCAGCAACGTTTTTTTCAGTAGCTTGCGGTACAAAATAAATACTGACATCGATCTGTTTCTTCACAGATTCTACCGCTTGCTTGGTAAGCACATCCAATGACCATAACGTATTGACCGATAACAACATGAGCACCAAAATAAACACTGTCATAAAAGACAGACTCAAATTGCGCCATAAATCTTGAAAGGCAAATTTTAAAACTCGCAAAAAAGATAACATACAAAGTAAATATTAAGTGGAACTAGAGCTTATATTTGCCGTCATGCTCATCGTTAACAATTTCACCGCCATGCAACGTAATAACACGACGACGCAAATGATTAACGACTTCTCGATTGTGGGTTACCAAAATAACAGTTGTGCCAAACTCATTTATTTTTTTCAAAATGGAAATAATTTCTTCCGTATTTATTGTGTCTAAATTACCGGTTGGCTCATCTGCCACAATAATTTTAGGTCGATGCACCAACGAACGCGCAATCGCTGTGCGCTGCTGTTCACCACCTGATAATTGAAACGGATAACTATCACCTTTATGAGACAAGTTGACAATTTCCAGCACTTGCGGCACCACTTGATGAATACGATGTTTTTTTTCACCGGCAACCTCAAGAGCAAATGCGATATTTTCGTATACCGTACGCTGTGGTAATAATTTATAGTCTTGAAATACAACCCCGATCTGACGGCGCAAATATGGCACATCGCTTGAACTGATTTTGGTAATATCCCAACCGCCAATCTCTATCGTGCCTTTATTTGGTTTTTCTTCCGCAATCAGCATTTTAATCAACGTGGTTTTACCGGTACCGCTCTGTCCCACAATAGAAACAAAATCACCCGCATTGATATGCAAGTTTAAATTTCTAACCGCAGGAGTACCCGTAGGATAAATTTTAGTAACGCCAGTTAATGTAATCATGAAAAAAGCTTTGCAAGAATTATACCACACACAACGAATACAAGAAACAACGTGGGCATAATTAAGTGTATCATATTTATACAAAACTCCCAAGATAAATCATCCACAAATATTCACATATATAAATTGACACAAATCACAGGTTAGATTAAGGTACTTGTATACGCTCTTTCAACCTTCAGACTCGGAGGCAAGTACCCATGACCGATGAGTCTTCAGAAAACCCCGATGACATGGCTCTTTCCGCGATCGAAAAAGCCCGCCAAATAGATGAGCTGCTCAGGAATTATTTGGCACAAATGGCAAAAATCGACGCACCGACAAGACAATGATTCGCTCGAGGCACATTGCCTAATCTCTACGCTGAAGCCATGGCCGCACACCGAGCCGCGGCAGAAGCCTGCCAAATTGCTGCCAGCAGCAATGCAACGAACGATTCCGTGACCACCCACTATATGGATTTGGCTCACAGCCTAGAGATGAAAGCCCGGCACTTTCAAGACCATATTGTCACTGATCCGGATGACTGACAACATCCATCTCTCGGGTTGGTGCGGGTACAGCCAACCCAATCGTTCCACTAGACATCACCAACATATAGGTGGTGCATAGCGGATAGAAAACCACCATACAACGCGTACGGTGGTTTTTATTTCAAAAAAATATTGACAACAAATATAGTTTATGAAATAATTTTGTACTATAGATTTGTTCTTTACATTTCTTGCCAGATAAAAATAGAAACTAACGTTACTTGATACAAATATACACTTGGTTTTTTCTTTTATTTGATAACTACCGTCCTTCTTGGCGAAAGGATTTCCCTTGAGCACTTCATCGTTGATCCTCACCGCTCACCGAGCCTCCTCGGAAGCGGAGACGCATTTCCGAAACATGAAACACATCTACGAAACTACCACTGAACTCATGCGTAAAGGCAGGGTCGAGCTGAAACCAGAGCAAGAAAGTGCAAAAATTGCCATGGAAGCTGCGCAACAAGCTTGGGATTGCGCACGAGAGCTCGCACATAAAGTTGTGGCTGCTGACAAGACATACCAAGAATACACGGCATGCGAAGCGGCTACAGCCGTAGTGCTTGTACCCAAAATACTTCTGCACGGAGAAGCAACCCCATCTCACGAGCTCTGAATTCTACTTCATGAGCTTTGGAAATCCGGACCGACCGTGCCCGGTCCTCATCCCAATACATAGCATACACATCACGCATGATATGCATTGGAAAAAAAATATCCCGTATACACGGGATATTTTTATTTATGCATAACTATTATACCATCGGTTTTTTCTCACACATTTTGCAATCTTTTTTATGAGAAGCCAATATAACTAAAGCCGACAAGCCCACCAACACGTATACGATACGTGAAACTAACGCTTGTTGACCGCCAAAAATTTCTCCCACATCCCAACCGAATAGCCCTACTAATAACCAGTTTAAACCACCAACTACTAGCAATAAAAATGCTACTCCGTGAACCATTTTGTTTTGCATAATTTTCACCTCCTTTCCTATTTATTTTTTACAGTAAACAGAACAGGCTGCAGATACTATACCACAAAAAATTCAACTACAAAATTAATCCTTCTCTATTTTCTTGTTCTTGCTTATTCATTATATAGACATCAGCATTATATTCATCATTACCGACAAACTCTGCTTGCCTATCTATAATACTTTCCATCGGACCGCACGCCGCACAACTACCACCTTCAGGACACTTAAAACGATCTAATTGTCTAGCTAATTTTACTTGCCGAGCAACAGTTAGAATTTTTTTATGAGCAGCTTCCAACTCAGGCAATTCTTTCGGGGTCAATTCATTGCTGCTATCTAAATACCAATAACTGGCGCGGCTTGCCTGACGTTTTTGACAATGATGCACCAACAACCGATAAATCGGTAACTGCAAAGAATCCGGATCCTCTTCGGTCTTTCCTGTTTTAAAATCTATAATATGGACACTATCGCTTTCGGGTAAATACTCCAACCAGTCTATTTTGCCACATAAAATAATATTATCTTCTTCAGACAACCAAAACTGCGGTAAATCCATCTGGATTTTTACAGCCAACCCAGAGATCGGACCGGGATTATTTTGCACTCTACGAATCATTTCTTGCCCTCTTGTTTTGTATTTATGCTCGGTATCGGGGTTCGTAAATCCACCTTTTTTACCAGAAACTTTCTGCCAAGCAGTTTCAAATTTATCAAGAAGTGGTTGTGAAAATCGAGAATGTTTTGGCAACACCGACAATGATTCCAATACTTCATGCACTGCTTGCCCAAGTGCAAGCGCCGGACTCACAAGCTTTATCTTATGATTTGTTTTTGGATCACGATAAACATTTTTTAAAAAATACGCGCGCGGACAACGCAAAAAATCGCTAATGGACGTATGCGAAACCCATGTAGCTGTATACTTATCTGGCATAATTCCTAGTTAAGATGTTAAGCGTCTAACACTTTTGAAAGCGCGTCTTCTTCATCATACCCTTCATCTTCCAATTTTTTTAATTTAGCAGCCTGTTCTTCATCGAGATCAAACTCCGTCATGAGCTCGTCAACAACACCTTCTAAATCTTCAGGAGCAATCCCCTGTTCTTCTTTTTGCAAATCATCGTCTTGCATATAATTTATATAGTTAAATGATACATCTATTTTACACGGTTTCTAAAAAATAACAACTCAACAATTACTGTAATGGACTTGGCGTTGGAATCTTAGGAAAACGACGACGAACAATAACCAACACAGCCACTATACTGCTTATTGAAGCAAGAAAAAATGGCAGCCAGTGCCGCACTCCCAAGACAGCCCCTGCACAAATCGGCGCGATAACACTCGCTACCGACATTACTGCGGTCAACGCCCCTGTTGCTTGTCCGCGCTCTTTTTCATCTGCTTCTCCCATTATTTCACTAGTGATGGCAACGCGCAAAATAGATTGAGCAAACGCCATACAAACAACGCCAGGAATAAACAGCCACAATCCAGGATACGCCATAGCTAAAAACCCAACTGCAAACACGGAAAACATCAATAAAATCAATTGTTTTTCAGTAAATTTCTTCAGCCAAAAATGCTTCAAAGCAAAACCTTGATTAAAGGCAATGATCAAACCAACACCGGTAAAAAATAACCCTGTTTCATAAGCACCAAAACCAAACTCTTCCATAAGGTATATGGCAAAAATAGAGTTTGCTCCAATAGCAATAGCATTAAACATAAACCAAATAACATACAGCTGGCGTAATTTTAGATCACGCAATGCGATAAAAATCGGTTTTACCGGATTCCAATGGATCTTTCTTTCTCTATCTAAATTTTTATTTGTTTCCGGCAAGAAAAAATATGCCAATATAAAATTAAGCAGAGATAATCCACCTACAAACCAAAACGGAAACACATGAGATACTTTACTTAACAATCCTCCCAAAAGCGGTCCTACTAAAAATCCAATCCCAAACACCGCGCCAATAATCCCTAAATTTGCAGTGCGCTCTTTTGGATTATGAGACAAGTCGCCGATAGCACTTTGAGCGGTAGAAAAATTACCAGCTGCCAAACCATCAATGATTCTGCCAAGGAAGATAAAAAATAACGACGGCGCGCCCGCAAAAACAAACCAACCGATAGAGGTACTTAAAATACTCGCCATAAGCACCGGACGACGTCCATATTTATCGGATAATGCTCCTAAAAACGGCGAGCTCAAAAAAGAAAATAAAGAAAACACCGAAAACAATAAGGTTACTACAAACGGAGAAACCTTAAATGATTCCACATACGCCGGCATTACCGGAATAATAATACCTACACCGATCACATCAATCAACACTGTAAAAATTATTACTAATTTTTCTTTAGACATACTGCTACACGTAAATAAAAATTAACTTTGTTGAAAACAAAAAAGGTCACTTTTCAGACCAGCTTTGGTTTTTTAAAAAATTACACTATCGTAGTTATCATAACTACCCTGAGCCCCCTGTCAGAATCGGACTGACGTTTGTGGTTTACGATACCACCGTTCTGCCACTGAACTAAGGGGGCATTTTTATTACATTCGCACATTAACCAATGCTCTTAGAGTTAAATTCTTCAATAATTTTTTCCGTCAACTCACCCAACTCATCCGAAGAAAATACCAAATCTGAATAATCTTTACTATGTTTTTTATAAAAACTATCAAACATGTTAGCCCTGCTTTTTTCCCCATCAACCAAAACCGCTGACCATGCTTGTGCTCTTTCTTCAAAAGAAGCAGGCATCTGATACTTCTTCTTATCAAAATCATGAGGCAAAAATCCGAGCTTCTTCATAACTTCTACTTGCACATCCAATTTTTGCTTCAATTTAATTTCTTCACGCTCTTTTGCCACTTTTTCTTCTTCCAAAGAGAGAACATGCAATTCATCGTTATGTATTTGTTCTGGATTCATATACTAGAGACATTTTTGTATGACTGATCTAATTTGAGCGGGCGATGGGAATCGAACCCACGGCTCAACCTTGGGAAGGTCGTATATTACCATTATACTACGCCCGCTACGAGCAAAGGCGCAATATACCATAATTATACTACACCTACATTCAGAAAGGCTCTCCGCTACATATCGGAGAGCCTTTGATAAAATTATTTTTTCTGTACTTCCTGGGCTTCTTCCGCAAATGGATTATGCACTTTGAGATATATTGTTGGCTTAGCAGATTTTATCGCATCTTCTATATATCCACCCAAATCAGTAAATTTAAATAAAATGTGACTGGCTCTAACCTGCTCTTGATTTTCAGTTACCCCCTTATCGTTTTTAACTTTTTCTACTCTGCGATCATCAAGCTTAATAATATGATAACCAAAATCTGTCTCTACAAGCGTTGGATATGTTTCCCCTTTCTTTAAAGAAAACGCGGCTTTTTCAAAAGCCTCTACCATTTTTCCTTTAGAAAACCATCCCAAATCACCACCATTTTGAGCACTACCATCAGCGCTATATTGCTTTGCTAATTCAGCAAAATCGCCTCCGTTTTTTACTTCATCCAAAACTTTTTGCGCTTGTACACGCAACAACTCTTTCGCATCCGCGTCTTCTGTAATTTTTTTAGCTAATTTACTTTGTAAAATAAACGGACGAATTACTTTTCTCTCATAGTCACCGAGATTCCAACCGTATCGTTTCAACAATTCCAATTCCAATTCGGTTTCATCTTTAAAATTTTGCAACATGCCACTTTTTAAACCAGCAACATCTTCATCAGAAACAGTAACTGCATATTTTTCAGCAGCTGCCTCCACCAAAGAATTATTGACTAAGCGCCACAAAACCTGATCGGTCATCTGCTCTTCAGTAATATCCGCACCCGGAGTTCTTTGTTCCGATTCACCAGCCGCTCTTTGCGCGGTATCGTACTCTTTCATTACTCGAATAGCTTTTAAATCTTCAATATAATCGGTGTACAGAATTTTTTTATCCTGCAGCTTGATAGCCGGCAAATGAAGCGCCTTTGCCACAGCTACGGTAAATGCATCAGAAGCAGACTGAGCATACGCTCGATACACGCCAAAACCGGCTGTGCCTAATACTCCCAAAGCCAGCACGCCCAAACCAACAAAAATTTTTATACGGGACATACCTGCAACAACAGGTTGCTTTTCTGTACTATTTTCTATTGGTTGATTTTGTTCATTCATATGTTCAATAAAGTTAATTAAAAAAATATCTAAACCATTTTTGATAATTTGAAGTATTTTCTAATTTTACCACAGGATATTCCTCTTGTCCATCCGTGTAAGCTGCGGCTTGCGGCACAACTAGCACCTGCTCTCCCGGCTTAATCATATTGAGCTCCGTACGAGCTTTTTCTTCGACAAACTCATTTGATTTTACATAGGTCAACACATCAAGCAGCTCCATTTTTTTAGCTTCCATTTTTTTAACCCGTTCTTCCAAATAAGCTATCTCTTGGCGAACCAAATAATCCTGATAATAGACGCGCGCATACGAAAACACAACCATGACTGCCACTATGGCAACGATAAGTATGAATATCTTGGAAGAAAAGAAAATTTTCCAGCCACTTTCTCGAGCAGAAGGCATAGCACATGCATTAATTTATATTCAACCTCGTACATTATACATTTTTTCCTATCTGTTGTTCAATAAGACGCTGCACTTCACGCAATTCCCCGTCAGGAAGACTTGATATTATTTTAACAAAATTATTATAAATAACTTGATTATTGGCAAGCTTGATATCTTGTCGATATTGTTGCCCCATATCAGCGACCATGCTTTGTATTGCTGTCGGATTTTTAATATTTAAAAACTCTACTACAAAACGATCGCTTTTGGTTGTAATAGAAATACCGCCCACATTGCACATACTCTGCCATAAACCTTTTTTACGAACCGCAACATCCTTGACATCAAGGTAACTGATTGACGAAATAATCTCATCAAACCAACCTAGCCGATGAATATCGACTACACGCGCACTCGTCAGTACAAGGATATTTTTTTTACTTAAAAAACCGGCATGAATAATAATATAAAAACCAAAACACATGCCTAAACCATATATAATATCTCCCCACCAACCATAGAAAAATAACCTAAACATAAAAAAAGAAGTAACCACCAAAAAAAGCACCCCCACCACAAAGCGCCATGCATACGTCAAAGCATACGGAAATATCGTTGCAAGCACTTTCTCACCTTCTTTTATATTTATTTTTTTAGCAATGTTCATATTATTTTGAAAGTAATATTTCTTTGGCAACCAATCTGTCATCCCATGGAATTTTTTTACCACCAGCGACAGCAATGTATGGTTCTGTACCTTTGGCGGTAATTACGACCACATCACCTGCTTCCGCCATTAAAATCGCTTTTGCGATGGCTGCGCGTCTATCAACTTCAACAAATAAATTCTCACCGTCTTTTTTGCCGCTCTTGCGCGCACCCACAGCTAACATTTCCGCAATACGCAAAGGATCTTCTTCATAACAATTTACATCCGTTACTACCACTCGGTCGGTTAGCAAACCGGCTATCTCTCCCATTTTTTCTCTTTTACCAACATCTCTACCGCCACCATCAGAACCAATAACCGCAATTATTTTTTTATTCGCCCCCACCAACTGGCGCAAACTTTTAAATAACTCTGTAAAACTCAATGGCTCATGAGCATAATCAACAATAACTTTAAAATCTTGACCGGCGCGAACCTCTTCCATACGACCTTCGACTAGTGACACGCTGGCTAAGCCGGAGGCAATAGCAGAATAAGAAATGCCCTGAGATTGAGCTACCCCAATTGCGGCGAGCGCGTTATATACATTAAACTCACCAATAATATGCAAATTAAATTGCGTCCCTTGAACCTCGAAAGAAACACCGCTATCAGTGGAAGCAACATTTTTTGCCACAATAGTATCAACATCTCTTTGGCGCGACTGCAGACCAAAGGCTACTTTTTTGTCAGCGCCAAACTGCAAATAAAAATCTGCATTTTGATCATCTGTATTCGCAACAATAACGGAATCGACTTTTTTGCCATTAATAATCTTACGCTTTGTATTGGCAAGCTGCGCAAAAATTTTTCCTTTATCTCTTCTCAAATTTTCAAATCCACCATGGCGCTCCTGATGCTCGGTGCCTAAGTTGGTAAACACACATATATCATACAACAAACCGTAATGACGCCACTGCAGAATTCCTTCAGAAGAAGTTTCTACCACCGCATACGTACAGCCCGCACGAACCATATCACGCAGCAAAGACTGAATCTGCCCTCTCCCCAACATAGTCATTTTTTTATCATTGAGCCATCTCCGCGCACCTACCTGAAACTCAACCGTGCTCAAAAGACCGACTTTATTACCGCCAGCCTCTAATGCTGAAGCAATCAACCGAGAAGCGGTTGTTTTACCTTTGGTGCCTGTAACACCAACCACAATCAATTTTCGAGCAGGTCGTCCATAACGCCAATACGCAGACCATGCCAACAGCAAATGAACTATTTTTTTAACAAAAAACATATGCCGATTTAATTTCGCAAACTTACTTCGTAAGATACTTGCTCCAACTTATGCAACGCTTGCTTGGCTTGATCAAACTTTTGGCGATTGTAGCCGGTTAAATTCATATCGACCAATTCACCAATAATTTCTTCTGCTGTCTGGCGACATCTTTTTACTTCTTCGTACTTTTTTTCAGTGGCTGATTTGATAGCATAACGCAACAGTTCTCCCGGCACATCGCACAAACCACTAATAAAAATATCCGGATCAACTTTTATTTTTGCCAGCTTACCGATTGTTTTTTGCTTTAAATACTGATGAAACAGATACGCTTCTATATACTCTTCCAACGCTGCCTTATAGGAGCCTTCTTCAAAAATTGCCGGCTCTTTTTTATTTTTCTCATTGAGCTCAATCAATATTTTTTCCGCTTGAGATAATAAATCATTTGCTTCTACTACCCCATCGCGCTGCATGGCAAAAATCGCTTTTTTTGCTAGGTGTTGAGCATCGCCCGCATCTTTTATGGTTCCACGTCTTTTGACAGCATACCCCAACAACTCTTCTCTGATTTGAGTAAAATATTTTTTATCCAGCATACTGCGCAATTAGTAAATTATTTTTTTAATTCTTTAATAAAATCTGGAATGGTATTTTCATTCTTGCTTGCCAGCCAATACCACCATTCGGCTCCCCATAAATACGCACGCGGTATACCGGTTTTTTCTGCAAACGCTATATTTTTTTGCAACCGATCTAAGCTCATTGATTTAAACTGCTCCGAGAGATCCGTATCAAGTAAATTCGCATCCGGAATCCACGGCTCCGCCTGCAATTCAGTGATATAAGCACTTTCTATCGCGCGACCATTAAACCATAGTTTTGCTTTATATACAAAAGCAGGCATTATCCAATCATAACTCCAGTAACCCATGGTTTTATTCCATACCACTCTATACAATGTAGTACCAAATAAATCCGCTGCTTTCGCTGATTTTCTCCATAGGCTAAGCTCGCCACTATCAGTAACAATGGTTGGGTGAACACTATCAACACTACGGACCCAAGCGACCTCTTCTTGCAGCTCTTCTGCCATAATTGGCTCGCAATCACCAAATCGTAAAAATGGCTCATTTTCTATTTGCCATATTTCTAAAGCCGGATGATTTTTATATCGCTCCACAACTTTTTTTATAAAACGCTCCAAATCAGGCTTATGTTTTAATTCCTGTGAATAATCAATCCAATCTGGCGCATGACATTCCGGCCAACGTGGTGTTTTATGACCAACCGCCAACATTACGTTGACCTTGTTGGCGGCAGCTTCATTCATCATCCAATCCAGCTCTTGCCAATCATACTCTCCTTTATTTTTTTCAATCAAATCCCACTGCGCAGATAAACGAACATAAGAAAATTTCCAATCATGAATAATGGTATTAAAAACTTTTCTACTGTCAAAGCCCAAATAATTTGCATACTCTGTACTAAAACTCACACCGTAAATCATGGAACCACTTCTTTTAAAACGGTGCAAGGTATACGCAAAAAACCCCACGATACATACAATAATAATCGCTATAGTCATACTGTAAAAAAATTTCTTGCTCATGAAATTATAATAACAATAAAATTAAACCAACACCAATAAAACAAACAGCAATAATCTTTTGAATAATTTCTTGCTTGGTAAATGTTTCTTTTAAAATTGTCGGCCAAAATCTGGAAATAACTGCAACCAAGACAATCAGCAGAGCAAACTGCACGCCAGCAAGAGCATTCACAAGAGATACACTGCCAAGCGCCATCGCATACTGAAGCAACACTGCACCCGCCGCACCCAAGACCGTATTACCTCCAATAAGCAAAACCTGATATCTTATAAGTGATTTGTGCTTTTGTATTGTTATTGGATCTATACCAGATGAATGAGTGGCGGCGGCTGGTTTTTTAATAAAAAGAGCACGCACACTTGGAGATGCTAATAAAGAAAGCCCAAACATTCCAATCGGTAATTTAGTCAACAAAAAACCACTCGCAAAACCATACGTGGTATATGCATATTTGGCGCTGACATGCGAAATGGCAAATAAAAAGCCGGAAAGCACAGCCCACTCCAAACCTGCATGCCAAGGCGATTGTATTTCTTTTTTTTCAAAAGAAATAACCAAAGAACCGACAATTAAAAATACCGAAGCAATAAGCGCAAATTTTCCTAATCTTTCTTGCAAAAATATATTACCTAAACATAAAATAAAAAGCGGAGTGGCAGCGCCAATGAGCGGACCAATCCGACTTACTTCACCTTTGGCAATTGCCACATACATTGCCCATAAACCAAAAGCAAAACAGAGTCCGGAAACTATAAAAATAGCATAATCGGCGCTCCACATTGGCAATGCAATCACTCCAAATGGGATCAATAAAAAAACCGGCAATACAAAAATAGTAGAATAAAAAACAAAGATGATTGGTTTTGAAACCGCCTTTGTCAGGATCAATTTATCAATCACACCTGCGGTTGCAAGCAGCGCATTTCCTAATAACGCAATAACAAGCCACATATTAATCATGTTAATAATTGACGCTATTTTACCATTTTGCCATTTAAATGGCAACGAAAAAAGGATTGACAAAAAATATATTAAGGACAACAATACGGCAAAAGGAGGATTACGCCATGGGTCTCGAAAATCTGATAAGCGGCGCACGGCTATTTCATTTCCCCAACCCAACAAGCATGGAGGAGCTGATCAGCAACGGCAAGGAACTTGGTGCGCAGATGGGAGAGGGCGGCTACCTTCTCATCCGCAACAACATCCAACACTTGCCACCATCACTAATCGGCGCAACCATCATCTTCCCTGAAACCGGCACGGAATCATGCAGATGGACGATACGCACCTGGAAAGATGAAGGCAGCATTTGCGCTGAACTAGGATCGTGGCATGGTCCGGA
>Ga0154020_10000479_pt1 | contig 48722 bp, 36 predicted proteins | sample Klosneuvirus_201_FD_109709 | JGI IMG/M metagenome (GOLD analysis project Ga0154020, IMG submission 109709) | Active sludge microbial communities from wastewater, Klosterneuburg, Austria - Klosneuvirus_20160825_MG | ecosystem: Engineered > WWTP > Aerobic digester > Activated sludge | place... | reverse complement strand
GCAGCTCGATCCGGTGGAGGCGCTCCGGTACGAGTAGCTCGGCGCGAGCGGAACAGGCGTTGACAGCGTCCTTCGGTCGCGGCTCTCTCGTCGGCGGTGGACCCGAGGGAGCCGAGCACCGTCGAACGCGAGGCCCTGGAGGCGCTCTACGACCAGGGCCAGGTGCTCGCGATCCACGGGCGCTTCGCGGACTTCTCCCCGCCGGCGACCTGGTCGGGCCTCGACAACCTCCTGTTCGCGAGCCGGCTCGCCGTGCGTCTCGGCGACGCCGGGCTGAGCCACCGGCTCGACCTCCGAGTCCTGCGTCGGTACCCGCGGCGACTCGACGGGCGCGCGTTGCACGTGGCGATGACCGCGGAGCACCGCGACCCCGGCGCCGCGTGGGCGCTCGCCCGCGGGGTGACCCCGGACCCGACCGAGCCAGACAGCGCGCAAGGACGCTGGTTCTCGACCGTCGCGCGCGTGCTGATCGAGCTCCGCGACTTCGAGCGGGCCGCCGAGCTGCTCGGTCGAGCTCCACCGTCGCCCTGGGTCGCCTTCGCCCGCGCGCACCTTTTCGAGCGGAGCGATCGATACGCCGAGGCGCTCGCGGTGGCCTCGTCGGTCGAGGACCCCGGGTTCGCGCGCGGGCGGGCGCAGGTGGTGGCCCACGTCCTCTCGATCACCAACCGGCGCCCCGAGGCGATCGCCACGCTGGAGGAGGTCACCCGTCGCGGAGACTTCGGTGACCTGCACTGGTTCGTCGCGACCCTGTACGAGGAGGAACGGCGCTACGACGAGGCCTGGGCGGCCCTCGCCGCGTTCGAGAGGTGCAGTCCCTGGCTCGACGCTCCGACGCGCGCGAACCTCGCGGCTCGACGCTCCGACGTGGCCTACCTCCGCGGCGATCGCGCCCTCGCGATCGCGGAGGCCGAGCGCGCCGACGCCCCGTTCTTCACGGCCCTCCGCGCGCGCCTCGCGGCCGCACCGGTCGACGCCCCTCGCCGCATCCTCGACGTGGAGTTCGTCCGTCAGCACCACCTCACCTGCGCGCCGGCCACGCTGACCGCCCTCGCGCGCTACTTCGAGGCGCCGACCGACCACCTCGAGGTGGCGGAGGCCATCTGCTACGACGGCACGCCGGCCCACAGCGCGCGCGCGTGGGCCGAGGGCAGGGGCTGGACCGCCCGCGAGTTCACCGTCGACTTCGCCTCGACGAAGCAGCTGGTCGACGCGGGCCTGCCGTTCCTGCTCAGCACCGTCGCGACGGCCAGCGCCCACGCGCAGGCCGTCGTCGGCTACGACGACGCTCGCGGCACGCTGTTCCTCCGCGACCCGTTCGTGCCCGTCCTCCTCGAGGTCGCCCACGAGGGGCTGTTCGACGGCCAGCGGTCGACGGGACCGCGCGGGCTCGTGGTCGTGCCCGAGGGTCGAGGCATCACGGTGCCCCGGCTGCCCGACGACACCCTCTGGGACCGGCTCCACGAGCTCCACCTGGCGCTCCGCGCCCACGCGCGCGACCGGGCCGTCGAGCTGTCCGCCTCGCTCGCCGGTGAGCCGATCTTCGCGGACCGCGCGACGCTGGCGCTCGGGAGCTACGACGACGACTTCGAGGCGCTGGCCGGGGTGTTCGAGCGGATGCTCGCGCGCTGGCCGGAGGCGGCGTGGGCGCGCTTCGGGCTCGTGCGGGTGCTGCGCCGCGTGGACATCCAGAAGGCCGAGGCAGCCCTCGCCGTCGCCTGCGAGGGCGATCACGACCCGCTGTTCGACGAGGTGCGCGCCGCCGACGCCCTCGAGGACGTCCGACGTCGTCACGAGGTGCAGCGGTGGCTCGGGGCCTCGATCGGCGCGCGGCCGGACCGCGGGCCTGGGTACGCCCTGCGCGCGCGCCTCTTCCGCGGGCTCGGAGACCACGGGCGGGCCCTCGACGAGCTGCGCTTCGCCTCGTGCCTCGAGCCGACGGACGAAGCGCTGGCGCTCGACTACTTCCACACCGCCCACGCGCTCGGGCAGACCGAAGTCGGGCTGCAGCACCTGAAGGCCCGGACGGCGGCCACCGGTCGCCGCTCCGCCGGCCCCCACCTCACGCTGGCGCGGGCCTACGACCTCGTCGACGACGGTCCGCGCGCGACCGCGGTGGTCGACGAGCTCCTCGCGCTCCGCCCGGACGACGCCGACGCCCGGTGCGCGGTGGCGGTCGCGCTCGTCGACCGTGGTGAGCTGGACCGCGCGCGTGCGCTCCTCGCCGAGGTGGAGGGCAAGGCCCACCGCGTGACCCACCTCCGGGCCGTCGCCCGGCTCGCGCGCCGCGAGGGAGACCTCGAGCGCGCCGCGGAGGCGCTGTGTGAGATCCTGACCGTCAACCCGCTCGACGAGGCCCACGAGGCGCTCGTCGAGACGTGGGTCCACGGCGACCAGCTCTCGCGCGCCATCGAGCACCTGGACGCGACGCTTTCGCGGTTTCCTCACCAGCGGCGACTGCTCGTGCTCCGCGCGCAGCTGCTGCGCGAGCACCATCACCCGCGCGCGCTCGAGGTGCTGGACGCGCTGATCGCCGACGATCCCACGAACGGCTGGGCCCTTCGCGAGCGGGCGATCGCCCTCTCGGATCTGGGGCGGCTCGCCGACGCGGAGGCCGCCTGCGCCGCGGCGTCGGTCGTGGCGCCGGATCACCCGAGCCTCCACCACCTCCGATCGTTGCTCGGCCAGCTCGCCGGCGACGTCGAGGGCACGCGCGCCGCGCTGTCGCGGGTGCTCGCGATCGATCCGGACGCCGCGGTGCGGGTCGCGTACCTCCAGACGTTCCCGGCCCTGGAGCGGTCGGAGCGCCTCCGCGCGATGGTCGACGAGGTCGTGGCGCGCAGCGTGTCCGGCGACGCGATCCACACCTGGTTCGAGCTCGCCGTGAAGAACGGGCTCGCCACCGAGGCGAGAGTCTTCGCCGAGAGAGCCCTCGAGGAGCGCCCGGAGCTGTTCCTCGCCGGCTCCATCGCGCTGCGCGCGCGGCTGCAGGCGGGCGAGCTCGACGCCGCAGAGGCGCTCGCCACGGCCATGCTGCGACGGTTCCCTCACGTACCTCGGGCCTGGGTCGACGCCGCTCAGGTCGCGGCGCAGCGCGGCGACCCCGCGGCCGAGATCGAGCGCCTCGAGCGCGCGGTGGCCCAGAGCCCGGGCTACGACGTCGCGGTCGAGCGTCTGGCTCAGGCTCTCGTCGCGACGGGGCAGCGCCCGCGCGCCAAGGCGGTGCTCGAGCAAGGGTTGCGCTTCTCGCCGGGGAGCCTGACCCTGCTCGACCTTCGCTCGCGGCTGTTCTTCCAGGACGACGACGCCGCGGGCGCCATCCGCTTCGCCGAGACCTTCGTCCGGCGGCAGCCCACCGAGATCGGCGTGTGGGCGTCGCTCCACCGTTGGAAGAAGGGGGCCGGCGAGCCCGAGGGCGCAATCCCGCTCGCCCGGCTCGAGCACGCCCGTGGTCCCGCGCACGCCCGCCACGGGATGCCGCTGGCGCGCTTGCTGGTCGACGACGGGAAGGCCGACGAAGCGCTGCAGGTGCTCTCCGCGATGCCCCACGTGGGGCACGGCCGCCTCGCCGTGCAGCGGCTCCGCGCGCGGGCCCACGAGCTCCGCGGAGACCACGCGGCCGCGATCGAGGCCTGCCTCGGGGCCGACGGAGGTCCAGAGCCTCGCCTCGCCGTCCTCGCCGCGCAGCTGCACGAGGCCCACGGCGAGTGGACCGAGGCCTGGGACGTGATCGAGCGCTCGCTCTCGGTGGAGGCCAACGACGCGGAGCTGCTGCAGGCCGCGTGCGACCTCGCGCCCCGCGTGGGGCGGTCGGCCGAGGCCGCCACCTTCGCGCGGCGCCTGGTCACGGCCCACCCCGAGGACGAGGTCTCCCATGGTCACCTCGCCGGCGCCTTGCTCGCGGTCGGCGATCGCGAGGCTGCGCGCGCGGCGTTCGTCGAAGCCCATCGGATGGCTCCCGGCTACGTGTGGGCCGCGCGACAGCTCCTCGTCCTCGAGCGCGTCCGGTCGACGCCAGCCGCCGAGGCGCTGCTCGCGCGCGTGGCTCCCCACCTCGAGCCCGACGACGCGCGCACGCAGGCCCTGCAGATCGCGCTCGACCGCGGCGACGAGGCGACGATCGAGGCGGTCCTCTCCGAGCTCGTCGTGAAGCCCGGCGACGCTGCTCCGCTGCTCGTGGCGCTGCGCATCTGCGCGCTCCACGGCCGCGCGAACCTCGGCTTTGAGATCATGACCCGGCTCGTCGGCCGCACCGACACTCGAGGGGCCGCCGGCGAGTGGTGGGCGCAGACGGCGCGGCGTCGCAAGGTCACGATTCCCTCGCCGTTCGCGCGTCCCGTGGAGCACCTGGCTGCGCAAGGCATGGCCCGTGTCGGCCTGCGCCGTCAGGCGGAGTACGGCCTGCTCCACGCGTTCACCTGGGTCGCCTTCGCGCACCGCCGCTGGCTCCGCTCCGATCCGAGCTCGGTCGAGGTGGTGGTGGCCGGGTTCCACTCTGCGCGCGCCTGGCTCCGTCTGCTCGCCTGGTCCGCGGGCCTCGCGCCGTCGGACCTGACGCCGGAGGCGCGCTGGCGAAAGGCCGCCGCGTTCCGCGAGCTCGGGCTGCTCCGTCGGGCGGCGATCCTGCATCGGGCGGGACTCGACGATCCGGGGGGGTGTGGTCCGTGGCACCGCATCCTGCTCGCCTACGAGCTGTGCGGCACCTCGGCGGTCGCGGAGGTGGACGAGCTGCTCGCGCCCCTCGCGAAGGAGCAGCGTAGCGAGCTCTCGTTCTATGCCGACGCGGCCGAGCGCATCGCGTCTCTTCGACACAACATAGCCCCCGGCGCGGGTCAGGTCGCCTTCACGGCCATCACGGCGTCCTTCGGGTCGGGGACGCGCGCCGCGATGTCCATCGCCGAGAAGATCGTCTGGCGCGGACGCTCGGTCAGCGCCCTCCTTCCCCAGGCCTACCCGTTCTCCTCCACGGGCCTCGTGCTGGCGTTGGTCTTCGTGGTCATGGGGTACACCGAGCAGGCGCCGATCTTCTTCCGGTTGGCCGAGGTGCTCGTCGCGGGCGTCGCGCTCGCTCTCCTGACCCCCCGCGCGCTGAGGGTCCTGTGAGCCTGCTCGGCGCCACCCGCCATCGCGCCCGCACGCCCCGGCGCTGGGACATCACCTACCTGGCGTCGCCCGTCCACGACCGGGTCGAAACCTCGGTGTGGTTCGGGGCCCAGAAGCGCGTGTTCCTCGAGGGTGAGGTCGCGCTCGGCTGGCTGCTCACGGCGCCGACCAGCAGCTTCGCCCATGGTTCCGACGACGCTTTCGGGACGATCCTGATCGCCCGGGAGCCGGCCCTCGAGCGGCTGCCGGACGTCTTCTGGGAGATCGCCGACGAGATGAACAGGCTCCGTTCGCTGGCGCACCCACCGCCCGCACACCGCCTCGTGCACGGCATGGTCACGCTGGGGCTCGAGGGCGAGGACGTTCATCGCTTCCGCGCCGCCGTCCCCCTCGATCTCTCGATGGGCTTCGCCTGCGACATCGCGCGGGTGCTGCTGCGACGCCGCGACTACTCGTTCGGTCCGATCCGACAGGGGCCGCTGCCGGTGCTCGTCGCCGAGGGCCTCGAGCCCGCCCTCGTGCTCCCCCGAGAGCTGTGGGGACAGGATCTGTACGAGGTGAGCCTCGAGTTCGAGTAGCGCTCAACAGCCCTTCAGGCACACGTCGAGCGACTTCTTGCACTGCACGCTGCACCCGTCCGACTCCGACTTGCACGACGAGGGCGCGACGTCGCAGTCCTGCTGCAGGCACACGTCCTCGCACTGCGTGTTCTTGCTCTTGCACTGGCTGCTGCAGCTTCCGCCCTTGCTCTTGTCCTTCGCCTTCTCCTGCCCGGTCGCGCCGCCGCTGGCGTGCTTGGACGGACCACACCCGAGGGCGAGCAGCAGGGCGAAGGCGAGCGCGCGGGGCATCGCCGCCGAGGGTCGCACGCCAGGAGCCGCTTCGTCACCGCCGAGCTGGAGTTGACGCCCACCCAGGGGTCGACGACCACTCCCTCTTGCTAGGGGAGCCCACTCGGGCTGAGACGGCCGCAGTCACCGCCACGCTGGCGATCGGCATGCACCGGACCCTCGGAACCTGAACCGGACAATGCCGGCGGAGGGAAGCGTCATGAGCAACGTCAAGCAGCAGCGGGTCGACGAAGCAAAGCTCTCGGGGATCACGCGCGGGCCGTTCCCGGCGTCGCGCAAGGTCTACCTGGAGGGCGGTCCGGGCGTCCGGGTGCCCATGCGCGAGATCGCGCTGTCGCCCACCCGCGAGGGCATGGGCGAGGCGGTCAAGCTCGTGCCGAACGCCCCGGTCGTCGTCTACGACACGAGCGGGCCCTACACCGACCCCGACGCGATCATCGACGTGCGCAAGGGCCTCACGGCGCTGCGCTCGCCGTTCATCGAGGCCCGCGGCGACAGCGAGGCCCTCTCCGGGATCACGAGCGTCTACGGCCAGAAGCGCCTGGACGACCGCGGCCTCGACGAGCTCCGCTTCACCGGCCTGCGCCAGCCGCGCCGCGCCAAGTCGGGCGCCAACGTCACCCAGCTCCACTACGCCCGCAAGGGCATCATCACCCCCGAGATGGAGTTCGTCGCGCTCCGCGAGCAGCAGCGCGTCGACCCGGCCTACCACAAGCAGCACAAGGGTCGCGCGTTCGGGGCGCGCATCCCCGAGCAGATCACGCCGGCCTTCGTGCGCGACGAGATCGCCGCCGGGCGCGCCATCCTCCCGGCCAACATCAACCACCCCGAGTCCGAGCCGATGATCATCGGCCGCAACTTCCTGGTGAAGATCAACGCCAACATCGGCAACAGCGCGATTTCTTCCTCGATCGAAGAGGAGGTCGAGAAGATGGTGTGGTCGATCCGCTGGGGCGCGGACACGGTGATGGACCTCTCCACCGGCAAGAACATCCACGAGACGCGCGAGTGGATCCTGCGCAACTCGCCGGTGCCGATCGGCACCGTGCCGATCTACCAGGCGCTCGAGAAGGTGGGCGGCAAGGCCGAGGACCTCACCTGGGAGATCTACCGCGACACGCTGGTCGAGCAGGCCGAGCAGGGGGTGGACTACTTCACCATCCACGCGGGCGTGCTGCTCCGCTACGTGCCGCTCACCGCGGAGCGCCTCACCGGCATCGTGTCACGAGGTGGCAGCATCCTCGCCAAGTGGTGCCTCGCGCACCACGAGGAGAACTTCCTCTACACGCACTTCGAGGAGATCTGCGAGATCATGAAGGCCTACGACGTGGCCTTCTCGCTCGGTGACGGCCTGCGCCCGGGCAGCATCCACGACGCGAACGACGAGGCGCAGATGGCCGAGCTCGCGACCCTCGGGGAGCTCACCGACGTCGCCTGGAAGCACGACGTGCAGGTGATGATCGAGGGCCCGGGACACGTGCCGATGCACATGATCGAGCACAACATGACCGAGCAGCTGCGGCTCTGTCGCGAGGCGCCGTTCTACACGCTCGGCCCGCTCACGACCGACATCGCGCCCGGCTACGACCACTTCACCAGCGGCATCGGCGCCGCGATGATCGGGTGGTTCGGCACCGCGATGCTCTGCTACGTCACGCCCAAGGAGCACCTCGGCCTCCCCGACCGCGACGACGTGAAGGAGGGCGTGATCACCTACAAGATCGCCGCCCACGCCGCCGACCTCGCCAAGGGCCACCCCGGCGCGCAGGCCCGCGACAACGCGATGAGCAAGGCGCGCTTCGAGTTCCGGTGGGAGGACCAGTTCAACATCGGCCTCGATCCGGAGCGCGCGCGCGCGTTCCACGACGCCACGCTCCCGAGCGAGAACGCCAAGGTCGCCCACTTCTGCTCGATGTGCGGCCCGCACTTCTGCTCGATGAAGATCACCGAGGACGTGCGCCGCTACGCCAAGGAGCAGGGCAACCTGGTGCCCGAGAAGGCCCTCGTGCGCGGCCTCGAGGAGAAGAGCGCCCAGTTCCGCGAGGGTGGCGCGGAGATCTACCGCAAGGTGTGACGGCGGCGGCGCGTTGCGCCCACCAGCGCGAGGGCCCCGAGCGCGACGAGCGCGGTGGGGCCGTCCTCGCCGGCCCCGGGCGTGCTGCACTGGCAGCCCTTCTTGGCCGCCGCCGGGTCGCGCCCCTCGCAGTCGAGCGCGAGCCCGCGGCGAGGGGCAGCGTCGCAGATCGTGGAGCGCCCGGTCGGGTACGCGGCGCACATCGCGCAGCGGTCGTCGTCCGACGGGTCGCGCATGAACGTCTTGCCCGGCTCGTAGCGGGGGTACATCGTGGCCGCCGTGTTGCTCGGCTGGGTGTGCGCGAGGCCGAGGAAATGGCCCGTCTCGTGGGTGAGCACCGACCAGAGGTCGAACACCACCGCCGACTCGCTCGTGGTCACCTGCACGTTGGCGGTGTTGATCTCGATGTCGGCGTCGAAGATCTCGCCCGAGTCGGTGCTGAAGGTGACCGTGGTGAGGGCGATGACGGTGTCGGCGTCCTTCTTGGGCTCGCCGTTGCAGTCGATCCAGCCCTCGTCGCGGAACATGATGATGTTCGCGTTGCCGGCCTTCTGGTTGTACTCGACGCAGTTGCACGACACCGGCCCGAGGTCTTGCACCTTCATGCTCGGCTTGCCGACCGAGGGGCCGCCACAGGCGATGGGATCGGCGGGGCAGTCGAGCGAGGTCCACTCGTCGAACGCGCGCGCGGCGAGCTTGCGCGCGGTGTCGAGGTCGACCTGCGAGCTCGCGTCTCGCTGCACCGAGTACCCGACGCAGCGCGAGGCCCAGTAGAGCACCCGCCCGTCGGTGTCGCAGGGCTGGTCGACCGAGGCGATGAAATCGCGGTTGGTGGTCGTGCGGCACCAGGCCTCGGCGCGCCCCGCCGAGAGCAGCGACGCAACGGCCACCACGCAACCGACGGCGAAGTTACTTCTTCGCATCCTTGGAAGCCCACAGCGCGCGCACGGAGGTGACCGTGTCGGTCAGGGGCTTGTTGGCGACCGCGACCGAGGCCGGCGGCAGCTTCTCGGTGGGCTTCTGGACGAGCGCGAGCTGGCTCACGTCGGGCACGACGCGCGCGACCTTGTCCGTGCCGACGACGATGGGGAGCGCGCCCTGCGCCATGCCGGTCACCGCCACCGAGGGCTCCGAGGGCTTGGTGCCGGGCGGCAGCGGCCGGAGGAACAGCAGCATGGGGGTGCCGGGCTTGAGCACCGCCTCGCCGTGGGTGATCTGTCCGATGCCGTCGACCACGCCGCCGTAGGTGCGCACGACGACCGTGCCGCCCGCCTTGACGTTGCCGCCGATGGCCTGGTCGACCGCGACGGTGGTGTACGTGAGGATGCGGCCACCCTCCCAGCGCGAGACGCGCGACTTGGGGATGCCGACGAACACGAGGTCGCTCTTGTCGACCAGATCGGGCAGGGTCATCGCGACGACCGTGGAGGCCTCGGCGGTCCCGACCTCGACGCCGTGCACGGCCAGGGTGGACAGGGCCATCGACGCCACGAAGAGGACGAGGGGGCGCATCGGGATGGATCCTAGCCGGTCGGGCCCGGCGCGCCAGCGAGGTGGCGGGCCACCGCGAGGGCCATGGCCTGGCGCGTTTCGTCGGGGATCGGGCGATCGAGGAACAGGGAGAGCGCCCGCGCCCCCTGCTCGACCAGCATCCCGAGGCCGGAAATCCCCCGCGATCCGGCCGCCGCCACGAACGGGGTGACCGCCGGGCGGTAGACGAGGTCGTAGCCGGACGCGCCCTCGACCCGCGGCGCCCGCGCCCAGGCTGCGGCGATCGGCCCGCCGTCGGGGCCCCCGGCCATGCCCGCCGAGGTGGCGTTGACGACCAGGTCGTAGGGCGCGATCGGGGACGCGAGCGAGTCCCACGGCGCAACGTCGACGCCGAGCGCGCGCGACAGGAGCAGCGCCTTCGCCGCGTCGCGGCCCGCGACGGCGACCCGGGCGCCGAGGTCTTGCAGGGCGACGATGGCCGCGCGCGCCGCGCCGCCCGTGCCCAGGATCAGCGCCCGCGTCGCCGTGACGCCGTGCCGCGTGAGGTCGGCGCGCAGTCCGGCCGCGTCGGTGTTGTGCGCGACGAGGCGCCCGGTGCGATCCAGCACCAGCGTGTTCGCCGCCTCGATCCGGGAGACCTCCGCGGTCTGCACGTCGGCGAGCGCGATCACCGCGACCTTGTGGGGGACCGTGACGTTGACCCCGTGGATCGCCCCGCGCCGCAGCCGATCCAGCACCGCGGGCAGGTGCGCCGCGTCGACGCGCTCGGCGTCGTAGGTGTGGTCGAGGCCGAGCGCCGCGAACGCCGCGCGGTGCATGACGGGGCTCAGCGAGTGGGCGATCGGGTCGCCGATCACGAGGAACCTCACGGTCGCACCTTGCGCACCACCGCGTCGACCGAGCCCTCGTGCAGGCGGACCTCGAGGGCGTCGCCCTCGGCGAGCTGCCGGGCCTCGCGCACCGCGACGCCGTCGTGGAGCGCGATCGCATATCCGCGCGCGAGCACGGCGAGCGGGGAGATCGCGTCGAGGCGCTGCGCGCTCGCAGAGAGCAGGTGGGCGCGCCGGTCGAGCGCGCGGCGCATGGCCGAGGAGAGGCGGATCGAGAGCGGCTCGATCTCCCCCCGCGCCGCGTCGAGCACGCGCCGGGGGTCGCGCGCGGAGAGCCGCCGGTCGAGCTCGACGAGCGCGCGGGAATCGCGGGCGAGCCGCGCGGCAACCGGACCCCGCAGGCGCTGCTCGAGCTCGTCGAGGCGCTGCGCGTGCTGGCGGAGGGCGCGCTCCGGGGCGCGCACGCGGGCCTCCAGGCGCGCGAGCGCCGTCTCGGGCTCGGCGAGGCGCGTGCGCATCGCGGCGAGGAGGCGGTGCGCGAGATCCTTCAAGCGGCGCCGGCGCGGCAGCAGATCGGGCACCACGAGCTCGGCGGCGTGCGAGGGCGTGGCGGCCCGCGCGTCGGCGACGAGGCACGCGATCGACCAGTCGACCTCGTGACCGACGGCGGCGACGACGGGCTTGGGGCACGCGGCGATCGCGCGCGCGAGGCCCTCGTCGTCGAACGCGGCGAGGTCCTCGGCCGAGCCGCCTCCGCGCCCGAGGATGATGACCGACACCTCGCGGACCTTCGCCAGCATGGTGAGCGCCCGGATGATGTCGCGCGGCGCCGCCTCGCCCTGCACCTGCGCGTGGGCGAGCAGGATGCGCACCCGGCCACGGGCGCGCGCCACCTTGACGATGTCGGCGAACGCGGCGCCGTTGCCGCTCGTCACGACGCCGATGGTCTGCGGGTCCTCGGGCAGGGGCCGCTTGCGCGCGCGGTCGAAGAGGCCCTCGGCGTCGAGCTTGCGCTTGAGCGCCTCGCGCCGCGCAGCGAGGTCACCCTCTGCGGTGGCCTCGACCTTCTGCACGACGAGCTGCAGCTGCCCGCGCGCGGTGTACACCTCGGGGGTGACCCGCACGACGACGCGGAGCCCCTCGACGATGCGCTCGCCCCCTCCGACCTGCGCGTCGCGGCGGAACATGACGCAGGAGATGGAGGCGTCGATGCGTGGGTCCTTGAGCGCGAAGTAGAGGTGTCCCGCGCCGCCGCCGCGCAGGCCGCTGACCTCGCCCTCGACCACCACCGAGCCGAGCAGCTGCACCTGGCTCTGCAGGCGGGCCGCGAGCTCGGCCACCGAGAGGGGCTTGGGCCCGGGCGGCTGTGATCCGAACAGCGGCGCGAACGGCGAACGCACCCGCGCACGATAGCTCTCCCGCCGGGCGCTCGCCCTCGTCGTGAGAAATATTCCATTGGCCCGGGAACTCCGGCGCGTCGCCGCTGTCGGATGCAGCAGAACGACCTGCCCGCTCGCTGCCGAGGGGTACCGGAGGATTCCATGGCGAAGTTGGATCTGGAGCCGCGCGCCCCGGGCGCGATGACCTCTCTCATGCGCGCGTTCCCCGAGGCGAAGGGGGCGCAGGTGCTGCGGCTCGCGCGCGTCGAGGCGCAGAAGGTCGTCGACGAGCGCCTGCACCGCGGCGAGGTCGCGATCGGCGACTCCCCTCACGCGACGATCCACCTCGACCGGCCCGCGGCGCGCCTGTTCGCGCCCGAGGGCGACGGCTGGGTGCTCTCGCTGCCCGAAGGCGCGCGGGCCCGCGTCGCGCTGGAGAGCGGTCCGGAGGAGATCGTCGGTCCCGCGCAACGAGCGTTGCCGCGGAGCGCGCGCGGTCGGGTCACCGTCGGCGCCACCCAGCTCCTGTTCCAGCTCGTCGCCGCGCCGCCGATCATGCCGCCCGCCCAGCTGCCGCTCGCTGTGCAGGGGCGTGGGTCGATCGACTGGGCGTTCCTCTGCATCGCGGCCGCGTCGTTCCTCGCGCACTTCGGGTTCGTCGGCGCCGTGCAGGCCGACTGGCTCGACCCGATCGTCGACGACGAGGGCGCGACCGCCGCGCTGATCGTCGAGGCCCAGAAGAACCGCCCCGACGTGCCGCCCGAGGACAAGCCGGTCGACAAGAGCGCGCCCACGGACGACAAGACGCCGAAGAAGACCGACGACGGCAAGGTCGCCAAGGTCGACGGCAAGCCCGGCCCCGCCAAGAACCTTGGACCGAGCAAGGCCAAGTCGACGAGCGTCGACCTCACGGCGCTCTCCAAGGACCTCGACGACCTCCACGTCGGCGTCCTCGGCTCGATGGGCGCCGGCCCGACGGTCTCGTCGGTGATGAAGAAGGGCGACACGGCGGTCGAGAGCGCGATCGACGAGGTCGCCAAGAAGAACAACGGCGTCGACAAGGACAACCCGATGCTCAAGACCGGCACGCCGGTCACGGGTCCCATCGCGGGGACCAACGGCCTCGACAAGATCGGCGACGCCAAGAGCAACCCGAACCCCGGCAACACGAGCACCGCCCCCGGCGACGCCGTCAAGGTGCCCCTGCCCGCCGAGCCGAGCGCGAACCCCATCGGCCCCAACGTCCCGAAGGACGCCAACTCGGTGATCGCGGGCGCGAAGTGGCGGTTCAAGGCCTGCTACACCAAGGAGCTCTCCAAGAACCCCGACGCCGCCGGCACGGTCAAGGTGACCGTCGAGACCGACGCGGGCGGGAAGGTGCTGTCCTCGTCGGGCGCGCCCGGCGGCACGCTCTCCGCGAACGTCGCCCAGTGCGTCCAGAACGCCTTCTACGCCCTCAAGTTCGCCGACACCGACACGGGTGCGACGTTCAACGTCCCCGTCGTGCTCCAGCCCGCCAAGTAGCGCCCCTCTGCTCCCCTCGGCCCCCCTGCTCACGCGGCGCGGGGACCGACGGGACCGCACGGGTCTTCGCCACGGGACCCGTTCGCTTGCGGTCGACGAAACAAGCGCTATAATCAAACAGTGCCCGGCCCGATCCAGCAGCCCGAGCTCCCCTTCCGCACCCGCGGTGGGCGTCGTCCGGGCGCAGGTCGGCCAGTGAAGGCGGGCTCCGAGTCGCACCGTCGTCGTCCTCCCGTCTCCGCCGCGCACCCCCTCCACGTCACGCTCCGGGTCGCCCAGCACGTCTGGAACCTGCGCGCCCAGCGCTGCCTGCGCCCGATCGACGCCGCGCTGCGCGCGCTCCACTCCGGCGAGCGCGCCCGGGTGACCCACTTCTCGGTGCAAGGCAACCACGTGCACCTGGTCGTCGAGGCGCGCGACGCCGCCTCTCTCTCGAGCGCGATGCGTTCGCTGACCATCCGCATCGCCCGCGGCCTCAACGAGGTCATGGGCCGCCGCGGCCGCGTGCTCGCGAGCCGCTACCACGCGCGCGCGCTCCGCTCGCCCACCGAGGCCCGCAACGTCCTGCGCTACGTGCTCGCCAACCACGCGCGTCACGTGCCGGGCGCTCCCGTCGCCGACCCTTGGTCGAGCGCGCCCGTCTTCTCGGAGTGGAAAGCGGTCGGGCTCCCGGCCGCCACGGTGCACTACGCCCTCCCCGGGCACGACCCGCCCGTCGCGCGCCCCGAGAGCTGGCTGCTCAGGATCGGCTTCCGTCGACCGACCCGCAAGCCCGTGCCCGCGGAGTGACCCCTCAGGCGTCGATCACCGCACCGAACAGCGCGCCGCCGCCGCCGACGAACACGAGGTCGAACAGGCCGAGCAGCTGCAGGTGGTCGCGCAGTTCGAGCAGCGTGGCGCCGTCCACCAGCTCGCGCGTGGCCGAGACGCCGACCACCAGCGTGGGCGTGAGCAGCGGGAACAGCACCGCCGCGAGGATCAGCTCCCGCGCGCGCGTGCGCACCGTCATCGCCCCGAACAGCGTGCCGGCGGCGGCGATGCCGATCGTGGCCATCACCAGCAGGAGCGCGAGCGGCCCCGCCACCCGCGGCAGGTCCACGTGCAGGAGGAGGGCGACGATCGGCACCACGATGGCCTCGATCACCAGGAGGAACGCGCCGACGCCGATCGCCTTGCCGTAGAACACCGCCGCGCGCGACACGGGGCCGGCGAGCAGCGCCTCGAGCGCGCCGTCCTCGCGCTCGCGGTGCCAGGTGCGGCCGAGCGCGAGCACCGCGGCGAACGCGGTCGCGATCCAGATCGTACCTGGCGCGAGGTAGTGCGCGTTGGCGGGCCCGCCGTAGAACGCGACCGAGGCGAGCACCGCGAGGAGCGCGCCGAAGAACCCGCCCGTGACGACGATCTCGCCGGTGCGCCGCTCGATCGTCAGGTCTTTCTTGGCGACGAGCCAGGCCTGCACGAGCAGGCTCGGGGGCTCGATCCTGCGGACCGCGGGGGAAGTCGTGCCGGACACCGGGGCATACTACACTGTGCGCGATGTCCCGCCTGCTCCCGTTCGCGCTGATCGCCCTCGTCGCGTGTGGCACCGACGATCCCGCGCTGGACGCCACCGTCCCCGACGCGGCCGTGGACGCGCTCGTCGACTCGACCGCGCCCGACGCGACCCCCGACGCCGTCGACGCCAGCGATGCCACCGAGGCCGCCACCGACGCCGCGCGCCCGACGGTGCTCCGGGTCCACTACCCGGCGGGCACCCACACGGTCTCGCTGCGCGGCTCCCTCGCGCCGCTCGACTGGACCAAGGGCCTCGCCGCCACCAAGACCGATCCGGACACGTGGGTGTTCACGACCGAGGCCCTCACCACCAAGGCCGAGTGGAAGCCGTTGCTCGACGACGCCACCTGGTCGCGCGGCCCGAACTACGTGGTCGAGCCGGGCACCACGGTCGACGTCTACCCGCACTTCACGACCACCAAGGGCACCGTCGAGAAGCGCTGGACGCTGACGTCGAAGTCCCTCGGCAACACGCGCGGCGTCTGGGTGTACCTGCCGCCGACCTACCTCGAGAACACCACCGCGCGCCTGCCGGTCGTCTACCTGCACGACGGGCAGAACCTGTTCGACCCGGCGCTCGCCTTCGGTGGCAACGAGTGGAAGGTCGACGAGACCATGGACGCCGCGGCCGAGACCGGCAAGTTCCGCGAGGCGATCGTCGTCGGCCCCGAGAACACCGCGCGCCGCATCTACGAGTACACGCCCACCAAGGACGCGGGCTACCCGGACAGCGGCGGCGGCGCCCTCTACCTCTCGTTCCTGATCGACGAGCTCAAGCCCAAGGTCGACGGCGAGCTGCGCACGCTCCCCGGGCGCGAGCACACGGTGCTGATGGGCTCGTCGCTCGGCGGCCTGATCTCCTCGTGGGCGGGCACCCAGCGCGCCGACGTGTTCGGCCTGGTCGGCGCCATGTCGCCGTCGACCTGGTGGGACAGCACCGTGCTCCTGACCATGATCCCGACCAGCAAGACCCCGCTCCCCCTGCGCGCGTACGTCGACAGCGGCGACAGCGGCGCCTCGAGCGACGACGTCGCCAACACCGCCAAGCTCGCCGACGCCTACCGCGCCAAGGGCTTCGTCGACGGCAAGACCCTCGAGTACGTGGTGCAGAAGGGCGCGACCCACAGCGAGGTCTACTGGGCGCAGCGCCTGCCACACGCGCTCGAGTTCCTGCTCGGACCGAGGTGAGCTGCTAAGGTCCGCCCGTGGCTCTCCAGGCGACCGTGCACCGCATCGTGATCGATCTCTCCGACGTGGACCGCGGGGTCTACGAGAAGCTCGATCTGCGCGTCGCGCGGCACCCCTCCGAATCGGCGCGCTGGCTCGCGTTGCGTACGCTCGCCTACGCGCTCTCGTACGAGGAGGGGATCGCGTTCAGCAAGGGCGGCCTCTCGTCGACCGACGAGGCCCCCATCTCCGTGCGCGACGCGACCGGCCGCCTGCTCGCCCACCTCGACATCGGCGCGCCCTCGGCCGAGCGCCTGCACCGCGCGGCCAAGTCGTGCGAGCGCGTCGTCGTGTTCACCGAGCTCGACCCGGAGCGCCTGCGCAAGGAGGCGCGCGCGAGAGGCAGCGTGCACCGCGCCGACGAGATCGAGATCGTCGTCGTGCCCGCCGCGCTGGTCGACGCGATCGAGCGCCACCTGGAGCGGCACCTCGAGCTCGGCCTCTCGCGCAACGACGGCGTGGTCTACCTGACGATCGGCAAGGAGACGGTCGAGGGCACCCTCGAGACCGTCAAGCTCGAGCCCCCGGTCTAGTCGCGGCGCGCTACCACTGCTCGATGCGCCACTTGCGGGCCCGCGCGAGGCGGCGCAGGCGCGGGTCGGGGTTCACCACCACCGGCACCTTCACGCGCTCGAGGAGCGGCAGGTCGCTGATCGAGTCCGAGTAGAAGACGGCCTCGTCGAGGGTGTGCCCGTGCTCCTTGGCGAGCGCCTCCGAGCGGGCGATCTTGCCCTCGCCGTAGCACAGCGGCCGCACGAAATTGCCGGTGAAGCGGCCGTGCGCGTCGGTCTCGAGGTTGGTCGCCAGCACGTGCGGGATGTCGAGCATGCGGCCGAGCGGGTCGGCGGGGTAGCGCGTGGCCCCGGTGACGATCGCGCACATGTCGCCCGCGTCGAGGTGCTGCCGCACGGTCTGCTTGGCCACGTGCGTGACGTGGGGCGCGACCATGTCGCGGAACCAGATCTCGCACCGCGCCTGGAAGTCTCGCTCCGAGAACCCCTGCAGCTCGCGGATGGCCTTGCCCGCGACCGACTCGGCGTCGACCACCCCGACCGTGTACTGCAGCACCCACCAGAGCGCGCGCAGCGTGTCGCGCCGGCCGGCCTCGCCGATCATGCGCTGGTAGCGCACGTAGAGCTGAGCCGTGTTCTTGCGGACGAGGGTCCGGTCCATGTCGAAGAAGACAGCGCGCGGCATGGTCAACTTTCGGGTCGGGTCAGGTGAGCTTGAGCGTGGCGAGCCGGGCGACGAACGCCCGACAGAGCTTGCGGGTGGAGACCATGCCGCTCGCGTTCCTTCGGAGGCGTGGCTCGTCGAGGTAGAGCCGGCGCGCGAGCTCGATCTGGATCGCGTGGCACGACTGCGAGGGGCGCCCGTAGTGGGTGGTCGTGTAGCCCCCGCGGTAGGGTCGGTCGTGCTCGACGCTGCGACCGTGCGCGACGGCGACCGCGTCGACGGCCTCGATCACGCGCGGGTGCGCCGAGGTGCGGCCGCGCGTGCCGGGCACGACGTCGGCGCGGTGCACGCCCGCGTCGCTGTGCCCCTGGCGGCCGACGCTGGGCATGGAGTGGGCGGCGAGGAGGATGACGTACCCGAAGCGCGCGATCTTCCGGTCGAGGACCGCGCGCAGCACGTCGTGGTACGGGCGGTGGATCGTGTCGACCCGCCATCGGTACTCCTCCTGGGTGAGCGGGCGATCGAGGGCGGGCTCGTCGTCGGTGGTGGTGCGCCAGAGGAGCCCACGCGCGTGCGGGCGCGCCGCGCGCGGATCGCCGACCACCACGCCCGCGTCGACGTCGTCCTCGGCGCGGTTGAGGTCGACCGCGTAGCGGCTCGTGTGCGCGACCAGCATGCTGGCGCCCTCTGCCGTGGCGTCCTCGTAGAGCTCGTCGACGAACAGATCGGCGTCGCGCGCGAGGGCCCGCGCGGGCGCGACGAGGTTGCTGATCACCTCGGCCGGCACGTAGAGCCCGGCGTGCGGCACCTCGACGACCACCGGCGCCTCGCCGTGCTCGGGCTCACGGAGCTCGAACGGCGCCGGGTTCATTTGATCGAATCCCCCACCTCGCGCACGACGTCCTCGTCGCGCACGCCGTCGGCCTCGGCGCGGTACGAGAGCACGAGGCGATGACGAAGCACGGGCACCGCGAGCGCGCGCACGTCGGCGGCCTCGACCGCGGCCTCGCCACGCAGGGCGGCGCGGGCCTTGGCGGCGAGCACGAGGGCCTGGCTGCCGCGCGGGCCGGCGCCGAACCGCACGTAGCGCTCGACGATGGTCGGGCCGCTCTGCCCGGGGCGGGTGGCGCGGGTGAGCTTCACCGCGAGGGCGAGCGCCTCGTCGGTCACGGGGATGCGGGGCACGAGGCCCTGCAGCGCGCGGAGCTCGTCGACGGTGAGCACGCGCGGGACGTCGCCCTGGCCGCCCGAGGTGGTGCGCCGCGCGATCTCGCGCTCGTCCTTCTCGTCGGGGTAGCCGACGTGGACCTCGAGCAGGAAGCGATCGAGCTGCGCCTCGGGCAGCGTGTACGTGCCCTCCTGCTCGATGGGGTTGCGCGTCGCGAAGACCTGGAACGGGTCGGGCAGCGCGTGCGTGCTGATGCCGCTCGTGACCACGCGCTCCTGCATGGCCTGCAGCAGCGCGGCCTGGGTCTTGGGCGGCGTGCGGTTGACCTCGTCGGCGAGGACCAGGTTCGCGAAGATGGGGCCCTTGGCGAAGCGCAGGCGACGCCGGCCGGTCTCCGGGTCCTCCTCGAGGACGTCGGTGCCCGTGATGTCGGCGGGCAGGAGGTCGGGCGTGAACTGCACGCGGCCGAACGACAGGTCGAGCGCCTGCGCGAGCGTGGACACGAGCAGCGTCTTCGCGAGGCCGGGCACGCCGACCAGGAGCGCGTGGCCGCGGGCCAGCAGCGACACGAGCATCGCCTCGATGACCTCGTCCTGACCCACGACCCGCACGGCCAACGCGTCGCGCAGGGCCTGGTTGGCCGCGGCCGCCCGCGTGAGCAGGGCTACATCGTCCGAGGCGGTTCCGTCGTCGGGCACGACCCGCTCCGGTAGCGCAGCCCCGCCCTGCCGTCACCTCTCTGCCGCGCTAGGAGGCGAGCGCGCGACGGCGGGTGTCGAACTCGTCGGGATCGTGGGCGGAGAACACCCGCGCCGCGCCGCTCTCGGCGAGCGCCCGCAGCCGCGCGTGGTTCTGCCGGACCTTCGCGTAGTCCACGGCCACCGCGCGCTCGAACAGCGTGGCGCCGATCGACACCGAGCCCCGCCGAGGATCGACCGTGGCGGCGTGGAAATAGGCGTCTCCGGCGTGGAGCAGCCACCCTCCCTCGGCGTCGACCGCGATGGCGGCGTGCCCGACGGTGTGGCCGGGCAGCGGCACCGCGAGGATCTCGGGCGGCAGGCCGACGAGGTCGCGCACCGCGGAGAACCCGTTCCAGGGCTCGCCGCCGGCGACGTCGCGGTAGATCGCCCAGTCGGGGCCGTGGGTGAAATGGCACGCGCGGTAGCGGTTGCGGTCCACGAGGCTCGCCTGCGCGAGCGCCGCGGCCTGCTCGTCCGAGTGGCTGTGGATCTTCGCGTGGGGGAAATCGGTGATGCCACCCGCGTGATCGAGATCGAGGTGGGTGAGCACCACGTGCCGCACGTCGGCGGGGGAGAATCCGAGGCGCTTCACCTGAGCGATCGCGGTGGTCTCCGGGTCGAGGCGCAGCCCCGTCATGGCCATGAACGGCGCGCCGAGGCGACCCTTGGGGTTCGCCATGTCGGCGGTCGAGACCCCGCTGTCGACCAGCACGAGCCCGCGATCGGTCTCGACCAGCAGGCAGTGGCACACCATCGTGCCGCGGTGGTTGACCAGCTTGCCCGCGACCGGACACATGGTGCCGCAGTCGAGGTGGTGCACGCGTAGGGGCATGGCGTCAGGATGCCAGGTTCCCCACCGCGTTGCGCGGCGGGACGCTCAGCCAATCCCGCTGCCGCGGAACTTCTGCGCGTAACCCACGTAGAGGCCGGCCGCGGTGTGGGACCAGAAGCGCTTGTCGTCGGTGACCGGGCCCTTGATGCGCCCGGGGTTGCCCATGACGACCATGCCGTCGGGGACCACCATGCCGGGGGGCACCACGGTGCCGGCGGCGATGATCACGTCGTTGCCGATCTTGGCGCCGTCGAGGACGATCGAGCCCATCCCGACCAGCACGTGGTCGCCGATGCTGCAGGCGTGCACGATCGCGCCATGGCCGACGGTGACGCCGGCGCCGATGCGGGTGCCGAGCCCGGGGGCGATCGGCGCCTCCTGCGTGATGTGCACCACCGCGTTGTCCTGGATGTTGGTGCGCGCGCCGATCTCGATGGCGAGCTGGTCGGCGCGGACGACGGCGCCGAACCACACGCTGACCTCGTCGCCGAGGGTCGCGCGGCCGATGATGGTCGCGGTCGGCGCGAGCCACACACCCTTACCGAGCGTCGGCGCGACGCCCTCGTACTCGTAGAGGTTCGCCATTACTTGGCGGAGGCCTTGGCGCTCGGCGCGGGCGTGGGCGCGGGCTTGGCGCTCGCCGGCGGCGCGGCGGGCTTGGCGCTCGTGGGCGGCGCGGGCGGCTTCGCGCTCGCCGAGGCGGGCGGTGCGGGCGGCTTCGCGCTGCCCGACCCCGCCGGCTTGGCGCTGCCCGCCGGCTTGGGCGGCGGCTTCACGTTCAGGTTCGGCGCGAGGATGCCCGAGGTGTCCTGGTCGGTCTCGATCCACATCGTGCGCCCGTTCTCGACGAGCGACACGCGCATCGCGCCGAGGAAGGTCATGCCGAGCGCGCCGATGGTGGTGACGTCGAGCTGCTTGAGCTTGTCCTCGATGGCCGTGGCGCCCGAGACGCCGACCGCGGGCCCGAGATCGAGCGCGCCGAGCTTGATGTTGGTGAGCCGCTCGTACTTCGTGTCGTTGTACGTCTGCATCTTGCTGACGTCGACGCCGACCGTCTTCCAGGTGGGCTCGGGGAACGCGAGGCCCCACGGCGAGCCGCTGTCGATCCACAGCCCGCCGCTCAGCTCGAACTCCTTCTTGATGGTGGCGCGCACGACCATGCCGCCGCCGCGCACCCACGCCACCGGCAGGCGCGTGAGCGTGGGCGGGTTCGGCGGGTCGTCCCGGCGGAGCACGAGCTGGTCGGCGCCGCGGTCGAAGGTGGCGTGCAGCCGACGGAGGAAGTTCGCCCCGATCAGCGCGCCGATCGGCACCTGCTGCTGCGAGTAGCCGGAGAGATCCTCGACGAGCGCGGGCACGTCGCGGAACTCCATCGACGCGGTGTTCTTGTCGTTGGCGATGCGGATCGACACCCAGCTCGGCTTGCTGCGGGTCTTCTGGTCGAGCACGACCTCGGGCACGCCGGTCACGACGAGCGCCACCGTGGTCTGCCCGTCGACCTCGATGGGGACCATCATCGCGGGGAACAGATCGCGGGGCATGCGGAGCTCGACGAGCCGCGCCGAGGTGTCCTTGAGCTGGAACGGCTTGCGCCCCGCGCCCTGCGTGCCCGCGAGCTCGCGCACCGGCTTGGCCCAGGGGTCCTTGAAATCCGGGTCCTCGAGCGCGCGGGTGAGCTCCTCGGAGGCGTGCGCGAGGTCGTCGTCGTACCAGTAGGCGCGCGCCCGCAGGCCCGCGGCCTCCGAGCCCTCGATGCCCTCGAGCGCCTTGACCGCGGTCTTGAAGTCGAGCCGCGCGAGGTGGATCTTCGCGCCGAGGATGCCGATGTCCTTGTCGCCGGGGGCGTTCTTGGAGGCCTTCTCGATGCTGTCCTTGGCCTCGGTCAGGTCGAGCGCGGCGTACTCCTCGCCCGCGCGCTTGAGCCACTTGTTCGCGAGCTCGTTGCGCGGCCCGGCCTTGACCGTGCCTCCGGTCGTCGGGTCGGGACAGCCCACGAGCGATCCCAGGAGCGGCCCGCAGGCGAGGACGAGCGCGAGGAGGCGGCCAGACGGGGGCGAAGACAGGGCGGACACGACGAAAGACCTCGGGGGCGCGGGGTGGGGACAGCGATCGCGCGGGCCGGGGGTAGCCCATCGCCGTGAGCGGCGAAACCCCAGGCTTTCCGACCCAGCTCAGGGCGGGAGCGGCTCGACCCGCAGGACCCGGGCGAGCAGGAGGGTCCGCCGGCCGCGGCTCGGGACCATGAAACCGTGGACGTGCGGGCCGTCGACGGCCGTCATGACCATCCCGAACTCCTTCGGGCCGCTCGAGGCGGGGCGATAGGTCACCTGCACGGGTGTCCCGCGGGTCACCGCCTCCTGACAGGCCGCGACCACCCCCGGGCGGGGCTCGTTCTCCCCGATGCGGACCATCCACAGGTCACGCGGGGTCGAGGGCGAGAGCTCCTTCACGACGTGGGCGTAGACCCCGCGCAGCGTGCGCACGTCGTCGCCGGCGCGGTGCGCGGTGCCCGGGTCGATGGCGAACGCGCGGGCGAGCGCGGCGAGCGCGTACGACGGCTGGAAGAACGCGCGGCGCGCGAGGACGAGCGTGTCGAGGGCGTGGGTCGGCCCGGCGAGCCCCACCCTCTCGAGCTCGGCGTGCAGGAACGCGAGGTCCCACTCGGCGGCGTGCGCCACGGGCACTGCGCCATCGAGGATCTCGACCACGGCGGCGGCGATCGACGCGAACGGTGGCGCGCTCGCGAGCGTGGCGACGGCGATGCCGTGCACGTCCCCGCTCCGCGCGTCCCAGGTGCCCGGGCCGGGATCCACGAGCGACTCGAGCCGCGCCTCGACCACGCCTCCGCGCACCCGCTCGATGCACACCTCGATCACCCGGTCCCCGCGGTCGAGCGCGAGGCCGGTCATCTCGAGGTCGAGGAACGCGAGCGGTGCCTCGTCGAGCGGGAGATCCCACGGCGGACCCTGGGGCGGCGGGCCCTCGCCGGGGCTCTTGGTCGCCCGTCCGGCTGCATGCGGAGCCGTGCGGACGCTCGCCATGTCAGTGCGTCGCGTCGATCTCCGCGAGGTACTTCTTGGCCTGGTCGGTGCGCGGATCGTTGGGGTACTTGGTGACGATGTACTGGAACGTGCCGCGGGCCTCGCTCTTGCGCTTGAGCATCAGCAGGATCTCGCCCTGCAGCACGAGCGCCTCGACGTCCTTGCGCGAGCCCTTGTACTTGGTGACCGCGTAGCTCACGCGGGCGAGCGCGGCGTCGAGCTTGCCCTTCTTCTGGTAGAAGCGCGCGATGTAGAGCTCGTGGGCGACGAGGCGCGCGAGCGCGTCGGCGTAGAGGTCCTTCATCTGGGCGACCTGGGGGCCGTCCGGGTAGTCCTCGACGTAGCTCAGGATCTCGCGCGCGGCCTCCTTGACCGCGGACTGGTCGCGCTCGGCCTGGTCGGGCAGGAGCAGCGCGTCGCTGATCTGGTTGTAGTAGCCGCGGGCGATGCGCATGCGCGCCCAGGCGCTCTCCCGGTGCTTCGGGTTCTCGCGGACGAAGCCCTTGTACGCCGAGATGGACTCGATCCACTTCTCCTGGTCGAACTCGATGTCGGCGAGCCGGAGCTGGGCGAGCGGGGCGTACTCGGAGAAGGCGAACTTGCGGCGCACCTCGCGGAACCGGGTGCTCGCGTCGAGGTAGTCCTTGTCTTTATAAACAAGGAGGGCGTCTTCGTAGGCGCGCTTGGCGTTCTCGGTGTACTTGAGCGGGCCGGTCGCCTGGGGCTTGTCCGGGCCACAGCCGCCGCCCGCGACGGGCAGCGCGAAGATCGCCAGCAGGAACAGGCGGGGACCGAGGGCCATGGAACCCGGCCGTCTAGCACGAGGGGCCCCGTGGGGGGCGGGGCTGATAGGATCCCCGGGTGACGATTCGCCGCGTGATGGATCCCCCGAGGTTCGTGGACGCCAGCCGGGCCGTGGTGGCCGCGGCCTCGGCGGCCCTGCTCCAGGGGGCAGGGGTGGACACGGTGCTCGACGCGGTCGTCTCGGCGCTGGGCGCCGACCGCGGGCTCCTGCTCTTGCCGCTCGGCGAAGAGGGCGAGGTGGTGGTGCACGCGCGCGGAGGCGGCGGGCTCGAGCCCGGTCTCCCCAAAGAAGGAGAGCGGCTGCGCCGCACCCTGACCGCGGAGGAGCGCGAGGAGATCAGCCGCACACTGGTGCGCACGGTGCGCAAGGAGCAGCGCTCGGTGCTCGTGCGCCCCCTCGAGGAGAACGCGGGTTCGGCGAGCATGGCCTCGCTCGGAATCCTCGCGGCCCTCGCGGCCCCCATGCACGGCGGCGGCGTCCTCTACGTCGACTACCGCACCTTCGACGAGGACGTGGGGCCGCTCCACCGCGCGCTCGCCGAGGACGCCGCGAGCCTGCTCGGCGCGGTGATCGTGGAGCGCGATCGGCTCGCCTCCGCGCGCGACGCGCTGCGCGCCGTCGAGACCAAGATCGAGGCCGGCGTCCCTAGCCTCGACGATCTGCTGCGGCCCGACAGCATGGCTGCGGTGCGCGCGGAGGTGGCCTCGTGCCTCGACTCCGAGGCCTCGATCCTGGTCCTCGGCCCGAGCGGCACCGGCAAGACGCTCCTCGCGCACGCGATCGCCAGCGCCTCGCGGCGCCGCCCGATCGTGCGCGCGATGCTGGGGGCGAGCGACGACCTCAACACGGTGACCTCCGAGCTCTTCGGCCACGAGCGCGGCGCGTACTCCGGCGCCACCGGCAAGCGCGTGGGCCTCGTCGAGCTCGCCCACGGCGGCACGCTGATCCTCGACGAGGTGCTCAACCTCTCGCCGAACGCGCAGAAGATCCTGCTGGATTTCACCCAGTTCCGCACGTATCGCCCGCTCGGGTGGGAGCGCGCCGAGCCCAAGCGCGCGGACGTGCGCATCGTCGCCGCGACCAACGGCGACCTCGAGGCCGCGATGGCCGAGGGGCGCTTCCGCGAGGACCTCTACTACCGCCTCGCCACGGTGACGCTGCACCTGCCGCCGCTCCGCGAGCGCCGAGAGGACGTGCCCTCGCTCGCCGAGAGCTGGCTGCGCCGCGCCGATCCGGAGCGCTCGGCCTCGCTGTCGGTCGCGCTCCGCAAGCGCCTCCTCGGCGCCGACCTCGCGTGGCCCGGCAACGTGCGGCAGCTCGAGCGCGTGATGCACCGGGCGCTCTCCCGCGCGCGCCTGCGCGACCCGCGCGCGGCGGTGATCGACGTCGACCATGTGGACCCGCGCGACCTCGGCGTGGACGCGACGAGCAAGCCGACGAGCACCGCGCCGGTCGGCACGCCGGTGATGCGGTTTCGCGCGCTCGGCGCCGAGCGCGAGCTCCTCGAGTCGACGGAGCGCTCGGTGCTGGCCGCGCTGATCGCGGAGCACGGTGGCGTGATCTCGAAGGTGGCGCGCGCGCTGGAGATCCCGCGCTCCACGCTCGTGAGCCGCCTCGAGGCGCTCGGGATCGACGCGCGCAAGCGCTAGCGGGCGACGAGGCTCTGCTGCACGTAGAACTGCTTGGTCCCGCCCGCGAACGGCACCTCCACGAAGATCCCCGCCGCCTCGCGCGCGGTGCGGACGGGCAGCACCTGCATGAACCCGCCACCGACGAGCTTGAAGGAGCCGAGCGCCGTCGCCGGGTCGGACTTGGTGCGCTGGAACACGACGACCCCGGCGAGCCCCTCGGGCTGCGTGGACTCGTAGAGCCCCGCCGAGGTGTACGGGTCGACGTAGTAGGCGTCGAAGGTGAGATCGGTCGTGTCGGCCGGTCGGCGGAGCCTGCCCGACCAGTGCCCGGCGACGCGCTCGGCGGTCACCGACCAGCCGTCGGCGGCGAGCGAGAAGCGGTCGTAGTCGGGGGCGTCGCCCCGGAGCCACTTGGTGTGCGAGGCGTAGGTCGCCGGCCCGCCGCAGGAGAAGAAGTTCACCTTGCCGTACTGCAGCACGATGCCGACGCGCCCGTCGGTGCCGTTGAGCCCGCCCACCGCCTCGCGCCGCACGGCCGGGTCGTTGCCGAGCGCGACGTCGCTCGAGGCGCCGCACGCCGGGAGGAACAGCGCCGAGGAGACGAGACCGAGGGCGAGGGGGCGGAGGTTCATGGCGGCGCACAGGCTAATCCGGAACGCGTCTCCGCGCATCCGCTGCGACACACCGCGGGGCGCGCGGTAGGCTAGGGCGCGATGAAGCCGGGCGAGGTCGTGGGCGGGCGTTTCCGCCTCGAAGACTCCGTCCGCTCGGGGGGCATGGGCGTGGTCCACCGGGCGGTCGACCTCGCCCACGGCCACGCGATGGTCGCGCTGAAGGTGCTCGGCGTGCAGCGGAGCGAGCCCGACGCCGAGATGGTCACCCGGTTCCTGCTCGAGGCCGAGATCCTGGAGCAGCTCGATCACGCGGCGATCGTGCGCCACGTCGCCCACGGGTCGCTCGAGGACGGCGCGCCCTACCTCGTGATGGAGTGGATCGACGGCCCCACGCTCGAGGGCCGGCTCGAGGGCCGGCCCCTCCGCGTCCAGGACGCGCTCCTCCTCACCCGTCGCCTCGCGGAGGCCCTGTCGATCGCCCACGCCGCGGGCGTGGTGCACCGCGACGTGAAGCCGGCCAACGTGATGCTGCCGGGCGGCGAGCTCGCAGCGGCCAAGCTCGTCGACTTCGGCGTCGCCCGCGCGGACGGGTCGTCCTCGCTCACGCAGACCGGCGTGCGCGTGGGGACCCCGCGCTACATGGCGCCCGAGCAGATCAGGAGCGCCCGCGAGGTGGACGCGCGCGCCGACCTGTTCTCGCTCGGGTGCGTGCTCTTCGAGACGCTGGCCGGGTTGCCCGCGTTCCCGGCCGACAACGCGATGGCGGTGATGGTGCAGATCCTGTTCGAGCCGGCGCCCCGCCTCGCCGATCTGCGCGCGGATCTGGCCGATCCCATCGTGTCGCTCGTGCAGCGCCTGCTCGCGCGGGAGCGCGAGGTGCGCCCTTCGAGCGCGCTCGCGGTGGTGCGCGAGCTCGACGCGCTGCTCGGTCACCTCGCCGACGGCACGATGGTCGCGCCGCGGTCTTCGCTGCCCGACCCGGCGCTCGCGCGGCTCGTGGTGCGCGCGCTCCCTCGCCCCGACGGTCCCTTGATCGGGCGCGTCGCCGAGCTCGGGCGGCTCGACGCGGCCCACGCGCGCGGCGCGGCCGCGGTGCTGTGGGGCCCGCCGGGGGTCGGGAAATCCCGCCTCCTCGTCGAGGCGGCCTTCCGCGGGCGCGAGGCGCCGACGAGCGCCGCGTGGCTGGTCGACCTCTCGGCGGTGCGCAAGCCCCACGAGATCGGCGCCGCCATCGCGCGGGCCGTAGGCGTGCGCGCGCCGCACAGCGACCAGCTCCCGGACGCGGTGACGACGGCGCTGCGCATCCAGCCCGACGGGCTGCTCCTGCTGGATCGCGCCGAGCACGTGGCCTCGCTGCTCCCCGAGGTGCTCGAGCGCCTCGCCGAGGCGTGCCCCACCGTCCGCGTGGTGGTGGCCTCTCGCGTGCGGCTCAGCGGCCGCACGGCGGAGCCCATCGAGGTCGGTCCGCTGTCCGAGGACGACGCCGCCACGCTGTTCGCGCTCCGCGCCCGCGTCGAGGCGAGCCACTCCACCGTGCGCACCATCTGTCGCGCGCTCGACGGCGTGCCACTGGCCCTCGAGCTCGCCGCGGCGCGCGTCGATGCCCTGGGCCTCGACGGCGTGCGCGCCCGCCTGCACCGCAAGGACCTCCTCACCGACGGCGCTCGCACGATGGAGGGCACGGTCGCCTGGTCGTTCGACCTGCTCTCGGCGGACGAACAGCGCGCCGGCGCGCGCTGCGCCTGCTTCAAGGGGGGATTCTCGCTCGAGGCGGGCGAGGCGGTGCTCGCGGGGCTCCCCGGGCCGCTCGATCTGCTCCAGGCGCTGCGCCACAAGTCGCTGCTCACCCGCCACGAGATCGACGGCGAACCCCGGCTCGTGATGCTCGGCGCCGTGCGCGACCTCTGCGTCGGCAAGCTCGTCGGCGAGGAGCTCACCGCGACCCGCGCCCTCCACCGCCGCTGCTTCGTCGAGCTCGGCACGACGGCGCGCCTCGCCCACGAGAAGACGGGCAGCGCGGCCGCGTTGCAGCGCCTCGCGCGCGAGCTCGACGATCTCCACGCCGCGGTGGAGCACGCCCTCGAGCACGACGACGGCGACGACGCGTGCGCGCTCGCCGCCGCGATCGAGCCCGTGCTCTCGTCGCGGGGCGCCGCCGCGGCCGCGCTCACGTTGCTCGAGCGCGCCCTCGCCATCGCCTCGACCAGCTCGCCCGCGGTCCAGGCCGCGATGCAGGCCCGGGCCCGTACGCTCGGCGCGCTCGGCCGCGCGGAGGAGGGCCTCGCCGACCTGCGCGGTCTCCTCGCGAGCGGCGCCGACCCGGGGCCGCTGCACCTCGAGCTCGGCGTGCTGCTCCACGTGCACGGCGCGCTCGCCGAGGCCAAGGAGGCCTACTCGGCCGCGGCGGAGCTGCTCGCGACGAGCGGCGACGAGCGCGGCGAGGCCCGCGCGCTCGCCAACCTCGGCGCCCTCGGGCACGACGAGGGCGCGCTCGCCGAGGCCGAGTCGCTCTACGGCGAGGCCATCGCCCTCTTCTCCTCGGTCGGCGATCTGCGCCTGCGCGGGGTCACCCTGGGCAACCTCGCGCTCGCCAAGCAGGAGCGGCACGCGCTCGACGAGGCCCGCGCGTGCTTCGCCGAAGCGGTCACCCACCTCGAGGCCTACCAGGACGTGCGGCTGCTCGGCGTCGTGCTCGGCAACGCGGGCTTCTGCGAGCTCGAGGCGGGCGGGCCCCTCGCCCGCGCCCACCTCGAGCGCGCGCAGGCGCTGCTCGCCCCCACCGGAGACAGCCGCTCCCTCGGCCTCGCGCTCGGTCGGCTCGCCGCGGCCCTCGCACTCGAGGGGCGGGTCGGCGACGCCGACGCCCGGTTCGCGCGCGCCGACCGCGTGCTCGCCAAGCACGACCAGCTCTCGCGCACGGCGGTGTCGGCGCTCCGCGCGACGAGCGACGTGCTGCGCGCCGAGGAGGCGCGCGCCCGGGGCCGCCCCGCCGACGCCATCGCCCAGCTCCGCGTCGCCACCGGGCGCATCGCGCAGGCCGAGGCCGGCGAGCAGAGCGGCGCCTTCGGTCGGCGCTCCGACGACGTCCGCACCGCGCTCCGCCTGGTCACGCCGCGGGTCGAGGCGCTCGCCCGTCGCCTTCACGACCCTCCGTGAACCTCGTCACGAAGGTTCGTGAAACGGCCCGGGCTCCGCGCGAAATCCTGGGAAATTCGCGCCATCCGGCCTTGGTACGGTCCTCGCGAAGGGGGCCTCCATGCGCAACCGATTCTCGAACACTGGGCTTAGGGCTGGCTCCGCGGCGTTGCTCGCCGCGCTGGTCAGCGGGGGCTTCGCGGCCGTGGGCTGCGGGGGTGACGATGGCACGCCGCCGGTCGACTACGACACCGGCACGGACACCGGGGTGGTCTCGGAGACGAGCACCGACTCGGGCACGACGGACAGCGTCACGGACTCGGGCAGCGACACGCCCGACGCGCCGGCGCCGACCGCCCGCACGACGCCGACCAACGGCGGCGCGATCGCCGTCTCGAAGGACGACACCGTCACCGTCGCGGCCAACCGCATGACCGGCGACGTGACGATCGCCAAGCTCGACCTCGGCGGCGCGACCCCGCTCACCAAGGTGGCCGACATCGAGCTCGGCGCGGGCTCCGAGCCCTGGGCCGTGGTGATCGGCAACGACGACGACACCGCGTTCGTCATCACGCGCAAGACCCAGACGATCCGCAAGATCACCGGCCTCAAGACCACCCCCAAGCTCGACGCCGCGAGCGGCAAGCTCGGGAGCGAGCCGACCGGCCTCGCGATCTCGCCCACCGGCCAGGAGCTCTACGTGGCCAACTGGGCCGAGGGCAGCGTCACGGTGGTCAAGGCGAGCGACCTCTCCATCGTCAAGACCATCGACCTCAACGACGCGCTCGCCAAGTCGGGCGTGCTCGGCCCGTCGGTCACCGCGGGCCGCCCCGGCCTCGCCCACCCCCGCGCGCTCGTCGTCACCAACGACGGCAACGGCGTCGACTCGGACGAGACGCTCTACGTCACCGAGTTCTTCTCGCAGGCGCGCACCGACGCGCTGCCGACCGACGACAGCCAGTTCGACGTCGCGCGCCAGGGTCTCGTCTACGCGGTGAAGCTCTCCGACGCGAGCGTCAGCACCATCACCATCGCGCCGGTCACCGACACCGGGTTCAAGGACAGCGCGGGCAACACGACCGGCTGCTTCCCGAACCAGCTCTCCGCGGCCGCCCTCAACTCGGGGCGCCTCTACGTCACGAGCGTGTGCGAGTCGCCGCGTGGCCCCACGGGCCCGGTGATCGCCGGCACCACGACCAACACCGCCAACTTCAAGACCCAGATCCACGCCGGCGTGTTCGTCATCGACACCGCCACCAAGAAGGAGCTCCCCGCGCAGGGCCAGCTGCTCAACAAGGCGTTCCAGAAGCTCTACGACGACGGCGCGGTGGCCGACGACGCGACCCGCCGCATGCCGCTCATGCCGAGCGACCTCGCCTTCGCCCCGACCACCAAGGTCGCCTACGTGACCTCCTACGGCTCGGACGCGGTCTTCCGCGTCTCGTACAACGACGACGGCACGCTCAAGGAGGTCGGCGCGGCCACGCAGAAGTTCATCAGCCTCTCGCCGAGCGGCAACCTCCCGGTGGGCATCGCCGTCGCCAACGCCGGCGTCGCCACCAAGCCGTTCGCCGTCGCCATCAACGAGAACAGCCGCAATTTCTCGGTGATCGCGCTCAGCACCCAGACCGTCTCGGCGACCGTCGCGTCGTCGGCGGCGACCGTCTCCGACAGCAACGTCAAGGGTCAGAAGTTCTTCGCCACCGGCCTCGGCCGCTGGTCGTTCAAGGGCCAGGGCTGGAACTCGTGCCAGTCGTGCCACCCGGACGGCCTCACCGACAACGTCACCTGGTACTTCGCGCGCGGTCCGCGCCAGACGACCTCGCTCGACGGGACCTACGGCGACAAGAAGGACACGACCAAGCGCCGCGTCCTGAACTGGACCGGCATCTTCGACGAGGTGCACGACTTCGAGCTCAACACCCGCGGCAACTCGGGCGGCATCGGCGCCGTCGTCTGGAAGAGCGGAACGCCGGCCAGCGCCGACGACCGGATCATCTTCGACGGCACCGCGGTGAGCGGCGCCCAGAAGCCCAGCGCCACGCCGCAGGCCGGCCTCAACGGCGCGGTGAGCTCGATGGTCACCGGCGTCACCGGCGTCTGCGCCGACGGCGACACCACGTGCAACAAGTCGGTCCTCAAGGACTGGGACGAGATCGACGGCTACGTGAAGACCATCCGCGCGCCGAAGAAGGCCTCTAACCTCGACGCCGCCAAGGTGACGGCCGGCGAGGCGCTCTACAAGGCGAACAACTGCGCGGCCTGCCACGGCGGCTCCACCTGGACGATCTCGCGGGTGTTCTACGCCCCCAACGAGGCCAACAACGCGGTCGCGGGCCTGCTCCGTACCAAGGAATACACGCTGCCGACGGGCTTCCCCGCCGCGCTCAACCCGGCCGCGAACGTCTCGGCGCGCAAGGCCACCCTGCGCTGGCCCGACGCGGCGACCGCGGGCGCCCAGGACCAGATCCAGTGCGTCCTGCGTGACGTGGGCACGTTCGCCACCGGCGGCGTGTTCCCGACCGGCATCCCGCTCAAGGAGGTCCGCGCGGACATGACGACGCTTGCCCAGGGCGCGACCGGGTTCAACCCGCCCTCGCTCCTCGGCATGATCACCGGCGCGCCGTACTTCCACGGCGGCAACGCTCGCACCCTCGAGGAGGCGTTCGGCGCCACGTTCCAGAAGCACCACCAATCGCTCTCGACGCTGTTCGCGCCGTCGGCGACCGAGGTGGCGCAGCTCATCGCCTTCCTGTCGAGCATCGACAACGACTCGACGGTGATCCCCGTGCCGACGTCGGGCACCATCACCTTCGACCCCGATCTGTGCCCCAAGACCTTCCCCTGATCTAAGGGGGGCTCACGCCCCCCTTGGGTCTCGGTGGCCGCGCCACCTTCGCTTCGCTCGGTGTCGCAGACCAGCCTCGACGCCCCCCTGCGCCGCTCCGCGGCGGGATGGGGGGCGTCGTCGTTTGTCCGCGCGCCACCTTCGCTTCGCTCGGTGTCGCAGACCAGCCTCGACGCCCCCCTGCGCCGCTCCGCGGCGGGATGGGGGGCGTCGTCGTTCGTCCGCGCGCCCTCCGCGGCGTCGACGGGTGTCTCGTGGTCGTGACGTTCCAGCGCATGGTTCGCCGGGAGGGGGTGCGGGGGCGGGGAGGCGTATGATGGGGGATGCGCAGTGTCGTTGCCTTCGGGCTCTCGTTCGCGTTGGTCGGGTGTGGCGTGTCGGGGGATGGCGACACCGAACCTGGCGACGGCGCGGGCACGGACACGAGCACGAGCGGGGACGCGCTGCCGACCGACACCACGGTGCCCACCGAGGGCGGCACGGACACCGGGGTCGCGATCGACGCGCCGGAGGGCGGCGTGTGCTCGGGCCTCGGACGCTACTGCGGCACCCGCCTCGGCCTCGACGCGAACAAGCTCTACGACTGCAACGAGGGCAAGATCGTCGGCACGATCGCCTGTTCGGGCCCGTGCATCGTGGTCAAGGACAGCGAGCAGGATCTGTGTCCCTGCCCTGCGGGCGACGGGCGCTACTGCGGCGATCGCGTGGGTCGCGACGCGCGCTACCTGTGGGACTGCAAGGGCGGGGCGCTCACCCAGGGCCCGCAGTGCGGCAAGTGCAGCGCGGGCTCCGCGGCGAGCGACAGCTGCGCGCCGTGCGCCTCGGGCGACGGCGACTACTGCGGCGCCATCGTCGGCGGTGACAAGAACAAGCTCTACACGTGCAAGGGCGGCGTGCTGACGGTGAAGGCCGACTGCGGCGCCGCGTGCGTGGAGAAGCCGCCCGGCACGCCCGACACGTGTCCCGCGTGCCCCTCCGGCGACGGCGCGTACTGCGGCGGGCCGGTGGGCCTCGACCCGAACACGCTGTTCAACTGCAAGGGTGGCGTGTTCACGGTGAAGGAGAAGTGCACGGCCACGTGCTACGTCGCTCCGCCCGGCTCGCCCGACTACTGCACGACGGTGGGCGCGGGGCTCCTCTGCAGCCACGTGCAGTGGTGGAACAGCGCGCTGACCTACGGTCCATACATGAGTTATGGATGGTGGGACACGGACATCTCGGCCGGCAGCGGCACGCCAATCCAGCTCCGCCACGACAGCAAGCTCGACAAGGAGGGCGTGTACGGCTGGGGGTGGATGCCCGAGTTCACCGACCAGGTCACCAAGCAGCGCTTCCGTTTCCTGCACCTGCGCCTCTCCGCCAAGTACACCACCGCGATCGGCACCGTCTATCCAGCCGGCACGATCGTGGGCCTCTCGGGTGGCGACACGGCGGACACCGGCCTCGGCAAGTACTCCACCGGCGCGCACCTCTGCGTGCAGACGCTCGCCGAGTACCGCACCGTCTTCCCCGCCGGCAAGGACGCTTGCAAGTGACCCTCGCTCAGCCTCAGCCCTGACCGCAGAGTGTGGTGAACGGCACGCAGGTGGCGTCGTCTCCGCAGGTGGCGTCGGCGCCGCAGTCGTTGGAGCCCTTGGTGCACGGATCGCCGAGCGCTTGGGTGGCCTGGCAGGTGCCGAACCGACACACGAGCGAGCCCCGGCAGCGTCGCAGGTCCGTCGCCGACTTCTCCGAGCACAGCGCGCCCTCCTCGCCGAACGTGATGGGCCAGCACCGCGCGGGCTCGCCCTCCTCGCTCGCGCAGCGACTCCACGGATCGCACCCCGACTTGCCGTCGCCGCAGGAGAACATCGCGTGCGCCGAGCCCACCGCGCACCTGCGCCCGAGGCACTGCAGGCCGTCGACGCACTCGCCGTCGCGGGTGCACGTCGCCCCCTGTTCGTTGCGGGGCACGCACGCGCGAATCGCGATGTCGCAATAGAGTCCCTCGTCGGTGGTGCCGGCGCCCGGGTGCGAGCAGCCGTCGTCGTCGAGGCAGAAGTGCCCGGGGTGCGAGGCGATCACGCACTCGCCACACGCCCCGCTCGCCGCGCCGCCGAAGGCGCAGGCACCGCTCACGCACTGCGCATTGGCGTGGCACGGTGAACCGACCGGCAGCCGTCCGCGCTGGAGGCCCGCGGGTGGACGGCACGCCGGGCTGCGCAGCGCCGCGAGCCGCCCCGGACAATCCCGCGCCCGCAGCGCTTCGGCGCAGTCCGCGAGCGCGACCAAATCGGCCACCGCCCCTGGCAGCTGCGCATCCTTGACGCACTTGGTCCGGGTCGCCTCCACGCAGTCGACCGCGTCGCGGTAGGCCTGCATGGACCATGGCTCGCACGTGCTCGACGGCGCGCGGCAGAGCGCGTCTGCATAGACGGAGCATGCTTCACCCACCGAGCGCGTGTAGGGCGTCACCCGCGGTACGGCCGGCCCGGCGTCGTCCACGGACTCCAGATCGACGGGCGGGCCTGCACAGCCGACCAGCACGAGGATCCAGGGAGTGAGACTGCGCACGCCCCGCGGGCTGCAAGCCGCGTTCCGCTGGGAAACACCGAAAGATCAGCCGGTGGAAACCCGAGGTCGTCAGGCTCCGCACGGGCCGATTCGTGCAGGGCAGCGTGAGCGCTCTGCCAGCGCCAAGGTGCGTGGAGGTGCGTTCGCCAGACGATCAGCTGCCGAGACGACGCTCGATCGCATCGAGGTGGCCCCGCATCTCCGGGTCGTTCTCGCGGAGCGCCTCGACCTTCTTCACGGCGTGCATCACGCTCGTGTGGTCGCGGTGCCCGAAGTGGCGACCGAGCTCCGGGTAGCTGCACTTGAGCCGCTGCCGGCAGAGATAGATGGCGACGTGCCGCGCGTTGGCGATGCTGCGGTGACGATCCTTGCCGAGGAGATCGCCGGAGCGGAGGTTGAAGTGGTGGCACACGGCGCGGATGACCTCGTCCACGCTGACCGGCTGCTGCCGTGCAGGGAGCGAGCTCGCGAGCACGCTGCGGGCGAACTCGAGGTCGATGCGACGACCGAGGATCGAGGCCTGCGCCGCGAGCCGGATGAGGGCGCCCTCGAGCTCACGGACGTTGCTCCGCACGGCCTGGGCGAGGAGCACCGCCACGTCGTCGTCGAGCTCTAGCTGCTCGAGCTGGGCCTTCTTCTTGACGATGGCGACGCGGGTCTCGAGCTTCGGGACCTGCACGTCGGCGACGAGGCCCCACGTGAAGCGCGACACCAGGCGGTCGGTCATGCGCTCGAGCTCGCGCGGGTCGCGGTCGCTCGTGAGGACGATCTGCTTGTCGGCGCTGTGGAGCGCGTTGAACGTGTGGAAGAACTCTTCCTGGGTCTGCTCGCGGCCGGCGAGGTTGTGCACGTCGTCCATCAGGAGGAGGTCGCACTGCATGCGGTAGCGCGTGCGGAAGGCGTCCATCTCCTTGTTGGCGAGGGCGGCGATGAACTCGTTGGTGAACGCCTCGGCGCTCACCACGACGATGCGCGCCTGCGGACGCGACGCGCGGATGTGGTGCCCGACCGCGTGGAGCAGGTGGGTCTTGCCGAGGCCGGTGCCGCCGAAGATGAACAGCGGGTTGCCGCGCCGCACGGAGCCCGCGCCCGCGGCGGCGAGGGCGGCCGCATGCGCGAGATCGTTCGACGTGCCGACCACGAAGTTGGCGAACAGGTACTTGGGGTTGAGGCCGCTCGGCAGGCCGTCGCGACCGTCGCGCAGCTGCAGGGGCTCGCGCATCGTCGCCTCGCCGACCACTGGCTCCAGCGGCGCGGGCGGCGGCGTGGAGGGCGTGGTGAAACCCACCGGCTCGGGCGGGCGGCTGGAGACCGGATCGGCCAGTTCGGAGTCGATGATCCAGGTGACGTCGACGGCGAGGCCAGTGCGCTCGCGGATCTTCTCGCGCAGGAGAGGCAAGTGGTGGGTGGTCACGAAATCGCGCACGAACGCGTTCTGCGCACGGAGCTGCAGCACGCCGTCCGTGAGCCCGTCGAACTGGATCGCACAGAACCAGCGATCGAACGAGGTCGGAGCCTTCGCACGCAGCTCCGCAATCGCACCGTCCCAGACGTCCTTCATTCCGATCACCTGCGACACCGCTGAAAATCCAACCTCACGACTGCGCCACACCGAAGACCAGACCTACCAACGAGCCCGACGAACGAGCCAACCTCCGCTGCGAGGAAGAAGAGACGACGAAAGCCAACCCAAGTGACGAAACCCGGCCGAGGAGACTGGGATCAGGAGACACGTCGACCTGTCTCCTCAACCTTTCCACAGGCTGGGGAGAACTCAGCATCTTGTCTGCCGCCGGCTGCCAATCCGTCACGCACAACCACGCCACCGTCTTGGCCCGCCGCTTGGCCCACCCACCGATCAAGACCGTAGAGAAAGAACGACGCCGTTCGACGATGTCGCGAACAGCGTGTGTAGACGGAGTAGCACCGGCTTCGGGAGGGTGTAAAGCCCCGTGGAACGACCGCGCGAGCGCGACATGCGATTCCGCACACTTGTGCTGCGGGGTGCGTTCCACGTTGACTTTTCTCTCGCACAAACGTTGGCCCGCACCCACGACGCAGCGTACGCGGCGACGATGCGACGATGCGCGCGACGTTCCCCGAAGACCAGCGCGGCAGCCCTCGTGGGCGCGCTCGTCCTCTCGACCAGCACCCTCGAGAGCAGGGCCGACGAGTACCGCGCGCCGGAGCTCGGCCACGCGTACGGAGAGTTCGAGGGACCCCGCACGGTCGGGATGGGCGGCGCCGCCCGCGCCTTCGGCCAGTCGACCTCCGCCATCCCCCTCAACCCGGCGAATCTCGCCACCCAGAGCGTCTATCACTTCGAGCTGCTCGGTGGCCTCGACACCAAGGCCCACCGGCTCCAATACGGCGCCGCCATCCTCGACGCCGTCACCCAGAAGATGGCGATGGGCGCGCTCGTGTCGCGCACCGACCTCGGCAACGACGGCGACCCCTACCGTCGCGGTACCCTCGACGTGCGTGTGGCGTTCGCGTTCCCGTTCGGCGACCGGCTCGCGGTCGGCGTCGGAGGGCACTACCTCCGCGCGACCCAGGACGGCACCGGCCTGCTCGGCGAGAGCCCCGTCTCGCGGAGCAGCAGCGACGCCACGAACTACCGAGGATTCACGCTGGACGCGGGCCTCAACCTGCTCATCGCAGAGGGTTTCCGCCTCGGCTTCGTCGCCCAGAACCTCACCAACCCGGGCACCGTGCTGGCGCCGCTCATGTTCGGGGGTGGCCTCGGGTTCAAGAAGGGCGACCTGACCCTCGAGGCCGACGTGGTCGGGGTGGACAAGGTGATCTGGGGCAGCTGGAAGGCCCGCCTCCAGGCCGGTGTCGAGTTCCTGGCGGGCGACCACTATCCCCTGCGGATCGGCTGGCACTACGATCAGGGGAGCCAGCGCCACTCCATCCACTACGGCACAGGCTTCGTGGACCGCTCCTTCGCCATCGACGTCGGGGTGCGTCAGGAGATTGCGGCCCCCGCGAACGACCCCTGGGGAAAGACCCTCGTATTCGCCGTCGGCCTGCGATACTTCTACGATGCTGCGACCACCGGCGCCCCCGACAACGCGGGGGGAGGCTTCTAGGACAGTCTCCAAAACCGAGTCGCACCTTCTGGGATGAGCATGTCCGGGACCGACGCGCAGCCGCTGTTCCCGCAGCCCGAGGACGGGGATCCCGAGGACGTGGGCTGGGCCCTGTCCACCGCCGAGGCGTTGTGGAAGCGGGGCGAGCACGCCGATGCGGTCACCTGGGTGCGCCGCGCCGCCGAGGCCGCGTCCGAGGCCGAGCAAGACGTCCGCATGCTCGTGCTCGTGAAGGCCGCGGGGGAGCTCGCGGCCCTCGCCGAAGCATTCGCCAACCAGCCCGACGTCGTCCCCTCCGAGCCCGCGCCGCCGATGCCGCCGGAGCTGGAGCCCGAGATGCCGGCCGTCCCGGTGGCGGCGGCAGTGCCCGCGGTGCCCCCGTCGACGGAGGCGGTGGAGGAGGAGGTTGAGGTCCCGTCGGGTCGCCTCTCGACCGAGTCCATCGACCTCGATCTCGACAGCGCCGCGGTCGAGTCGGTCGAGGAGCCGCTCGCGCACAAGAAGCCGCCGAAGCCGCCGCCCCGACCCGTGAGCAAGGCGCCCGCACGCAACGAGCCGGTGCCCACGCCGAATCCCTTCCCGAGCCCGCTGCGCGCGCTCGCGATCAAGCTGCCGACCGCGGAGGATCTGCCGCCGCCTCCACCCCCGTTGCCGCACGCCGCCAACGAGGACGAGTCGTTGCCGCACGTCCCGACGGTGCCGCCGCCGCCCCCGGACTTCGCGCCGACCCCCATGGGCCTTCGCGCGGCGCCGAGCGTCCGCCCCGATGGAGACACGAGTCGCACGGGGACCGCACCGTTCGGCGTCGGCGCCGTCCCGCGTCCGCGCCCCCCTGCGCGTCCGGCGGCGCCTCCGCGGCCCGCGCTCGACAGCACGGGCCGCTCGATCGTCGGGGCGAATCCGGACGAGACCCCCGCGCTCGGGCCGGCGCTCCTCGCCGAGTCCGAGCCTGCGGTGCGGTCGCGCCCGAACTCGACGTTCCCCGCCGCGCCCAAGGCCGAAGAGGCAGAGGCTGTCGTGGCCGAAGAGGCCGAGCCGCCGTCGCACCGCAGCGTCACGCCGCCGATGGGCAGCGTGCCGCCGAAGCCACTCGCGTCGCTGCGTCCGCCGGCGATCACGCACGCCGACGGCGTGCAGAAGCACGTGAGCGAGGCCCCGCCGCGCGCCGCCGCCACGCCGGCCGTCAACATCCCGAAGGCGCCGCGCGCCCCCTCGGTGAGCGAGGCCAAGGCCGCGGATCGCCCGGCGCTCGTCAAGCTGCCCACGCCCCGCGATGGCTTCCCGAGCACCCCGGCGCCTCCGCCTGCCTCGCGCGCGGTGCCCTCCGCCCGCGACATCGTGCTCGACCCCGAGCGCTTCGAGGTGCTCGCCGACGTGCCCGACGACGCGCGCGAGGCGCTGGTGCAGGCGTCCGAGAAGCAAGTGCTCCTGCCCGACGAGCAGCAGGTCGCGCCGCCGATGGTGGTGGTGCTGTCCGGCGAGCTCGAGGTCCGCGCGCCCGGCTACATCACCCGCCTCGACGTCATCGGTCAGGGGCAGGTGCGCTTGCTCGCCGCCCTCGCGCCGGCGTCGGGTCAGCTCCAGCTGCTCGGCGGCCCGAAGGGCGCCCGCTACCTCGCCGTGCCGCAAGAGGCGGTCGAGGCGCTGCACGTGGCCGCGCCGTGGGTGGTGCAGGAGCTCGAGCCGGCGAGCGACGACGTGCACGTCGTCGCCGGGGCCCTGACCGGCAAGCTCGGCGCCCGCCTCGACGGCGGCATCCTCGACGCGGTGCTCTCTCGCGCCAAGACCATGCGCCTCGCGCCGCACGCGCCGGTGGTCAAGCAGGGCGAGGTCGTGCGCGCCCTCATCTTCGTCGGCGCGGGCGAGCTCTCGCTGCGCACCGGGTCCGACGCCGACGCGATGGAGATCGGGACCCTCGATCCGGGAGAGGTGCTGTTCCCCGCCGAGCTCCTCGCGCGCGAGCCCGCGCCCTCGACCGTGCGCGCGGGCGAACGAGGGGCCCTGGTCATCGTGGCGACGCGCAGCGCGACCGAGGAGATGCTCGTCACGGTGCCCCCGCTCCTCGAGCTGCTCGGCGAAGGGTGATGATCTCGCGCGCGCTCGCTCTCGGGATCGCGAGCGTGATCGTCGGCTGCGCGCACGTGGAGACGCCCCGCGAGCGCGCGCTGCTCCTGCTCGCGCACGGGCGCATCCCGCAAGGGATCGTGGAGCTCGAGAAGCTCCGCGACGCGCACCCGGACGATCCGCAGGCGCACATCGATCTCGGTCATGGTTACGAGCTCGCTCACCGCTACGACGAGGCGCTCGCGGAGTACGACCGCGCCGCCGAGGTGAAGAAGACCGACCCCCGCGGCCCGCGCGAGGGCGGCCTGCGCTGCGCGGCGTGGGGCGAGCACGAGGCCGCGATCCCCCGGCTCGAGGAGGCCATCCGTCGCGGAGACCAGGACCCGCGGACGTTCCACGCGCTCGGGTTCTCGCGCCTCCAGCGCGGCGACAAGAAGGGTGCTCGGGAGGCCTACACCGCGGGGCTCGCGACCAAGGACGGCGATCGCGACGCCGCGTGCGTGCTCGGCCTCGCCACCCTCGCGGTGATCGACGAGGACGGCAAGGAGGCGCTCCGCTGGTACGAGGAGCTGATCAAGCGGCGCCCCAAGCACGCCGGAGCGCACCTCGGACGCGCATGGGCCCTCACCAAGCTCCGGCGCCACGCCGAGGCAGACGCCGCGCTCGCCGAGGCGGTCGAGCTCGGCGCCACGGCGCAGGAGACGGCGAAGCTGCGGGTGTGGATGAAGGAGCAGCGCGCGCCCAAATAGGGCGCGGCTACTTCGAGAACTCGATGCGGTCGAGGGCGTGCACGAAGGTGCCGATGCCCTCGAGGGAGCGCACCTCGATGCGGTGGGTGCCGGCCGCGAGGTGGAGCTTGCCCGCCGCGTTCCAGTGCAGCACCGACTTGGCGCCGCGTCCGTCGAGCGGCGGCGCGAGCACGGTGCCGTCGACCACCAGCGCGAAGCGGCCGCTGTCGAAGCGCAGCGGGATCTCGGCGGAGATCTGGTAGTCGCCCTCCTCGAACAGGTACTGGCGGAACACGACGTTGGCCTTCGGCGAGCGCAGCGTGATCTTGAGGAACTGCCGGTTGCTGGCCTCGGGCAGACCCTCGATCTGCGCGTAGGAGTCCACGCGGGTGTCGGGCGGGAACTTCGCCTCGCCCTCGACGACGACCCGCGACGGCGTGGGCTGGGCGAACGGGAACGGCAGCGGACGACCGATGCAGTCGACGCGCTGGTGCTGCCAGGTCGGGTACATGGTGACCATCTGCCGATCGTGCGCGACGTCGAAGCTGCGCACGTAGACCCGATCACCGTCCCAGAGACGCGGCGTGTTGAGCACGCTCGGCCAGCCGTAGACGACGTCACCGCGGTCGGGCTCGACGCAGTTCTGCACGTAGACGATCGCGTGGTGGGCGTTGGTCTTGTCGACGTTCTCGTGCACGCGCTCGGCCTGGCGCTGCCGGTTGATGTCCTTGATGCGGTTCGGGATGTCCTTGCGGAGCTCGTCGACGACCACCAGGGCGAGCACCATCGTGCCGAGCGCGCACGCGATCTGCCAGGCCTTGCTCGGCGGAGCCTCGCCCTCGCTCTGTGGCTGCAGCGTGAGGCCCGCCGCGATCGCCACGGCGAGGGGACCCATGAGGTCGGTGTAGAGCCGCGCGCCGTGCTGGATCGCGTGGTAGTAGAACGCGTAGTACACGGCGAGTGGACCGAGCGTGCCCACCACCACGAGCGCGTCCTCGCGCTTGCGCGACCGCAGCACGAACAGCGCCGCGAGCGCGATCGGCCAGCCCGTGCCCCAGGCGTCCACGCGGAACACGTTCCACCGCATGGTCGTGACCTGCATCGCGCGCTCGAGCGTGTAGCCCTCGGGCGGCACCTCCTTCGGGTGCTCGCGCCCGCACCCCACCTCGTCACCGAAGCCGAGGCGGTGGCAGTCGGGGTTGTCCTCGGTCTGCGCGAAGTAGCGGTCCTGGGGGAGCTCGAGGACGTGCCCCGTGGTGCGGACGTTCCACGCGGCCTGGGTCAGCGGGCCGAGCGCGGCGAGGCACACGAACACGAGGAGCGGCCTTCGCAGAGGCCGCGGCACGCTGGGCTTGCGGAAGCGCGCGAAGCGAGGCTCGCCCGGCACGGGCGCGGGGAACCGCACGGCGAACACGACGACGCCGACGACGATCCCGAAGAACAGCGTGAGCGCCGTGGGCAGGCGCGTGATCACGAGCCAGGCGCTCGCGATGCCGCCGAGCAGCGCGCCGAGGTGGGCGCGACGCGGGTCCGGGTCGACCAGCGCGAAGTGCAGGCCCTCGAGGCCGGAGCACAGCAGCGCGGCCGCGAGCGTGTGCGCGAAGTAGGCGCCGCCGACCACGTGCAGGAACCCGCTCGCGAGGAGCAGGAGGCCGGCGAGCACGCTGGCGACGCGGCCGTAGAGCCGATCCGCGAGCCGCGAGCCGGCGACCACGAGCATCGCGGTCGCGAACGCGGGGGCGAGGCCCGGCGCGTGGAGCTTCCAGAACACCGCGAGCAGGAGCGGCCAGCCGGGCTGGAACAGCGGGTAGCTGCGGCCGTCCTCCACGAGGAAGCGCATACGGAAGAACTCGAACAGCGGGTGCGAGGCCGGTATCGGCTGGCCGATCGAGATGCGCCGCGCGAGCAGGTCGTAGCTGATCTCGTCCTGGATCTGCGGGAAGGCGCCGAACGCGCCGAACGTGAACCGCTTCACGAGGAGGAACGTGGCCGTGAAGAACAGCACGTCGAGGACGACCCGCGGGATGCGCGCGACGAACCGCGCGACCTGCTCGTGGCGCAGGTACGAGACGACGAGCACCGCGATCGCGAGGAGCCAGTACGGACCGGCGTGGAAGACGCGACCGCCGAAATCGAACACGAACCCACGCTTCGGCGCGCGGAACGCAGCGGCCACGATCAGCGAGGCGAGGCCGACTTGGATCAGGCGGAGCGCGTTGGGGAGCACAGGCGACAGCTCTTCCGGAGGGAGGCGAGAGCTTACCCACGGGGCACCACAGCGGGGGCGGAATTCCGCCGCCCACGCTTGGGAAATCGCGAGCGGAGCGAGCAGGGGGGCGGTCGACGGTCAGCGACGCGACGAGCCCAGCGAGGAGCGGCGCGGCGGCCGACCTCAGCGGGGGGCGAAGGCCCCGCCAGCAAATACAGCCAAGTCAGGAGGCGCGCGCTAGACTCCTCGATCTCTTGCCTTCGGAGGTCTCATGAGCGCGTCGTTCGTCCAGCGGGTCGTCAAGGTGGCCTGCGCCGCCAGCATGGTCACCGGCCTCGCCTTCGGGTGTGGTTCGCGCTCGACGCTCGACGGGGTCGCGCAGCCCGAGATCGACGGCGGCGTCACGCCGAAGACCTGCGGCGACGGCGTCTGTCAGGCCGACGAGAGCTGCGCTTCTTGCTCCTCCGACTGCGGCAAGTGCGCCACGTGCGGCAACGGCGTGTGCGATCCGAGCGAGAGCTGCACGAGCTGCCCGGGCGACTGCGGCAAGTGCACCACCTGCGGCGACGGCACCTGTCAGGACACCGAGAGCTGCGCGAGCTGCTCGGACGACTGCGGAAAGTGTCCTGCCTGCGGCGACGGCGTCTGCGCCGGCGGCGAGGACTGCGCCACGTGCCCGGTCGACTGCGGCCTCTGCAAGACGTGTGGCAACGGCAAGTGCGACGGCGGCGAGACCTGCGACAGCTGCCCCGGCGACTGCGGCGGCTGCGACAAGTGCGGCGACGGCTTCTGCGCCGGCTCGGAGGACTGCCTCTCGTGCGCGCCGGACTGCGGCGCTTGCAAGACCTGCGGCGACGGCAAGTGCGACGCGGCCACCGAGAACTGCTTCAGCTGCCCCGGCGACTGCGGCAAGTGCGTGGGCTGCGGCGACGGCATCTGCAAGGGCACCGAGACCTGCGCCTCGTGCAAGGCCGACTGCGGCCCGTGCTCGGTGTGCGGCAACAAGAAGTGCGAGGGCCCGTACGAGACCTGCACCAACTGCACCGAGGACTGCGGCACCTGCGAGACCACGGGCTGCCTCGACGTGCTCACGTGCATCATCGGCAAGTGCATCTCGTCCGGCGTCGGCGGCACCCCGAGCCCCACCTGCATCGCCAACTGCGTGTCGCTCGGCTGCCCGGCCGTGCAGTTCTTCGTCGACCAGGCGTTCGCGTGCGTGGTCAAGAACTTCTCCAAGTGCAGCGGCGGCGGCGCCACCCTCGATTGCTTCCGCAAGGTCTGCGACAAGGAGATCGCAGCCTGCATCGGCGCCAAGTGCAAGTAGGGCGTGCCCGCGATCGAGCTCTCGACGACGCGTGACGCGCTCCTCTCGGGGCGCGTCGTCTACGAGCAGCCCACCAAGGGCTACCGGGTGTCGGTCGAGGCGCCCTTGCTGGCGGCCTTCGCGATAGCGCGGCGCCCGCGGCCGTTCCGGGCGCTCGTCGATCTCGGCGCCGGGCCCGGTGCCGTCGGGCTCGTGCTCACGGTCACGGGCTGGGCGCGTCGGGCGACGCTGGTGGAGATCGACCCCACGCACGCGGCGCTCGCGCGGGTCAACGCCGAGCACAACGCGTGCGCCGATCGCCTGGAGGTCTTCGAGGGGTCGGTCACGCGCGTGCGCGGCCTCTGCGTGGACCTCGCCGTGGCGAACCCGCCGTGGTTCGACGTGGACGACGGCCCGACCGCGACGGGGAGAGCGCGGGCCGGTGCGCGCGCGTTCGTCGAGGGGAGCCTCGAGGCCTTCGTGCGGGCCGCGGCGCGCTCGCTGGGGCGCGACGGGCGCCTCGTGCTCTCGTTCCCCGCCTCGCGCGTCACCGAGCTGCTCGCGACGTGTCGCGGGCGCGGCCTGCACGGCAAGCGCCTGCGGTTCGTCCACCCCCGGCCGCAGCGCGAGGCGCAGGTGGTGTTCCTCGAGGCCAAGCCGGGGCGCCCAGGTGGGCTCGTGATCGAGGCGCCCCTCGCGATCCGCGGCGAGCAAGGCGAGGACTACACCGAAGAGGCCGCGCGGGTGCTCACCGGCGCCGCGTTCGCGCGAGCGTGAGGGCGACGGCGAGGCCGAGCAGCGTGAGCGGAGCGTCGCTGCGTCGCGGCACCGCGCAGCCACAGCCGCCGGCGTCGTCGGTCGGGGTGGCGCCCGCACCCGCGTCGTCGCCGCCGTCGGTGGCAGGAATGGCAGCATCGCCACCGTCGACCGGCGGAGGCGCGGCGTCGACGCCCGCGTCGCTGGGCGGGGGTGGCGTGACCCCGCCTCCGGGCCAGGTCTTGGTCGTGTCGCAGTCGCCGAGCGAGTGCTCGAGCGCGCCGAGGTCGTGGGTGCCGGCGCGGGCTCGCGCGCAGTAGTCGTCGGCGACGCTCGCGCCGGTGGCCTTGTCGAGCAGCTTGGCGAGGTCACCCTTCTTTCGCAGGTCGGCGGAAAGGGGCGCGACGTACCATCCGGCGAAGTCGGCGGGGGAGAGGTTCTCGAGGTTGCCGACGCCGGTGAAGGTGCCGCCGTCGCGACCGCGGATCTTCCCCGCGAGGACGTTGGCGCGTGCCTCGCCGGTGGTGCTCGCGAAGCGGAAGTCGATGCCCGCCGTGGCGATGAGGGTGTTGTGGAGGAGCTTCGTGTTCCTCGACTTGTTCAGGTAGATGCCGACGTCGCTGCACTCGAGGATGACGTTGTTGCGCATCGTCCCGCCGGTGTGTTCGGGGTCGCAGGGGACCGCGGCGTCGAACGCCGGCGCGCAGAACTGCGCCCCCGTCCCGCCGCCGCCGAACGAGAGACCGATGCGCGTGCCGCCCTTGAGGGTCTTCTCGCACCAGACGAGGTTCCGCTCGAACACGCCGTCCTTGCCGCCGCTCTTCATGAACGCGCCGTAGCTGACGTTGTCGCCGCCACCCTTCTGGAAGTCGTGCAGGAAGTTCGCGCGCACGACCCAGCCGTCGCCGGTGTCGATGTTGAGCTTGGTGGTCGGGTTGCTCGTGGCGCGCGCGTGGGTGTCGTAGATCTCGTTGCCCTCGACGAGCCCGCCGTGCGGGGTCTGAAAGACGCCGGCGGAGTCCTTGTCGGAGTTGACCTTGAGCTGCGCGTTGAAGTCGACCACGCGGCTGCCGCGGAGGACGAAGCCGACCGCGCCGCCGCCCACGTGGAAGGCGTGCTCGCAGCTGGAGTCGGCGGCGCAGACGCCTTGCACGTCGAGGCCCTCGAAGTGCCAGTGGGCGCCGCGCACCTTGAACCCCTCGAGCCCGTCGAAGCGGATCTTGGCGCCGAGTGACGTCGCCGACTTCACGGTGATCGGCGCCGTCGCGGTGCCGTTCGCCGAGCACGAGGCGCCGGTGAGCGCGTAGGTGCCGCTGGCGAGCACCAACGTGTCGCCGGCCTTGGCGGCGGCGATGGCGGCCGTGAGCTCCGCGCTGGTCTTGACCGGGATCTCCGCGGCCGCCGCGACGGAAGCCGCGGAGAGGAGCGCGGTGGTGAGGGCGAGGGGGAGCAGGCGCATCCCCCGAGGGTACGCTACTTGTCGCCTGGCGGCCGGCTCGCTCCGTTCACTTCGGGCAGCTCGCCTTCGCGTTGGCGCTCTGGTCGTTGTCGGCGCGGCACTCGCGGAAGAGCGGCTTCTTCGGGTCGATCTCGATCTTCGCGTAGAACGTGTCGTCCTTGGTCGCGTCGCCGGGCGCGACCGAGAAGGAGAGCTTCTCCGTCTGCCCGGGGAACAGCACCGTCGTGGACTTGAGCGAGCCGAGCCGCTTGCCGGCGGCGGTGTAGAACCCGACGTCGACGCCGGCGGGCAGCGAGGCGAGGCCCGCGTTGCGCAGCGAGGCGTCGAGCAGCACCGGCGTCGTGCACCGCACGGCCAGCGAGACGGTGGCGTCTGGCGCGTCGAAGATGCCCTTGTCCTGCACGTTCTGGCGGAAGTTGTTCAGCCAGGGCGTGGACCAGTTCTTCTGCTCGCTCTTCGGGATGGAGCCGTACTTGTTCGGCGCGACGCACGCCGAGTCGCGGTCGTCGCAGATGTTCGACACGTGGTAGGTGTGCTGGTTCCAGAGCGTGCGCGTGCCGACCCACGCGTTGCTCGCGTCTCCGAACGCGGTGATGCCGCGGTAGGCGGTGCCGCCCTTGGGGGGCACCCACGCCGGTCGACCGGTCTTGGCGTCGGCCTTGTTCCAGGGGTCGATGTTGCACTTCCAGCCGGTGGCGCTCGGGTCGGCGCCGTTGCTCACCATGAGGATCTCGCTGCGGCCGTCGCCGTCGACGTCGGCCACGAGCGAGGCCTCGGTCGCGGTGAACGAGGTGGTGAGCCCCGCGAAGCGGATCGCGCCGGTCGGGCCGTCGTAGACCCAGAGGAAGCACTCGTCGTTGTAGACGACCTCGGCGCGGCCATCGCCCTCGAAGTCGAACACGCTCGACCCGGTGACCGAGGAGCTCAGGTCGTGGCTCGGGGCGCTCCACATGGTCGTGAACTTCTTGCCCTTCATGTCGACCTTGAGGGCGCTGTAGAAGTTCTGCATCGCGACGCCGACCTCGGGGATCTTGTCGCCGTCGAAGTCCGCGACCGTGGGCGGGCCGCCCGAGCCGGTGCCGGGGAGGGTGAAGGGGCCGATGATCGTCTTGCCCGTGGCGCCCTCGAGCACGTACGCCTTGCCCTGGTCGATGACGACGACCTCGGGCTTGCCGTCCTTGTCGAAGTCGCCGATCGCGGGGAAGCCGCCGCCGATGTCGGTGCGGTTCCAGAGCACGGTGCCGTCGGCCTTGTAGGCCACCGATCCGACCAGGAGCTCGAGCTTGCCGTCCGCCGCGCCGTCGAGGTCGACGAACGTGGACAGATCGATGTGCGTGTTGGCCCCGGTGCCGCCGAACAGCAGCTTCAGCGCGCCGCCCTTGGTGGTGAAGACCGTGTGGCCGTAGGCGATCTCGGGCGCGCCGTCGCCGTCCATGTCGGCGATGGCGAGGCCACCACCCCACCCGAAGTTGTCGTCGGTGGTGCTGCCACCGGGGATGGGCTTGTCGCTGGTCATCTTGACCGCGCCCTTGCCGTCGACGATCACGACGTACCCCTCGCCGGTGATCGCCGCGATCTCCATGCGGCCGTCGCCGTCGAGGTCGGCGATCGCGACGGAGGCGCCGGAGAAGCCCACGCTCGCGGTCGAGGCCTTGCGGAGCGACCAGATCTCCTTGCCGGTGCGGCCGTTGAGCATGCGGAGCACGCCGGTGTGGCACGAGGTCGGGACCTTGCCGTTGCACTGGCAGCACGTGCCTTCGGCGTTGCCGCTCACGAAGATCACGTTCGGCGGATCGAGCTGGTCGATCTTGCCGTCGCAGTTGGTGTCGTAGACGCGACCGACGGTGGGGGTGGCCCACACGTCGACGAAGCCGGGGAACTCGGTCGCGCCGGCCTGGCCCCACGACCACTCCTGGATCGCGTCGAGCTTGCCCGCGGTGGGCTTGTATTCGCACTTGGGGACGCAGTCGGTCGCACCCGCGTCACCGCCGTCGACGCCGGCGTCGCCGCTCGGGGCGTCGGGGCACACCGGCGGTCGCGGCACGCACTTGCCGGGGAGCGGAGGCGGCTCGGGACACAGCGGGCCGCCGCCGTCGACGCCGGCATCACCGCCCGTCGCGCCGCCGCCGAGCGCCGGCTCACAGTACTCGCCGGCCTTGCAATCGTTGCCGGTGAAGCACGGGCCACCCGGCGTGACGCACTTGTCGAACAAGCAGACTGTCCCACTCGTGCAACAGGTGGCACCGCAAACGGACGCTGCCGAGGGGCAGCACTTGCCGTCCACGCAGATGCCGCCGTCGCACTCGGTGGAGGTCGAACACCCGCCCGCGCCCGAATCGAGGATCAACCCGCCGTCGAGATCGCCGGTGTCGGAGGTCTCTCCGCCCGCGGAATCGCCGAGATCGATGGGGTCGGTGCCCGACCCGTCACCGCCACACCCGAAGAAGGCGAGGACGCACAGGCCGACGCCACCCACACCCAGACCAAGCCAAGTCGAAGCGCGCATGCGTTCCTCCGTAGCGAGAAACATACCGT
>Ga0154020_10000478_pt1 | contig 48753 bp, 41 predicted proteins | sample Klosneuvirus_201_FD_109709 | JGI IMG/M metagenome (GOLD analysis project Ga0154020, IMG submission 109709) | Active sludge microbial communities from wastewater, Klosterneuburg, Austria - Klosneuvirus_20160825_MG | ecosystem: Engineered > WWTP > Aerobic digester > Activated sludge | place... | reverse complement strand
GCCCGTCTGGACCGTGAGGCTCGGCACGACCTGCACCGTCGAGCAGCTCTCGGGGTCCGACTCCGAGCAGCATTGCGTGGGCCGGGTCCCGCCGGCGTTGCCCGAGATGGTGATTTGGATCTTCGACGCGAAGGGATCGTTGGCTCCGCGGATCGACCCCGCGGACTCGTAGACCATGAGCGAGGTGTCGAGCGTCGTCGTGATCTGAACCGGGGCGCACACGTCGCCCGGCATCAGCGGCGTGTGCTCGAACGTCCCTTGGATCGATCCCTCGAAGGCATCGAGGTCCGCCGCTCGGTGCTCCACCAAGTCCACGCTGAACATCAGCGAACCGGTCTGGCTCGCGAATTCATTGTTGGCGGTCGTGAAGCTGACGGTCCCTTCGTAGTGTGCGAACGCGGCATCCCCGAGGTCGGTCCCACCACCGCCACCATCGTCGGAGCAAGCGACCAGCGTCGAGAGAATGGCAGGGACAACATAGGTCATACGCATGTCACCCCGAGCAGCAAGCTGCACGCCACTCCACCGCAGCTGTCAGCGACCGAGCTCCCCGCGCGACTGCGGCCTCTGCCCTACACGACTGCGATCGAGTGTGGCCTGCAGCCTACGTCAACGCCGTGATCGGGCCGGTACACGCTGCGGGATCGCCGAACACCGGATCGTGACGCCAAAACTGGGGTCGGACCCCGGTTTTGGTTGTCCGCTATTCGGACAACGCTGCTTTGAACCGGCGCGAGCGGCAAAACTGGGGTCGGACCCCGGTTTTGGTTGTCCGCTATTCGGACAACGCTGCTTTGAACCGGCGCGAGCGCGAGCGGAGACGCGACGAGACTACGTCAACGCCGTGATCGGGCCGGTACACGCCGCGGGATCGCCGAACACCGGATCGGTGACGCCGAACGCGTTCTGGATCGTGATGTAGAGGTCGTTTGGCGAGCGATGGCCGCACATGACGTGACGACCGGTGCGGAACGAGCCACCAGCGTTGCCCGCGAGTACGTACGGCATCTTGTAGGCGGAGTGGGACATCCCCTGGGCGCCGTTCTCGGAGAACCAGACGAACAGCGAGTTGTCGAAGACTTGCTTGTCCTTGAGGGTCTGGATGAACGACCCGAACTTCTTCGAGTACCAGTTCACGATCTTCCCGAACTTCGCGGGATCCTCGTGGGATGCGAGGTGCGCGTCGCCGATGTTCGTCATGTCGGCGTCCATTCCGACGAGGCTCGTGTCCCAGTTCATCTCCGTCTGCCAGCACATCGTGACGACGCGAGTGATGTCGCACGCGAGCGCGGTCGCGATCAGATCCATCTGAAACTGCGCGATCGCGACGAAGTCGGGACCGGTGCCTTGCTGCCACGTTCCGAGATCGCGAGGCGGGTTGTTCAGCGTCGGGACCGTGCAGCTCGCCTGCGACGAGGCGATGTTGTCGAGCTGGGTCTCGAGGTCGCGCACGGACTGCATGTGGAAGTCGAGCTGCTGTTGATCGTCATGATTGACCTTCGCGCGCACGCTCGCGTAGTCCTCCAGCACGAAGTCGAGCACCGACTTGCGCTCGGCCGTGATCGCCTGGAGCACCGCGGGATCCACGTTGAACCCGTCGAAGATCGCGTTGAACGTGGCCACCGGATCCCGATACGGTGCCACCGGCTGGTTCGCACCGGCCCACGAGATCGTGTTCGTCAGGTACTGCTCGCTGTTGCCGAGGTTGATCGCGAGGCTCCGCATGCGCGTTGTCTGTCCGACGACCTGGGCGACCTTCTGGTCCAGCGAGATGCCTCCGGGTCCCGGGGTGTCATCGCCCATGAAGATCGGCCAACCACCGACGACGTAGCAGTACGGCGCACCGTGCCCGACGCCACCGCTGGCCTGACCCGCGCGGATAAACGGAACCAGATCGATGTCGTTGCAGAGAAGGAGGTCGGCCTTGTGCGCCGCCAGACCTGCCATCTGTTGCGTCAGCGTGAAGTTCGTCTCGGTGCCGCCGCTCGGGAAGAACGTGTCCGGAACGGCACCGAAGCCCGTATAGAACATGATCAGTCGCTTGTTGACGTCGGCCGCATTCGGAGGCGTCGAACCACCGGCCGTCGGAGATCGCGTGCTCGCCGACGCGTTCTCGTTCGATTTGCTCGACCGCGAGCAACCGCCGAGCGACTGGAAGAACGGGATCGAAAGGAGAAAACCACCCGTTCCGGTCAGGAACCCACGTCGCGACATCCCTTGCTTCATCGATCGGCTCATCGGGCGGCTCCTTGCGAGTAGAGGAACTGGAAGGCGTCGGTCTGGGTCAACGCGACCATCAGCTCTTTGAGATCGTGATTCGACGAGGTGAATCGCTCGCCGAGCTGCGACAGAGATCGGGAGTCCTCATCGGAGTCCTGACGACCGGCCGCGAACTGGAACATCTGCGACGAGATGCAAGCGGCGACCAGCTGGCTATCCGCGATGCGATCCGCGAGCTCGACGCCGCTGGCGAACGGCCCGTCGACGTCGGTATCGACCAGCTCGCCCGACGAATCGATCGGCTTGCCCATATCGGTGGTTCGCCACCGGCCGACTCCGTCGAAGTTCTCGAGTGCGAAGCCGATATTGTCGAGCGGCACGTGGCACGCACCGCAGGCCGGCTGCTGATCGATCAGCGTGAAGTACTCTCGGTTGGTCATGTCCGCCGTGCGGATCGGCGCCATCGCGATGGCGTCGGGGGGCGGAACGCCGACCGGATTGCAGAACAGCTTGGTGCTGATGAACTTGCCGCGTCGCGCGGGCAGCGTCTGGTTCGGTTTTCCGTGCGAGGCGAGAACACCGGCCATCGTGAGCAAGCCTTTGCGTTGCGTCGGATCGAGCGAGACGCGCTGGAACGCGTCGCCGGTCACGCCCGAGATTCCATAGAACCTCGCGAGCGGACCGTTGACGTACGAGTAATCAGCCGTGAACAAGCGGAGGGCATCGCCGTCGCCGTCCCACACGATGCTGTCGATGAGGTGGTTCGCCTCCTGCTTCATCAGAGGCCTCAGGCTGTCGTCGTAATCGGGAAACACGCCGGCCGTCTTTTGCATCGACTCGATCCCTCGAAGCTCGAGCCACTGATCGACAAAGTGCGTGAACACGTCGCGAGCACGCGGCGCTGCCAGGAGCCGGCGCGCCTGCTCTTCGATCTGCGCCGGGTCGGCGAGCTCGCCATCACGCGCGGCGCGAAACAGCTCTGCATCCGGCATCGAGCTCGAGAACAGGTACGACAATCGCGACGCCATCTCGTACGACGTGAGGCGGACCGGCTCGCCCGCCTCGCCTGGCTCCCCGACCTCGATTCGATACAGAAACGCCGGCGACAACAAGAACGCTTCGAGCGTCACGCGGATCGAGCCAGCGAAGTCGTGGTTCGTTCGCGACGCGGCCTGCAGTCCGACGAACCGCGTGACCTCGGCATCGCTGAGCGGTCGGCGAAACGCGCGCTCGCCGAATCGGATCACGAATCCGCGCACGCACCCGACCTCGTCCGCGGTCGCGTCGCAGCCGTCGAGCAGCACCGCGAGGTCGTTGCGGACGGCGGTTGTCGCGAGGTTCTCGGCGGCGGTGAGGTAGCTACGCATGTGCGTCACGCTCACGCCGAGCCCCGTCGCGAACGTGTCGAAGCCTTGCGTCGACGTGGTCGCGCCGGGGAACGACGTCGCCGGAGCCGAGGTGTCACCGAGGAGGTCGGCGACCGTGTTGTTGTAGTCGTCGTTCGTCAGCCGGCGTAGCGGAGAGGGTCCGGGTTGGATCTGCGACGGCGGAACGAACTCGGTTCCGCAGCTCGCGAGGACGAGAAGGAAGCTCCAGCGCATACCGGAGCACTAAGGCAAGCCTCGTACCCACGACGAACCACGTCATCACGAGGAGTTGCAGAACGCCGGTGGAGGGGTCCACCCGACCACCTGGTCGGGTGGATCCATCAATGTGTCTCGTCGAACCGCTTGAACCCGTCGGGTGGTGGCGGGGGCGATCGGACCGGCTTGGTCTTCGCGGTCGCGCGCTTCTGGGGTGTCAACGTGACGACCAAGCGTTGATCGCGATCCAGCACTAGATCGCGCGTCAGCGACACGTACCCGGGGCGGCGGATCTCGACCTTCGCCCGGTCGCCTTGAAGGTGCAGGGTGAGCGGTGATGCGCCGACCTGCTCACCATCGACAAAGACAGTGCCCGAGGGCTCCGACTCGATCGAGATGTCCACGCTGCGCGCCGTCGCCGTGATCGGTGGGGTACCCGATGTCGGCGTGGCGATGTCCGGTGCGCGGGTGCTCGGCTTCGCGACAGGCGCGCGCGCGGCCGCCGGGGTGGATGCGGGTTCGCGAACGAGCAAGACCACGACGACGAGCGCGAGAGCGAGCGCGAAGGCGGACAACGCGGCGATCGTCCACCGGCGCCGGGGCGGTCGCTCGAGCCGGGTCGCGATCTCGGACGGCGCACGACGCGGTGAGGACTCGCGCGTCGCGTCCGGCACGACGATCTCGAGGTCGACCTCGTTCAGCGAGAGATCGCACTGCGAGCTCGCTCGCTGTTCGCGCAGCTCGACCTTCTCCGCGATCCGCTCGGGAAACAGTCTCTGCATTTCGCGCGCGAGCGATTCGCGCGGATCACTGCCGACCCCGATGGCTGTCATCACGGCCACCAGATCCGCGTGCATCACCTTTGCCGACTGATAGCGCTTCCGGCGATCGCGCGCGAGCGAACGCAGGCACACGGCCTCGAGCTGTGCGGGATAGCCCGCGTGTTCTCTCGACGGTGGCGGAATCGGATCCTCGCACACCGCGTTGAGCACGAGCATCTCGTTGTCGCGCTTGAATAGGCGCTTCTGCAGGCCGAGCTCGTACAGCACGACGCCGAGCGAGAAGATGTCGCTGCGCGCATCGAGCTTCTCGCCGCGGCACTGCTCGGGAGACATGTACGCGAACTTCCCCTTGAGCTCCCCGGTCGCGGTCTCCTGCGTCAGTCGCTGCGCCGCCGTCGCGATCCCGAAATCGAGGACCTTCACCTCGCCGCTGTAGGTGACGAAGATGTTCGACGGGGAGACATCACGGTGGACGATGTGGAGCGGCGTGTCGCGATCGTCCGTGAGCACGTGTGCGGCGTGAAGGCCGAGGCATGCTTCGGCCGCGATATAAGCCACGAGGCCGTAGTCGAGCTGCTCGCCGCGCTTGATCAGGCGGCGGATCATTCCCGACAGGTTCTCGCCCTCGAGATACTCCATCACCATGTACAGCTCGCTCCCGACCTGGCCGAGCTCGAGGTGCTCGACGAGGTTGGGGTGATGCACCATCGCGCCGATCCGCGCTTCGTCGATGAACATCGAGACGAAGCTGGTCTGGCGGGCGAGGTGCGGCAACATCCGCTTGATCACCACGGGTCGATGGGTGGCCGGATCCCGACCGAGAAACAGCTCGGACATCCCGCCCGCGGCGATGTAGCCGATGACGTCATGTCTGCCGATCCGCGAAGGAACGACCGGAGCCGCTTGCGCCACCATGGTGTACTCTGAGTATACGAGGTCAGGATGGCGGCTCAGTGTGTTTCGAGCCTGCTCGCGGTCACGCTAGCTGTGTCCAGTGCGTTCGCCGATCCTCCGGCGTCCGGCGACGCGAAGGTGGATGACAAGTCCGCGGACAAGGCCAGCGCGCTGGCTCTCGCGCGCGCCGGCGATGAAGCCTACAAAGCGGGCGACTTCGAACGCGCGGCCGAGCTCGTGCGCCGGGCGTACGAGCTGTATCCAGAGCCGCTCCTGCTCTACAACCTCGCGCTCGCGCTCGACGGCATGGGCAAGCCGAGCGAGGCGCTCGACTACTACGAGCGCTACCTCGCGACCAATCCCGACGTGAAGGATCGCGGCGCGATCGAGCGGCGTGTCGCCACGATGCGCAGCCAGCTCGCCGCGCAGGCCGAGCGCGCAGAGGCCGAACGCGTCGCGGCCAGCAAACCGCGACCGAGCGGCCCGACCGTCGCTCCGGCACCGGCGAGCAAGCTTCCGTTCCTGACGATCGGCGTCGGCGTGCTCGCGGCGGGCGGCGGGATCGCATTCGGCGCCGCGTCGATCAAACGCCACGACGATGCGGAAGCGGCCCCGAGCCAGCTCGTTGCCCAGCAACACCAGGACCGCGCGCAGCTGTATGCGACCACCGCGAACGTGCTCTTCATCGCCGGTGGTGTCATCGCGGTCGGTGGCGTGGTGTGGGCCGTCCTCGATCGTCGGCCTCGGAGCGCGACCGAAACCAAGATCGTGATCGGACGATCGTCCATCGGAGTCGCGTGGACCTTCCGATGAAGGCGTGGCTCGTGCTCGCGTGCACTGGCTGTACGGTGGCTCCGCTCGAGCTCGCCGGGAAAGCGTGTCCGTGCGTGTCCGGGTACACCTGCGATACCGCGACGAACACGTGCGTCGCGGGCCAGACGGCGAGCTGCCTCGCGGCGCCGATCGGCGCGGAGCGCTACTCGACGAGCTTCGACGACTTCGCGGGTTGGACGCAGGGCGCCGGCTCGTGGATGGTCGAAGCCGGCACAGCGGTGCAGAGCGACCGCGCGTCGGACTTCGCGTATGCGTTCCGCCCGGCGCTCGCGGACAGCGACTACCGGATCATCTCGACCTTCCGCGTTCTCGAAGAAGGTACCGGGGACTCGGTCTCACCCGAGATCGCTGCGCGTGTACAGCTCGACGGATCCGGCGGCCAGTACCACTGCAACTGGGACCCGTTCGCCGGCGGCTTCAGCATCATGTATTCGGCGTCGCCGATCGAGAACGGCTTTCTCCAGCAGGTCTTCCTGAACGTGTCCGAGATCCCCGACTACGATCCGATGGCCTGGTTCACCATGGAGTTCCAGGTTCGTGGCTCGCGGCTCGACTGTTGCGTGCGCGGTGTCGGAGGCGCCGCGGGGTTCGTCAACGACACGCGGTTCGCGTCCGGTGCGCCCGGGATGAAGACCTTCATGACGTCGGCCGCCTACGACGACTACTTCGTGTTCGCGACGCAGTGATCGACTACATCGCGTCGGAGCGCGCCTTCGCCGGCAACGTCCCGACCGCGGGCGATCTCTCTGGATCGACCCACGGCCACGGCGTGCCGCTCGGCCACCACGCCGGCGCCGCACGCCGATACAGCGACGGTGGAAGCGCGTGCGTCGCGTGGTCGGCGTCCCAGATCACCGAGTCGTGGACCGTGTCGTAGTTGCCGTGGAGGTACAGCGACGTCGCCGAGATGTCCGTCGACGAGCCGACACGGAAGATCGCCTTCTGGTCGCTATCGGAGCTCATGTACGTCGTGCTGACCCCGCTCGTGCCGAGCACGTTGCCGAGCGCGTTCATGCCGATGTCGCCGGTGTCGAACTGGAGCGCGGTAATGTTGCCGGTCTGCACTGCCGTCGAGCCGACCACCGCAGGTGACGCGAACTGGCTCGACGCGTAGTTGCGAAAGTACGTCAGGTAGCCGGCGTTCCCGTGCGTGATCGTGGCGCCCATGTGAGGCGCGAAGTTGCCCTCCATCAGCTCCATGTGAGGGAACGAGCAGTGAGTGTCGATGTTCACTTCCTGCCACTGGGGCGGCGTCGCCCACGAGTTGTCGGCGTAGTTGTAGCCGATGACGTTCCCACCACCGGACGCGTTGAACATGATCGGCTTGTTCATGTAGCGAACGATGTTGTTTTCGATCAGGTTCTCCGCAGCTCCACAGCGAAGTACGATCCCGTAGCAGTCCGCACCGAAGCCGTAGTTCGCGGAGTGGTGGAGGTAGCTGTCGCGGACGACGCAGCGATAGGTGCCGGTCATCGCGACATGCATGCCTCCGACCGCGTCGGTCTGGACGTCCTTGACCCAGCACTGGGCGGCGTTCGAGATATCGATCCCGCCGGCCATCTCGCCGTTGTAACCGGGGTTCGTGCCGCCCGCGATCCGCACGCTCTCGATGCCCGCCCAACGGATCACGGGGCGTGTCACGCGAGTGATCTGCGCGCGATAGGCCGCGCTCGTGGGGAAGCTCCAGTGCAGCGGCGCGTCGAGCGTGAGCGTACCGGTTGCATTGTCGACGCCGACGATCTCGACGCGTTGGGTCGCCGAACGTCCGCTCACGCGTTTGAAGTACGGGCAGTCGCCTTGCTGGACCGTCGCATCGTCGAGGATGTCGATCAGCGCGAGATCGCCCGCGCGGAAGTTCGCGGCGGCGGAGCCGACCGATACCGTCGTCGCTTCCTTCGCGCCGTCCGCGACGAGATCGTAGGGAGTCCCCGCCGAACACGTCGAGTCGCGATCGCTTCCGATCGCGAGCACGGTGCCACCACCGGTCTTCATGATCGTCGTCCCACCGGCGCCCGAGCCGGCACCGCGCAGCACCACACCGCGCGTCAGCGTGATGGTCGTCGCGACGGAAAATGTCCCCGCGGCGAGCCGTACGACCTGGCCGTCGGGGCACGCGTCGAGAGCTGCCTGGATGTTGCCGCCGACCGGGACGTTCGCGCATTCCTGGGTGCGCGTCGGGAGGCCGTCGTTGCCGAGCGGCAACTGGAGCTGCTTGTCTTCGAGGATGCCGGGATTCCACGTCGTGATCCGGTCGGGATCGATGATGTCCCCGAGAGGAAAGACGGAACCGTCGCTACCGTTGGTGCTGTCGATGCCGCCATCGCCCGAGGTGGCGTCGGGGCTCGAGCAGCTCGCGAGCAAGACGAAGATCGCGATGTGTCGTGTGGTCACGATCGATCCTCTAGCAAGTGGAGTGCACGGCTGGGTGCGAGGCGAACGTTCCACTTGGCCGTGGGTGGTGGTAGGCAGCAGCCGACCAGTGGCAGGCAGCAGCCAACCAGTGGTCGGCGCGACCCCACCGCTGTCATCGCTTGGCCACGAGCTCGTGACGTCGGATGAGCTCGATCAGGTACGTGCGATCCATCCGTGCGTCACGCGCGGCCTGGCGGACGTTCCCACCGGCGCGATCGAGCAAGTGCGTGAGGTAACGGCGCTCGAAGCGAGCGAGCACTTCACCGCGCGCCTCGCGATACGGCTTGCCGATCACTGCCGCGAGGTGATCGTTGTCGTCGGTGGTCGAATCGATCGCGATCAATGGGGCCTCGCCCGTCGCGAGCACGGCATCGACCATGTTGCGCAGCTCTCGCACGTTGCCCGGCCATCGGTGCGTCTCGAGCTGCTGCAACTGTTCGGCGGGGAAGACATCTTCGACGGCGCCTTCGTATCCAGCCTGGCGGAGGAAGTGCTCGATCAACAGCGGGATGTCGCTGGTCCGCTCGCGCAGCGGCGGGATGTGCAGCAACACGACGGCGAGCCGGTAGAACAAGTCGAGGCGGAACGTGCCCGCATTGACGTCGGCGCGCAGATCACGAAGGGTCGCGCTGATGATCCGGACATCGACGGGGATGTCCACGGTGCCGCCGATGCGCCGGATCACCCGGCGCTCGAGCACGCCGAGGAGCGCGGCCTGCAATGCCGGCGGGAGCTCGCCGACCTCGTCGAGCAACAACGAGCCACCGTTCGCGCGCTCGAACGCGCCGACGTGACGCCGGTCGGCACCGGTGAACGATCCGCGTTCGTGGCCGAACAGCTCGCTGGCAAATAGCGTCGGAGACAGCCCCGCACAGTCGACGGTCACGAACGGGCCCTGCCGCTCCGCGCCGATATCGTGGATCGCCCTCGCCACGAGCTCTTTGCCCGTCCCCGATTCGCCGAACAGCATCACGGGCGCCCGCTTGTCGGCGAGTTGCTCGATGCGGCCCATCAGCCGTTGCATCGGTTCGCTTCGCCCGCGAAGGTCGCCGAGCCCGCTTCGCCGGACATCGACCATGACGACACCACCGTCTGTCACGTGCAGCGTGGTCGCTCCGATGTTGAGCAACGCCCCCGATGCCACCGATGCCTTGCTGCCTTCGAGGAGCGCACCGCCGATCATCGTTCCGTTCGTCGATCCCATGTCGGTGACGACGATGCGATCGGCGCGCCGCTCGAGCTCGAGGTGGTAGCGCGAGACCGTCGGATCGCTCAGCACGAGGTCGTTTCCAGGTGCCGAGCCGATCGACATCGTCACTTCTGCGTTGAGGTGAGTCTTCCCGCGATCGGGGCCTTGCGTCACGGTCACCGCGATCGCGCGTACGGGCAACCCGGCGAGACGCGGGCTCGCCACGGTACTCACGTCATCCACCTTCCCAATGTACCGCCAATGCCTCACGCATGGCATGGCGAGAACCCACCAGCTATTGGAGGCGCAGCGGACGCAGCTCGTGAACGCGCCCACATGCCTTCACGTCTGCGCGCGGCGCCACCGTCGGTAAACGAACGGATGGGCATGTTGGGACGGCCCAACACGGACGCCCTCACCTCCTCCCCCGCTCCAGTCATCCCGCGCCCATGAGCCGGTGCGCGCGTTGCACCAACGCTTCACGTGCGCTTCACGTTCGAGGTTGCCGTCGTCCTAGCCCTGCACACTGCCGTCGCGCACGCCGAGCTCCGCACGACGAGTGACGTCGGCGTCGAGATCGGGGTCGCGTACTCGACCTACCCCAAGCTGTCGCTAGGCCTCGAGTGGTTTGGCAAGCACGCCTACCTCGAGGCCCGGATCGCGAGTGGTGCGCGGGCCGGAATTCGTATGTTCGAAGAGCGTGTCGGCGCCGGCATACGCTGGCAGCCGGCGAAGCGAATCGAGATCACGAACGGTTGGCGAATCGGGCATACCCGCGTCAGCCGCATCATCGAACGCTACTACTGGACGGATCTCCTGGCAGTCGAGCTCGTCGTCGCGCGGATCTCGGTCGAGCTGCGGCCGCAGTGGACCCTGCAGGTCGTGCCGTGCGCGCCAACCATCTACTGGCACGGCGTGATGCTGGTGTCGCTCGCGACCGAAGTGGGAGTCGGGTATGTGTTCTAGAATCGCCGTCGCGTTGATCCTCGCGAGCGGGTGCGTACCGTTTGGATCCGACGTCGATCAACCGATCAGCCTGACTCTGCATGACTTCGACGAGCGCGAGCGCGCTGAAGTCGAAGTCGCGGCCGGGTGCTGGAACGTCGCGACCGGCACGGACATCCGCATCGACGATCCGACCGTCGAGCAGCGCGTCGATATCTCCTACGAGACGGCGCAGTGCTTCGTCGGCGACGCGGTGGCCGAGTTTCGTCCCGGACTCGAACCCTCGATCTCGATCTGTCCAACCCTCGCGGATAGCGCCTACCGCTACTTCTTCTTTCCGACGATCTCACACGAGCTCGGTCACGCACTCAATCTGCATCATACCGACGACGGCCTGATGCATCGCGAAGGACCATCAGACGGCGGTCACGGCGCGACCTTTCTGAGCCAGAGCGATCGCGAGGAGTGGGACCGCGCCAACGGAGCGCCAACGGCGGGGTGCCCGACGGCAGGCCTCGTGCCAGCGCACGACTCCACCGAGCAGACGTGCGGGTGCAAGCAATGGGCAGACCTCGATCTCGGGCGGCCGATCCAGATCGATTCTTCGGTCCTACTGTCCACACCGCTCGAAGCGGCGGCGACGTGTTGGAATCTTCGGTTCGGCCTGCAACTCGTGATCGGGGCGACCGATCCCGATGTACAGACTGTCCGTCTCGAACAATGCATTGGTAGCGGCCAGGTCGTTGTCGACGGGGTGTGGATCGCGTGCGCCTGGGAGCCGGAACCATCGTCGCGGCAGCGCGACGGGCTCTTCCAGATCGCCGATGCACTCGATCTCGTCGGTGTGAGGCTGGACCGCGATCGCGTGTTCCACCCGACGACCAAGGAGGTGATGGCTAGCCGGTACCCCTCGTACGTCCCAAACGGCTGTCCTGTCGAGCTCGTCGACGGCGCCTGCCGCTGCGCAGTGCGCTAGCAACCGCGAAGGACCGCCAACCGCGACCGCGTTCGGCGCTGCTCGCTCGCACGATCGCGGTGCTGGGCGCCCGCGAAATCACGCGTGACACGTAGCTCACCGGCGCGTCCGTCTCGTGCGCAGCGCGAGCCCGAGGAGGATCACGCTCATCGACAGCGACCCACCTCCGGCCGAGCATCCACCCGCCATCGTGTCGGCTTCTTCGGCTGCGAGGTCCGGATCGAGGTCATCGCCAACTTCGCTCGGCTGGATGTTCGCGTCGGTCGATGCCGGTGCGATCGGCGCGAGCGTATAGATGTCGAGCAGCGCGAGTCGCTTCGGATGCTGCGAGAAGTTCGACATCTGCCGATTGAGCGACGCGGAGATCACGAGAGCGTTCGCCGGAGAGTTCGGTCCACACGCGCACCCTTGGATGTCGACACGCGGAATGATGTGATCGACTTCTGGCCTCCCCCACCACTGCGACGGCGGCGCCAAGTCATCCAGCTGCTCGATCGCGTCGATGCCGAGATCGAACGCCTGCGAGCGATAGATGCCCTCGAACCCTTGCGCGGTTTGCTCCTTCACGAGGTCGCGCTGTGTGGGGGAGAATTCCCGGCCCGGTCCGACGAGATCGTTGCCGAAGCTCACGTCGTCCTTATTCGGTCCGTTAGGGATGCGATCACACATCGATTCTGTCGGCGTATCGACCGCGACGATCGTCGGGTGGAAGCTCGAAAAGTCTCCATAGATCTCGGGCGTCGGTCCGACGAACCATCGGCCTCCGATCTGGACGATTCCGCCGACCTTGCCATCACCGTTGACGTCGTAGGTGCACTGGAAGATTCCCGGTGTCGAGCTGTAAACCAACCGCCACAAATCCCGTTGCGCTTGCGTGACGCTGCCGAGGTTCGCCTTCGCGACCAGTTGTTTGCAGGCAAGAGCGGGCGTGTCCGCGAATCGTGTCGCGAACAAAATACGCAGCTGACCTTGCGTGAGCGGCACGGGCGAGCCGAAGGAGCAGAACGTCGATGCGACGTCGCATTGCGAGATCGAGTTGGTCCAACGAGGCATCCCATCGTCTCGGAGACACTGTTTCGCGTCGCTGGAACGCGATGTTGCCAACAGACTTCCGAGAGCAATCAAGATCACTTTGTTTCGCATGCCCCGGTAGAGCCCTGCCGCGCGAGAACGTTTCACGCGTTCGGTACGGCAACTGGAGCGGCGTGCCGTACGCGCGCGGCATGTACGCCGATCGCCTGCTTTGGTCGCAGGGAAACCGGGGTCGGACCCCAGTTTTTGTTGTCCGCCATTCGGACGGTACATCGCCATCACACCGCAATCGCTTGGAGGCTAACGCTCGGCGAGACGCTCGAATCTCCGCCTGCTCTGCGCCGAGAGCGAGGTCTTGGTTCGAGAACCTTCCCTGATGGATCACCGTCGATGTCTGCCTCGCGCGTTGCGGTGGACTCGACGACGATCTCTGGACACTTCATCTGCGGTGGAAAGATCCTGCTCGCCGCGATGGCGCCCGTCCGCCGGTTCCGGATCGTGACCTCGGTCGGCTTGAATCGGACGGTCTTCACGAACACCTCCGAGGTGTCGAGAGCGTTGTAGGCGCAGTCGATGTGGCTCGTCGCTGCGAGTAGCTTCCGCGTCGCGATGAAGTCGATCTCCGCGAGAGTGCCCTCGCGGCCGACGAGCGATCCTCTGATGCCGTCGCCAGCGTCGAACAGAGAGTCAGCGCGTCGGGGATCCGCGGCCTCGGTCCCGAACAGGACGGGACTGCTGTCGATTCGGCAGGGACTTCATGAACGGCTCCAGGACTCGGGAAGGACCACGCGCCAGCTGAGCAGCGTCGCCGTCTTGTAGTTGAAGTCGAATTGGGCGATGGCTGCCGCACGATGGACTCCCTGCCCGGCCCGACAACTCCGCGCGGATCTCGCCGATTCACGTGGAAAGATTGTCATCTCCTCGAGCCACCGGATGTCGGCTCCTCTTGTCCGTCCAAGCTCCGCGCCACTCGATACACGGGCGCCCAACCGCGCGTCCTCGACCAGCTGGTGGGCGTCCTCGACCAGCCGCGCGAGTCCGAGTAACGTCGGTGCATGGCCAGGTCGAAGCACCTCGACCCACAACCGCCGCCGGCGCCGCTACGACGGGACTCGGAGCAGATCGTCGAGGCGATCATCCAGGCAACGCTGACCGCCGGAGATCCCGAGATCTCGATCAACGAGATCGCCGAACGCGCGGGTGTCGGCATCGCGTCGGTGTATCGATACTTCTCGAACAAGCCGGCCATCTACGCGGAGATCTCGCGCCGCTTGCAGCGCGAGTTTCTGTCCCGACTCCGCGTGCTGCTGGCTCGTCCCGACCTCGACGTGGATCAGGGCATCGAGGCGATCTGCCGGCTCGCGGTCGTCGTCCCCAACGCGTCCGCCGAGCTGCGCCGCATGCTGAACCTCGTGTTGCCGATGTCGTGGAGCGAGGACAGCGCGCGAGAGATCTTCGAGACCGCGATGGACGAACTGGTCGCGTGGTTCGTCGCTCGCGTTCCGGCGCCACCTGACGATGTCGCGATCCGAGTCTTCATCGCATTCTCGGCGGTGCGCGGTGCGGTCACGATGTCCCAATTGCTGCCGTCCCGCGCCCCCGAGCAGGAGGTGCTGATCCGGCACCTCGCCGCGTGCACGCGGATCCACTTGGGGCTCGAGGTGCCCTGAGTCGGCGCGATTGAAACTGGGGTCGGACCCCGGTTTTGGCTGTCCGCCATTCGGACGCCTGGTTCCGTTGCGAGATCCGAAAGGTCAGAGCGCGATGAGTCGGTCGAGCAACTCGAGCGCTCGCGGGAGAGCCGTCGCCAGCAGCGTCTCGACGCGAGACGCCTGGGACGCTCGAAGCGCCGACAACGCCGCGTCCATCGGCTCCATCGGTCGCAATCGTCGTCCGCCGAGCCCCTCGGTCATGAGTGCGACGAGGGCGTTCGCCATCGCCTCCGGGTCGCTGTCGGGATCCGGCGCGGGCACGAGCGTCTCCGCGACGAGGAGACTCACGACGGGCCCAAGCGAGGCAGCGGGAGGCATCGGCACAGCTGTTGTGAGCAGGGCTGCCGCTGCGGAATCCACATCGGGTGCAGCCCACCGGGTGGCAGTTCTCGTGGCCTGCTCCACATAACGCCTCGTCGAGGATCGAATCATCGCGGCAGCTTCGCGCCAGGTCGAGATCCGCTTGTTAGCCGTGACGTCGGTCGACCACTCCATCGCGACGGCGACTGCACGCGGGTGCTCGCCCTTCTTGCAGACTCGAAGCACGTCGGCGGCTGCGCGCTTGCACATACGATCGATGCGGCTCTTCCACATCGGGGCGGCGATCTTCGAGAGCGTCTCCAGCGCCGCGCCACGGTGGGATGTGGCGTCGAGCCAGAACGGCGCGAACTGATGGACGTAGTCCGTGAGCATTTGTATGCGCTCGCGTTCGTGTGCTGCGTGCGCGGTTCCGACCACAGCGGCGGCGTATGGCTTCAAGCGATCACGTTCGCGATCCGTGAGGGCGGATTCGAGGCCAACGAGGAAGCAACGGATGACCCAGCTGATCGACGGATGGTGATCCTCATCGCCCGGCCCACCAGCGAGGTAGTTCGCCCATCGCATGAGCCTTGCGCCGCCCGGTTCACCGACACGCGCGGGACGATATCCGTCGGCCGTGTACACGCGACCACCACCGGTTAGTGTGGCGGCGTCGAATTCGGCGAGTCGTGCACGATCGACGATCATGAAACACCGGGCGCGAAACTGACGAAACTGGGGTCGGACCCCGGTTTTGGTTGTCCGCTATTCGGACACTCCGCGATCGACGCTGGCATATGGGTCACCGAACCTCACTTCTTGCCGGGGCCTTGGGCCATGCCATTGCGGTACGTGAGCATCTCGCCGAGCGACGTATTCGTTGGGATATGCATCGGCAGAGAGCCCGCTGGTGCACCGATGCGCGGCGGCCGCTGCGCCATGCCACTACGCCATGCGCTCCGCTCTCCCAAGGAGAGGCCGGCGCCGCCACGAACAGAAACAAGGTTCTCGATGCTGATGGTCTTCATGATGGCCGTCGGTAGTGCAACGGGGTTGCCAAGCGTTGTCCGCATCCTCGAGTAGACGCTCGGTTGTCTACGCACGCCGCAAACTCCGAAGAACAGTCGCGCCGTGGATGGAGCCCGCCGTCTCATAGCTCCTCGGACTGCCGGCAGGGCACCTTGCATCTCGCTGATCTGGCCATCCTGCCGGATGACCATCATCACGATCTCCAATGGCCATCCACGCGGACTGGTTCCACGAATGGAGCCCGTGATCCGCTGCGCCGACTTCGCGCGCACAGAGCGCGTGAGTGTCGACCGGATCCAGTCCTGGACGGGCTCGGGAGGAATCACCGGTGGGTCCACCTCCACCCTCAACCACGATGCTGTCGGAATCGTGACGAGCATCCGGCCCGCGGATCGGGTCGATGATGCTCCTTCGGGCAAATCGACATCGAGCACATGATGCGAAGCGTTCATGTCTCAAGGAGTCAGCGTCGTTGTACGCATCGAGATATGCAGATCCGAGTCTCCGAGGAGGATCGCGACGGCGTCCTGTCCTGCGAGCGCGAAGACGGTGATCGGTCCGTCGTACAAACGCAGCTCGTAGGGAACGGAGAGGTACGACATCGCCTCGCGACCATCTTCGTTCCAGCGGACGAGCAACGCGTTCGACGTGGCGGTGTGGCGATCCGGCACGTGACCGGGATACCGCGGTGCATGGCGCACCAGGTCTTCGACTGTTGCATTCGATCGCGCGACGCTTTGCCGGATCAAGTACACCGGCAAGCAGAGTGCTCCTGTCACCGCGAGAGCGATGAACACTGCACTAAGCGGTGTGAAGCTCTCCGACCGAAGCAAAACGATGGCAAGGACGCCACCGAGGACGAGCAACGGGAGCAGAACCGACAGTGTCTTAACGCGCAGTGAGCGCCTGAGCTTGGCGGCGAGCGGATCAACGAGTCGACGCACTACTTCGTCGGAGCGCGGGCGCTTCTCGTCGATAGAGCTGGCAGTTGATGGCGTGGGCATCGTTCAGGCCGTTTATGGCGAGGTTGTCAGTTCCGGCCGCAAAAGCTTGTAGACGCGGGCGGAGGATCCGCCGAGGTGCGCGTGCTCCGCGTAGTACACCGTGCCCATCGCCCCCTCACCGAGCACCTTGGTCAATACGTGGTTGCCGATGGCACTGCCGAGCATCTGGCTCCCGCCCGTGGCGAGCATCCCACGCGCACTCGTCGCGCGGCAAGAAGCAGCCTTGTTCCGGCGCTGTGCACTCGACTCGAATCCAAGCCGCAAGCGACAGAAACAGCGACGAGAAACTGGGGTCGAGAAACTGGGGTCGGACCCCGGTTTTGGTTGTCCGCTATTCCTCGGCCATGGATGAAGGACCGAGCCGTGGTTCGTTGTGACCCAAGTAGCGTGCCCGCCGCGCGGGGGAAATGGCTCGAACAAATGGGTCGGTCGGAGAAAAATGGGGTCGGACCCCGGTTTTGGTTGTCCTGGACTCTTTTCTCAAGTGTTCGGGTGTCCACAGCAACTTCAGAAGGTCCGGCAGTACAACATCACTTAGCGCGGCGGCGGCGCAGGCCGAGCAGCGCGACGCCGATGCCGGCGATGCCGCCACCCGCACCCGCTGAGCACCCCGCGGTCGTCTCGTCGCCGATTTCGCTTTCGTTCTCCACCCCGTCGAACGACGGGTCGATCACCGTCGTGTCATCGGTCTCGCGGGGCGTGCCCGACGTCGCATAGAACTGCAGGATTGCCTGACGCGTCGGATGCGCCGAGTTGTTCGACATCTCGCCGTTGAGCTTCGCCGAGATGACCAGTGCATTCGCGGACGTGTTAGGGCCACATGCGCAGCCCTTGATATCGACCCGCGGGATGATGTGATCGATCTGCGGGGTCTGATCGTAGACCGGGCCACCCTGATACAGCGGATCGAAGTAGTCGAGGTGCGGCTGGCCGTTCGCCGACAGATCCCAAGCATCGGAGGTGTTGTTGTTCATCAGCCCCTTGTTCGTTGCGAGGACGAGATTCTTTGTGGTCTCTGCGAAATCGAGCCCGGGGCCGAACGCGAGCCGCGTAGGAATGCGAAGCGCTTTGTAGGGTCCATTCGGCTTGAGCGAGCACATCGGCTCTGCGGGCTCCGTGACCATATGGATCGAGGAGTGCGCGTGATCCCAATCGTTGGACGCCGTCCCATTCTGGTCATAGTCGTAAACGCAGTACCAGCTTAGCGGGTCGCCGGTTCCGCCTTGGATTTCGGTGACCGCCTTCTGCAGCGCGGTCAACGGAGGCGTGAACTTGTGCGTTTCGACGTACGCCTTGCAGGCTTCTTCCTTCGTCGCCTTGAACTGCGCGTTCCAGTAATGTCGCCACTGACCGAATGTCCACGCGCTTGGATTCGCGCAGTTCACCGACGTCACATCGCAATAGTCGAGATGTTCCGCCAGCGTTCGGTGCCGTCGGTGTTCACACATTCCTTGGCAGAAACGGGCGTGTGAAGGAACGGAAGGAACACGAGGGCGAGAAGTGGTGCTTTTTTCATGACCGGGTAGAGCCCGGTCGCGTCCGCGCGTCCGCGCGTCCGCGCGTTCCGCGAAAATTTCGCGCTCGAACGCACCGGCGCACGAACAAGAAGAGATCGCCGCTGAGCGGGTCGCGTTGCAGCCCGGACTTCACGCGGCCGTAGAGCCCGTCGTAGCCCTTGCGCACATCCCCCCTGTGTCAGCGTTGCCGCATCCACCTGACCACTTCGGGGGCGAGAGCGGAATCGAATGATGGAGGGTCGCCGAAAACTGGGGTCGGACCCCGGTTTTGGCTGTCCGCTATTCGGACAGATTGGGCAGTTCCGACGGATGCGAGGTCGAGCGTCGGACGTCAGACCGTCGAGGTAGACATGCAGTCAGGGAGGGAAACGAGGAGTTCGTTGCCCAGACGTTCGCGAAGCATTCAGCCCGGCACCACCTACCATCTGATCGCTCGATTCGTTGCAAACGAGTGGTTCATCCGAACTGACGTCGAGCGTCGGCAATACCTCGAATTGTTCGGACGCGCCGTGATCGCATCGGATTGGCGATGCCTCGCGTTCGCGATCATGAGCAGCCACGTTCATTTCGCGTTGACAGCGGGATTCGATCCGCTCGCATCGTGGCTCCGCGAGGCGCATGGTCCGTTCGCCGAATGGATCAACGGCCGGCACGAACGCATCGGAGCCGTGTTCGTTCGCGGGCCGAAGACGATCGGCGTCCGGCTTGATGGACTCCCGCAGCTCGTGGGGTACATCCATCGCAATCCCGTGCGCGCTGGCGTTGTCGAGCGAGCGCGCGAGAGCACGTGGACGAGCCATCGCGCGTACCTGGAACCGGAACGCGCACCTGCCTGGCTCGACGTGCATCGAGGCCTCGAGCTCATGGGGTTTACCGAGCCACGCGCGCTGGACACGTGGGTCGACGCGACACGGATCGAACGAGCGGAGCTGGACGCGGTCCGGCTCGAGCCCGTGAAACGTGGTGGACGACCAAGGACTGCGAACGCTGCCGAAGTAGGAGGCCTCGTCCGGCTCGAGCCCGTGAATCGACGCGCGCGGCCATGGATGAACGACCGAGCCCGTGGTTCGTTGTCGACACTCGCAGTCGGTGCCTCGATCGATATCGGCCGGCAAAGGTAGAGACTGGCCAACCAGCCATCGATCGCGGTGCCGAGAGACTCGCGATGCCGCCGCACTGTTTCCGCACCCGCAGGTGTGCGCGCCAAACCCGCAGGCGTGCGGAGGCTTCGAGGTCCGCGACGAGCTGACCGAAAAGTCGAAACCCGCCTGAGCAGGAGGCGGGTTTCTTGTCGTAGCGGGGGCAGGATTTGAACCTGCGACCTTCGGGTTATGAGCCCGACGAGCTACCAGGCTGCTCCACCCCGCATCAACCAGTTGTCATGTCTGGCGATCCAGACATGGGCCTTTTGCCATGGGGCTACCGGGGCGTCAAGGCCTGATCCGAACTACGACGAGTCCGCGATGCTATCCGGGAGCGCGCTGCAGATCGGATAGGGTGCGCGCATGGATACGTACCTCGACGGCCGCATCGAGATCGTCGTCGGTGACATCACGAGGTTGGCGGTGGATGCGATCGTGAATGCCGCGAATTCCGCGATGAGTGGCGGCGGCGGCGTGGACGGCGCGATCCACCGCGCGGCCGGTCCGGAGCTCCTCGCGGCGTGCCGGCTCGTGGGGCGGTGTCCGACCGGCCAGGCACGGATCACCGATGGCTTTCGGTTGCTCGCGAAGAAGGTGATCCACGCGGTGGGTCCGGTGTGGGACGGCGGCGGCCATCACGAGCCGGAGTTGCTGGCGTCCGCGTACCGCAACAGCTTGCGGATCGCGATCGAGGCCGGCGTGAAGACGATCGCGTTTCCGTCGATCTCCACCGGCATCTATGGATTCCCGATCGAGCTCGCCGCTCCGATTGCCGTGGACGAGGTCGTGAGCGCGCTCGCTGCGTCGAGTCAGCTCGAGCGCGTGGTGTTTTGCTGCTTTGTCGACGAGGACGCGGACGTCTATCGCGAGGTGCTCCAGATCGCGACCGCCGAGACGAACTAGCTCGGCTAGCTCGCCTTCGAGGCGTGTACCTCGCCGCGCTGATCGATGCCCTTGGCATTCGCGCTCGCCAGGACGTGCTTCGCTTTGTCGGCCCACTCGCGGTTGTCCGCGTGGACCGCGAGCAGCGAGCCGCCCGCTTGGACGAACGACTCGTACTTCTTCGCTTCGTATTCGGGGATGCCCATCCCCGCGAGTGCGCCCGTCAGCGTGCCCACTGCGCCACCCGCGCCCGCGCCCGCGAGGGCGGCGACGAGTGGACCCGCGGCGAGCAGCGGACCGAGACCCGGGATGACGAGCAGGCCGAGGCCGACGAGGAGGCCGAGCGTTCCGCCGATCGCTCCGCCCGCGGCCGCACCGAGGGCTGCGCCTTCGGGGGCCTTCGTGTGCTTTTCGGTGGCCATGGCTTGGTTCGTCGCTGGATCCGCGGTGAGCGCCGAGAGATCCGATGCGCGGAAGCCGGCGACGCGGAGTAGATCGATCGCGCGGTTCAGGTCCGCGGGATCGTCGAACAGGCCAAAGACTGCGATGCGTTTGTCGTCTTTCGGGTCGATCATGATGGCTCCTTCGACGAGAGATGCAGCATCTCGCGTGCCAGCGCGATCGGGAGGGCTCGCACGCTGCGGCAATGGCTGAGATAGGATGCGCGCGGTGGCCACGCGCACGCGCAACGTTCCGTTGATCACCGCGATCGCGACGACGATCGTCGCCGTGGTGTTGGCGATCGTGCATACGAAGGCGGTGGCGTTGCCGGGCCTCGCGGCGATCGAAGGGTTCACGATCGACGCGCGGTTCGAGCTGCGCGGACCGCGCGCGCCCGCGACGGACCGCATCGTCATCGTCGGATTGGACGACAAGCTGCGGCACGAAGCGTGGGACGTGCTGCAGACGCGGCGCGGGTACGCGCGATTGATCGACGCGTTGACCGCGTATGACCCGAAGGTGATCGCGCTCGACTTCTTCTTCAGCTCGCCCGAGGTGATCCTGCCCGACGAGCTCGCCGAGGAAGTGCTCGCTGCGGCGAAGGACAACCAAGCGGGCACGGCCGCGCCGAATCCGTACGCGCCGCTGATCGGCAAGATCGCCGACGAGCTGCGCGGCGACGAGGTGCTCGCCGCATCGGTCGCGAAGAGCGGGCGCGTGTTCCTGGCCGCATCGTTCTATTTGCGCGGCAAGGTCGCGAGTGCGCCCGAGCCCGTCGGCCTGGACAAGGCGCGACACGGCGAGGTCGCCGATGCAGGTGGCGGTGGTGCGCTGCGGCCCGTGAACGCCAGCGGCGTGACGACGACGATCCCCCAGATCGCGAAAGGCGCCGCGGGTGCGGGGCTCGTGAATCACTATCGCGACGACGACGGCGTCACGCGGCGCGTGCCGCTCGCGGTGGAGTTCGCCGGGCGTCACTACATGCCGCTCGGGCTATCGGTCGCGCTCGCGGAACTCGGGAAGCCGGGTGACACGCGCTATCTCGTCGGTGAATCGACGCTGCGGGCCGGTGGCCACGACATCCCCGTCTCTCGTGCCGCGAGCTTGATGCTCGACGTGCTCGGCACGGATCGCATTCCGCACGTGTCCGCGGCGGACGTGCTCGCGGGTCGCGTGGACAAAGCGAAGCTCGCCGGCAAGCTCGTGTTCGTCGGGCTCACGTACTCCGAGAGCGACAAGGTGGCCACGCCGCTGGCGACGGATGCGGACGGCATCGAGCTGCACGCGACGCTCGCGGAGAACGTGCTCGGCGATCGGTTGCTGCGCGCGTCCGGTGATCGCGCGACCATCCTCGCGACGCTGCTCCTGTGTGCGCTCGCGTGTGTGGTGCAGCTGCGCCGCGTGCGTCGCCGGCCGTGGGTGCCACCGCTCGTCGCGCTCGGCGGCATCGCGCTGTACGTCGTCGTCGGTGTCGTGCTGTTCGGCCGCGGCACCGTGATCGCGCTCGCAGCTCCCGTGGTGCTCGCGTCGCTCGTCGGGCTCACCGCGATCATCGCGGGCCTCGCTACCGAGGGTCGCGAGAAGGCGAAGCTGCGCGCGGTGTTCTCGCAGTACGTGTCGGGTCCCGTCGTCGATCGCATCCTCGCGGATCCGGCGCGCGCGAAGCTCGGCGGTGAACGCAAAGAGCTCACCGTGCTGTTCAGCGACATCCGCGGGTTCTCGCTGTTCTCCGAGGGCATGCCACCCGAGCAGCTCGCGGCGTTCCTCGGCGAGTACCTCACGCCGATGACCGAGCTCGTCCTCGCATCGGGCGGCACGCTAGACAAGTACATCGGCGACGCGGTGATGGCGATTTGGGGCGCGCCGATCGACGTTCCGGATCACGCCGCGCGTGCGTGCGAGGTCGCGCTGAAGATGCAGGAGGCGCTCGTCTCGATGAACAAGGTGTGGGCCAAGGCGGGCAAGCCCGCCGTCGCGATCGGTGTCGGCATCAACACGGGTGCGATGGCCGTGGGAAACATGGGCTCCGCCGCGCGGTTCGATTACACCGTGCTCGGTGACCAGGTGAACCTCGGCGCGCGCCTCGAGGCGTTGACGAAGGAGTACGGCATCTCGATCCTCGTCGGAGAGACCACGGTCGCGAACGCGGGTGATGGCTTCGTGTTTCGCGAGATCGATCTCGTTCGCGTCAAGGGCCGCGCGGGCGCGGTGCCGGTGTTCGAGCTCGTCGGGCGCAAGGGCGTTGCCCTCGATCCGCGGTTCGCGGACGCGCTGGCCACGTATCGCAAGCGCGACTTCGCCGCCGCGCGCGCCGCGTTTGGTGCGCTCGCAGGCGATCCCGTCGCCGCCACGATGAGCGCCCGGTGCGCGATCCTCGCAGCTTCGCCACCCGACGAGGATTGGGACGGCGTGTACGAGCAGAAGTCGAAGTAGCTGTGTTACCAACTGGCCTCGATGACGGTCCTCGTCTTGGACTTCGACGGCACGATGACGGACGCCGAGGCCGAAGGCCGGCCGTTCCGCGATGGCTACCTCGAGGATCTGTGTGCGCTCGTCGGTCGCCCCGTCGGTGACGCCGACGTCCTCGCGATCGCCGACGAGGTCGAAGCCGAGCTCGCACGGTCGCCCGAACAGCATCCGTTCCTGTGGATGGGTCGCGCGGTGGCACCGGCCACGGTGGATCCGTATCTGCGCATGGTGCCGATCTCGCACCGCATCCTCGATCGCTTCGACGTGCTGCCCTCGCCCACCGATCGCGGGCGCCTGCTCGGCAGCGTGCTCTACAAGTACAACTACGCCAAGACGCTCGGCCACCCGGTGTTTCGCGCCGGCGCGGGCGACGTGTTGCGCTCGCTGTCGGGCACCGACGCGTGGATCGTCACGAACTCGGACACGCACGCGGTCGCTGGAAAGGTCGCCGCGCTCGATCGCGAGTTCCCCGGCGTCGTGTGGCTCACCTCGCGCGTCCGCGGTCACGCGCGCAAGTTCGACGTCGACGATGCCTGGACCGGCGCCGACGCCGAGCTCGTGCTCCCCGGACTCGCGCGTCCCGTGCTGCTCCGGCGCCGCGCGTATCACGACATCTTGAGCGAGATCCTTCGCGCGGCCGGCGCGACGTTCGCCGACCTCGTCGTCATCGGTGACATCTTCGAGCTCGATCTCGCGATGCCGCTCGCCATGGGTGCACGCGTCGGGCTCGTGTCGTCGGGACGCACGCCCGCGTACGAGCGCGCGTACGTCGAAGCGCATCCACGCGCTCGCATGATCGACTCGCTCGCCGACATTCCGGCGTTCGCGTTCGGCTAGCGCGAGCTGGCTCGGCGTGATGCCCCACTCGCGCGCGAGACTCTGCAAGCCAGCGACGAGCTTCTCGTTCGCGGCGCGGCTGTCCTTGCTGAACCGCGGCATGTGCGCGCGCATGTCACCGGCGGTGATCGGGCTCGCCGAGACGAGCGTCGCCAGCAACCCGCGAGTATTCGATCTGCAGGTCCTCGATCGGATGAACCTTCGCCGCGCGGCGAGTGGTCTCGGGGCCGACCTCGGAGAGCCGATCGCGCGCACGAAGCCAGCCTTCACCAGATCCGCGATCGCGCCGATCGCGTCTTCGATCGGCACGTCGGGATCGAGGCGGCAGCCGCGCCCCGCCCTGGCTTGCCGGCACGAGCGGCGTAGGATGCGGCCGATGCGCCGCCTCATCGCCGGCATGGTCCTCGGACTGTGCTTCTTCGCTGCGTCACCCGCACGTGCACAACCCGCTACCGAGCAGCCGACGCTGCAGGTGTACACGAAGCCGATCGAGCCGTTCTCGTTCGAGCGCGACGGCAAGGCGCTCGGCTTCAGCATCGATCTGTGGGAGCGCGTCGCGAACAAGATCGGCGTGAAGTACGAGATCCACTGGGTCAAGACCGTCGGCAATTTGATCGATGCGCTGAAGTCGAAGCAAGCCGACATCGCCGTCGCGGCGATCAGCATCACGGCCGAGCGCGAAGCACTGGTCGACTTCTCGACGCCGTTCTACGAATCCGGCCTCGCGGTGCTCGTGAAAGCGAAGGGACAGAGCGCGACCAGCGTGATCGCCGAGGCGCTGTTCACGACGACCGTTCTAAAGTTCCTTCTCTTGTTGCTGGGGATCCTGATCCTCGTCGCGCACTTGATCTGGTTCTTCGAGCGCCACGCGAACGGCGATCAGTTTCCCAAGCCGTATCTGCGCGGCATCTGGGAATCGTCGTGGTGGGCCATCTCCACGATCCTCAGCGGCGGCTGCGACGCGAAGGGACCTGTCGTCGTCGTCGGACGGCTCGTCGCCGCGTTCTGGATGCTGTTGTGCATCATCGTGATCACGTACTTCACGGCCGCGATCACGACGATCATGACGGTCAACCAGCTGTCGTCGGACATCAAAGGCGTCAACGATCTGCCCGGCAAGCAGGTCGCCACGGTCAAAGGCAGCACCGCCGAACGCTATCTGCAGGAGCACGGCATGCGAGTGAACGCGTTCGACACGATCGACGGCGCATACGCGGCGCTCGAGAAGGACAAGGTCGTCGCGGTCGTCTACGACCAACCGATCCTCGACTACCACGTGAAGATGTCCGGTGGCTCTTCGATGCAGGTGGTCGGCCGGTTGTTCCAACGCCAGAACTACGGCATCGGGCTCCAGCAAGGGAGCGCGTATCGCAAGCAGATCAACAGCGCGCTCCTCCAGCTCCGCGAAGAAGGCGTGATCGACGACCTCCACACCAAGTGGTTCGGCGAAGACAACTGAGTCAGCGCGAGAAGGCACGCCGCACCACGGCGATCCACAGATAGAACTCGAGATAGAACGGATTGTTCGGGCGCGCCGGCATCGGGTGGACGCCGTAGTCGACGGGCTCGTCGTCGTGCTCCGGCTCGTACGTGCCGAACATGCGATCCCAGATGATCAACGCGCCGCCGAAGTTCTTGTTCACGTAGCGCGGGTTGCGGCCGTGATGGACGCGGTGATTGGACGGCGTGTTCGCCCAGCCATCGAACCAGCGCAGCTTGCCGACGTAGGGTGTGTGCGTGAGGAAGTCCCACGCGCTACCGACGGCGACGACGACGGCGAGGTACAGCGGATGAAAGCCGAGCGCGACCGCGGGAACGAAGAACATCCAGTCGTAGAGCACGCCGATCCACGAGTTTCGCATGCCGATCGAGAGATTGAACTTCGGCGAGTTGTGGTGAACCACGTGCGACGCCCACAGCACGCCGATGACGTGGCCACCGCGGTGCGACCAGTAGTTGAGAAAATCGACGACGAGAAACAGCACGACCCAGTGCCACCACGCATCCATCGACCAGCGCAGGGGCGTGACCGACCACAGGGCGATCAAAGCGACGGTGCTCATCGCGCCGATCCCGACGCGCATCAACACGTAGCCGACCATGATCGAGATCGACACGAACGTATCCGCGACGTCGTAGTGACCGTCGCGGATGAGGTACTTGCTGATCAGCGCTTCGACCAAGAACGCGGCGAACATCACCAGCGCGGCGATCCAAGCGGCGAGCTCCAGGAGCGTCACCTCGCGATCCTACCGCGGTCGGGTTCTTGCTCCGGTCCCTCCCGTTCGTGTTCCTGCTCCGCGCCGAAGCCCTGCCCGTCGTGTACACACGCAGCATGGACGTCACGCCGATTGCCCCCGACGCGGCCCGCGCCCTCCTCGAGGCGGCCGAGCTACCGACGGACGACCTCGCGGATCCGGCGATCCGGATGTTCGGTGCGTTCGACGGTGGCGCGCTCGTCGGCGTCGTCGGAGTGCAGTCGTGCGAGCGCATGTGCCTGTTGCGGTCATTGGCCGTCGCGCCGGCGCTGCGCGAGCGCGGCATCGCAGCGATGTTATGCGAGCGCGTGATCGAGCTCGCCCGCGCCGAGCAGCTCGCCGCGGTGTGGCTGCTCACCACGGGCGCGAAAGACTACTTCGCGCGCCACGGGTTCATCGCCGTTGCACGCGAGACCGCCCCGGCGGAGATCCGAACGACGGCGCAGTTCTCGTCGCTGTGTCCATCGAGCGCGACCGTGATGCGCCGCGATCTGTAGTCAGCCGATGCGGCGACCGTCGCGAAAGATCCGCCCGGTGTCCGTCGCGGTCACACCGAACAACACGCTCGCGGCGCCTTGCTCGACGGTGCGCGGCGCATTGCGGCCACCCATATCCGTGCGGACCCAGCCCGGACACGTGGAGTTCACGCGGATCGGTGCGAGCTCGCGCGCGAACACGCGCGTGAGCGCATCGAGCGCGGCCTTCGACACGCCGTACGCGTCGGTGCCCCACCCCGCTCCCTTGTCGCGCACGAATTGGCGCATCGCCTCGACGAGCGCGTCCCGTGTCAACGCCGGATCCGAGAGGAGCCGCCGATGCGCGGCGTCGAGGTTGTCGAGCGAGCCGAGGCCGCTCGTGACGTTGGTGATCGTCGCGTCGTCGCGAAGGAGCGGCACCATCGCGAGCGTGACGCGCAGTGGACCGAACAAGTTGGTCTCGATCGTCTGCGCCACACCGTCGGGGCCGCGCGCGATTCCGTAGACGCCGGCGTTATTGACGAGCGCGTCGATGCGGATCGCGCCGTCGCGGAGCTTCTGTGCGGCGGTCGCCACGGACGCATCGCTCGTGACATCGATCTCGACGCCGCGGAGCCGGCCACCGGTGTCCTTGCGCAAACGTGCGGCCGTGGCATCGCCCTTCTTGCGATCCCTCGAGCCGACGAGCACGTCCCACCCATCGACGGCGAGCACGCGCGCCACTTGTTGCCCGATGCCGCGATTCGCGCCGGTGATGAGCGCCGTCCTCGTCACCGCGTTCGTCTACCACGAGGACTGCCATCGTCGACATCGCGTGCCATGATGCATGTGACGCATGGCCACCGATCCCGATCCCGAATTCGATGCCGTCGCTGCCGCCAAGGAGCTCGACGAACTGCTCGGCCAGAGCCCGAGCGAGATGGTCTCCGGCTCGCGAAGCGATGACTACATCGCGACGCTCGAGGCGGACATCGAAGACCTGGGCGCGGTGATCGCGCAGAAGGACGCCTTGCTCGAGAAGGCCAACGCGCGCGCGGATCAAGCGCACGCCGAGATCGAAGCCGCGAGCAGGCGCCTCGCTGCCGCGTCGAAGAAGGAGCTCGAGCAGCGGACGCGGAAGCTGCTCGAGGCGCTGTTACCCGTCGTCGACGATCTCGATCGCGGCATCGTCGCGGCACGCAAACATGCCGAGTCCGCCGATGTCGTGCTCGGACTCGAGCTCGTGCGCCGCAGCCTGATGTCGCAGCTCGGTCAGTTCGGGGTTACCCACATGCCCGCGATCGGCGAAGTGTTCGATCCGCGGCGTCACGATGCGATCGCCCTCGTCCCGGTGCAGGATGTCTCCCAGGATGGCCGCGTGATCGACGTGATGCGCGAGGGCTACGCGATCGGCGACGAGACGCTGCGTCCAGCAGGCGTCGCGGTCGGCAGACGGTCCTAGCGCTTATCGATGCAGATAGTTGTCGCTCGCGCCGCGGGTGACCGTGCTATCTGTGGAGCGTGCCTGTCGTGCGCTACCTCGTGCTCGCGTTCGCGCTGACCCACATGGTCGGCCTCGCGGACATGCTGCTCGGGGATTCGTGCGCGGAGGCGTGCCGCGACGACGATTGCGCCACGGACTGCGTCCCCGACGTCCCGTGCCACTGTCATTGCCCGAACGCGATGCCCGCGATCAGCGCGGTCCAGATGGTCGTGAAGATCCGCACGCCCGTCCTGTGCGAAGTCTGCACCGACGAGCAACAAGCCCACGCGAGCCCGGACCCGCGCGAGATCCTGCGCGTGCCGAAGCGCACCGTCTGAGTCACGTCCACTGATTCCAGACGACGGCAACGGCGGACTGCATCCGCTCCGAGGTGCGTCATGTTCTCTCCTATTCGTGCGTGGCTCGTCGGAGCCGCGCTGCTCGCTTCATTGCACCCTGCGCACGCAGGGCCGCTCCCCCTCGATCTTCCCACGGCGCTCGCCCGTGCACGCGAGCGTGCGCCCGAGGCCGTCGCCGCACTCGCGCGAATCGGCGACGCTCGCGCACGGCGCATCGGCGCGGACGTGCGCGCGTCGAACCCGGAGCTTTCGCTCGGCGGTGGCGTGCGATTCGGCGAGCCGCGCTCGGTGGCCGTGCGCGCTCAGATCGCGCAGCCGCTCGAGCTCGGGCGACGCGGTGCGCGCATGCGAGTCGCCGAAGCGGGCATCGAGCACGCGATCGCCACGAGCGAGGCCGAGCTCCGCGATCTGGCGTTCGAAGTGGCGATCCAGTTCGCCGAAGCCCGGTACGCGGAGCTCGAGGTGGAGCTCGCGCAGCGCGATGCCGCGGTCGCCGTGCGTGGGGTCGAAGCGGCACAGCGACGGCGCAAGGCCGGTGTGATCACGGATCTCGAGGTCAACCTCGCCGCGATCGCGGTCGGGCGCGCACGCTCGGCGGTGAGCGCCGCGCGCGCGGATCGCGCGGACGCGATCGGGCGACTCGGTGCGCTCGTCGGTGCGCAGCCGGACGATGCGATCACGCTCGTCGGCGATCTACGCCCTGCTCCGCTGACGATCGATGCGCTGCGCGCGGCGATCGCCACGCGTGCGGACGTTCGCGCGATCGACGCAGGAGCACGCGTCGCCCGCGCCGAGGGCTCGCTCGCGACTGCGATGGGACGGCCGGACCTCGGGCTGTGGTTCGCGTACGAACGTGACGAGGCCGACACGATCGCGCTCGGCGGGCTCACGATCGCGCTACCGCTATGGAACCGCTCGCAGGGCGACAAGGCGGCCGCATCGGCGCGCGTCAAGGGCGCGGAGCTCGAGCGCGCGGCCGTGCTCGGTGCCGCGACGCGCCAGATCGTCGACGCGTACGAGGCTTACGAGCGGGCGCGCGAGGCGGTCGACGTGTTCGATCGCGAGGTCGCGCCGCTGCTCGCCGACAGCGAGCAATTGCTCGAGAAGAGCCTCGACAGCGGACAGATCGCGATCGGCGACTACCTCGTCGCGCGACAGCAGATCCTCGACGGCAGACGCGAACAACTAGCGCGCGAGCTCTCGCTCGCGAAGGCCGCGACGACCGCACGGTTCGTCGCCGGAGTGACCCCATGACCAGCCACATCACGATCGCGCTCGTGGTCGGCCTCGTTGTCGCGTGCGGCAACAAGTCCGCCGACACCGAGCGCTCGCACGACGACAAGCACGACGATCATCACGAGGCAGGATCGAACGCCCACCATGAAGGCGGCGACGAGAGCAACCTCGTCCGGATCGCGCCGGAGATGATCCGCGACCTCCGCGTCACCACGACGAAGGCAGAGGCGCGCGCGGCGGGCGAGCGCGTATCCGTGCTCGCCGAGCTCGTGGTCAATCAAGACGCGTACGCCGAGGTCGCGTCTCCATCGACAGCGCGCGTGACCCGCGTGCTCGTGCGAGCCGGCGACGAGGTCAAGGCGAACCAACCGCTCGTCGAGCTCTCGAGCGGCGACATGTCCAAAGCGCGCGCGGAAGTGCAAGCCGCCGACGCGCGACTCGCGCTCGCGCGAAAGCAGCTCGAGCGCAAGGAGTCCCTGCTCGCCGAGCGGTTGATCCCCGAGCGCGAGGTGGTCGACGCACGCGCCGCGGTCACCGAGGCGGAGGCATCGCGCACCGTCGCAGCGGGCGGGATGTCGCCGTTCGCCGGCGCACAGGGCGGCAACGGCCTCGTGCTACGCGCGCCGGTGGCGGGCACGGTGATCGATCGCGATGTGGTGATCGGTCAGCTCGCGGATCCGTCGAAGACGCTGTTCCGGATCGGCGACCTGTCGAAGCTGTGGCTCGTCGCCCACGTGTTCGAGCGCGATGCGGTGCGCGTACGCGTCGGCACCACGGGCACCGCGTCGTTCGCGGCGCTGCCGGGCAAGACCGTCGAGGGCACGATCGGGTGGATCGGCCGCGAGGTCGAGACGGCATCGCGCACGGTACCCGTCCGGCTCGAGGTGCCGAACCCCGATGGCGTGTTGCGCCCCGGAGTGTCCGCGAGCGTCTCGCTCCCCATCGGCGAGGTCGGTGGTCAAAGCGGCGGGCAGATCGTCGCGGTGCCGATCGCTGCGGTCCAGCGCGTCGACGACAAGTGGGTCGTGTTCGTGCCTCGCGGGCCCGGCGAGTTCGAGGCCAAGCCGATCGGTCGCGGCCGCGATCTCGGTGGCGAGGTCGAAGTCCTCGGTGGCCTGACCGCCGGCGAGGTGGTCGTCGTCGATGGTGCGTTCCTCCTGAAAGCCGAGCTCGTCAAAGCTCGCGGCGAGGGTGGTCATGACCACGAGCACTAGCCCGATCCAACGCGTCATCATCGCGAGCTTTGGCAAGCCGCTCGTCGCGGTCGTCCTCGTCATCGCGTGCTCCGCGATGGGCGTGGTCATGTTTCGCGACCTGCCGCGCGACGTGTTCCCCGACCTGTCGGCGCCGGTATTCAACGTGATCGTCCAGAACGCGGCGATGGGCTCCGAGGAGCTCGAGACCCGCGTGACAATTCCCGTCGAGACCGCGCTCTCGGGCCTGCCGAACGTACGGCGCGTGCGATCGCAATCGAGCCTCGGCGTCGCGCAGATCACGATCGAGTTCGAGACCGATGCGGACTATTCGAAGAGCCGCCAGTTCGTCGCGGAGCGACTCTCCCAGGTCGACTTGCCGCCCGGCACCGGCGATCCCTTGCTATCGAGCCTCACCGGGCGGCTCAACGAGATCTACGAGATCACGATCGAGGCCGCGCCCGGATCCGCAGACCTGATGACGCTGCGCGACCTCGCCGAGAACGAGATCAAGAACCGCTTGCTCGCCGTGCCCGGTATCGCCGCCGTCGAGCGGCTCGGCGGATATCTGCGCGAGTTCCAGATCCAGATCGATCCCGATCGCATGGCCGCGCGCGGCGTCACGCTCGACGAGATCGTTCACGCCAGCCAGGGAGCGAATGCGAGCGCGGCCGGCGGCTTCGTCACGCAAGGACAGATGGAGTGGACCGTGCAGGCGAACGGACGCGCACACTCCGTCGAGGATCTGCGCGACACCGTCGTCGCGATGCGCGGCGGAACGCCCGTGCTCCTCGCCGATGTCGCCGACGTACGCGAAGCACCCGCGGTTCGCCGCGGCCTCGCCCATCGCCTCGCCGGCGAGGTCGTGAGCTGTCGCATCGTGAAGCAGTTCGGCGCGGACAGCGTCACCGTGGCCGCCGGCGTACGCGCGGCGATCGAGGAGCTCGGCCCGAGCTTGCCGAAGGGCGTCTCGATCCGCATCGTCTACGATCAATCCGAGCTCGTGCAGTCCGCGCTCGGCGGCGTAGGGCGCGCGGTGCTGATCGGCGCGGCGCTCGTCGCTCTCGTGCTGTTCCTGTTGCTCGGCAACGTCCGCGCGGCGCTGATCGTCACGCTCACCCTGCCCCTCTCGCTCGCGCTGTCGGGTTTGCTCCTCAAGCTCGCCGGCATCGGCATCAACACGATGACGCTCGGCGGTCTGGCAATCGCGGTCGGCCTGCTCGTCGATTCGTCGATCATCGTCGTCGAGAACGTCGTCCACCGGCTGTCGCAGCACCACGCGGGTGAACGCAAAGCGCTCGCTCTCGCCGCTGCCGTCGAGGTCGGACGACCGATCGCGTTCGCGACGCTGATCGTCTGCGCGGTGTTCGTGCCGCTGCTCGCGATGACGGGCATCGAGGGCCGCATGTACGGTCCTCTCGCGGGTGCGGTGATCGCCGCCGTGCTCGCATCGCTCGTCCTCGCACTCACGCTCGTGCCGGTCGTGGCGGCGGGCGTGTTGCGCCCCACGCGCGGCGAACACGACGACGTCGCGATCATGCGGGCGATCAAGCGCGTGTATCGCCCGCTGCTCGACGGCGCGCTGAAGCACGCCGGGGTTGTCCGTGTCGCGACGCTCGCGATCACCATCCCGGCGCTGTTCCTCGCGACGCGACTCGGTTCGGACTTCATGCCCGAGCTCGATGAAGGCGCCGTGCTCATGCAGACCTCGTTGCCCGCGGAAGCATCGCTCGACGAGGTCGATCGGCTGAACCACCGCGTCGAGGACGTGCTGCGCGCGTTCCCGGAGGTCGACGATGTCGTGCGCCGCACCGGGCGCGCCGAACGCACCGAGGATCCGATGCCGCACACGCTGTCAGACGTGCTGATCGTGCTGCGACCGGACCGAGAGCGCACCACGGCCGAGCTCGAAGATCTGATGCGCGACGCCGTCGAGAAGGTGCCCGGCGTGTCGGCCTCGTTCACCACGCCGCTCGGCATGCGCATCGATGAGGGCCTCGGCGGCACACCCTCGGATCTGTCGATCCGCATCTTCGGCCCCGATCCCGACGAGCTCTCTCGCCTCGCGACCGCGGCCGAAGCGATCATCCGCGACGTCGACGGCGTCGCGGACGTACGCGCCGAGCGCCTCACCGGCCTCCCGCAGTTGCGCGTCCAGGTCGATCGCAGCGCGGCCGCCCGCGTGGGCCTGACACCGGGCGACGTCATCGAGGCCGTCGAGATCGGACTCGCCGGGCGCGTCATCTCCGAAGTGTGGGTCGGCCAGCGCCGGTTCGATCTCGTGATTCGCCTCGCCGAGGATCATCGCCGCGACGCGGCCTCGCTCGCCGCGCTGTTGATCGATGGCCACGACGGCACGCGGATCCCGCTCGGCAAGCTGGCCACGATCGAGCAGACGTTCGGACTCGGCACCATCAAGCGCGAGGCCGGCAGTCGCCGCATCGCGGTCGACGCCAGCGTCACGGGGCGTGACCTCGGATCCACCGCGGACGATGTCCGAGTGGCGCTCGCGCAAACGCTGCAGCTTCCCTCGGGCTACTTCGTCGACGTCGGCGGCAAGGCGGAGACCCAGGCGCGCGCACAGCGATCGCTGTACATCGCGGTCGCGATCGCGATCCTCGCCGTGTTCCTGCTCCTGTACATCGCGCTCGGCTCCGTCGCCGAGACGCTGGTGATCCTCGCCACGCTGCCGGATGCCTTCGTCGGCGGCATCATCGCGTTGTGGATCGCTGGCGAGAGCTGGAGCGTGTCCTCGCTCGTCGGGCTGATCGGCCTGTTCGGCATCGCGGTCCAGAACGGCCTCGTCCTCGTCACGCAGACGCGTGGTCTCGTCGCCGAGGGCCGCGACTTTGCCACCGCGCTACGCGAGGCGTGCCTCGGACGCGTGCGGCCCAAGATCCTGACCGCGACCACCGCGATCCTCGGCCTGCTGCCGCTGTTGGTCCTGCGCCTCCACGGGACGGAGATCGAGCGCCCGCTCGCGATCGTGATGATCGGCGGTCTCGTCACGTCCACGTTGTTCACGCTGCTCGCACTCCCCACGTTCTACGAGCTGGTACACCGGCTCCAGGTGCGGTTCGGGGGTCGCCGGGTCTAGCGCTGTTGTCTGCAGCTGTTGGGGCAGCCCAACACGACGCATGGTCCCCGTCTAACTGCGTACGTTCGTTGCTCTCGCTCGGGTACGTCGCTTGCTCCTTCCCCCGGGCATGTGGGCGTTGCTCGTGATTTGCCAGCTCGGCACGGTAAGCGCTCCCATCTGGCATCACTGGCCCGACGTCGATCGCGCGTCTCTCACGCGTGCGACTCCATGTCCCGAGAGCGGAGTCCTCACCGAACAGCGCACGGACGGCGCGACGTGCGCCGCTCGAGTGAAGCCATCGAAGACGCTCGAGCTCGAGTTCTTCCCCGATGGTTCGCTCGCGGCGTACGTCTCCATGCAGGACGGGGTTCGCCACGGAACCACGTTCCGCTGGCATCCGAACGGTCACCTCGCACTCCAGGAGGATTACAGCGACGGGGAGCTCGACGGCACGCAGCGGACGTATCGCGAAGATGGCACCGTCAGCGAGCAAGCTCACTTCGTGCGCGGCGGGCGCGATGGTCTCTATCAGCGATGGCTCGCCGAAGGGCGCATCGAGAGTGGCGCGTATCGACGAGGTCTCAAGGAAGGCACGTGGATCGAATATCGCGGCGACACCCGGGTCGAGGGCCTCTACGTGCGAGGAGCACGGTCCGGCGATTGGAACGTCGGTGCGGACGCGATAGTCGAGTTCGAGAACGACTCGCCGCTGCGTGCGTTTCGCTTCACGCGGGACTACCGGAAGCTCGCGGCCGGAATCGACACCACGTGGTTCGCGCTCGCCATCGCCGGCCACTACTTCGACCGCCGGCTCGAGGTCGCCGGCATCGTCGGCCTCGGGATCTCGGCACCGATCCTTCAAGGAATCACCCAGAGCCCGTCGCAGCGAACAGTGATGGTGGCGCGTTCGCTCGCGCTACGGCCCATGGTGCTCGCCGGCGTGTTCATGCTCTACACGCTCGGCAAGGCGATCGACTCGATCCACTGCAGGTACCGCGACGACGACGGTGGTTGCGTCGACTACGAGGTCGACTTCAACAGCACGTACAACTGGAACGCCGTCCTGCTGTTCGCCGGAGGCATGCTCGTCGGCTACGACGTTGCCGACGCGCGGCGCGGCGAACCGGAAAGCGTGGGTAAGGTCTGGCCGTCGCTCTCGTTCTCGCCGATTCGCAGCGGCGCGATGCTGACGCTGAGTGGTTCGCTGTGAGCTTCGTGTGGGCAACACACAACACCGCGACTCACGGGCGCGGTATCGCGCGTGCGATTGCACGGAGCTAGAGCGGCGCGCCCGGTGCAGTTGCCGCTCGGAATGCAGAAGCTCTTGATGTTGATGGTCGTCGCGTCGTGCTCGGCATCACCGGGCGACGACACTCCGCTCGGCGACGACGTCGCGATCGACGCGGGATCCGCCGCGGCGGACACCTACGTCCTGCATTGCGATTCGTTGTTCTCCGCGCGCGTCGTGGAGAAGATGGCCGAGCTCGACGCGACCTTCCCACTCGACTGCGCGGAGCCGCTGCGGGCGGACATCGGGACGCTCGTCGCCGGGCCGACGCCTCGCGCGATGTGTGCCAAGAACGAGACAGCGAACGCCTGCCGAACGCGGCTCTACGACTCGCCGCCCGATCCGACCACACTTCGCCGCGCATGCACGGGGACCAATTGTCTGCGCGCCATCTGGATCCCGCGGTGCGCGGATGGGAGCGAGTCGTGCGCAGAGCCAGAGGCGATCTGTCCCGACGGAACGCGCGCGATGGCCCTCGTCGAACCGGCCGCCGTTCCATCGAACCGGTGGCTCGTCTACACGAGCGGTGATGGCGGACCGTGCCTCGGCGACTCGTGCTGGCCGATGTATCGGTACTCGCGCACGAACAACGATCAGGTGTTCGAGCAAACGATGTCGAGCTCGCACCCGGACTACGGTCCGCTCGGCGCACGCCCCGGCGCGGGCATCACCAATGGCGGCGCGACGTCGCCGTTCGCCGCGTTCAATCGCGTCGAGCTGAAGCGATGCGCGGACCCAGCGAGCAACGGCATGGAGGTCGTCGTGGTGGGCGATGGTGTGCCGCCGCTGTGGGCCGCGAATTACCCGGGTGCGCCAAAGGTCACGCGGTCGTCGCACATCCCCACGTGGCACCGCGGCCTCGCGATCCATCGCGCGTTGCTCCACGCGCTCGCGTCGTCCGCCGGGCGCGATCTCGATGGCAATGGCACCGCCGACATCGCGTCGTTCGCGGACGCCACGCAGGTCGCCTTCGCGGGCAGCTCCGATGCCGCGTCGTACTACGTGATGGCCGCCGATGCGCTCGGCGAGACGGCGCGGACCATCGCCCCCACGGTCGACGTTCGCTTGGTCGTCGATGGCAAGTTCGATCCATCGCTCGACAGCGAAGGCCGCTATTCGGCGTCTCCGCCCGCGAGCTTCTCCATTTACACGAGCCCGTACGACCAGACCCACCAGTGCGGCCCGTTGCCCGACAACAACGACGGCATGGCGAACGAGTCCTGCTCGGATGGAACCTGGCTCGCCGGCCCGGGCGTCGACGGACGGCCGACCTGGTACGACGGCTTTGCCGCGCGTGGCAGTCCCAACGATGCGAGCTGTGCGGCGATGCACGGCGATTCAGCTGCGTGCGCCAACGACTTTCACGTGATCGCGAACCACCTCGCGAGTCCCGTCTTCATTCTCGCCGATCAGGAGGATTCGCTGCTCAGCGCGCATGCTGCTCTCGCGGATCACTACACGTATCGCTGGCCCACGATTACCGAGTTTCGGAAGCGCGTTCTCGCCCAGGCGCATGACATGGAGCAGCACTGGGCAAACCGCGAAGAGACCACGCCTGCGAGCAACCTCGCGCTCCTGTTGCGCAAGCAACGCCGCAACAACGACCCTCCGAGCGCCGCTGCACACACCCACCTCGGCCTCGACGATCGGATGCTGCGCTGGTCCATGACAAAGTGTCAGCTGGCGTTGCCGATCGTGACCCGCACGACGGCGCAGATGCTCGTGGCCTGGCTCGACAACACCTCGACCGACCCGATCGTGATCGAGGACGCGAGCGTCTCTTCGACGACCTTCTGGGTAACGGGCACCTCCTGCCGCGCGCCGGAATGAGCTTTTAGCTATGCTTGCCACGTGGTCGATGATGCGAGGACGCTCCGGAGAGACACCGGCAGCAGACGGATCCGGATGTTGCGCGTCACGGTCACCTCCGGGGTGGATGCCGGCCTGACGAGCGAACCCGCCGAGCGCCGTGCGATCGGAACCGCGAGCGATAACGAGATCGTCCTCCACGATCCAGAGGTGAGTCGATACCACCTCGAGGTCTTCGCGAGCGAGCGCGGGATCTCGATCAAGGACCTCGACAGCCTCAACGGCACGTACCTCGGCGCGACACGGATCGTCGAAGCCTTCATCCAGCCGGGGACACCGCTCACGCTCGGCTCGACGACGATCGTGATCGACGATGCGGGGAGTGACACGCGCTCCGCGCCGACGACCAATGTCGCGAGCATCATCGGCGTATCGCCGGCCATCCGCGAGGTCGCGGCAGACGTCCTCCAGCTCGCGAGCTCGCAGGCCTCGACGTTGATCTACGGTGAGACAGGCACGGGCAAAGAGGTGGTCGCGCGTGCGATTCACGATCTCGGTCCTCGCAAGGACAAGCCATTCGTCGTCGTCGATTGCGGCTCGATGCCGGCCACCCTGATCGCCTCGGAGCTGTTCGGCCACGAGCGCGGCGCGTTCACGGGCGCCGACCACCGCCACATCGGTGCGTTCGAGCAAGCCGACGGCGGCACCCTGTTCCTCGACGAGATCGGCGAGCTCCCCCTATCCGTCCAGCCATCTCTCCTCGGTGCATTGGAGCGCAGGCGGTTTCGACGGGTCGGCGGCCAGAAAGAGGTGGCCGTCGATGTCCGCGTCCTCGCGGCCACCCATCGGGATCTCCGCGCGGAGGCGAACCGTGGCTCGTTTCGCCCCGACTTGTACTTCCGCCTCGCGGTCGCACGCATCTCCATCCCGGCGCTGCGGCAACGCCGCGAAGACATCGAACCCCTCGTCGCTCACTTCGTGGAACAGACGACGGGCCAACGCGATCTCTCGCACTACTTCGGGCCGCAGACGCTCGACGCGTTACGCCAGCACCATTGGAGCGGGAACGTGCGCGAGCTTCGCAACGTGGTCGAGCGTGCTCTCACGCTCGGGCAGGTCAAGCTCGACACGGCGCAACACGCCAGCCCCGAGACCTCCCTCCTCCCTTCGTACAAGGATGCTCGCGCGACGGCGATCGCCGAGTTCGAGCGCGTCTATCTGGCTCGCGTGATGAAGCTGAGCGCGAACAACGCATCGGAGGCTGCGCGACGCGCCGCGATGGACCGACCGTACCTGTTGTCGCTGCTCAAGAAGCACGACCTTCGCTGAGTCACGGCGCGACGTTCACGCACCGTCCAGCGGGGACGTCCACGGTACGATCGGCGATCACCTTGCCCGGGGTCGGTGGCTCGCTCGCTTCGGTGATGCGCACGCGATACGTCCCCACGGGGACGACATCGAGGTTGATCGGCGCCGCCTCCGATTTTCGCGCAGGCGGACGTGGATCGGGATCGATGCGGACGTTGGCGTTGTTCCAGTTGCCCGCGCCGGAGATCCGCAAGCAACCCGTCGCGGTCGGCGCCGGCGGCGGCGGCGGCGGCGGCACGACGACCGCATCGCTGCCTCGCGGGGACGTGACGTTCGCGTCTGGTTGCTTCGCGCTTCCGTCCCGCTTGGTCTTCGTAGACGTGCGGCGCTTGGACGGGATGCGACCCGCGCCCTGGCTCTCGACGCTCGCCTCCTCCACCACCGCAGCGTTCGCGCGTGCGTCTTCCATTACCGTGATCGCCACGCTCGCGTCCGCGAGGTTTGCGTCCGCAGACTCGGTCTCCGGCAGTCGACTGTCGACGGACGATGGAGCCGGAGAAACGCTCGCGAGCGACGTACCGGCCGGCGTGTCCCGCGGTGTGCCAGGGTTCGTCGCAAACAACTGCAACTGGACAACGACCACTGCAACCGCGAGCACCAACAGCACCAACAACAGGGCGAGCCACCGACGGGATCGTGGGGCCCCTCGGGTTGGTGCGGCGACTCGAACCGCGATGCCATGGGTCGTGGCGTCCGGCGTGGTCGGTGGTGACGGCGGTGAAATCTCGACGACCTTGCTGATCGTGAACTGTCCAGGTCCCGACGCGACGAGCACGAGCCCCATCAGATCGTCCAGCGCGCTGCGTGGCGTGCTCGTCCTACCGCGCACGTGCGCCATGTAGCTGCGCAACGCGGACCGCCCCGTTCCCTCACAACCGAGATGCGCTTGCGTCGCGACCTCACCGGCGGTGCACCGATCCTGCGGCGCGTCGTGCGTGCACGCCGCGATCAACGCGCGGACGTCGTCCGGAAGCGACATCATCTGCGCATCGGTAACCTCGCCCGGCCCCACCCCCGTCACGAGCACTTGCAGTGTGATGCCCAGCGAATAGACATCGACGGCAGAGGTGGCGCGACGGCCGAGCAACTGCTCGGGCGCCATGTAGCCAACCTTGCCTTTGACCATTCCGGTCTTCGTGTGCGTGTCGCGGGTCGCCGCGAGCGCGATTCCGAAGTCGGAGAGTTTCACATCGCCTTCCCACGACACGAGCACGTTCTGCGCGCTGACATCGCGATGCACGATGCCGAGCGGCTTTCCGTCGTCGTCGGTCCGTGCGTGCGCATACGTGAGCGCCTCCGCGACTTCGCCGACGATATACAGCGCGAGCGGGACGGGAAGCTTGCCGTGCGTTCGAACGAGTCGGTGGGCATCCAACCCGTCGACATACTCGAGCACCAAGAACTCTGCGCCGTCGACGACCCCGTAGTCGATGACCTGCACGATGTTGCCATGGTGGAGATAGCTCGCGATCCGCGCCTCGTCGCGGAACAGCTCCTTCGCCCCCGGGTCACCGAGCAACTCGGGCAGAAGGCGCTTGATCGCGACGCGCCGCGAGAAGCCGCCGTGGCCATGCACGATCGCCTCGTAGACCTGCCCCATCCCGCCCGAGGCGATGGTGCGAACCAGACTGTATCGCTCAGCCTCCATCGCCCGTCGCCATCCAGTATGACCGATCGTCGGACCTGCCAGGGTGTTGGTACGGGCCATCATGGTGACACTCGTCTCCACACCAGGTCCGCGATTTGTCCGGCGAACTTCCTGGTGTGGCGATTGCGTGTACTGATCTCGTGCAACGCACACGCCGATGCTGACCAAACTTATCCCTCTCCTCCTGTGCGCTGGATGCGCCGCCCCGAGGCCGCTGGTTCCTGCGGCCCTCGTCGTCGTCGATGGAACCGTGGTGCGTGACGGTGTCAGACGCGCTGATGTAGGCGCGTGCATCGATCCAGCGCCGATCGAGCGAGCTGTACGGTCGGAGTCGGGGTTTCGGTGGACCGTCCATCAGTTCTTCGGACTCGCGACCACGACGTTTCCCACCGAACAACGACTCTCGGAGATGGAGTCGCTCTATCTCGCCCCGGACTTCATGGCGTGTCACGCGGCCGGTCTGTCACCGGATCTCGACATTCCATTCCTGCTCGCGCGTGGTGAACGCCGCGCCGCGGTGCGCGCTGCACTATTGAAGGCAGCGTGCCTGTGGAAGATGCAGGGCAAGTTCATCGATCGCGCGCCCGATCAGCTGCGCCCCGTGCTTCTCAAACCCGACCTCGACACCATGGGCGAGCTCTCGCGGGGCCCGCTCAAGGATCGCGGCTTCGTCGATTTCGTCACGGCCCTCAACAAGGAGCTCGTCGCGGCGAAGGACCTGCCGACGGAAGTGGCGATCAAGCCCGACGGAGCGAGCGTCGCGATCAACGGCCGCGAGAAGAAGGACTGCACCGGCGGCAGGTGTCGGTTCCTGGCCAAGGAAGGCGACGAGGTCATCGTCACCGCCCAGCGCTTCGGCTACGCAACCCTCGTCCGCACGCTGCGCGCCGGCGAGGTCGGCGACTACAACATGGATGCCGTCGATCGCGAGACCGAGCGCCAGGTCGCCGCCGCCGTCCACGCGCGCAACGCTGCGCCCTACGCGAATTGTGCGTCGACCCAGCTCGCGAACGCGACAGCGCCGACGATCTCCGGATCTCCACCGACGCTCGACGCGATCGGTGCCGCGGCCGCACGCAACCTCGGGCGGGTCCTCGTGCTCGTCGATGTCCGCAAGCAAACCGCGAGTGCGATCATCTACGACGACACGTTGCACCGGGTGGTCGCTCGTCGCGAGGAGACGCTCGGCCCCGGATCACGCCGCGGGATCGACGTGGCCCCCGATCTCGCCGTCGACGCTCTTCGCGAGTGGCGACGCGAGACGGCGACGCATTGGTACAAGAGCTGGAAGTTCTGGGCCGGCTTCGCCGTGGTGGCTGCCGCCGCCACCGGCACCACGGTGTACGTACTCAAGGAGATCGACTATGACGGCGGCTTTATCCAGTAACGCGCGGGTCATCCAACTATTCGCGCTCGCTTCCCTCGCAACGGGATGCGTCGAGACGATCGATGTGAGCCTCGCCGTGCGCGAGGGGGAGCGAGGGCCGGGGGAGAACCCTTGCGCCAGAGGGGAAGTGACGAACCTGGACGCCGTCATGAACTCGTACATCATCACGACGTACGAACCGATCAACGGGACCTGCTGTGTCCCGTCTCTTGTCCCGTCTCTCGTGCCCGACGATCCTCCCACGGTAAACAATCCATGCCCCGACGCCGAGATGCGCAAAATCGAAGAGCGGTGCGTCGAGGGTCCCGATGACATCGTTACTCCAGCCTCCGTCAACAGGACGCTCGTCGTGTCCGGCGTGCGGATCGAGAATTGGGATCCGGATCGCAAGACGTGCGTTCGCGTGATCGGAATGCTCGACGTGACCAAGACGAACGAGGAGAGCCGCGTGGTGAACTGCAAGAGCTACACGGCGATGGACTGGCAGACTCGATTGGATCAGAGTCTTCGCCTCTGCGGCCAGACAGCCAAGCCGGTCACTGGAACTGGGTTGGTCTCGATCGAACCGACACACTGCGCACGTCCAGATACGAAGGATAGAGCGCTCGCGATGATCTGCGCAAAGCTAGGAAGCCAGCTCGGCATGCAGTGATGGGGCGAGCCAACAGCACTCACCTCACCGGCAGCGACATCGTCGTCAACCAAGGTAGTTAGCGCGGCCCGCGCTTTGCGTGACAACGGTGCATGCGCATCCTGTTGTTCGCCGTCTCGTTCTGCGTGTGGTCCTGTGTCGACGACCCTCCGCCACTCCCTCCCGTCGCTTCAGATGGCGGCGTGGAATCCGACGCGACGCCGGCCACTCCCTCGATCGCCGATGTTCTCGAGTGCGGCACCGTGGGCGATGCGGGGTCGCTTCCCGAAGGCACGGACCTCCGTCGAGTCGTGATCGATCCGGCGATCTTCCCCGACGCTCGCTGCAACGACGGTACGCAGGCGGTGTTCTACGTCCGCCCTGCTGACACCGTTGCCGGGCGGAACCGCTGGGTGATCCAGCTGCAAGGCGGTGGCGGCTGCCACGACGCGAACGACTGCGCGAAGCGGTGGTGCTCGATCGATTCCCACATCGGCATGGAGCACATGACGTCACGCTCGGCACCTCCCGGAATTACGGGCGACGGCATTCTTGCCCGCCGTCCCGAGAATCCGTACGGCGACGCGAACCACGTCCTGCTCCGCTACTGCTCGAGCGACAACCACGGAGGGCGCGCCGAGGTCGACGTCGACGCCACCCATCCGATCACCAACGAGCCGGTTCGCTTCCACCTCGCGTTTCGCGGACGCGACATCCTCGACGCGATGATCGCGACGCTCCGCAAAGACGGCGCGATGGTCGACGCGTCGATGCCCGACCTCGACGACGGTGTGGACGTGCTGCTCGCGGGAGCCTCCGCCGGCGCGGGCGGCGTGATCGGAAACGCCGACTATCTGGGTGAGATCCTTCGCGCGCATCACACGGGATCCGGAGTGCTGCGCTTCACCGCCCTCGTCGACTCCACGTTCGGAGCGCCAGCAGCCGGTCTCGACTGGAGCACGTCGACGATGTGCTCGAGCAGGTCGCTCTGCACGTGGGAGGCGATCATGACCTACTTCCAGCAAATGTACGCGCGCGAGACCGATGCCTCGTGCAACGCGATGCACGCGACCGATGCGTGGATGTGCCAGGACACCGACCACATGATCCATCACCACGTGACGACGCCATTCTTCATCCGTCAGGGGCTGCGCGATCGTCTTCTCGTGGACAACGCTGTCGACGCGATGGCGACCGTGCCGGGCCAGGGCCTGATGACCGAGCAGCTCGCCACCGGCCTCATGCGCGCCGATTTGCTGTCCCTGGCGAACCTGCGCTCCACGGCCGAAGAGGCGGCGGAGATCACGACCGTGCCCGGCGTCTTCGGTCCACCGTGCGCGAAGCACGAGACGCTGTCGGACAACCCCAATACGTACATGGCGTCGCTCACGACGGCCAACACCACCTACCGGATGTTCGATCTGCTGTCGAACTGGCAGGCCGGCCAAGGCGTGAACGCCGTGATCTACGACCCGACGATGGCGTTCGCCTGTCCCTGACGTTCGCGCGACCCTCCCCGATCGCGTCATCGTGCGTCTCGGGGTATCGTAGGAGCGTGTCACGCCGCGACGAGGATCTGGACCGGGACACGCTCGTCGATGCGAAGCGCACGCAGCTCGGCGTCGGCAAGGGCAAGCCGAAGCGCTCGCCGGAGGAGCGCGCGAAGGACCTCGCGTTCGTAGGCACGATGGTCGGCCCGTATCTCGTCGGCGCGGAGCTCGGCGGCGGCGCGATGGGCGTCGTCTACCGCGCGACGCACATCGACACCAATCGCGTCGTCGCGCTCAAAGTGATGCGGCCACAGCTCCTCGAGGAGCCCACGACGACGGCTCGGTTCCGCCGCGAGGCTCGCATCGCGTCGCGCCTCGGGCATCCGCACGTCGGCGGTGTCGTCGAGCTCGTCGAGAGCGAAGGCCGCTATGCGATGGCGCTCGACTTCGTCGACGGCGAACCGCTGTCGGCGATCATGACGATGCCGCTGCCACCCGAGCGCGTCACGCTGATCGTCGGACAGATCTTGCGCGGCCTCGAGCACGCGCACGCGATGGGCCTCGTGCATCGCGATCTCAAGCCCGACAACGTCCTCGTCGAGTGGCGCAACAATCGCGATCACGCGCGCATCATCGACTTCGGGATCGCGATCGCGAAGTTCGGCAGCGATGACTCCGTCGAGCGCATCACGGAAGCGGGCTTGATCGTCGGCACGCCGATGTACATGGCACCCGAGCAAGCGCGTGGCGAGGCCGTCGATCAGCGCGCCGACATCTACTCGCTCGGCATGATCATGTACGAGATGATGACGGGCGTCGTCGCGTACGAGGGCAAAGCGCTCGACGTGTTGACCGCGAAGCTCAAGCGGGACGTCCCCGCGATCAAGGATCGCGTTCCGAGCCTGATCGTCGATCCGCTGCTCGAGCGGTTCTGCCGCAAGCTGGTCGCGCGCGATCGCGAGCAGCGCTTCAGCAGTGCGCGCCACGCGCTGATGGTGCTCGACATGATCGCCCACGATCGCGCGTCCGCCGGCGCCGCACTCGGCATCATGGATGTCGAGAAAGCACTGGCGGTGGTGTCACTGCCGACACCGCCGTCCCCGCGCCGTCGCCCCTAGCGTGCGATAACCGAGGCGTGGACGACCTGCTTCGCTGCGTGCTCGATGCGCGACCGCCTGCTGCCGACACGCTCGCGACGTGGTGGGCCGCCACGAAAGCGATCCGCGCACCGTTCGACGTACCCGTCGATCGCGCGATCGTCTGCGGCGCGTGGGCCGATCGCCTGGGCTTCGCATTCGCGGGCGGCTACCAAGCCGCGCTGCAGTCGCTCGTCCCCGAGCACGGCGGCATCGGTGCGCTGTGCGTGACCGAGGCCAAGGGCAACGCACCCAAGCACATCGAGACGACACTGATCGCCGATGGCGACGGCTTCGTCCTGACCGGCACGAAGAAGTGGGCCACCGCCGCTCCGGTCGCCACGCAGCTCCTCGTCGCCGCGACCACGGGCCAGGACGCTGAAGGCCGCAACCAGATCCGCGTGGTGCGCGTGGCCGCGGACGCGCGCGGCGTCACGCTCGTCCCGAAAAGCGCTCCGTTCGTGCCCGAGATCCCGCACGCCGAGGTCACGCTCGATCACGTCGCGGTGCGCGCCCAGGACATCCTGCCCGGCGACGGCTATAGCGAGTACGTGAAGCCGTTCCGCACCGTCGAGGATGCGCACGTGAACGCCGCGCTGCTCGGCTACCTCGTCGGTGTCGCTCGCCGTCACTCGTTCGTGCGCGAGCTCGTCGAGCAGCTCGTCGCCAGCGCCGTCGCGGTGCGCTCGATCGCGCTCGAGGATCCGAAGTCGCCGATGACCCACTTCGCGCTCGCGGGCGTGATCGCGCAGATCGGCAAGCTCGTCGCGGAGCTCGAGCGCGCATGGGAAGCCGCGCCAGATGACGAGTACGCACGCTGGAAGCGCGATCGTCCGCTGCTCCACGTCGCGCAAGCCGCTCGCACTACGCGTCGCGAGAACGCGTGGGCGGGCCTCGGCTAGCGACACATGCGCGTATCGTGAGCCGGGCACTGCGCGAAGAGCTGCACGTAGACCACGCCGTTGCGGGTCGCGGTCATGGCCACATCGGGAACACCGTCGCCGTTGAAGTCGCCCGCGAATAGCCGGTTGGCCTGGCCATCGGTCTGTCCAAACGGCGTCGCGTCGCGCACTCCGTCGACGACGCCGAACAGCTCGATGATGCCCGCGGTCGAGCGACACGCGGTGACGATCGTGGTGCCAACACGCACGGCATCGGCGCACTCGGCGAACGCGTCGGCGAACAGCTCGTCGCCGATCGCGCAGCCCTCGCCACCACGAACCGAGAACACGCGTAGTCGCCGATTGACGAGGTTGACCGCGAGCTCGTCGAGACCATCACCGTCGATGTCGATGGGATGCGCGAATCCGGCGGAGGCGACCTGCCCCGTACACAGCTCCCCGGTGGGCGTGATCAGGCGTGCTTCCGGGTCGGCGGCGGTGACACCGAACGCGGTGAGAACGGTGCCGCCGGGTGCAGCCACGAACTGCGGAGAGCGCGTCGCGTCGATGTCGAAGCCGACGATCGGCCGGGTCTCGAATGCAGCGCCGGGTGTTGTCGAGAGCGCGAGGGACGTGAGCTCTCCAACCGCTTCGCCGATGGGTCGGATCGCGATCGCGGTCAGCGTGTCTTCGACCTGGCCGATGGCGAGAGCGCCGATGCTCGGGACCTGCACGTCCGGGAAGACGGGCATCGTCATCAGTCGCGACGGCTCGCCCAGCAGCACGCCCGCGTGCATGCTGTCGTTCGTCGTGTGAAGCACGAGCAAATCGTCGATCCCGTCGCTGCCACGCGTGGTGTTGCCCCAGGTGAATTGGTCGAGCCGCGCGATCGAGATCTGGCCGCCGACCACGCTGTTCGGGCGTACGGCCCCCACGCCACCGGGCGCGCCGTAGAGCACGGTGAGCTGGTCGATGTTTCCTCCCTCGACGAGCGCGCAGTCGCCGAACCCGTCGCCATCGAAGTCACCCGGCACGACCGCGACCGCCGGGCGCACGGTGTCGGCCGTGAAGCGAACGTGCGGCCCCGCACCGCCGCGGACGACGTCGACGTCCTCGCGGTCGCGCGCCGCGACGACGTCGACGCGACCATCGCGATCGAGATCGACGACGGCCGCGGCGGTCCACGGATCGAGGCTCGGTGTCGCGATCCGGATCAACTTAGGGCCCAGCATGTCCGAGCCGAGCATGTACACGCCCGAGGACAGGACGATCTCGTCGCGCGGAAGCGCGGAGTCGATCGGTCCGGCGGCGAGGAGCTCGTCCACGGAGGCGGTCGTCCCGAGGGATGTGGTGCTCGTAGCGAAGGCGCAGCCCGGGTCGCTCGCGTCGACCATGGACACGTCGGTCGTCGTACCGCTCGTGCGCGTGAGCAGGAGCTCGTAACACCCGTCGCTATCGACGTCGGCGAGCACCACGGACGTCGGCACGGAGCCCGTGATCTGCGTGCGTACGAGACCGAAGTCCGTGTACGCGCACGCGAAGACGGCATTCGAGGACGGATTGCGAGCGACGACGACGAAGCGATGTCGGTCCGGTGTGACCGCGACACCGACCAACATCGACGGCTGCGAGATCGCGCCACAAGCGGTGAGCGGCTGCCGCTGAACGAGGACATCGATCCCGACACGGAGATCGCTGCGCGCCACGCCGAGCGGCCCGCCACCGCCGTTCCGATCGATCTCGACGACGACGTCTCCCAACGACAGATCGGTATCGGCGACCACGATGCGCACCTTCGAGTCGTTCGGGACTTCGATCGCACCGTCGATCTGCGGGGCGAACGTCTCGTTGTTGGATACGAGCAGCGCGAGACCGTCGCTGGGAATCGCGACCGCGAGATCGGAGACGCCGGGCATGGTGGTCGTGGGAGCGCTGTCGAAGATGGCAGCGTTCCCCTGCGACGACGCGATGCCCTGCGCGTTGCCATCGGCGAATGGCGTCGTGGTCGTGGAGCCGTAGAGCCAGCTGATCTCCGTCCCACTCGCGCCGACGAGATCGTCGATCGCATCCCCATTGAAGTCGCCCACGAGCGCGACCTTCATGTCGAACACCTGGCTATCGCCGAGCGCGTAGAACATTCCGGAGGGAGCGCGACACACGCCGTCGAGGGCGCAGGTAGCACCATCGGCGCAGCTGCGATCGGCGGCGCATGCGATCTCGCAGCGTGCGGTGCACCCGTCGCTGCCGTCGCACGCCTCGCCCTGGTCCGCCTCGATCACGCCGTTCCCGCACACGCCGGGATCCGGAAGCTCGTGACACGCTGCGAGCGCGACCAGCACTATCGCGATCAGCCGCATCACCAGGCCCTCGAATAGGTCATGCCGGCTCCGTGCTCGCTGACGAGGGGCGTGAACCCGCTCGGGTCCGGACGTTCGCTCGGGTGCGCGAGCTCCTCGGGGGATGGGGCATCGAAATAGTAGAGCCACAACGCCACCCCGACGGTCGCGACCGCGGCGCTGCCGAGGATGATCGTCGACGTGCGAAACGTATCGCGGCGCGAACGCAGGGTCTCGTACCGCTCGACATCGCGCGACGATAGCGGTGTCGACGAGTCGCGAAGATCCGCCGCGCCGAGATCGGCATGCAGCGCGACCGCGCCGGTGACCAACGCTCCACCGAGCAACGTGATCGATCCACCCACGACCCACCGAACGGCGCGACGTCGAAACGTCGGCACGAGCGGAACGTCCAGCGTCATCTCCTCACCCGGACGCAGCTCGATCGTTCGCGTCACGGGGACGCGGCCCCGCGCATACACCGTGACAAAGCGCTCGCCGGGATCCGCGACATAG